>Ga0315282_10000021_pt1 | contig 356677 bp, 397 predicted proteins | sample YL17G07_20_MG_FD_203693 | JGI IMG/M metagenome (GOLD analysis project Ga0315282, IMG submission 203693) | Sediment microbial communities from Yellowstone Lake, YNP, Wyoming, USA - YL17G07_20 | ecosystem: Environmental > Aquatic > Freshwater > Lake > Sediment | place: USA: Wyoming | collected...
GAATGATGCGAACCCTCAATACGTGAGACGTGGTATAATAACCAAAGGAACTATTATAAAGACAGAGTTGGGTGACGCAAAAGTTATTTCTAGACCTTCGCAAGATGGAGTCGTAAATGCCACTATAATTCCAGAAAAAAAGGAAGAGAAGTGAGCTGCCAGGATGCAGCGGTCTGATGCTAATTCTATTGGAAAGTATGGCTTAGTCAAAACTATACCAAAACTAAAGATTTGGGTTTTATTGATTTCAACAATTTCCTCTACGGCTAACAAAGACAAGAATTATCTGAAGAAGATAAAGAATTATATAAAGGGAAACATTTATAAATAATTTCCTCCTATATAATATTTTTGTTACAGATCTGCAACTAATATTTCTTCACCACCGAGAATCATGAAATAAGTCCCACAACTAGTGCATGCACACTTAACCTTTCCAAACGATGTTTTTCGACAATTCTTAACCTCTGCTTTGCATTTAGGACAGAAAATTTTGTATTCTGAAAATAATTCAATCTTTCCCATTGATTCACTAATTGATAATTTAATTTCTCATTATAAAAGGACAAAAGGGAGAAGGATGAAGAGAATCAACCCGAATCAGATAGATTTTTAATTTTATACTATAATATATATCTATTAATACTTATAATACCAATTAATCTATACAGTTAACCTTAATTTTTAACTATTAGATGACTTACTTGAAGTGAATAGTGCCTTATGCACACAAAAATGCAATTGGTCTAAGATTATCGTTTTCTGTAACACGAAGGTGAATAGTGCCTTAAGGTGATACACTACCACCATCTTCCTGTTATTTAATTAATTTATTAAAAAAAGTGAGTTTAATGGAAAAAATAATTTCAATGAGACTATTAATGTTTTATTTAGTCAAGGTGTTAAAAAATGGCTGAATGTAATAATTGTAAATTTACTGTGCCTATAAAACAAACAGATAAGGTTTGGTGCACAAGAACACAAAATTATCAAAATAGCAGTTCCAGTTGTGGAAGGCACGAGTATTAAGTTTTTTTCTTCTCCAGATAGTGAGTGATAAATTATATATTGCAACCAGTGATTAAGAATGAAAATAATTTGAGGAGTGAGTTTAATGAAAAAAAATGATAAAGAAATTGAAAAAGCAATGAATATAGAAAAAGAAAATATAATATTAGAAAGATTGAAAAAACAAGGATTTCCTGTGCAAATAATAACTAAGTTTTAAACAACTAATTTCTTTGATAACAACCTTTAAATCTGTTCTCTCTAATAAAAACTACGTGAAGTTATAGTGTTCAAATCATAATCCCGGCGTAACTTAAGGAAAAAGATAGGTTTTTGTTCTGAAATGAGAAAGCTTAATATGTGATAAAATGGTAACGGGTTATCAGAAAAAGGAAAAGACAAAGGAAGAAGAACAAAAGGGTCTTGATGATATAACAAAAGAAGAAAAAGCAAAAGAATTGGGAAGATTACAAGCAAGAGAGGAATGGAAAAAGAAAAAAGAGGAGGAGAAATAAAGAATCAGATAAATTTTTGATTTTGGTTTCGATTTTATTCCTTATTGTGTGGAAAAGGGGTTTCCAGTGTATGCATATGAATTGGAAAAATGGTTGATATCGGAACGCCAGAGAGATATTTTAAGGTCATGTGTAATGTTTTGTATGGTAAGTTGAACATTAGAGTCTCGGAAGAAAGTGCCCTGCTAGGTAGGAATATTTGGGTTCAAGGGTATAGTCAAGAATCCATGAAATGCAGAGAAGAGATAGTAAGAAAATTAAGAGAAGAAAAATTATCGATTGAAGGAGCTACTCTAATCGGTAGACATACTAGAATGGGTGACCATTCAAGAATTATGGATTCTAATATCGATAACTTCTGTATGCTCGGTCAGTATGTGAACGTAGAAAGGTCTGCTATCATGGATGCAGTGAAAATAGGAGACTATGCCAAGATAGACAACAGTGTTCTAGGAAGGATGGTTATAGTTGAATCATCGCATGAGCATCCAACTATCATAGATTCTACTTCAGTAATAGGTAATAATGCGCATATAAGGGCAGGTTGTAGAATTATAGGAACTAAAATTTATCCAGGGTTAGAAATTTCCCCAGGTATGACTTATGTTAATACATGTCTTCAGAGTTATGAAGACGTTGCGATATACGCGACACATTAAACCTTATTTAACATAATTAATTGATTGCTATCGTTGCTTTACTGCCGATCAACTCAACCAGACTTTTCTCCAAGCTAGTTTTTCTTTCTTGAACAGAAACTTCCAATTTTTCTATCTGTCTTTTATTCTTTTCTATTTCTGTAGTAATTTCTTGAATCTCTTTATTTGACTGTTCAATTCTACTCTCAATCCCACTTTTTAACCTGTTAACATCCTGTTCTTTTATACTCTCTTCTAATTTTTTCATTTCCTCTATCATGGAATTATGTTTTGTAACTAACTCTTCAAAAATGTTATTCTTAACCATCCAATCTATGTCAGATAATGCCTTATCCTTGTCTTTTAGATCTATTTTATCGGATGAGATGCTACTTTTGACTCTTTCTAAAGTAGAGTTTATGAATGAGAAATTTTCAGTTTCAATCAAAGCATCAACAGGAGAATCCAGATATTTGTTTAACATTTTCTTATCATCAACTCCTTCTTTTCCCACCTTCACCAAATACTGAAATTTTTTTAAAGGTTTTTCAATTTTAGAAAAATTTTGAGATATTTTGATCCTAACTTCAGATATGTTAGAGTCTAATTCCTTTTTTCTTTCTATCAATCGATTAAATTCATTCCATTCATCACTCTCTTCTAGTTTTCTCAGGTTTTCCTCTTCAGATTCAAGTCTTTTCTTTAATTCCATCATTCTTTTGTTATGTTCATCGATTTCTTTTTTGTTATTTTGTATGTATTCTATATTTTTCTTTAAAGAATCGAGCTCGTCCTCTGCATCATTTATTGGGTTTAGAAGCTCTTTCTTTTTGGAAACCATATCACTAAAGTTTTTTGTTGCATTGAAAACTGATTTAAAATCTTCAAATACTGCCTTGGACTCATTCAATACTTGCTCGAACATTATGAATTCTTTGAGTGCATGTTCGTCTGCTTCTTTTACAGAGAGTAAAGAGGAACGCTGATAATCTATTATAGAATCTAAACTCGAATCAAGTGGTTTGTTTAATTGGGATATCATTATATTCATTTTATTGATGAAACTTCTTCTTTGAGAAGTGGCCATCTGTAAAGAAACAGAATCAAGGGGTTCATTAAAATTTGCCTTTTCAAGGATGGACAAACTTTCTTTGAAATTCCCAAGAGCCAACTGTATTTCTTCGTAAGCCGCTTTAAACTCAACGCTCAGGTGTTGAATATTTTCATCATATTTTTTCTTTAGAAGATTGGTGACTGTTTCTATATCAAAAACTTCTTCAGTAGGTTCTACTACCTCATTTTCTTCCCTCTTACCGAACAATTTTTCAAAGAATCTCATAACAACCTATTAATCCTTTATTTATTTAATATGAAAGTGACTCAAAAAGATATATTCCTTTAATCTCAGGTTCAGGCCCCACAACAACTACAACTATTCCAGGACCATGCAAACTCAAATATGAAAGTTGTAAATATAATGCAGATTGTTGTAACGGAGTATGTAACAGAAATTCTGGAAGATGTACCTGTAAAAGATAGGTTTTTGTTCTCAAAGAAGATAATTTAATTATGGATAAGAGAAAGATAATCTGGATTGTATTGTCCTGTAAGATTATGTTGGAGAAATAAGGCTTAGATGTGTTTAGATGAAGAAAGAAATAATGGAGGAAAAAATAGTTAGTTGCTCCCACTGCAAGTATTATTCGCAACTAGGTACTCTCATGCATTGCAAGAAACGCGGTTTTACGAGTTCTGTTACTAAGAGGTGTTGTGATGACTTCAAGAGGTAAAAGTAGGGAGAAAAGAATCAACCAGAATCAGATAGGTTTTTGTTCTGGGAAGAGAAAATTAGATTATGAAAAAGACATTACAGGATTATCTTGAGGATAAACTTTTAAAATTTTGTACGACCTGTGTAAGAGACAAAGAAAATGAAATACGTAGTCCGTTAGGAAGAGCAAGGAAGGAAGCAAAGACTATTACCAAATACATGAAGAAAAGATGGAAGATTAAAGAATAAATCAATCCAACAGAACCAGACAGATTTTTGTTCTTGGGAAAAGAGTAGTATTCCATCAAATAGAAAGAGTTAAATCCTCATAAGTCATCTTACTGTTAGGAAAAACCACAGTATTAACAATCATGCTCTAAAAACAGGAGGAATACAAAATGGTAGCAAAAAAAACAGAAGAAGTAAAAGAAGAAGTAAAAGAAGTCAAGGAAACAAAAAGGATGGACGACAATGTTGTGTACGTAGGACAAAAACCAACTATGTCTTACGTTTTAGCAGTAATGACCCAGTTTACTGGGGGTCTAAAAGAAGTCCATTTAAAAGCAAGAGGAAGGTCGATCTCGAGAGCAGTAGATGTTGCAGAGGTTGTGAAGAATCGTTTCCTTCAAGATGTCAAAGTAAATGAGATTGAAATCGGAACTGAAGAAAGAGAGGTTGAAGAGGGAAACAAAATCAACGTTTCCACGATTGACATAAAATTGCTCAAGTAAACCTCTCCCTTTTTTTATTTTTTAAAAGTTTTCAAGTCAACCAAGAATCAAATAGATTTAAGTCTGAAATTACAAGAATGAAAAAAATTAACCAGCAGTTGTTTTAAATCTTCAGGGAAATTATTAACATTATGGTAAACGAAAAAATAAAAGTATTTCATTCAATAAAAAGGTGTTTTTCAATGGTTAAGAGAAAGTTTATTTACGAAAATAAGAATATGGAAAAAGCCATTCTGGATGTATTGAGAGAAGAGATTCTTGGGATGGATAAGATGAAACATAAAATTACTATCAGGACCAGAATCGGTATCATACGAATAATTCCAGAGATGAACAGACTCAGCCTCTGGTCAAAAACAGGTCTGGAAGAACTCGTGGATAAGTTGAAAGGATTGGGCATGAAAGAGATAGAACATGAAGGGGCAAAAGGTATAAAGTTCAAATAGAATGATTAAAATGGTAAAGAGAAAGATAATCCAATATGTCACAAAAGATGAGTTTGAAGAGTTAAAATTAAAACATCCTAAAGCTGTCGTTTCAAAGACAAAAAATGGATTTGAAAAAATATTCTTAGGAAATAGAGTCTTTGTCGTTAGTTAAATCACTATTATAGATGATACAGCTGTCTTTTTTTCCAACTACAACCGATGTTAGTATAATAATTCCAAAATTCAAAATATTACCAAACAACAGGTTTGAATTGATAATGGTTAAAGAACAAGAAAAATGTAAATTCTGTGGGAGAGTAGTAAAGACTCATACTTTTAAACATAAATATGATTTAACATTGGGGGGAAAAGAATGACAAATTTTAACATTAAGATTGAGAATATAGTTGCTTCAGCTGCTTTTAATGTTAGATTACCTTTGGAAGAAATGATCAAACGTCTGGAGGGAACTGAATACGAACCAGAGCAGTTCCCTGGATTAGTTTATCGTATAAAGGATCCTAAAGCGGCTATGCTGATCTTCTCATCTGGGAAGATTGTTTGTACTGGCGCAAGAAGTATCGCAGATGTTAGGAAAGCCGTAGAAAAAGTTGCAATGATGTTGAAGTCACTAAAGATAGATGTTCCAAAAAAATATTCGATACAGATTGAGAATATCGTTGCTTCAGCACAAATCCCAGCAAAACTTAATTTAGATAAAATCGCTTTTGAACTGGAAAATTCTGAGTACGAGCCGGCCAGTTTTCCTGGTTTGGTTTTTAGGATGAAAGACCCTAAGGCTGCATTATTATTGTTTGGCTCGGGTAAAGTTATCTGTACTGGTATAAAGAATATCAAAGATGTGGAATATGCTATGGGGTTTGTGTTCAAAAAAGTAAAGAGTATAGATGCACTTAAAAAACCTTCCAAATAAACCTAATCAAATAGATTTTTGTTCTGGAATTTCAGCTAAAAGAATGAAAATCAATATAGCATCTCCAACAAATATAGGTCATGTTTTTTCATGTGCATTCTTATCTAGTCACTAACAATCTTACCAATCTACCAACCTTCTTCATCATCTTCTTCATTTTCATCATTTTCATCATCATCTTCATAATCTACCACACATATCACCTCCCATAAAATCATCAAAAGTTCTTTTAATCTAGAAAAGCGATTTTAAATACCTTTTCTTTTTTTTCAGAATCGGTTAGATTTTTTCTAAAAGTTTAGGACTCGGGCCCATTTGTATGTGGGTCCCATCGAATCCAACAAAAATTTAGATGACTCAACATACCCATAACATGATCACAAGATACTTATACATGAAGCAACATAATATTCCAAGAAGTTATCAGGAATCGACTTTTTCAGTCAGGAGTAGTAAACGCCATTATCTTGACTGAAGGAAAGAAAGAGAAGTGAGCTGCCAGGATGCAGCGGTCTGATGCTAATTCTATTGAAAAATTTCAACTACTTTAAAAATCTATAAACATTTACCTATTCATTTTATTTTAGATTCAATGATAAATTTTTTAAAAAACAATGATGTCCCATATCCAATAGAGGAAATGAAAAAATTTCTTGAGGAAAAAATAAATAAAACATGTAAAAGAAAATTTGTCTGTAATTGTAAAATTGATAAAATTAATGGTAATTGTATTCATTTATCATCATTAGAAGGATCATTATTAGATAAAAAATTCAAAGAAAAAGACATAATTAAAATAGAAATAACAAATGGAGAATACAACGGTATAATAAAAATTTTGGGGGAAGAAGATTGTTGGGTTGTCGGATTAGGTGAAAATTTTGACATTTCACAATCAAATGAAGTAAAAATCTATAAGTCTGACGACGAAAGATTCCTTTTTAAAAATCAACTCGATGCACTAAATGACGTAATAAAGAATAAGGAAAATAAAAGACTTTGGAAATTATTAAAAAAAGTCTATCTGGAAAATAGATTACAAACACCGATAAAAACTGAAGATTCGATAATAGAACCTCCAAAAATAAAAAAAATTGAATTTTATAATAAAAAAATAACCGAAGACGATGAACAAAAAGAATTCATAAGTAAAACTATGGGACTTTTTGATGATGAAAATACATTGTTCTTTCTTGGTTTTGGTCCACCTGGATCTGGAAAAACTGAAGTGATAACTGAAATTGTCAGGCAATGTATCGATTTGAATAAAAGAGTACTTGTCACATCTTTCACGAATGTTGCTGTAGATAATGTCATGGAAAAATTACTAGAGTTAAACTTAGAAGAGAAACTTCTTAGAGTTGTTTCAGAAGGAAAAATAAAACTTCCAAAAGTAGATAGAATATCCATTCAGAAGAAACTCCTCGAAGATCCAAAAAATATTCCCACTAATATGATAAACGAACACTCAATAATCGGGTCAACACTTGATAAACTTGGAACAAAAGATTTTGAAAACATAGAAAAATTTGATCTAGTCATCGTAGATGAAGCTTCGATGGCTGAAACAACCAAATTGTTGTTGGGAATTAAAAAAGGAACCAAATTCTTACTCATCGGGGACCCAAAACAATTGACACCTTTCTGTGAGGATAAGGATATAAACCAAATAGTAAAAGATTTTATCGAGAAACCGTTTTTTGTGAGATTGATAGAAAATCTGGATGACAAAAATAACGATTACCATGTGATGTTCAAAAAAAATTACAGAAGTCATCCAGACATTTTAAAATTCTCTAACAAATATGTGTACAACAATAAACTCGAATCAAAAGTTAATCCTGAAATACTGGATAAATATGAGAATTTCTCAACTATGGTTAAAGATTGTGATCCTTTTTTTAAAGACATTATAAACCCTAAAAAAGCGGTCATTTGGATTGATACAAAAAATTTGAAAGGAAATTTGGTTCATTGGGTTAAAAACTCAGCATTAAATACAATTCATACATCAGTTATAGTCGAAATCCTTCATCTATTTTATAAAAATCTTTCAAATAATGAAAATTTCAGAAATTCTTACAGGAATGAAATAGGCATTATAACTCCATTCAACGCACAACACAACCTTTTAAAAAACTTCTTATTTGAAAATTCTGAAATTGATCCAAAATTTAGAAAAATGAATAAACCATTCGAAACGATATTAAAAATCCCTGAAACTTTTAAATGGATTGATGATATAGAGATAGGTACAATAAACAAATATCAAGGCAGACAAAAGAACGTAATCATTTTTGACTTGACTGTAAACAGTTCTCATATTGCAATCGAAGATTTAAACAAATTGAATGTTGTTTTAACGAGGCCCAGAAACAAGATGATAATAATTGGTTCTTCAGGGATTAACAGTAAATGGATTAATGAGTTAAAAAATCATGTAAATTTTGTTTCAATTCCTACCTCAAATATGCAAAGAATTTATGAAAGAGTTGATGAGTTGAAAAAAATTTGTGATAGAATGAATAATCTAGATAATATCAAGATGAGAATGTCAAAAATCGAGAAAGAATCAGAAAAACAAGTTTTAATAGATTGGATCAAAAAATTGCATCCTAACATTGAAATCGAGTACATTTCTGAAAGAATTGATAGGATTCTGAAAACAATAAGCCTAAAATACTATAATATTAGTCCCGACAGATTGGATTTTGAAAAAGAGATTAAACTCATCGAAGAATACGCTAAAGAGGGAATAACAATTGAGAGGAAAATATATGAACAAATAGAAAAAGAATTTGGAGATTTAAATCAGATAAAAGATATTTCAACATTAAATAAAATCAGAAATTTTCTAATAAAAAATAAAATGATGTATAAAAATAAACATTCTTATGTATGTGAAGAAATTGAAAAAAAATTGGAAAAAATAGATGCTAGTATAAAATATTTTGAACAAAGTTATAAAGGCCTAGAAAAAATTAGACATTTATGCGGAAAGTTATTAAAATAATTCCTTCTAAAATCGTCCATTGATATGAATAAAAATAATGTTCTACAAAAAATATGCTTAACACTTGGAAAAATCTTAATATTCTGATTCGAACTGTTTTGAAAACTTTCTAACCTTCAAACCCACATGTATTACATTTGGTACATTTCTTAGCTATTACCGATGATTTAGTCGATTCAATTTTCCTGTACACAATCTCTGTGTCTTCAGAACCACATTTTGGACATGTGCCCGTTACTATAGAAGCATCTAATATTGCCATTGAAATAAGAAATTGTTGTTGAAAATATAAATAAATGAATCTTACCAAACAATATTTGGATGCAATGAAAAATTTTACAGAATTTCTTGAATATGTATCAAAACTAAAGCTGACTGTCAGGACTGGCTGGGATTTTTATAAAGTACCAGGAATAAGAGAAACGATTGGATCTCATTCTTTTGGTGTAGTTTTCATAGCTTGGATCTTAGCAAAAAAAGAAAAACTAAATGTCGATAAAGTCATAAAAATGGCGTTGGTTCATGATTTCTTAGAAGGCATAACAGGAGATATAACTCCTCATGATGAAGCATATAAAATCAAACATATCATCGAGAAAAAAGCGATACAAAAATTGAAAAAAATTCTACCCGAGGAAATAAAAAAAGATATAGAAAAATTGATCAATGAATTGATTGAATGTAAAACAAAAGAATCTCAGATTGTCGTTCAAGCAGACAAATTAGATACGGCATTCCAAGCATATTTGTACGAGAAGAAAAAATATGGGAAGAATGTAAAAGACTCTGATTTATCTGGATTTTTTGATTTTAATACTAAAGATAATGAATTCTCAAAAAAATTGTTACATTGTATAAAAAAATTAAGAAAAAAATCAAAGTAAACCTTTTAAAACCCTGCTACAATTCTCAACATTTCCACACTTTAGACATATCTCTGTTACTGTCAATCCATGTGGAAACCTATAGCTAAAGTATCCATTACAATGTTTACACAACATCGAACACCCCCTCAAGATGAAATTCATGTTTCATTTATAAACTGATTTCCGTGAATCAAAATTCATGAATGAAAATTTATATGAAAATAGAAAAATTGCAACATAGTTTTTTTGAAATCATTGTTATTCTAGAGAAAAATATATAAGCGAAATTATAGATGAGTAGTAAAAATTTAATATTAGAATAAAAATTAGATTAGTATGATTGATGTTCATACACACTTAGAGCAAAGTGACTATGACTCTGATAGAGATCAAGTTATTGAAATGTGTAAACAAAAATTGAATGCTGTGGTAACTTGTTGTGCACATCCTGATGATTTTAGCTTGACTATGAAGATGATCGAGAGATATAAGAATTTCCTTTTTGCTACTCTAAGCATTCATCCTATATATATAAAAAAAATCGATGAAAAACAGAAAAATGAATTCTTTGATTTGATAATTAAAAACAAGGATAAAATTGTTGGCATCGGTGAAACAGGCTTAGATTATTTTCATGTCAAAGAAGATGAATGGCGACAAAAACAGAAACAACTTTTCATAGAGCATATTTCATTAGCAAAACAATTGAAAAAACCTATAGTCATCCATTCAAGAGATGCTGTTGGCGATGTTGTCAATATTTTAGAAAAAGAAGATGCAAAGAATGTTCTGATGCATTTGTTCGGTGCACGTCATTTGGTTAAAAAAGTTATTGAGAATAATTGGTCAATATCTGTCGGTCCAATAGCACAACGTTCAAAAACACATAAAAAAATCATAAGAGACATGCCCATTGAAAATATTATGTTGGAAACGGATTCACCATGGTTTGGCCCAGAAGGGAAAAGGAATGATTCAACTGCAGTGATAGGGGTTGCAAATAGAATATCTGAAGTTAAAAAAATTACTCCAGAAGAAGTAGATAGAATCACGACTCAAAATGCCATTAAATTCTTTGATTTAAAAATCTAGGGATTTTCTATCTTTTTTTGATTTAAAAATCATCGATTTGATCTTGCTGTGGGTGTTCATCACAACTTTACTCTCTAATTTGATGTTTAAAACCACTTTTTATAATTTTGATTGTATGTTCAAAAGACAGAAATGGTTTAACTTGACTGTCTCATGTGGTTATGATAAGCATACTGTGCCGATTTTTAGAGCTTGTGCTGGTAGTAGGATCGCCCCCTTATTCAAGACTCTACTCTCAAGTTATTGTAAGAATGATTGCAAGTTCTGTGCTATGAGATATGAAAGAAGAACACTTAGAGATAGATGGAAGCCCATTGAATTCGCTAAAGTTGCATACAAACTTTGGAGGATGAGAAAAATAGAAGGTGTATTTTTGTCTTCATCCGTTGAAAAAGATCCAGATTATACAGTCGAAAAAGAAATAGAAGCGATAGAACTCTTGAGAAGAATGGGTTTCAAAGAATACATCCACCTGAAAATAATGCCCGGAACTTCTAGAGAATTGATAAAAAGAGCAACTGAAATATCTGACAGGATAGGTATAAACATAGAATTACCGAACAAAGAACATTATGAAGACATGAAATTGTACTTGACTTTTGTCCAAGACATTTTAAGAAGGTTGAGATGGATATCAAGAGAAGTTGAAAAAGTTCAGAAAGAAGGGGGATGTAAAGCTGGGTTAGATAGTCAAATGGTCGTTGGTGCTTCAGATGAAACTGATAAAGAAATAATCGAAATTAGTGATCAGCTTTTTAACAAATTGAATGCTCGAAGAGTTTACTATTCTAGGTTTGATCCGATTAAAAATACTCCTCTCGAGAATAAAGAACCTGAAAATCCATGGAGAGAATATAGGTTGTATCAATCTTCTTTCCTTTTGAGGGATTATAGTTTTGAAGCAAAAGATTTTGTCTTTGATGATGACAATCGATTGAATTTAAGTCAAGATCCTAAATTTCTAGTCGCAAAAGAAAAGGAATTGAGAGTTGATATTAATGACGCTGAATTTAATGAACTAATAAAAGTTCCTGGTATTGGCCTTAAAACTGCTCAGAATATAATAAACTATAGACCGATTAAAGATATTTCAAAATTAAAATCTTTAGGTGTTGTACTCAAAAGAGCTAGTCCTTTTATTGAGATAAACAATGTTCATCAAACAACATTATCAAAATGGATAAATTAAAAAAATTAAGTCATCACAAACCATGTCCCAATGAATATGAGAAAAATAGCGATTAATTTCAAAGTTAGAGTTGATTTATCGATTTTTTCTTTAATCACCTTTGGTGCGAACAATGTTAATGTTGTTGTGTATAGAAAAGTTATGAATGGTTGAATAGAAGTAACAGCAGTGGTTAATGAAACAGAACCAATACTTAATGCAATGTAGAAAAATGTTAGTCCAACGTAATAAAAAACAGAACCCAATATTCTTATATATAAAATTTTTTTGTTCAATTTTTTTATATCCCTTAAAAAACTTTGTCTTAATTTTTTAAAAAAAAGTAAAAAAAATGTTGCAATCATATAACCTATTGTTAACCAAAACATAAGCGACCAATAATTCATGAAACCAAGAGTATATTTACCTAGAACATTGATTAAAGCCCAAAATACGACAATAATTAAAATTAATTTTAAAGCTGAAGAAAACTTCCATTTTCTTATTTTTATTTTCTTATAAGAAATTAACAATGCCCCTATGACCAGTAACATAACTCCAAAATATTTTTGTACATTCAAAAGTTCGCCGAAGAACACATATGCTAAAGGCAGTACAAATATTACATGTAAGTATGTTAGTGAAATTACTCTTGAAGCTTCTTCCAACATTATAGCCCTGTTGTATAATAAAATTGATACAAGTTCTATCAAACCGATTGCAATACCTAAAAGAAAGAATGGAAAACTAAACACAATCGGCGCCAGGATAAGGAGTAAAAAAATTATAGGTATGTAGAGCAATATTTCTATGATTTGATATGAAATAGGGTTTTTAATGTGTTTAGTTAACAGAAATTTATCTACGACGTTAACAACAGCCCATAATATAGGAGTTAACAAAGCAAAGATGAACCATTCCATAGATTTTAATTGTCCATCCAATTATTAAAGTTTAGAAATGGAAAATTTTTAATAATGTATCATGATATGAAAGTGCTTTGAGATTTCTTGAGTTAATCTTTTACTAATTTTCTATCAAAAATAAAAGATTTTACTCGATAGTATTAAATACCAAAACTAACAAAATATATTATTAGAGGTGAAAAAAATGGTTGCGAGAAAAAAGAAGGGCGCGAAGAAAAAAAGAAGTCGATGTAGATGATATTTTTTATCCTACTAAGAAGGTTGGATGAATTTTGTTTATTTTAACTTTGTGAAAACTTCCTAATTTTCCTTCAGTCAAAATAGGTTTATACGCAAAGTTTCTTCCTATCATCCCACCTTTTTTACCTTTTTCATCGATTAAAACTTCACCTTCCCAATTCAACCACTTTTTATTATTCTCTAATTTTATTTTTTCCAAAACTTCAACAATTTTTTTCACCCGTTCATTTATTATTTTTCTTGATAATTGCTTCATCTTCGCAGCTTTAGTCCTAGGCCTTGTTCCAAACTTAGAAACATTAACTATATCGGGTTTCACTTCTTTCATCAAATCGATTGTTTTTTGAAAATCCCCATTACTTTCTCCTGGGAAACCAACTATCACATCAGTTGATAGTGTCAAAAGTGGAAATTTTTTTCTAAACTTTTTGACAATATTCTTGAAATCTTTAACAGTATATCCACGATTCATCGTTTTCAATATATGATCTGAACCAGATTGTACGGGTAAATGAAGAAACTTGAAAATTTTTTCTGATTTATAAGATTCTATTAGGTTATCAACAATATTTTTTGTATGCATCGGGTTCATCATACCCACTCTAATGAAGAATTTACCATCTATTTTTGTCAATTTATCGACTAAAGCTGGCAATCTAAATTTGTTAAATCTGTATGCTGATGTATCTTGTGCTGTTATCCAGAATTCTTTACAACCTTTTTTTAATGCTTGTTTTACTTCATTGACTATTAAATCTACAGGATAGGAAAATAATTTACCCCTTGCGAAACGAGTACAACAATAACTACAACATCCACTACATCCTTCACAAATCTGTACGATGTCTATTAGAGGATTATCTTTGATTTTGGGTAGAACAACTTTGATATCTCTTTTATCACCAGTCAATCTAATTATTTTTCCTTCTAAGGTATCATTAACGATATTTACAATATTTTTTATTTGATGTGGTCCGACCCAACTGTTATTTGGCGCTATTTTTTTTAATCTTTTAGAATCGATTTCAGTCATGCATCCACCAACTATCAATTTTTTATCAGAAAATACCCTTTGCAAACTTTGAATCCTGTGTGTAACACGTTCTTGAGTTGGAGTTTTCACGTAACACGTGTTGATGATGAGTAAATCTGCTATTCGAGGATCATCCACAATCTTAAAACCATGTCTACTCAGAAGACCTTTCATTATTTGAGAGTCTGCTTGATTAAAGGAACAACCAAATGTTTCTACATATATTTTCTTCATATTGTTAGATGTAATTCAGAAAAATTTATTTGTTATTCTTTTCTGTACTTGGTTAGTTTTTCTTCAATCATCCTGTATAGTTTTTCTGGATTTTTTATTCCTCTAATATTAACCTCATTATTAGGGCTTGTGATTATTATGTTTCCATAGTCAAAGATTCTACCAACAAAACTTTTTCTCAACTTTTCAGCGCTGATACTTCTATAAGGTATTGACATTTGTGTTTTAGTCAATATTCCTTTAACTTCTGTTATGTTGTCTGGGTCCATAAAATAAGTGTAATATGAAATTATTAATTCAGGTTCTAGAAAAAACAGTAAAATTAACATTATGAAAAAAACATTTAAAATTTGTGGCAAATTAATCATAGCGCCTGAAATGAACAAGTATAATAGTAAAAAAAATCCAAGAATATAATTTCCTATGAACGATGTTCTGGATATCTTGATTTTATTAATTTTTTCCATAAGATTAATTTATTCTCAATAAGAAATATAGTTTATTCTATTAACGATGGATCTATCCCATACATTGATTTATGTGGATTATCTATTGTAAACGAATTTGTTGGATTAGTTATACCTTTTACCTTATCTCCATCCACAGAACTAGTTGAGAAGTAAATATAATCTATGTTTGTTTTATCTGTTGCTACGGTTTTATGTATAAAACTCTCCAACCCGATTTCATTGTTACTCTGGCTTGAATACTTGGTTTGTTTTTCCAATTCCCCTTCTAACCTATCCAAATAACTGGCTCCATCTTGACTAGATTGGTAATAGGAATTTTCAACATGTTTTTTAAAATTGTCTATGTACCAGACTTTACCCTGACCTGTAATTTTGTTTACATCCAATAATACATTCATTCCGTCTGAAATATTGCTTAAAGCATCATTATTAATGACATAAGGGATATTTGGTGGTGTGGTAATACCTAATTCAGAAACAACTGCCATTGCAGAATCTAGATTAGCTACAAAATTGGCATCATGTACTACTAATATCTTGTTTTGAAAATTAGGGTAGGTACTATCATTTGTGACAACCCCATATTCATAACATTCTACTGTACATCCACCATTACCATTTAATAACAACTGGGTGTAATTTCCTATATAATGACTCTTAGTTATTGTGTTTGACATCGAACCAAGACTATTCAACAAATACAACGGGTCTTCCATTCCTTCTACAGAAACTAAACTTTTTATTTGAACCAATCTATCCAGAGCAGCAACACCCTGTAGGTCTGTTATATTGATGCTCATGTTAGCTTCAACTAACAGATTAAAACTATCATAAGGTTTAATTTCCAGTGTCTGTTCTATCGTCTGATTATCAATCGTGATATTAAAACCTTTCAAGAGAGCAACTTGTTCTATTTTTTGCATCCAATATGGGAAAGTAGCATTCTCCATTATATCTTCTTGTTCTCCATTCATTGTTCCGTTTAAAATTAATTCTTTCAAGGTGACATTTGCTTGTTGTAGTGGTACACCTTCTCTAGAAATGTTATTGAAACAGACAATCATAGCCCTTCTTGTTATAGTATCCAAAGTCTTTTCAACATCTCTTGTAACACTTTCATACATATTGTTCAATGCATTGATTCTTGTTTCAACGAATAATTGTTCCCTTCGTCCTGAGATTAAACTTCTTTGGACGCTTATGAGTCCAACTAGAGTTACAGCTAAGAAAAATATAATGAAGCTGAACATTATCCCTTTTCTCATATTTTATCACTAATAAATTTTTTGTTAAGTTGTTTTATTTTCCCATGTAACTACTTTCAGTGAACTTGGACCCCATAGGGATTGAACACCAGTGATACTCTTGGTTTGATTTTGTACATCATCAGTCATTACATTTACATAGTCACTAACTAAGTCCATCAGTCTTTGATTTGCATCGGCAACTGCTAAATCAGAACTTGGGAATGTCTTATCGTATCCTACTGATCCTTTAACTCTTATTGTGTAGATTACTCTATCATCCGGTGATCCACCAGTTTTGCTAAGAGGACTTATTCCTGTCTCTATTCTCACTGAATTTTTTCCTGATGAAATCTTATCAATCGGTATATGAATTATGAAAGGATCTCCTAGTATTGTATAATCATTTCCAAAGTATGTGAGATTATATACTTCTTCCCAAACTCCAGTAGTACTTGAATTTATCCAGAGCATATCAGTCCAATAATCAGATGAATAAGAAGTTATCTTCGCATCTACGACTTTCACTTGATCAGAAATGTTGAACCAACCTTCTTTGTATGGTGTACTGATCGTATCCCCTGTTAAGTCTTTAAGTCTTGATGCTTCTCTCGTCAAAGATATTTCTCCATATTGATATGGAATTACAACTGGCGAATATCGGAACTCTATATAGGAATCTGGATAAAGAACGTTATTGAAAATTACATTACCAGTTATGGTTGCTTTTTGAGTTGTATAACCCCACTTTACAAACAATTCTCCAAACGCTCCGTATATTTTCTTTAATTCATCTACATCATTACTTTCAGCATACCTTACAGCTAAACATTGTGCAATGCTACCGTTTGGAAGAGTTACATTTTGGATCCAACATGGTGAATTGGGTGGAACGCCAGATTGACAAACGTTTGGACATGCAGTACAATTCCAACATGCTATTCTTTTCATTTGTTCTTTATCTGCATCATTCCCAAAAGCTACTCCAAAGGTAGTGATGTTTAAATTTCTGGCATCACATGCTCTTAGAGTTGCCTCACTTCCTGATACACTTCTGTATCCTTCTTGATTTGGACACTGAACACTTGTCGGGCGTCCACAACGATTTGTTCCTGGAATTATTGTATTTGCCAAGCCATCGCTCATTACTAACATACCCCTGAACCTTGAAGAATCGCTTTGAGCTAACAGTGTATCAGTTGCATTTTTTATTCCACAAGAGATACATGTGCAATCTTCAGGTTGATATTGACTTATATTACCTTTTAATGCAGTTGAATCATTACTCAAACCATTCCACCACCATATACCTGGTGCAGAACTATAAGCAACTAATCCAACCCTATCGCCAGGAGTACTCAAAACTGTGTCAACAAATGTTTTATCGACATCTTTAGCGACATCAAGCTTTATGCATTGACCTGAACTTGAAAAACTCCATCCATCTAAAATTCCATCTTCAAAATCATCAAGAAACATTATCCCCCCCGCACTGTTATTAATTTTTATATAATCAACATATCCAGTATCAGCACCACTAGATCCGCTATCATCTTTACTATAACACCACTCAATTTCATGGTTTCCAGAAGTTACAAGACGATTAATCTGTTGCCATCCAGTAGAACCACTTATTCTATTCGTATAACTTGTTATGTTACAACTTGACAAATCGTAACAAAAGTATAGATAATCTCTATTTGCTTGTGAGTTAACCCTCCACCAGAAGTATATTCTGCCCGACGCAGATAATGTAACATTCCTGTACATGCATACAGTTTGGGTATCGTTTATATCTTGATTTTGAGCACCATAATTTCCTTGCTGTCTTACTGTGGATATTTGCCAACTAACATTTGGATAACAATTGACAGTATTATCGTTCATACTTCCAGAAACGTCAGTGATTAAAACTGCATCTGCAGTTCCAACTCCTCCACCCTGTGCTTCAAACCCTTCAACTCCAAACCTTAAAGGAACAGTTCTATTACTAACATTGCCAATTAAATTTTGTTGACTACCAAATTTTTGCCATATATCATTATAAGATAAAGGTTTGATTATTTCGCCTGTATCATTGCTACTAAATATTTTATTATTACCGATGGCAAGGTATACAGTAGCATTTTTACCTTCGAAAGTAAGATTATTGAAATAATGTAGATAGGATGTCATGGAACTCAAAGTACCAGGAACGTAGAATGAATCATAGAGATTAAAGAAACCGCTGATACCAGGAAACCAATAAGTATCTTTACCAACTTCTTCTTCAGGAGCCATTTGAGTCGTGTTGTAAGTTACTCTGAAATAACCTCCTCCTATGAAGGATCCATTCCCAGTAAAGTTAAAATTTAGAGTGTTGTTACCTCCAGTGAAATTAGAACAATAATAGGGTTGATCGGTTAAATTACATATAACCCACTTATCAGCCCTCATGAATCCCCCTCCAGCAGTACCATTGTTATAATCCCCAGAATAATTGCCGTTTATGTACAGAGTAAAATTACTGCCAGCATCCATTTCCATGTATGCTTCTAGTATATTGTCAAAAGGAGGTAAAGTTATATTCGTAGTTATGTTTCCATCGCCAACATATCCACCAAAATAGACATAAGAAGAATCTTTTTTTCCTCTTATACTCGCTAAAAATGCTCTGGCAACATAACCATAAGCAGGTTTACCCGGCTCGTAACCAGATTCTATTCTTGTTGATACTGCCGTATCATTGGCTTTATTATTGCAAGATGAATACATAGTTTGTCCATCTACTGTAAGGTTGAGACATACATCATACAATCCACCCAAAACATCTCTTGAGATATTTTCTGCTATTGTTCTATTATTCTTATACCAGAAGCTTGCTATCAAATCTAAAACAGTTTTGTTCAAATCTCTTTCATCCAAAACACCATCGTTTATCAAACTTTTTATCGTAGGTTTATCTTGTATTTCATACACTTGTAAATAGGCTAACATATTCATCGTGTCTTCAGCAATGTAGTTTAATTTTTCATAAGTTTTCTCTGGGAGAATCGTTTCAAATTTTACGAAGGCAGAAGTGAGAATGATTATTATCACTATACTCAAAGCTATCATCGCATCCATCGTGAATATGAATCCTTTTTTCATTCCCACACCATAACTTCTAGCATAGCTAAACTTCCGTCCAGTATGCCAACTCTCTTTATTTTTATCGTGTTTTCAGAGTTTGAGGGATATTGACCAAAACTATAGACTTCATTTCCTGTCTCATTGTAAACCCTAAAGAAGTATTCATAAGTTTCAACACCGATCATTTTTGAAACATTACTATAACCTAACAAAGGATCATTTAAACTATCCATCTTTGTCTTGTTGAACCTGTGTTCATTGGATAAGCCCAAGTCGATGACGTTTGAAGGATCCCAATATTCTGGTATACCATTCCTGAACCATATCTGTGAGATTAGATAAGCCTTGTCTATCATGTCGTTTATTCTTCTAGTTTCATCTATTCTTTTTGTAGTATAAGCCCAATATATGTATAATATTGAAAAAGCTAGGATGAAGACTGAACAAGCTATTAGAAAATCCATTGAAAGGGCTTGACTTTTATGATTGAGTAACATATATTTCTCCATCCCTATTCTCGATGAAGTTAGATCCTTTATCTACAATTCCGGTAATGTTTTCAGTTACTATACTTGAACTGACTGAATTTTTGCTCCAATCGATATAAACAGTATAATTTCCTACTGATATATCAAAATCTGAGACTCCAAAAAAATCTTTTTCTACATAGAATTTTCTTTTGTATCCGTTACCTGTTCTAACAGCAGAATTAATTTCGAAAGCTATCCCATCGCATAATTTTTTAGCTTCATTATTCGTCTTTACCCAGTTTAACTGGTTTTGAAGAGAATTATCATTCCATAGAATAAAGGCAAAAATCAAAAATAGAATACTGACGTAAATCAAAAATTCTATACTTGATTGTCCTTTCATGTAACCACAGCGATATTGACATCATTCATATTAGCAACTATAGAAATTGGATAATGGCCACTTTTAGTTGGTATAGAACCTGTCAAATTGCATATGGTCTGATAGTAAACGTCTGTTGTGCCTGCTGTCGTCTTCATACTAAAAAGTATCATTTTATTATCAAGGGATATTTGTTCAACTCCTTCTGGAATGTAAACTTCTAACGATAATTTTGCGGGTGGTCCTTGTGAAAAAACCCAATCTGCATTCTCACCTAGTTTATTAACTGTATCTTTTGCCAAGGAAATCTTTGTATCATCTCCGTATTCGTTGAGTAATTGATACACGTAAACACTCAGTGGTAAGAGTATTATCAAAGCTACAGAAATAATCGTGTAATATTCTATTGCTGCTTGTGATTTCATAAGCATCTAATTTTTATATTGGTCTTTTAAGATATTATTATTATGAGTGTGGGAAATAACAGAGAATGGTTAAAAGAACTTAGGGGTAAAACCAAGAAATTAAGGGAACGTGCTGAAAAAAAACCAGAACCAGTGAAGATTAATGTTGAATCAAAAAAACCTGTTGAAACGGAGAAAAATCAATATCTTGAAATCAAAGAGGAAGAAATAGTAATTGAAAAAAAACCAGAAGTGACTGTTAAGATTGAAAAAGAAAATGACTATGCTGTCATCAAACTCCCTATCGATGAGATAAAAGCAAAGGCTAAAGAAGAGAAACTTCTAGAGAAAGAGAAAATAGGAAGGAATGAAATCCAAAAAGAGACTGAGCCAGTTGTAGAGAAGAAAGTTAATAAAATAGAAAAGTCCATTGAAAAAATCAAAACAGAAGAAACTGGAACAAAAGGAGAATTAATTGACATGGTAGAGACGGACATAGACAAACTGATAAAAATACTCGATAAGAAAAAAGCTATTAATATAGGGGATTTATCTAAAGAACTTAACATAAGTATGGATAGACTGGAAAATTGGGCAAAAATTCTAGAAGATCATGGTTTAATCGAGATTGAATATCCGATAATTGGTTTGCCTAAATTGAGGAAAAAAACATGGAAGGAAAAACCTTAGATAAATATACCATTGTGGCAGAAAAAGTAAGAGCAGATATAGAAATTTTAACTACGCCTGAAGATTTTGTTCCTATTTACAACGTGAAAATGCCAAAATTAGAAGAACCTACCCTCATTCTTTTGGATAAAATTAGGGATGACTTAGTTTCAGCTATACGAATAAAAATTACTGAGTTTAGTGATCCTAATTCATTTGAAGGTTTGAAAGAAAAATTCTATAATAAAGCAATCGAACTCATACAAAAACAATTACCTGGAATACCACCAGAAAAAAACCAAGTTTTGGCTGGAATGTTGTTGCATGAAATGTTAGGTCTCGGTAATTTAGAGCTATTGTTATCTGATGGAAACCTAGAAGAAATCGTTGTTAACAATTCTAGAGAACCTGTTTGGGTTTATCATAAAAAGCATGGTTGGTTGAAGACTAATATAACAATACCAACTGAAGCTCAAATACAGAATTATGCAGCAAGTATAGCCAGAAAAGTCGGTAGACAAATAACAACATTAGACCCATTGTTAGATGCTCATTTAATATCGGGAGACAGAGTAAATGCTACATTATTCCCCATATCAACGTTTGGTAATACAATCACGATAAGAATGTTCAGAAGGAATCCATGGACGATAACAGACTTTATCGAGAATAATACTGTATCAACTGAAGTTGCTGCTTTGATATGGTTGGCAATTCAGTATGAGATGTCAATGATTATATCTGGTGGTACTGCATCCGGGAAAACTTCTTTCTTGGGTTCTGTCATGCCTTTCATCCAACCAAACCAGAGAGTGATAAGCATAGAAGACACGAGAGAATTAAACTTACCGAAATTCCTGCACTGGTTACCAATGACGACAAGAGAACCAAACCCCGAAGGTAAGGGAAAGATTGAAATGTTGGATCTATTGGTTAACAGTTTAAGAATGAGACCTGATAGGATTATTGTCGCAGAGATAAGACGTAGAAGACAAGCAGAAGTACTATTTGAGGCCATGCATACTGGTCACAGTGTCTACGCTACATTGCATGCAGATACTGTTGAACAAACTTATAGAAGACTCATCAACCCACCAATCAACGTCCCTGAAACACTCTTAGAGGCATTGGATATAATAGTTGCCATGTTCAGGGATAGGAGGACTGGAATAAGAAGGATATACCAGGTTGCTGAACTTATTCCACCGACGGGAGCAAAGCAAGGTATGACGATGAGAATTTTATTCAAATGGAATGCTAGGAGAGATACGATAGAAAGATTCCAGAGAAGTTACAGGCTCATAAATAAATTAGAGATACACACTGGTATGACACCCGCGGAAATAGATAAGGATATTATGGAAAAAGAGATGATACTAAAATGGATGGTCAAGAATAAAATCAAGACAGTCGATGGCGTTGGTAGGTTAATAGCAGAATACTATAGAGATCCTAATAAAGTTCTGGATATAGTCAAAAAGAATGAGAAAGCTGAAAAAATAATTCCTAAAAATTTGCTAGAAGGTTAATTGAATGAACGATAGAATACCTTTTGTGCCATTTCCTTTACCTATGACAAGAGTAATCGTTAAGCCTTTGTATGGTATAGGTACAAAACTTACAAAAATTTTTCCTAGTTTGAGCATCAAATTGAACCAAGCAGATATAGATATTCAGCCTAGAGAGTATTTATCAATAGCATTTTTCTCTCTATGGTTCTGGACAACGTTGACATTCAGTTTATTCTTTGTACTTTTCTTGTTAATTACTTTACCTGAAAATTTCATCTATCTCATGACGATTGTTCCATTGACAATAGGTTTCATCGCTTTTATGTATGTAATCCTTTATCCAGATTTAATAATTTCTAAAAAAACTCGTGATTTGGATAAAAATTTATTGTTTGCTCTGAGACATTTACAGATTCAGGTGAAATCTGGTATCCCGCTCTTTGATAGTTTAGTTTCAGTATCACAAGGTAAATATGGTCTCATCTCTGATGAATTCAAGAATTGTGTAAAGAAGATCTCTACAGGGGAACCAGAGATAAACTCTCTGGAAGAGCTGGTTTTCAGGAACCCTTCCCTCTTTTTTAGAAGAGTAATCTGGCAGATATCAAACGCAATCAGGACTGGCGCTGATCTTGGCAATACTTTGGATGCTATAGTCGATAACCTCTCGAACGAACAGAAAGTTGCAATAAGGAGATATGGTTCACAGTTGAACCCGTTATCGATGATGTACATGATGACTGCTGTTATCATGCCAAGCTTAGGAATAACATTCTTAATATTATTATCAACATTCTCAGGTATACCTATTTCAGAGTTTTTATTCTGGTTTATACTCTGTATTTTGATAGTTTTTCAATTTTCATTTGTCGGAATAGTTAAAAGCAGGAGGCCAACGATCGAATTATGAGATTTTATGATGTAATTTATCATGCGATGCCAAAGGCTTATAGGGATTGGATAAAGAATTACTTAAATTATTCTGAGTTCACAATTTCTCCTGAAAAATATGTGGGTTTCAGTTTAATATATGGGCTGTTGCTAGGTGCGTCCGTAGCTTTCTCTGTTTATATTTTAGGCATAAGTGTGTTAAGTTTCAGTGTTAAACAACTTGTCTTTATATCTGGTTTATCTTCATTCTTGTTGTTTGAAGTATTCATGCATTCTCTTTTATTAGTAATATCGGACAAAATAGCTAATTTCACTGATGAAATATTACCAGATGTTTTGAGGCTTATATCTGCAAACATAAGGTCTGGGTTAACTCCAGATCAAGCTTTATTGCTATCAGCAAGGCCTGAATTTGGTCCTTTGGAAAAACAGATTATAAATTCAGCTAAATTGAGTTTTTCTGGAAAACCTATAGAAGAAGCGATTCAGACCATTTCAACCAATATAAATTCCAGGGCCATCAAGCGTAGTATTGAACTCTTGGTTGAGGGTATGGCTAGTGGTGGTAGTCTGACTAATCTACTCGATGGTCTGTCAGATGATATAAGACAGACGAAGATATTGAAAAAGGAAGTTCAAGCATGCGTGATGATGTATGCGATATTCATCTTCTTTGCAGCTGGTATCGGAGCACCTTTGTTGTATGGGATATCCTCATTCTTGGTTGAGATGATGAAAAACATAGGAGGAAGTATTAACGTTCAACAAAGTTTTACAGGTGGTATGAAACTCATGAGTTTTCAAAATATAAACATCAGCATAAATTTTTTAATATTATATTCATTGTCTGCCATAGGAGTTACAAGTTTATTCGGTGGTATACTGATGGGTTTGATACAGGAAGGAACAGAGAAAGCAGGCTTAAAATATGTCCCAATCCTATTCCTGATTAGTATTGGTATATTCTTTGTAGTGAGGATAATAGTAGCAAGCGTTTTCGGTTCTATCGTTTAGTAAACAAAACATTTAAAGGGAAGGAAAACTAAAAGAATATAATAAGGAGGATGATTATGAGAAATAAAGGACAAACAGCAATGGAGTACTTGATGACTTACGGTTGGGCAATACTGATAATCATCGTAGTGGTTGCAGCGTTGTATGCGATGGGAGTATTCTCCATAAAAGGATCAGTTTCATGCAGTCCATGTTTCAGCTACTTTGCGTTTGTAGACTATTCTCAAACTGCAGCTATTCTTAGAGTTAGAAATGGAGCAAGGACTATTGAGATAAATAGTGTAGTTTCAGCTCCAGATGCAGGAACGACAGCAACAATAAATTGTCCTACTGGTACACCATGTGATGCAGGTAATGATATAGATATAACTGGCTTTCCTAACGCCGCAGCAACAACTGAAACATTAACAATAACTTATACCGATACATCATCTGCATTATCACATACAGATACAGCAACAATACATAACAAGTAAGAATAAAATTTAAATGCCAATTAGAATCTTTTTTTATTTATTATTCTATTTTTCTTCCTTTTTATCCACTTCAGTTTTGTTAGATTTTGGAATAATTCTTTCTAAAATTTTCTGAAATGGTTTAATCATTTTCGCAAAAATTTCAGGTTTTCTATATTTTAGGAAGACTAGTACTATTATTACAACGATTATTATTACTATTAAAGACAAGTACAAAGTATTTTTCTCTTTTTTAATAGGTGTAGGTGGTGCTGTAGTCGTTGTTGTTTGTACATAAAAATCAGTTATCTTTGTTTCAAGAGATTTTCCTGTTCCGTCTTTGTATGAAATCGTACCTTTTATTAGACAATTAGTTGTTTCAGCGGGGTTATAAATTAAAATCATGTTTGAAAGACTATTCCTTTGAATTTCATTCCCACAATCTATTTCATAAACATTATTTTCACCACTCCTGGTAGAACTGATCAAAAAACTTGAATTCAATAAACAATCAACAGGGGAAGTTATTGTCGCAAAACAGTTGTAGGCAGTGCCATTTCCTTTATTTGTTATCTTAAAAGTTAAGTTTCCGCTCCCTCTTATAGTCGAGAAAGATAGAGAAGGAGTACCAGCTTGTGTTGTAGTAATCTTCAATGAAGGATTAATGTACTGTTCAGATACGGTTAATCCTGTATAAGTAGTATAATCTGCCTTTACTTCAATAGAATTCTCATAATTGCCCGGTGTTAAACCAGTAATGATAAAATTGAATGTATCTGTGTACTTGGATGGTATGTTTGACCATGTTTTACATGGTTCTGAGAATGAAACGACATTATCAGGAGAAGATAGACAAACCTTTAAAGAACTTATTATTTCATTACCAATGTTATTTATAGAAATACTCGAGCTGTATGGACTTCCGATACTGATTGAAGTCGGTAGTCTATAAGTCATTTGAATAGGTTTCTTAACAGTTATTTGAATTTCTTTCGATTGTTTGAGCACATCTTCAACATAAAAGTTCTCATATAGAGTATAAGTTCCAGGCAATGTCAATTCATCTGGCTGGATGAAGTATACTACCTTTTTCTGGCTATCGTCTGTGTTTACTTTTCCCAATTCAACATAAGCCATCGTACTGCCAACATTCACACTGTGGGCTTTAGGCATGGGTTTTTGGTCTTCTGAAGAAACTGAATATACTTTTATGTAACCATAAGTTTTTTCCGTGTTAACTTCAGTTTTTATGTTGAATGTTGTATCACAAGCGTTATTTATGGTCGCTATCAGTTTACTCGTCTCACCAGTGTAAAACTGAGAATCGATGGTCCAAGAGATAGTTGGTTCGCATGTTACCGCACGACTAATCGGAATCAAGAACATTAATACAAGAAAGCATGACATTAAACTTTTTTTCATCATTAATAATTGGGATTTCCTATTAAAAATCTTTATTAACACACAGCATCTACGAAAGTAAAAATCAAGGATGGAAAATTGATCGAGAGACTTATTGGAGCTATGCCTGAATCTCTTCTTTAGAAGAAAATGATGTCTTTCCTTTTGTGGAAACCCCTCTTAGCATCAATATAGGCACTATAATAAGAAAAACAATCATACAAGAAATAATAAAAATTTCCCTGTACGATATTTTTTTGTAACTTCCCCAAGAAAAAGGGGTAGTCGTAGGTGTTTCTGGGACAAAATTAGGAGCTTCAGTATTGACTGTAGTTGTTATTTTTTCAATGGGAACTTCACCCACAGTTTTTTTCGTAGAAACCGTTGTTGTAGTAGTTGTTGTAACATTAGATATGATGGGGTTATTCAAAACAGTCAAATTGATAGAAAACTTATTACTCTGTATAGTCTTATTTGCAAACTCTGTGAAGCTATCTATCCAAAACATGATCGTATAACTACGGTTATCCAAGTATGGGTCTACAGAAATGTTCAGGTTACCAGCAATCTCTGTATTTGGATCCAAGTTGTAATATTTTGACGGATAACTTTCAATCTCTACACCAGATGTTTTTTCAAACCTGTAGAAAATTATCAGCGATTCATTGTATGTATTTTCTATGAGGAAGTCGAGTCTTTTCCAACTTCCTTGTAAAACCGATAGACTTAAACCTGGGGCAAAATGCCTTATCGTTATTTTAATGTTATCTTCTTGAGAAAAAGTGAATTGCATGAAGATTAGACATGAAAATGAAAAGGCCACTAGGAATAAAATTGCCCTATCCATAATTTAAATTTTCTTTTTTGATAATAAAACTTTCTCTTCTTGATTTTCTTCTCATTATATTTCAACATTTTTCGAAACATTTATAAATAAAAAATTCTATAAATTGAAACATGAAAAGAATTGAAAGAGTTTACAGAGAAGTTTTATACCAAGCTATAGAAAAAAAACAAAATTTTCTTACTCAAAAGAATCTCAGTAAGGAATGTATGATTTCAATAGGAAATGTATACCATGCTTTAAAACCTCTAGAATCTATGAATGCTATCGAAAAAAGGCCACGAGGGTTTAAAGTCATAAACCCTAAAAAAATTCTTCTTTACTGGGCTTCTATAAGGAACTTACAAAAGGATATAGTATACCAAACTTATTCGAATAAACCAACAGTGGAAATAGAAAAAATGATGCCCACATGCCTTTTTACTGCTTATTCTGGCTATAAATTCATCTTTAATTCAGCACCCTCTGATTATTCTGAAGTACTCCTGTACGCGAACAAAGAAGAAGTAGAAAGAAGATTCCCAAAGACAAAGAATAAACCGAATATTTTTGTCTTGAAAACAGACGAACACCTCATGAAATTCAAACAAGTACCTTTAGCCCAACTTTTCGTCGATCTGTGGAACTTAAGCACATGGTATGCACAAGATTTCTTGAAAGTGTTGGAGGAGAAGATAGATGGAATTCTGGAACGATATAACAACAGATAAGAGTTGGAAAGTACTGATAAACTTGACCAAGGAATTCGATGTAATCGTCATAGGCGGTTGGGCTGCTTATCTGTTAACGAAAACGATAAAATCTAAGGATGTGGATATAGTAGTCGGCTTTGATACTTTAGACCAGTTAAACATGAAGCATCTGTTGAAGAAAAACATGCACTTAAAAAAATATGAGATAATCATCGATGAGATTTCGGTCGACATTTATGTGCCTTATTTTTCAAAACTAGTAATCCCTGTAGAAGAATTAAAAAATTATTTTATGATTAAAGAAGGTATCAAGATTGTTGTGCCAGAGGTGTTGTTGATACTAAAACAACAAGCAGAGTTCGAGAGGAAAGACTCAGTTAAAGGCCAAAAAGATAGAGTTGATATACTGAGCATACTGATGAACACCGATATTGATCTTAAAAAATATTTTGATTTAATAAAAAAACACAAACTTAACGATTATCCAAAAAGATTAAAGAGTATTGTACAAAATGCGAAAAAAGAATTCGAGTATTTGGGGATTGTTAACCCTAGAGAAATTAAGTTGATTAAAAAAAGGATTATCAGTAAATTATAATTCAGTCTATTAAAAAAATTGCTGACTATCTTTATTTGATATTTTATTTGTTAGACGTCTAACATTGAAAAAATGTGTCATCCTAAAACTTATCTTTAAATATCACCAATGTTAATTAATATTATTGATAAACAATAATAGTGATAATTTATAATGAACGATAATGGTGAACGATCTAAGCAAATAGCTTTGTCCATCCTTAAAAACCATCCAGAAGGCTTGACGATACGTTCCTTATCCGAAATAACCGGGATGCATAGACAAACCATCACGAAGTATGTCCTTGAGCTAAAAGGGGCTGGGGTCATCCATAGAAGAAGGGTTGGTTCTGCCACTCTACATTATTTGAGTAAATTTTTTAAGAACATGGAGGATGAGTGATTTCTTTGATAATAACTAAATACTCAATAGGAAAAAAATCTTTGATTAAACTCAGCCTGATAGGAATTTCTTTAATGGTTTTATCATTCCTATTGACTGTTTATTTGTCACCGAAAATAGAAGAAAAACATTGGCTGTCTGAATACTTGAACATCCATCTGTTTGCCCCAGTTTCTGCACCGATAGTTTGTGATTGTGGTATTTGTGATGCTTTTAGTTGTGCCTGTCCTCCAGAATGCTCGTATGATGCCGTTGGCTGTGGAACTGGTATACATTGTTGCACAAGTGATGGGGTTTTTAATTGTGGGGCAACGACAACAACTACAACTACTACATCTACTAGCACAACCACGACAATAGCATACCAGCTTCTTCCAAATTCAACAAACAAGGCATACACTAGTGTAAGAAGCACAAACTCAAACGCAAGTTTAGCCACTACTGAGTTCACAGACAGTGAATACAACAAAGTCAACGTATCGGATAACACGGATAGAAATGTGTCAATCACATCAACCGCAGCACTAGGAAATTACTATATTCACGACAGGTACACGTTCAACATATCAAGTTTTCTCAACTACACCATAACAGGAATAACATACTGCGTCGAGGGGAATTATTCAAACAATTTCAGTTCGAGTTCTGCTGCCAATACTTATCTGAAATACTATAACGTCACTTCCGGCTCGTGGACGAACGACCAGCAACCAAACTATGGGAGTGAAACGACAGTATGCAAGTCATTCACTTCTAGTTTTTACAACCTGAACAGCTCTACAGGCTTGATGCAGATTGCATTCTCGTGTAATGCAAGAGGCTACTCAAATGGGACAGGGACAACGACGAATTGCTCCACTGATTTCGTGAATTTGTCGATAACTTATACAACAGATAATACACCACCAACCCATTCCTTAAACTCAACAAACTCAACATTAGCAGGAACACCTATTTTACATTCTTTAAATTGGACAGACAACATTGGATTGAATGGATATATCTTCAGCTTTTGGAATGGAACTGACTTAATTAACAGTACTCCTCCTTCTGTTTATAACGATTCTGCAGGACAGAAAGATGAGTATCCCTCTAATCTGACTATAGATCGTTCCACATCTACAGAGTGGATATCTTTCACATCTCCTTTTTGGGTGATATACGATTTAGGAGTAGAAGCTCTTGTTACTGGGGTGAATGTATATTCAACCAATTATAGTAATGGTTTTACACCTTGTAATATTACAGTTTATGTTTCAAATAATCCAAATAATTGGGGGTCTTCTTTAGGAGAGTGTAATTTTTCTGATACTACTGGTTGGCACTGGTGCGATAATACAGACAAAGCAGGAAGATATATAAAATTAACTGTAGGAACAACAGATATTAATGGATTAAATTGTGGAAGTGGTACTTGGCTTACAGAGTTCTATGAGTTTCAATTTAATTCTACTGGACTTTATAACGATACATGGGTTGCATTTAGTGGAACTTGGTCTAATGTAACTAAAACAGTCAATTCAACAACAGGAGCTTTGATAAAGTGGTGTGTCTATGCCAATGATACTTCTAACAACTGGAATGGAACTTCTTGTATTAATCCATTTAGTTATACGACAACTGACGGAACACCGCCAATTATAACCATTCAATCACCAGTCAACAACACAGTCTATCCCAACAACACGATATGGTTCAATGTCACACTTAATGAGGCAGGTTCAGTATGTTTAGTGAATATTTCAAATTACAACAATACTTTAACCAATTCAACAGGAAATTGGAATAAGTTGAATAATACATTGGCTGATGGAAATTATAAATGTAGATTCTACTGCAATGACACATTAGGGAACATGAATAGCTCAGTCGTTGTAAATTTCACTATAGATACAACTGCTCCCACAATTACAGTTTTGTCCCCTGCAAATAATACTGTCTATCCTAATAATACCATCTGGTTTAATGTCACTTTAAATGAAGCTGGAAGTGCTTGTCTAGTGAACATATCAAACAGCAATAATACATTGACAAATTCTACTGGAAACTGGAACAAGTTAAACAATACTTTAGCAGATGGGAATTACTGGACGAGATTTTACTGTAATGACACTTCTGGCAATATGAACTCTTCTGTCTATATCAATTTTACTATAGATTCAATACCACCAACCTTTTCAAACAATGCAACAAACTCAACTCTAGCGGGTTATCCTACAAATTTTACCATAACTATTTCTGATATAGGAGTGTCAGGCTATATCTTCTCAACGAACAACTCAGGGACTTGGGCCAACTCTTCTTTCGTATCAACATCAGGACAAACAGTAACAGGATGGAATGTCACTGTCTTGAATTCGACTGTTGGCGTTTTAGTTCAATGGAAGTTCTATGCGAATGACACGAGTAACAATTGGAATGTTTCTGATACTTACAATTTAACGACAACATCTGTAGGAAAATTAATCGTTAACCTTGTTTATCCGACAGCAGGACCAACCACGAACGTGGATCAAAACACTACTTTCAACGTAAACGCAACTGTCACTTGTGTTGATAATGATTGTGGTACTGTATATGGAACTGTTCAATACAACGCTTCTTCTGACAACCCCGACACACCAATAAACTCAACACAAGGAGCAACACCTTTTTACAACATTTCTGGTGCAATTCTTCAATCTTGTGGTTCTCTGAACAAAGACCAATCCTGTCAACTCAACTGGACTTTAAATGCTACTGGTGCGCCAATTAGTGGATACAAGATTGGCGTACTATTCAACTCCTCTTATTCCTCCGTCACTCAAAACCACACCAACAATGCAACAATAACCATAATAGAATGTACAGAGAGCATGAGCATAGGCTGGAGTTCTATCTATTTTGGGTACGTAAATCCAAACACAGCAGGTACCGAAGCCCCTGGCAACGACAATAAACTCTACAACATCACGAACACAGGAACTTGTACACTTAAAACCTGGATAAAAGGAACTGATTTAGAGAACACGACCCTTCCATACCCGAATATAATAGGAACTGGAAATCTCACGTGGAGTAACACAACAAATTCTTCTACCAGTTCGTATGCTATGACTACATTTTACACTTTATTGAATTCAAGCCTTACTCCAACTATAAAAAACATAACAACATACTATTGGTTATCAGTTCCACCTGTTTATGCAGGTCAGTACAACGGGACCATATATATATGTGAAAACACGACACAACAGAGCGGAGCAAGTAACACTTGTACTTAATGGAGATTAAAAAATGAAAAAAAAGTTAAGTTTCATTTTTATAATTATTCTTTTACTATTACAAGTTGAAGTTCAAGCCGTGAATCTAGGCACATTAGTAAAAAACACACGCTCTCAGGTAATGAGAGGAGAAACAGCTAAATTCACTATCCTTCTTTGGAATTCTGAGAACTCTTCTTTTCCTATAAGACTTAGAGCAACCCAAGTTCCAGAAGGATTATCAGTGATCATAAACCCAAAAGAATTCATGATGAATTACTCAAAGGTAGATAGTTATTCAGCTGATATTGGAATGGAATACGTAAACACTCCATATGGCCTCATGAAGACGATTCCTGTAGACGTGTTAGTGAAAGTTTCAAACTCGATTAATCTTGGGGAATATGATGTTTATGTCAACCTCGCTGCTGGTGAATCTACGGGCGGAATATCTACCGTCTTCGATAAAACATTCAATTTTAACATGAAGGTTGTGAATTATATCCCTGCTACTAAGATGACAACTACTACACTCCAAAAAACAGAAGAAAAATTAACCACAAATATAATTGATAATATGAAAGAAAAAATCACTGGAATGTTTTCAAAAGTTTCCATCAACCCATATCTGATATTTATCGCTTCTTTGATGATAGGTATTTTTCTATTCTGCTGGATAAGTTATAAATATGAGTAAAAAATTCTTTACCTTATTTTTGTTGTTGTTTATTTTCTTGATTATCGTCAACTTTAAGTTTTTACTCTTGACCATCACAGGCCTTGTCTCAGAATCTATTATCAGTTTGAGTACAGCCAACGCAACACTGGGTAAGTTTGTCTATTTCTCTTATCCATCGCAGATCAAATTGCAATGCGTTGTTCAAGGTGATCCTATAACTTTTAATGCATTATTTGAAAACATAGGAAACTTAAACATAACAGAGAGGGTTGAAATTCATGTGAAAAATTCTTCTCTCGATACAATAGCTTCCTATTACGATGATAGTCATAACCTAACTCCTCTAGAGGATAGAAACTTCTCGGCTACTTGGACTCCGACTAAAGGAACGTACTGGGTTATAGCTAATGCCTCGTATAATTCGACACTAGAAAATAAAACAGCAGAAGAGAACCATAGTTTTGAAGTGACGGCAAGAGAAGGCATTGGTACCCTTCAAAGGATTCCAGGTAAGATTACGAAGATCATACAACCAGGCAGGTCAAAGATTTATCCGTCTGAAATACAACTGAGGTTAGATGATGCGTGTAATGGCACTACTGCCATCCTTCAAAAAACTCAAGGCTCACCAGGAGACTGGGTTTCTTTCTCTCAAGATAAGGTTTATCTTAATCCAGACGGCACTGTCAATTCGACTGACGTAAACATAACTGTTCCTTTCAATGCAACAGAAGGTGTCTACGATAACGGAACCATATTCGTTTACGCTGACAGTCAAGTCGAGGAAATTAAATTGAACATCACTGTTGCAATGATAGAATTGGTTCTCAACGTCACTGTCCAAGAAGAAAAAGTTTGTCAAGGTGGGAGTGTGAATGCCAACATAAACATAACAAAGATATACCCACCCGAAGACGTCAACGTCACCATGACTTATCAGATAACAGATTCCAACCAAACAACCTACGCTGAGAAGAAAGACGACATATCCTTGGGCAACGAATCAGTACAAAAACTATCCACTCTGACTGTCCCTTCTTCTGCAAAGGAAGGTTATTACATGTTTTTGGTCACTCTGGATTACAATTCAACTCTGACACAGACATACGACACGTTTGAGGTCATCTCTTGCCCAACAGCGACTACATCTCCTGGGGCTGGTCCGGGTGCAGGAGCAGAAGCACCAAAACCATCTAAGGCAGGAGTGCGTGCTATCAGCTTGAACTTATCTGCTGATACTTTAACTGTCATAACAGGCAACAGGACGAGTTTCATCGCATCAGTCAAGAACATAGGAACAGAATCTGTCAAATCGATAAAGATTACAATAGAAGGCATTCCTTCAGAATGGATCAGGATATTCCCCACGACTACTGATCTAGATACAGGTGAAGTAGAGGATTATCTTGTGGTTATAAATATTCCAATCAACGCAACTCCAGGAATCTATAAGTTGAAAGTCAAGGCAACAGATGATATAGAAAGTAACATTGTTATCTTGACGTTGGTAATCGGTAGAGATCCAAAAGAAGTTGCTGAGTTGTTGATGAAGGAATTAGAGGGTATAAGAATAGAATCAAAAAAATCATTACTAATCGAGGATTGTATAGATGTAACAGTAATAAAGATATTCTACCAAGATGCAGAATCAGCGTTTGAAAAAGGAGTGAAAGAATACGAGAACAAGAACTATGAGGGGGCAGTAAACTGGTTTGAGTATGCTCTACCGATAGAGAAGAAGGTCGTTGACAAGGTTGACATTACACTTGAACTAGAGATTGAGACACTCAATGCATCGAAACCCATTTCTTTATTTATTATACCATCATTCTACAGGCCAGAAGAAAAAATCCAATTGGCTGGAATTTACTTGCAAGAAAAGAATTATGAAAAAATATGCGACCCTATATTGGAAATAAAGAGGTTAGTTTTTATTGGTTTAGTTTTCTGGCTCGTGGTAATGATTTCCTTTATTATCCTAGTTATAATTATCGTAACATTATCTAAGAGAAAAAGAAAGGAAGAATTCTACAAGGAACCCGATTTGATAGTACCGTCTACTTCTTAATAGAGACTAAAAACGTGAGTTAGCAAACCAACACCTAGAATCAATAGATAAAAAACAGTTTATGTGGCTGTTATCGTCAATATACTCGCTGTCGCGTTACCTGATTGAGTACCAGAAGGCACGAACACGTTGGCTGTTAGTGTAAGCGACCCAGTTAACTGTAGTGTATTGTTTAAGTACAACGTACTGCCACACGCTGTCCAAGATGAATTCTTATCCCATTTATAGATCATAAAAGCATCACAAGTCTTTCTTAATGCGACACAATAATCATATAAAGGACCACTGGCGAATGTCCAGAAAGAATATTCGGTCGTGTTTGCCCCAACACTCGAACCATTTGCCATGTTTGTAGCTAAATTGTACGTTCCATCGAACGCTGTTGTTTTTATCCTTATCATCGCGGTGTTTCCTACTCCTGCGGTCGAGTTTAGACATTCCCCGTTGTTGTCTTTGTCTACCTCCCACAACCACTTTTGAGTCTTGTTGCGGAAGAAACCCCAAGTTACTCCATTCGCGTCTTTATTCTCTACAGAACCTGCTATAGATGTATCGTTCCACTCCAATCTGTTAACGAAATAATAGAGGCTTGAAGTCGAATTTTTAATCACTAAAAACGATCCGGCTCGAGGAGTACCTCCCGTCCATGGGTTTGTAATTTCTGCAAAAGAATTCACTTCTCCGTATACACCGTTCGTTAATACCGTAGATCCCACGTTTGTTACCGTGATCGTCTGATCGGTTTTGTTGTTACCAGGGACTACCTGTATCCACTCGAGATAACTGGGCAAAACAGATATTTGACTTACTTCTGACACGTTTACATTTATTGACACCGTTCCAGTACCTGCTAGACTGGTCGACGAGAACAAAGAAATCGATAGTACAGCCAATGTCAAAATTAACAATGTTAACAACAGACTCGTCGTTTTTTTCATACCCTTCGATATATAATAACGTTTATCTTCCTATTTAAAACTTATTGTTAAACAATAATTATATAAATTAGTATTAAACAATAATTATATTAAAGGCTAATTTTATGGTAGAAAAAATTCAACCTAAAAAAACCATAGTAGACGTATTAAAAAAACACCCAGAAGGCCTAACACTCCAAAGAGTAGCCAAATTATCTGATATGAGCAGACTTACTGCCACAAAATACATCCATGAACTAATGGGAGAAGGTATAATCTCTCAGAGAGAAGTTGGAATGGCGAAACTCTGCTATATTAAAGACAGGTTTGCACGGTTACTCAAAGAAGAAGAAGTCATAGAAAAGATGAAGAAAAAATTAGACTGATACATACTCAATGAATTTGAGTCTTTCCATTTCTCTCAGAATATCTATAAGTGTAGGCATCACATCTTCTACTTTCATGTCAATTTTTTTTGCAATTTCTTCAGCGATTTGATCCATAGTTCTTTTGCCATCACACATTTTTAATACGCTAAAAGTAGATTTATCTATTTCCCACAAAGAACTACCATCGATAGTAGCATACAGTTTATTTATGTAATCTATTACCTTCAAATTTTTATCTTTAAGTGGCCTTCTTTCGTCCATCAAATCTATTTCATATATGTTTTTAAACTACTTATACTTATTGATAAACAACAATGTTTAACTATAATGCATAAATGCCAGAATCAACGAATTTTTTAATTTATTCAAACAATTATTTTAATTATGTCTAATTTGAAGCTTGTTTTAATCTCGACACTTTTTCTAACCTTGCTTATTCAAGAAACGCACGCTCAATCTGTGGGCGTCTCACCACCTTTTTTAGATTTAGGGGAAATTCAACCGGGTAAATCAAGAATAGTCAAGTTTAATGTGGTAACGGTTTCCGACGAAGTTTCGTTGGTTCAACTGGGAAAAGCCAAAGTAAACACAGATAGGTTCAAGAAAGACGAATACAAGAATTTACGCATGAACTACTCGGAACAAGACATTCTACCGTGGATTGAGTTCATAAAAAATCCCGTCGACCTAGCCAAAACCGAAGAAATACCAAAAACAAAAGCCGGCAGTATGATAAAAAGTGCGAAGGAAGTAACTTTCATAGTAAACGTGCCTAAAGACGCCGAACCTGGTTATCACATGGGTATGATAACTTTAGACCCTTTGGTTCCTAAAACGGGTCGAACTATAACGATTAAAGCGATAGTGCCTTTTACTTTCGTTTTTAAGGTCCCTGGAAAAGCTATTAGGGACGGAAAAATATTCGAAGTAAGTTCGGGTAGCTATTACAGTGGTGGAATAATTCTCGATATATTCTTTCAGAATACTGGTACTGTAACAATATCAACATTACCGATTGAAATTAAAATTTTTGACAAAAAGAATAACCCGATAGACAGTTTTTCGTCGGAAGTTTTTTCCATAAAACCTGGCGAAATGAAACACATGACTGCTCTTTGGAACCTAAAAAATGTCGAGTTCGGAATCTATGATGCGGAAGTAAAAATTGATTATATAAGTGGTTATGCATTCAAAAGATCAACTATCGAAGTGTACGAAAAACCACAAATAATTCCTGCTAGGATAGTTGAGAAAGAATTTGTTTTTCCATGGTGGGTTGTTGTAATAGTTGTACTTGTAGTTATCATAGCTTACATTTATTATAAGAGTTGATTTCACGGATGAAGAACATACCTATGATTATACTTATTATCCTTTTTTTTGTATTATTCATACTTCTTTCAATTTTTCCGGAATCAGAAGTCAAAACAAGTTTTGTAACAAATCTGACTGTTGAAAAAACAGAGGACCTTCTTTTCGTTTATGAAACAGTAAAGTATCCTAGCAATGTCGAAATCATAAAATTAAGGAATAAATCTAACATTACAGTAGGAATAACAGGTGATCCTTGGAACTTAAACTTTGGTTTTGTTCCGATAGGTATAGAGAGTAGAAGGTTTATAAACTTGGCTAATTACAAGGAAGAAAATTATAGGACCGAAATACGCGTTTATGGAAATATCAGTTCAATGATAAGTTTTGATAGAAACAACATTATTTTGCACAAAGGAGATGAATTAAAAGTTACTGTTTTATTGAATTCAACACTTTCAACAAGAACGGGAAACTTTACAGGCGAGATAGATATAGTTTCAAAAGGAGCTAAATTTTCATTTTTAGAGGTTTTTTTATGAAATTATTTTTTTTCTTAATCGTCATGATTATATTTTTGCCGATAATTGTAAACACACAAGAAATAAAAGTAGGTGTAAAAGAAACTCTAGAGATAGAAGCTTTGGGTTTGAAGTATAATTCCTTGATAGAGAACGGAGAACCTTTAAAAGTAAGTTTTGAACTTTTTAACGCAGGAAGTGTTGGCTACAAAGCAAGAGTCAAGTTGAACATTTTCAACCAGAGCAATCTACTACAAACTGTATGGGGCAACGAAAAAGATTTTGCTCCTGGTATAACTCATCATTTTGATATTTACTATCCAATCAATCAAGTCGGAAATTTCAAAGCAGAAGTAAAGGTTTATTTTGCTGACGAGATAAAAGAACTGAAATCTTTCAATTTTCAAGTTAAAAAAACAACTTTACCCGAAAACACATTCGATATGAGAGACTTTAACACGTATGAAAAAGAAATAGAGTTCAAAATAGTCAGTAATAAAACTCTTGAGAAGTTATTAATTATCCCTACAAACTGTCCTATGGGTTGGATATGTGAACAAACGAAGATAGAAAGAATGAATGAAAATGAGTTAAATGAAATTACACTATCGTATGAACCAAGTCTATGGAAGGAAAGTGACATAACAATCAACGTTTTGACAGAAGATGGAAAATACCTTACAAACAAACCATTCACTTTAAGAAGAGTAGGTATGTTGAGACAATTCTTACACGATTTTTCTAGAATATTCAAAAAATATTTTTCGATAATTTTTTAATATCTTTGTGATATAGCATTCATATCTTGTACATATTACTTAACAATAAGTTTTAAATATAATGTTAAACCATATTTATAATTATCTTGAATAATTTTGGTAGAATAGATGCCAAGAATTGATATAATAACGAATAATAACTTTGAAAAACGAATCTTGATTTTATTAGGCCGGAAAATAATGTCTACTTCTCAAGTTGCTAGGGAATTAGGGATGAGAAGGGATGTTACTGCTGGGTATTTGGAAGCATTAAAAAATCAGGGAAAACTAGATTTTTTCAAAGTGGGAAGGTCTCATGTTTATACGACCTCAGACAGGTGGAAGAATGACTAGAGTAATAGGCATAGTTTCTGGAAAGGGCGGTGTAGGAAAAACAACCACTGTTGTCAACCTTTCTGCAGCTCTGATGGAATTCAAAAAAAATGTTGTTGCAGTTGACGCAGACATAAAAATGTCTGGTCTTGGCCTACATCTTGGAATGTACTATTTTCCCATTACTTTGAACGATGTTTTGATGGACAGGGGAAAATTATTCGAGGCATTGTACATTCATTCTTCGGGTCTGAGAATAATACCTGCATCACTTTCATCAGAAGATGTAAACATATACAGACTGAAAGAAGTTTTAGATGATCCCTTTTTAGAGAATAACATCGTATTAGTAGATGGACCACCTGGTTTAGAAAAAAACGCTATGACAATAATGAAAGTTTGTCCAGAAATGCTGATAGTTACGACACCAGAAATACCTGCGATTACTGATGCTCTGAAGATTGTTTCAACGTGTAAAAAAAATAATACAAAACCCATCGGTGTCATCGTGAATATGTATAAGAGCAGAGAATTAAACCAGGTTACCCCAAAAGAAATTGAATCGACTTTTGAATTGCCTGTCATCGGTGTCGTACCGGAAGATAAAGATATAAAAAGAGGCATATTCAAAGGAGTTCCAGGTGTTTTAATCAATCCATATTCTCCAGCATCTATCGCATACAAAAAAATAGCTGCCCATTTGATTGGAGAAAATTATAAACCACCCAGATATTTTATGTTAAAACAATTTTTGAGAAGGTTAAAAAAATGAGGATAATATTATTACTTTTAATTTCGATGATGGTTCTTAGCCCTTTTTCTTCAGTTGAAGCTATCCCCACGATTTCAAACATTAAGATTGAACCTACTAACCCATGGCTTAATCAAGACGTATCAGTTTCATGTGTTTGCAATGATGAGGATTATAATATAAATAATGTTTACATTAACGTAATCGGCCCTAACATAACCATATCAAACTTACACCTTACCGAACAGGATGGAACTTATTCTTATATTATCGGTCATTCTTATCTTTACAGAACTGGTCAGTACAATGTTAATTTCTATTGTGTAAACAATGTATCTGAGAATGCTACAGGATCAGGAATGTTTACTGTATCCAATCTAGTAAGTACTATAAACGATATTAACCCAAGCCCAGCATACATCGGAGATGTAATAGAAATAGATGTTTTGGTAAAGAAAGACAACACAAACTTGGATTCAGGCGTGAGTTTCAACATTTCTTTGAACGATCAAAATAAGAATCTTAAACAAGACCCACCAATTTATGATTCAACCAAAGGCTGGATTCTAAAAATAGACGCTCCATCTGACACAGGAATATTCAACTTAAACGTGACCGTGGGATATGAGGGGGCAGAGGCCTCAAGTATATCTACCGTTGAAGTGAAACAACCGTTAGAATTTGACCTTGTCAGTATTGATAAGACTTGGGTAAAATCAAACGATAACATTACATTGACTTTTAAAGCAATGTTCAAGGGGAGTGCAATTGATTTACGAGATGAGTACTTGGGTTTTTTGATAAATTCTGTTGATTCTAACATAATAGACATATACAGGAGCGGCGAATACTCTTATGTAAAATTATCAGCACCAAACCTAGTCGCTGGGGCTTATGACTTTAAAATAAAATTCACATACATGGGGTTTGTTAAGGAAATTACAAGAGAAATCAATTATGTTGTGCCAATCTCTGGAAGCATCATCGATAGCAGTAACAAACCGATTCCAACACAATTAAAATTCCGAAACAATGCAACTGATACAACTTTCACAACGAGTAGTAGTGGTTCATATTCTGGTGATTTACCCCCTGGTATATACGATATTGAAATAACATTCCCAAACTCAAAACTTACTCTTACACAGGTTACTGTAAACGAATTCAACAACCCGATAAAGTATGACATTCCCCCTGCACAACTTGTCATGTCTGGAGTAGGAACAGGAGGAATTTTTGTTTACGAGATAGCTTTGACATACTCCAACGCATACTTAGAGATGACATATGATGATAGTAAGATTCTCGATGAAACCAGGATGATTCTATACAAATGTGAAAACTGGAATTTTGGAAGAAAATTATGTAACGCTGATTGGAAAACAATCAACGGTCAAATCGATACTGTGAGGAATACTGTGAACATCAACACCACTAGTCTTTTCACATTCTTAATAGGCTACAAAAAAGATCTTTTCTTGAATTTCAACACTGATAAGGATGAATATTCACTGAAAGAAATCATAAAAGTTACAGGTATTGTTCAGGACGAAGATTCAAAACCCGTGTCAGATATTCAAGTCACTTCTAGCATAATAAACACTGGCATATCTTCTTCTACCAAAACAGACGATAGTGGCGTATTCTCTCTAGAATTTCAAGGTCCCGATAAAGAAGGTGATTTTACGATTCTTGTAAAAGCAGAAAAATCACCTTTTACGGCCGTGAATAAAACTAAATCGATAAAACTCTTCAGGAGTGAAAAAATTACGTTATTGATACCAGATAGTATCAAGATCAATCAAGGTGAAAATGCACCTATGTGGGTTTCAATCGTGAACACAGGACAAATAGATTATTCACGTTTGACATTATCGTTGTCCGGAATTCCTGACGGCTACTATACAATACCAACTGAGATAGAACAGTTGAAGGCCGGTGAAGAGAAGAAAATATCCGTAGATTTCAAAATACCATATGATGCAAGCATAGTCAGTCATACAGGTAAACTCAAAATTAATTATGGTAACAATTCTTTAGAACAGCAATTCATACTAAGTATTTCAATTGGAGAAGATAATAAAACCGTGAATGTTTCAACTGATGAAAGTTTCAAGTTTCCAAGCCTGTTTACAGGAAAACTTGTTCTGCCTACACTAGGGTTGGATGTTATGTCGATTGCAGTAATTGCAACGTTAGTTTTTTTAATATCCGTCTTTCTAAAAAGAAAAAAATTAAAAACAGTAATCGAGAGAAAAGAAATAAAAAACACAATTCTGGATATAAAGGGAGAGATTGAGAGACATCCTATAAAGAAAATAATGAAAAGAAATACCAAAAAATTTAAAAAAAGAAAGAAAATAAAGAAACTTAAGAAAAAGAAATCAAAATAGTTCTTAGACAATTATGAAAGTTATGCATTCAACTGTTAATACAATTGCTTTGATACTTGCTATTATACTTGTAATTCCAACCGTGTCAAGCCAGTCTATAAACTATATAGAAGTGAATGGAACCGCATTTACCCAACCAGATACAATTAACATAACTTGCTGGTCAGACAATTCTAGTTCTGAAACTTATCTTTGGAATAACTATACTGGAGTTATTGAGCTAATGTTTCCGAATGGAACTGGAGTTCAAACCAATATAACTGATTCATCGAATTTGAACCCTGGGAATTATAGCGTATACTGTAATTCTACATGGAACTCTACTTTAGCTTGGCAAACTTTTTCAGTAAAATCTGCAATCACGACAACAACTACCGTTCAAGAAACAACAATTGAAACCACAACATTATCAACAATAATCCCAACAACATCCACCGTACCTCCAATAGTGGAAGACAAAGAACCTCCTGTATGGTCAAACTTAAGACATAACCCTTCAGTTGTGAGAGAATCAGACTCAGTCAATATAATGGTTGACTGGTCTGACAACGTAGATTTGGATAATGTGATCATCTACGAAAACTCCACTGGCGTATGGAAAGAGCATTTTTGTGATAAAGCAACAGGACAATGCTCATTAGGGATAGTTAATTTGTCATTAACATCTACTGGATTAACAAGTTCATTTTTAATCATTGCGTTCATCGCTACGTTTGCTGTTATCATCATTATATTAATAAAAGTAGTTCGTGCACCTAGGATAATATCATCTTTTCTATCTATAGTAATCTTCATATTCTTGTTGTCAATATTCTTGTCTCCAGAATTATCAAGAAACATCTCAAGAACTTTCTCTAAGTTAGGTATTATATCCCTAGGTCCTATAAAAACTTTTTCTCACACTATTCTTGCTTCGGAATTGAATGCTGGAGAAGTAGTTGGATACTACAGTTATGCCAACGATACGGCTGGGAATTTTGACATGACTGAAATTAAAAGTTTTACAGTACAACCAGCTGAAGTTGTTTCAAAGAAAATAGAAACTTCAATCATTAAAGAAGAGCAAGAAGAGGCAGAAATAGATAAACCAGTTAAGTGGAGGAAAGAACTAGTTATCTCAAACCCATCTTCTAAAGAAGTTAAAGGTTATGAGGTAATAGGCCCCCCAAAAGAGGCAAATAATATCGTCGTGAAAGATGAAACAGGGACGATTCTCTACAGGAATAAGAGTTCATGGGAGACTGACATAACTGGAAAAGAGAATATCTCTTATTTTGTTGAGTATGAGACAAAAGCTCCTTATAAAGAAGAGAATATTATACAACCATTTTTAGTTGGAAAAAAATATCTAAAAAGAATCGCTGTAAAATCTGATTTTAGTGGTCACTACAAGAATGTTAAGGCTTACACAGATATACCAGAAGAATTATCAAAAGAGAATTATAAAATAAAACTTTACCGTATTATGGACAATTCAAAGATTGATATAACTGATAACCCAAGTTATAATGTCAAATTTGTCGATTCTGATAACGATGGTTTTAATGATAGAATGGAATGGACTGTACCTATTCTTTCTGAAGAAAATTTTGAAGTGGAAGCAAGTATTACAATAATAAATGTTCAATCCTATCCTACTGTTTGGGGTAATTGGACTGTCAGGTTCAACACAACTGGTACGGCTGATTTGAAGATAACACCTATCAACAACACAAATTTTGATGTGGACATACAATTTTTAGAGTTGAGATGCGGGAATAACAAAGTTAATCCAGTATATGATGGGAAATCTGTTTTTTATGATGGTTGGAATTGTTCAGAAGAAGGAACAATAATAAATCAAGTTTTGAAAGAAGGCAAACATACCTTAGAGTTCAGGTTTGGAGATGATGTTGAATATGCTTATAATCAGGCAGGTTTAGAGTACTACATAAACACATCAGAAGCAGAACAATCTACAGGAACATCTTGGAAAGAAGCGTTGAGTTTGACTTGGAATGATCCTTCTGATTCAAAATGGCTTGTCTTGGCATCTTGGGAATCCCGACACAATGCAACAGGTGCTAATGGAAATTATCAGGTATCAAAAGATGGAATAGAACAAACAATTTATACAGAAAGAGTACTACAGGCAAATACGGAATACATTTCATATTTTTTCCCACAAGTTCATGAAGGAGATAGTGGAACAGTAAAATATAGTATAAATTTCAATGCCACATCTGGGACTGCTTACATACGGAGGACAAGAATCATAGCAATACGCTTGGATAATTTAGTAAATGCTCATTATAATTATACTTTTAATGGTAACCAAGTAAACAATTTAGATGCCACTTGGGGTGGAAGTGAAGATATAAGCATAACATTTAATCCACCGACTGCTGGATATTATTTAGTTTTAGCAAGTCTGGCTCAATCCGCTGGAAATACAGGTTATTCTGGTCTATCAACAGTAAATATAGACAGCGGAACAGAATATATTCCATCAGCAACTGGCTCTTATCAAACTATCGAAGATGCTGCTACTACAGAATTCCACCCATTCCAAGCTATGGCTGTAAGGCAGTTCGACACTTCAACACATACAATTAGTTTGCAGTCAATTTCAGAATCAGGCTCGACTACTTCTGACATAAGAGATAGAAGCCTCATTGTAGTAAGATTGAGTGATGTCTTCAATTTCTGGAGTGTTTCAAATGTAGCACAAACTACAACAACTTCAACGGCTTTTCAGAACAAATCAACTCTAACAATTCCTTCTGGAAATGAAGGAAATTATATGATCCTTTCTATGTTTACTTTGAAAGGTAGCTCAACTAGTCGTGATTTTGATTCCAGAACATTTTCGGATGATTATGGGGAAATAGGAAAATACCAGCGTTTTATGCCTAGGGACACATCAGATTACATAACAAGTGGTATGGTTTACAACACAACTTTTGATTCAAATCAGCACGTTATCAAAAATCAATTCAGAAGAGTAGGTTCTTCAGGAACCGCCAGTGCTAAAAATTCTGAAATAATTGCAATAAAATTAAATGCGACTGCTGTTACAACTCATGGCTGGTTGAACGTTACATTAGATACACCAGAACCTACTACATGTAAAGTCACAACTCCTTGTGATAAAACACAGTATGAAACTTTTTGGGTTAATGCTACAGTTGAATGTAAGGAAGCATCTTGTGGAACGGTTTCTGGTTCTGTAAGGTATAACGATTCTTTAGGTGAACCAAACATATTAATGAGTACAACAGAAGGGGATACACCTTTCTACATTGTAGGAGAAGCATCTCAACCTCGTGATGATGATTATGTCTATAAATACTGGAATTTCTCTGTACTAGGTAGTGGAATAACAAGACCTTCAGGTTTAGCTTACAACGGAACTCATTTCTGGGTTAGTAACAGAAGTACTGTTAATTCTGAGTCTGTTGTTTACAGGTATAACAAGACTGGTTATTGGGATGGTTGGAGTATTACTGCTCCTAATGGTCAAACCCTTTTGGAAGGAGTTTACGTAAACTCAACACGTATCGGTATTACCGGTAATAGTGGAACTAAAAATGTTACTTTCTTTGACATCAACACAGGTAACATGATTTCTACATTTTCTACTGCTTTAACTGGTGTGCCTTCAGGTATCGTATTCAATGAAACATATGTTTGGGTCGTTCAATCAGGAGGAAGCATCGACAGAATATACAGATATCCATCTGGTGGGGGTCCTCAGACGTTAGAAATTGATCTTTGTACTGATCCCAATTCCCCTTGTTGTGATACTGGAAATGCATGTGCGCCTGACGGTCTAGAATGGAACGGAACTCTTTGGTTTATTCTTGATAGTGGAGATGATAAAGTTTATGCTTTCAATTCAACTCAGTATTATGTCAACTGGAATTTTTCTGTTTTAACTGAACCTTGGGGTTTAGACTGGGAAGAAAGTGAAAATAATTTCTATGTTGTCAATTATAGTACTACTAGACCATACGTATTCAGATATGAAAAGGATACAGGAGAAACAGTAGGAATCAACCCAATTTCTTGTGGTCCCATGAATCAAGGAGATGTTTGTAAACTCAATTGGGTTGTTAATGCTACTAGTTCTTCCGGAGATTATAAAATAGATGTTAACGTCTCATCGAGTGATTCAAATGTTGGCAATAATGACACTTTGAATGCTTATTTAAGAATGGGTGGCGGTTTATCTTTTGATATTCAGTTATCTGGAGAACCTTGGGTTTCATCATCAAAAACAAAGCCAGGAACTCTTACTACACCCATAAACTTCACTGCGACTTCTAAAACTGAGTACAATGTTATACCGTGTGTATACAATTCTAATTCCTGTCAGGATGCTACAACCCCGATATTCAATTTCACTAACACTGGTAATGTGGCAGAAAAATGGAACATATCTTTGAGTCAAGCACTTCCATCCTACATTCATCTTTATGGAAATACAGTTAATTCAAGAGTTGGAGAGACAGAAATAACAACAAGCGGTTGGATATTTTCAAACAATATCCATGTCAATGGATACGCAGAAGTGTGGTTATGGGCTGATTACTTAAACGCACCATCAGGACCAAGGATTGAAATTGCTATAAACCATACTTCTATGAGTGCGACTTAAGGTTAAAAAAATAGAAACATTTATTTAATATAAAACAGAATAAATTAGTATCGAAGAGAGTAAATCAGAGGTTTAAAAATGAAAAAAATAGGTTTAGTTTGTGTAGTCCTGTTATTTATTGGGCTTATTGGTCTAGTATTCGCTGATGAATACGCTTGGACGACAGCATACTTTTACTTACCGAGTGATGTGAGCTTTGGAGTGTTTCTTCTTGGAACAGCTGTAAACACATCTTCTATTGATGGTAGTCAACCTGGGCAACAGACAACAACTTGGATTTCATTCAATGCAACATCTTCCACTCAATACGAAGTTCAGCCAATGACAACAGGAGCGAAGGCAAATGAACAAACCGGTCCGACAAATTCCATCATTCGTATTTACAACATGGGAAATACTGCTTTTAAATTTTACATGAATGCTTCAGTTGAACAAGCATGCATCCAAAATCTTTGTGCTAACAGTACTTGTGGTGGTGCTGGTTGTGCATCAACATCTTCATGCACTCCGATAAAAAATTTACTAGGGCCAAGCTGGGCAACTTTATCAACCAATCTACCTGAAAATGGATATCTTAATATTACAATGTATGCCAATTTTGTCAGTTGTTCGCCATTCACGAGTCAAGGAGCAATATTTTACAAAAGTTCCTCAAGTTAAATTCGGTTAAAATATGAAAAAAACAGGTTATGGAATTAGTAATGATAATAAAAAAAAATTGGTTTTAATAGGCATACTATTCGTCATAGGATTCTCTTTTTTGTTTTTAAAAAGTCAGCAAATTACTTTACAAATAATTGGAATCCAGAATAAAAATGAGCCCAAGAGTCTTAGGCCAGAGTATTGTAGAATAATCGATAATAAAGAAAAATGTATCGACCCACAAATCTTCAAGTATTTGCCTGATTACCCATCGGATTTTGTCCAAATTTATGAGCTGATATACTACGGTAAAATTAACGATTTAACTAAGATCGATGAAAAATACTGGAAACAACCCGAGATACTTCCTACATGGAAAACTAGTGGAGTAAACGCTTATTTGAACCCAGAAGAAGGTAGGTTTGGTGCCTTTGGTTTAGGTTGTTATCCCGGTGAGGTTGTGGCAAAAGTAATGCCTGGTCAAGCGATAAAATTGACAACTTGGTTACATACATCATGGGCTATCCAAACCTTGCAAGGCATGTCGTTAGGAACTGTTTATCCGACTCATGCAGATTCTACGACAGGAATAATAGTCGAACAGGATCCTTCGGTTGCAAAATACTTCGATGCGAGCGTGAGTCCAACGGTAGTTTTGTTGGGGCCAGCATGGCCATACTTTGAGGCAGGTCCAGAATTCGATCACGATGGTTGGATTCTACCTTTGACTGTTGACATAAAAGTACATCAAGATACACCCAAAGGAACTTATGCCGTGGGAATAATGCCTTCTTCACCACCGCAGGACAAGAACGATGAATGGACGTTGAAATACAAACTCAGGTATTCACCAATCCAACAATTTTACCTGGGTAAACCATATTTCACTGTATTCTTGAACGTTGAGTGATATGAAACTTAGTATCTCCATAATTTTTTTTTATTTCTTTTATTCTCATCTGTAAATGCACAAGAACATGCTTATTCTGAGTCCTATTATCAGTCCGAATCTCACCTAACGGTTACTATAATAAAACCGAGCTATACTTTACCGGTCAAAGACGTAAGAGAAGGAGATTTCATTTATCCTACCGTACATGTTGAGTACAACGGGACTAATGTTACTGATTTAAACTTAGAAAATTTTACAGTTGACATCGGTACTAAGCCGACTTTGATCAGTAATATTAGTTACAATGAAACAACGGCCTATTACACATTAAACATTACAGTTCCATCCAATTTAGAAGGATCTAAACAAGATATTTGGGTTAATGTGACTTACAAAGGAATATGGAGAACTGATATAAACATTGAATCTGTATGGTATTATACTTCAACAACTACAACTATCCCTGCTACAACTGCGCCCCCTCAAACACCGGGTCCTGGGCCAGGCCCTGGTCCAGTAACATCACCTGCCAGAGTTGTAAATTTTACGACAGACGTAGATTTAATAAAAGTTCTACTCGCATCAGGCAAGACTGAAAAAAAATCGATAAAAGTTTCCAACACAGGTAAAACTAAACTCGATATAACAGGAAAAATACACTACTTGGATCAATTTTCATTCTTCAAGGAAGGCGGTATGGAATACAAGTTTGAACTTAATCCAGATGAAACAAAAGAAATAGAGATTGATTTTTTTGCAAAGAAAGACCAAGAAGCCGGGGTTTATCCTGGTAAAGTTGGGTTCACTAGTGATGGGATTGAAAGAACAGTTTTACTTGTAGTAGAAGTCGAGTCTGAAAAACCGTTGTTCGACGTGAAAGTTGAGACGTTACCAGAGTACAGAGTGATCTACCCTGGGGATAAAATAATGGCACAATTGACGATATATAACTTAGGAAAAATTGGAAGGGTTGATGTTAACGTGGAGTACGGTATAAAAGATTTGAGTGGGAAAATTATAACCAGTGAAAATGAGACGATGGCAGTTGAGACACAAATTTCTGTTGTCAAGACTTTAAACATTCCATTTACCTCGAAACCAGATAACTATGTGTTCTTTGGAAAAGTAAGTTACAAAGATGTTGTGGGAACTGGTAGTGATATATTTCAAGTATTAAAAAGGATAGAATTTGTATTACCAGTTAGTTACCTTGTGTTGATTCTTCTTGTTTTTATGATTTTATTGCTGATTTTAATCATCTATGGTATAAAAAAACGTAAGCCAAAAATTTCTTATGAATCATTTTCTTTTAGAAAGAAATGATTATTTTTTCAACTTGTAGTACTTTTCCCTTCTGCTGAGGACTGGTTCAACCATTTTCAAATCTTCCATGATTTTAAAGTATTCGTTACATCTAGTCCTTGATAAACCCATCATCTGACTTAATTCTGAGGACGTCAATTTTTTATGTTCTTCTAGGATTGATGTTATTTCTTTGATTCTTTTTATTTCAACGATGTTTAAAGGGTTTTTAATGGTTTTAAGAACTTTATTTCTCATGAAATTGTTTTTTATTTCATTCGAATCAGAATTTTTATGCATGATAATAATTTCAATTTTTAATTTAAAAATTCATGAAGTATTGACAATTAAGGTTAACTAGATAATGAGTAATTTTTTATATACAGTTTCCTAAATTTAATATCGATAATATGAATAGCAAATGGAAAAAAAGTGGTTTTTTAGTTTCAGTGATTTTTGCTATTGTTTTTCTATCGATGTCAGTTAATCTAGTGTCAGCAATGAATCCAATAAAAGTACAAGGACTTGCCTGGTGTTATATATTGCCTGGTAAAACAGCACCTTGTACAGAAATGGACATAGACTTGGAGTTTGTTCATCAATACTGTTCAAATTGTCCAATAGAACTTGCGATGGCATTCTGTTACTTTAAACCAACACCAGGTTTAAGTGGATGCCCATATGCTGATGAGAAGTGTGCAGAATGGATAAACGATGATAAATGTGATTGGACAAAAGGTGTACACATATGCAAAGGAGTTTGTAGTGATGTATCTAGTTTGGCTTATTGTTCACAAGTAGCGGCACAAGCTGCTGCTGCTGCTAAAGCTGCTAGTATTACAGTACCAAGTTTTAGTGGTCCGTATGGATCTAGTTTAATAGAACTTTTGGACTATGTACCACTACAAGGATGCTGTAAAGAAGATAGTGCATGTAACTATGATGGAACTGGGACTGCAGTTTGTAGGAAGGGTAATAGAATAGACGGAACTTCAAGTCAATGCCCAATATGGGTTAACAATACAGATCATAGCATGGGAGTTAAGTATTACAATAAACAATGTTGTAGAGTTACTAATGGAAAGTGTACATCAGCTGCTGATTGTTGTAACAGTAATAATAAATGTATCAATGGTATCTGTACAACAACTATAATAGGCGATATAAACGGTGATTGTAAGGTTGACATAAAAGACTTAACACTAGTAATCAAATACTACGGTACCTATCCAGGCCGTCCTTTGTGGAACCCTAACGCTGACATAAACTTCGACAATAAAGTGGATATAAAAGACTTGACTCTGGTTAACAAGTATTACGGGACTTCCTGTTCTGGTACTGGAACAAGAAGATTGGGTTTGATCCCTGATGCTGTTATTGTAGGTATAGTGGCAATAGCGATATTAGTAATAATATTCGGTATACTGAAACTTACGAAGAAGAAAAGGTAGAACTGAAGCAAAAATCACTTGAGAAAGGATAAATTTTGTTACCTTTTTTTTCTTTTTCTAAGAGATTTTGAACTTTTTTAATCAAAAAAATAATTTTTAAATATATATCAACACATATGATTATTATTATTATTAATCATATGTGATTATATTGAATTCTAGAAAAGACGCTAAGGGACTAATAATTAAAGTTCTTAGAGAGCATCCTGAAGGTCTGATGCTGATTGAAATAGCAAAGATCACTGGAATGAACAGGTTTACTATCACCAAGTACGTGCATGAACTCGTGGGAAATGGATTTATTTTTCAAAAAAAAGCTGCGGCAGCTAAATTGTGTTACTTGAGGGAAGGGTTAAAATGAATCAAACAAAGTCTAAAAATAAAGTTAGAATTAAAGGTATATCTTCAGCTGTTGCTACCATCATCATCGCAACCATATCCATAACTCTAGTCGGTACAACCTACTTCTTTTCACAAGGTCTGTTGAAGGGAGCGACAGCAGAGACTTTCGAGATAATAGATGTCTTCAGTAACATGATCATAGTAAGAAACTTAGGGACTCAACCTATCGAGAATTTCACGGTTTTAGTAGATGGAATGCAGATTAATGCTCAAATAAAAGAACCACCGGTTGAACCAGGAAAAATCGGAACTGTTGTCTTAAATTTAACGGATGTTCCAGCAGGTAGGCATGAGCTAGTAATAATGTCCAAGAGTATGTCACAGAGATGGACATGGGAATTCCAGTATGTTTCTACAACAACTTCAACAACTACATCTTTTACAACAACTACCGAAGGTATTCATGGTTATTCAATAAAATCCCTATCAGAAAAAGAAAAAAATGAAAATCCAGATTTTGAGTTTTCTAGTAAAAAAACTATAATTCTAAATATCACAAAACACAGCAGTTTCGAGAAGTATATTGACTTAGACGTTATAAAAGAAAACGAAACCAGGTTTTTGGTAACATATAATTTTAACAAAACTATTCTAGATGATATATTAAAATGTAAGTTGAAATCTGGCTGGGATACACCCAAACTGTTAGAATTGAAGAACAAACACTTTACAGAACTTTCAACAAATGACTTAATAAAATCTGTTGATAATATAACAACTTATCCTGTATCGAATTTTACCCCTGGAATAAAATCTAATATAAACAGTATTGATTTATCGGTTAGTGGAAGTTTTTACATTGATTTACTAGATTATGATCCATCAAATATCTCAAAATCTGTTGGAAAAAAGGTCAGGATAGGATTTAATACAATTGAATGGACAACTGTGGAGTCGACAAACAACGTCGGTCAAGATTCTTCTATAGCCTTGGATAGCAATGGATATGCTCATATATCGTATCGTGATACTACTAACTACGACTTGAGATACTGTAACAACACTCTTGGGTATTGGACGTGTACGGCTTTAGACATAACAACAAATAGTGAAGGTTATGAAACTTCAATCGCAATAGACAGCAACGATAAGGTTCATATATCTCATCGTGACTCTAGTACCAGTGATTTGAGATACTGTACCAATGCACAGGGTACATGGTCGTGTACTGCTGTAGATACAGTAGGCAATGTTGGTGCCCATAGCTCAATTGCAATAGATAAAAACGATAAGGTTCATATATCTCATCGTAATTATACTGGTTCTTACAGTAGTTTGAGATACTGTAACAATACGTTTGGGACATGGACTTGTACGAACGTGGAAGTAGGCGCTAGTGGTATAGGCAGCCTTGGATGGTTTTCATCAATAGCGATAGATAGTAACAATAAGGTTCATATATCTCATCAAAACTTTACAGGTTATGTTTTGAGATACTGTAATAATACGCTGGGATATTGGACATGCACGAACGTAGAAAAAGGTGGTAGTATCGGTTTAGATACTTCAATCGCAATAGACAGCAACGATAAGGTTCACATATCTCATCGTAATAGTACAAGTGGTGCCGTCCGCTATTGTAATAACATACTAGGGACGTGGACGTGTACGAACGTAGATACAACAGGTACTCTTAAGTATACATCGATAGCCATAGACAACAACGACAAAGTCCACATATCGCACGGTGATGATACAAATTTTGATTTGAGATATTGTAACAATACTTTGGGGACATGGACTTGTGGAGTTGTAGATAACATGGTTGGTAGTACAACAGGTGAAGTTTATACAAATGGTAGAGGAATAGCAATGAAAAAAGGAAGACTAGTAGATTCCACGTCCTTTTCACCAAATATTTCTATATCTTATTATGATTCTGCTTATAAAGATTTAAAATATGCAAGACTCGTGAATTATTTAACTGCTGATACAACTCCACCTCGATATTTTGATAATTCAACTAATTCAACAACAGCAGGAAGACCTACTCTATTCAGCGTAAGATGGACTGATAATGCTTTAGATTCGTATATCTTCTACCTGGATAATTGTACTGGTGTGTTAGATAAGAAAGCAGAATCAAAAATCCCAGGACATGGTTGGGTCAATTTGACTTATGTCATAAGCGATACTGTTGGGTGCACGATAAGATGGAATGTTACAGCCAACGACACGAGCAACAATAAAAATTATACGTACAACAGTTTTATCACAACTCCAGGTTGGTTGAATGTCAGTCTTTTAACACCAAACCCATCTGTGATGACCAATGTTTATCAATACAGTACTTTATGGGTTAATGCAACAATAACTTGTATGGAAGGGTCGTGTGGCAATGTCTATGGAACTGTCAGGTACAATAAATCTTCTGCTAACCCTGACACTGCTATAAACACATCTGAAGATACACCTTTCTATATAACTTCAAAAAGGCTTACAAGGCCTGTTAGTTACACTACTAGCACGACTGGTGCAGGTTTAATTTCTGGATCCCCATCAGGTGGTCCTGAGACTGCTTATGACGGCAATTATAACGATACATCTACCTATGTAGCATTATACTCGTCTCCTGATCCAGGTACAGCAAGAATAAACTACACTTACTCCTTGTCTCCGAACTCTGCAACAATTTTCGCAACTGCAGACAACACAAACGTTGCTGCTGGAAAACTCCAACTCTACAACTTCACCAACAACAGCTGGTATGATTGGGTAACTCCGTCCATATCAACAACGACTTACAGCATAAGAGTGAACACTTCCTCTGGCTTGATGAATTCCACTGGTCATGTAATCTTCAGTCCTTATTATTCCGGTACTCTAGAAGTTCTGTCTGTGTACGATACGTATGCTGAAGATATACCTAATACACTTTCTTGTGGTCCTATGTCTACAGGAAGCACTTGTCAGCTCAACTGGACTGTTAATGCAACAGGAACTATAGACTCTGCCTACAAGGTTGGTGTTCTCTTCAACTCTTCTTATTCTTCTGTCACTCAAAACCATACGAACAATGCAACGATAAGGATTTCAGGTGGGAATCTAGAAGTCAACTTAACTTACCCTCCCATAGCAACGACAAACGTCTATCAAAACACCACTTTCAACGTCAACGCGACTGTCACTTGCAGGAATGCTGACTGTGGAAATGTCAACGGAACTGTCAGGTACAACGCATCTTCTGCTAACCCAGACACTGCTATCAATTCAACAACAGGAGCAACACCTTTTTACAACATTTCTGGTGCAATTCTTCAATCTTGTGGTTCTCTGTTCAAAGACCAATCCTGTCAACTCAACTGGACTGTGAACGCGACAGGAGATTTAGGAAAAGAATATAAAATTGGTACCCTGTTCAACTCCTCATATAATTCTGTTAAACAAAACCATACTAACAATGCAACAGTAAAGATTTTAGGTCAGTCTTACACTTGGTTATACTTGAACTGGACTGAGGGCGATAGAAGATACAACAAATCAGAAGTAGCATACATATACGCTAATTGTTCAGGATGTATAGACGGAAATTCTATTAAATTGTACTCTAACTACACTGGTACTATATCAGAGTTATCACCACATATTCATCAAGGAAATAGTGTATACAACTACACATATACGTCTAATCTAGATTTAGGACCTTACCTGATTAACGCCACAACTTCTGATTATCAACACACACTTTCTTATAAAAATTACACTCTCACTGTAGTAGATGAAATGCCACCAAGATATTCAGACAATTCAACCAACTCAACAACAGCAGGAACAGCAGTTGAATTCAGTGTGAAATGGATTGACAATGATGATTTATCAAAATGGTTATTCTGTTTAGATAATTGTACTGGAACATGTGTGAACGATACTCAATGGCAAAGTTTTTCTTCAAACCCAGCTTGGAGTAACACAACCAGAGTCATCAATTCAACCCCAAACTGTATTATAAGATGGAAAGTTTATGTCAACGACAGCAGCAACAACGGGAATGTTTCTGAAAACATTTTCAACACAACCCCACAAAAACCAATCAACATATGGAATTTGGCAGTACGACGAAATACTGATGGACAACCCATAACAGAGTCTAGAACAGGGATAAACGTTATAATTTCAGTGAATGTCTCAGGTGATATAAGTTATGTTCAAGGAAACTTTACATGGCCCAATGGAACGATTGTTCTAAAGGATTTAACACTTAACGAGACTGCTAATTGCACACACAATTGGACTTATAATATACCGTTAAGTATGCCTTGTAGTGAGCAATTTTGTAATTATCCTAATGCGAGCATAAAAGTTACTGCTTACGATATATACGGTTATTCAAACAGCACGAATACAACTCTAATAATTTTGGAGACAGTTGAACTAACTGTATATGGGCCAGTCAATTTTTCCATGGTTAACCCCGGTTCTCAAGTAAGTGCAATCGAATATCATGGCTGGCCTTTGAAAGTATATGTAGCAGGAAACACGCCGATAAACTTATCACAGAATGCTTCATCTTATTTATCTGGTAAAATAAACCCAAATCAAAAAATAAAAATCGAGAATATAACTTGGAATACGAGTAATTCTACTCAAGCAATATTCACAAACATCAACACCAGTTATAAATTTATAAACAAAACTAATCCATTCTCCAACCAATCAATATACTACAAACTCTTTGTTCCGCCAGTTGAACCACAGGATTATGGCGGTGACATCTACATATGTGGTATGACCAGAAAAAAATGTGGAGAATAGTTGTGAATAAAATTATTCTAACAAGTTATACTTCTTGTCGCTTTAGCAACTCCATCTGCGCATAATGTGAATGTGTATATCCCAGGGTTTACTTCCCAACTGCATCTCCATTTTGATATAGGTTGATCTAACACCCCGTTACAAATATAAACACCAGAACATTTATTGCCTTCATACACTACCCATTCTCCTTTATTACAGTCTGTTAATACAGAGTCTGCGTGTAAAGTGCACCTTCCATCACCTAAGTTCTGAGATGTTAAAGTTAATTCACCATAACAGGGAAGGTTTGGTTCAATGTTTTTCTGCCAAACAATACTCAATCTACCTTGTTCACCATTATTTGGAGGAATATATTCTATAATAGAAGCCAAGAAAAGGATTATTACTATCACCAATGCGATAGTTAACCAAAGTTTATAACCCATAATCTAATATTGGAAAAAGATGTATTTAAGTTTTTGTTGTTTTTTAATAAAAATTAAAATGATGACATGCTAGTAGTAACTCATAAAATAAAAATAAACTTAAATAGGAAAAAAATAAAGTATTATTAACAAAGCTATTTTGAAGAGGCGCTAAAGTTGAAAAACAACCAAAAGATCTTTATTTTGTTTTTTATGATAATCCTTGGTAGTTTTTTTATACTCTCTAATTTCACAAAGACTGTCAATAGTCTATCATCTGGCGATCAACCAACAACAGCAAACGTTACTGTTAGAGGTTGTTTGGGTATAATCAATCTAACATACTATCCTGTTAACTTTACAGTAGGTGAGGGTCTTATCCCTGGAGGATTCCCTGTAGCAAAGAATAATACTCAAACTTACATCATAATTAACATGTCTGATACTAATAACATAGCATGGGATGCTTACATGAATGCCTCAAATTTGATTCCACTGAGTGGAGTCGGAGCTCCTATATATCCACAAAATATAACAGTTTCGAGTCCTTGTAGTGGTAGTCCATTACCAAATACAACACTTGATTATACTCTAAAAAGACTATGTGCCGAAACGCCCTATAATAAGAACATTAGTGTTTATTTTTACTTAACTATACCGGTTGGTCAGTCTAACGACACTTATTCCGGTAACCTTACAGTTTATGTAAACAGTACTCATGCATTGCCAGGTGATTGTAACAACAGGACATGGGATGCTCCAAAAAACACAACTGTTTTGGTTAAAACAAACATAGACTTTGGTTGGGATAAAGATACTGTAAATATCGATTTTCTAATACTATCACCTGGTACGGGTTTCGGAACACCATCAGCTAATGCGACTTTGAATAAAGGTTTTCCAGCTAACATGACGATGGGTAAAAATACAAACATTCGTACAGATATTTACATTAAAGGTACTGACTTGATAGGTTACACCGGTCAAGCTGCATTAGAAGCATATAATATATCAATCGGACCGACAGGAAACTTAACTTATTCAAACGCGACCAGCAATTCAACTTGGCCTGATAGAATTAAATTTATAAACTATTCTTTCCAAGCTCCGGGTCCCATATACGGGGGTGACTTTGGGAACTGGGGTGATGTTAGAAACTCTACTAACACAACAAGTTTCTGGAATGTTAGTATACCTAAAGATGCAAGACAAGGAAATTATGGAGGTGGTATAACTGCTCAAGCAATTGAAAAAGGGGCAAAGCCTTAAATTTTTAATATTTATGGCATTAATTAGCATTTGTTTAATTTCAACAGTAAATGCATTAGGACTCGGTCCTACGAGTGTGAACCTTAATATAGAAAAGGGAAAAGATACTGTGGTAGCCAAATACATTACTGTATCAAACTCGGAAACTACGCCTATTCATATCACAGGTTCTGTAGAGGGTGAAATAGCTGAATTCATTACTATTAGTCCTCAAGAATTCGACATGCCTGCTGGTCCAGGTATAGAAAGCGACAAACCAAGACCTGCTCAAGATGTTGAGATATTGTTTAAAATGCCAAGGGAATTACCTAAAAATGAATACACAGGTCAAATTGTATTCACTCAAAAAGCAGCTGAGGGTGGCGTATTAGGGGCTTCAGCCCAATTGGCTGTAGCAGTTAAAGTTACAGTAGGAAGTATGGCAAAAGCAGTATTACCGATGTACATGAATGCATTGATAATAATTTTAATAATCGTTTTGATTATATCTATAATCTATCGTAAGAGGGAGAGATGATGAAAAAAACACAATTCTATGGGATATGGGTTTACGGAGTTCTTTGTTTAGCTTTGATTCTACTCTACAGGTATTACACAGAGATTTTCGAGCCAAAGATATACGATTACAACTTATCTCTATGGTACGCTTTAGCAGTAAACTTAATTTTATTCGCATCCTCGATAGCTTCATTCAGAGGTTCAAAGGTTCTTTTAACACTAGGTATAATACTAGCACCAATATCTACTTACTTGTTCTATGAGAGCTGGACAAAAACGAACTATGAATACTTGGCAGGTTTTGCAGGAATACCTATTTTACTCTTGTTTATAGCGACTTTCATGAAAACATCTAAAACCATGATTGAACCAACAAAGCCAGCTTAAACAGAAAGACTCATGCTATAGAAAACAAAATTAATTAGAGGCACAACAATGGTATCAATAGAAGAAAAATATCAATTATTTTATTTAACGCTTATTTTTATCATAATTTTCACAATTTTTATGTCTTTTTATTCGATGAAAAGCGTGACTGGACAGATTGGAAGCAGTGAAAATACAACGGTTAATATCACGATAAGGGGATATCTGGATAATCTAACGGTTGATTACTTTCCTGTTAATTTTACTGTAGACTCTGGTTTTGGACCCGGTGGTATTGCACCTGGGACAGATGATAACCCTAAACAGAATCAACCCTTTCTTAATGTTTCTACTGGTGGAAATACAAATGTTAGATGGAATGTCTCTATAAACGCTACTAATATGACGGATGGATTAGGACATTCTATCCCTGTTAACGAAATAAAGGTTAATTATGCATGTTACACTGATGGAAGTCAGATTGAAAATCTAGGCTTAATAGAACTATCACATGATCCGCAATATTTGTTTTGTGATAATCCAGGTACAGGAAATAAAGATTTAGCACATAACGGTTATATTTTGGTTAATTTCTTTCTTGACGTTCCAGCAGGCCAGTATAACAGCACTTATAGTGGTGATATTTGGTTTCATGCTATTAGTTTAGAAGCTATGAATGATTATAACAAAAGCACTTGGTATGGTCCAGGTAACACGACAGCAACCATTAAAACACGTATAGACATCAAATGGTATCTAACTCCGATTTATTTTGGTATTGTCAACCCCGGTGATCAAGTAAACGCCACCTGTAAACCACTTTCTTTAAACCCCGGTTGTGGTTGGCCAACAAACATAACGATTGGATCAGCGAATAATGTGCCAGTTGATTTGTACATAAACGGTACTGATTTACGCGGTCCAGAGACTATTGATAGCAATAACATAACTTACTCCAATGCAACTAGTGAATCTCAATGGCCGGCATCAGTTCATCCACTAAATAACGAATTACCACTTTCTTCTACAAGAGGAGATTTTGCAGACTGGGGTAACATTTCAAGAGGCACAGATGTTTTAAGTTATTGGAACATGAGTGTACCCCGTGTATTCGGCGGGGATTATTCTGGAGATGTAGTTGCAAAGGCGGTTGAAGTTGGTAGAAACCCGACAAATGTATAAAATTTTAATATGTCTGATTTTGGTAGAGATTTTGTTAGTGTCAACAGTTGATGCAGTGGGTGTCAGTCCAACAGAATTAAAAATAAACGTAGAAAAGGGAAAAGAAGCACAACTGCAGGGATACGTTCAGGTACTCAACTCAGATGTAAACCCAGTTCATATCACAGCAACTGTAAGTGGGCCTGTATCGCAATTCATAACACTGGAAAATAATGAATTTGATTTGCCGGCAGGTCCAGGAATGCATTCCGATTTAGCAAGCCCGTACCAATATGTGAAGGTTATTTTCAAAATACCAAGGGAATTACCTGAAAAAAAATATAACGGCGAGATATTGTTTACTGAAAAAGCAACTAAGGGTGGTATGCTGGCAACTGCAGCTCAAACAGGCGTTGCTGTAGAGTTGACGATAGGAAAGATGGCAAAAGCAGTATTACCGATGTACATGAATGCATTATTGCTGATACTCGTTCTCTCGTTGGTTTTTTCAATTTTTTACAAGAGAAAATAATGAACTTATTCTTAAATGAGTTTGAAGATACAAACAAAAATAAGGTCTATAGAACAAATATAAGATAGTGGTCGAGTGAATTACAAACTACTGATTTTATTATTATTTATATTCTTGATTTATTCTTTACAATCGATTGAAAAAACTATTGAAGCTGCAGACGAGGTCTCAGAAAAAATAAAACTACATGTTTCAATCCTTGACGTAGATGTTTCAATTCTATTGAACGGCAGCGCCTGCGGATCCTCCCCTAAATATTGTGTTGGTGATGTTGTTAACGTGACCAGCAAATTAATTAATGTTGGAAACGTGAATGCCACTGGTAATCTCCTCACAAGAATCTTGAATCGAACTAATGAAATTCATCGTGAAACTTGGAATGACGTGAATGTATCAGAAGGAGAAACTAAGAACTACACCACAACATACAAGATTCAGGATAAAGATGTGGATTACTCATTAGCTACACCTGAAACTTTTAACGTGATTAGTAATTATTCTTTTGATGGAAGATTCAATGACACTGTTTGTAGTTTTGAAGTCAAGAAAGGTATCGGTACTCTTCAAAGGGTTCCGGGTATGATTATGAAGGCTATACCGCCGGGTAGGACAAGAATCTATCCGTCTGAAATACAACTGCGGTTAAATGATGCGTGTAATGGTACTACTGCCATACTAAACAAAACTCAAGGTTCACCAGGAGACTGGGTTTCTTTCTCTCAAGATAAGGTTTATCTTAATCCAGACGGCACTGTCAATTCGACTGACGTAAACATAACCATCCCACCACTCACAGGGGAAGGAACATACGATAACGGAACTATATTCGTTTATGCTGAGAATCAAGTTAAGGAAATTAAATTGAACATCACTGTTGCGATGGTAGATTTCATCCTCAAAGTCAAGGTTCAAGAAGAGAAAGTTTGTCCGGGTAAAACAGTCCCCGCAAGCATAAACATAACAAAAATTTTACCACCCGAAGACGTCAACGTCACCATGACTTATCAGATAACAGATTCCAACCAAACAACCTACGTTGAGAAGAAAGACGGCGTATCCTTGGGCAACGAATCAGTACAAAAATTATTCACTCTGACTGTCCCTTCTTCTGCAAAGGAAGGTTATTACATGTTTTTGGTCACTCTGGATTACAATTCAACTCTGACACAGACATACGACACGTTTGAGGTTATCTCTTGCCCAACAATAAGCACGATACCTACTGGGGGTGGTGAAGAGGTAGAAGCACCAAAACCATCTAAGGCAGTAGTGCGTGCTATCAGCTTGAACTTATCTGCTGATACTTTAACTGCCATAACAGGCAACAGGACGAGTTTCATCGCATCAGTCAAGAACATAGGAACAGAATCTGTCAAATCGATAAAGATTACAATAGAAGGCATTCCTTCAGAATGGATCAGGATATTCCCCACGACTACTGATCTAGATACAGGTGAAGTAGAGGATTATCTTGTGGTTATAAATATTCCAATCAACGCAACTCCAGGAATCTATAAGTTGAAAGTCAAGGCAACAGATGATATAGAAAGTAACATTGTTATCTTGACGTTGGTAATCGGTAGAGATCCAAAAGAAGTTGCTGAGTTGTTGATGAAGGAATTAGAGGGTATAAGAATAGAATCAAAAAAATCATTACTAATCGAGGATTGTATAGATGTAACAGTAATAAAGATATTCTACCAAGATGCAGAATCAGCGTTTGAAAAAGGAGTGAAAGAATACGAGAACAAGAACTATGAGGGGGCAGTAAACTGGTTTGAGTATGCTCTACCGATAGAGAAGAAGGTCGTTGACAAGGTTGACATTACACTTGAACTAGAGATTGAGACAACAAACACATCTAAATTTTTAATACCACCATTCTACAAACCAGAGGAACAATTCCAATTGGCGGGGACGTACTTACAAGAAAAGAATTATGAAAAAATATGCGATCCTTTAGAAAGAATAAGGAAATTTATATTAATAGGACTTATTTTCTGGCCTGGAATAGTTATTTTGTTCATAATCTTGATAATCTTGATAATCATATTACTTAGAAGAAGAAAAGGACAAGAAAGAGTAAAAATACTAGAAAAAGTCAGAGAAAGATTGAGGACATAGAATGATTAGGTTTATTTTTACTTTTTCTAAAATAATTACTGTGGAATTCGATGGAACAAAAAAATAGGATTATTATTTTGGGGTTGATGATTTTTTTATCTTTTTTTATAATCAACAATATTGTAGAGGCTGCAGATTTTGAGACTTGGGTTGGAGCACCAAGTCTATTTACTGTGGGTAAAACAGAATTAGTTAACATTTATGTTCGAAACAAAGATCAGAACAGTGATAGTTTCAACATAACTAATTATACAAAATCTGCTAAAAACCAACAAAGTCAGGATGTTCCACATCTAGTAATTGTCTCGATACAATCTTATAAAATTAGGAATTTAACAACAAACGAAACTGGTGATACATTCGCAAAAATAACTATTTTAGGTCCCATCAATAGTGGCAATGTAACTTTTAACTTAACATCTGATGCGAACCCAAACATTTATCATGAAGTATCTATTGGTTTAATGACAGGGTCACCAATAGTCTTATCAGAATTCGATTCTCTAGGAGTAATTCAAATCCTGCTCATTACTTTCTTAATCCTAGTAGTATCTTATACCTCTCATATCAGCTAATAACTTTTCGATTGCTTTCAATCTTTCGTTGATCATCTGATTCTGTGTCTTTAAACTATCCATTTCAGTCAGTAGAAGGTCCAATTTTGCTCTAACGTTGGCTATATCAACCTTACTTTCTTCTGGTAATCTAGGTATAAGTTCCATCGGAGTCAATTGTTCCCTTGATGGCATCGGTTCTCTTGGGTGTAAAGGTTCTATTTCTGGTCTAGTAAGTGGTAGTGATTCTAAATCAGGACCAGCTTCTTCTACAGGAGTCACAACATCTTTTTTCTTTCTACCGAAAACCCCCTTTACACTTCCTAATATATCCATGGTTTCACTCTAAGTAATATTTTTGAATTTATAACTAATAATTATTTGTAATTCCAGTTTAATATAAACAACAGGAGGTAAGTGAATGGTTGAGTTTGAGACGATTAAGTGCACTGAGATAATGTTTGGAAACAGTAATTTCATAGAAATTGCAAGGAAAAAAGTCGTAACGCCTGAAGGAGAGAATGAATTCATATCTTTATCCAGAGGGTTTTACATGCTAGACAAACAGAAAAGATACAGAAAATCGTTTACAATTCCTCTATCGAAGGAAGTCGTTGATTTCATCTCAGAAAAGATAAAGGAAATGCTTTAACTCATTTCAACAGTTTTAGCAAGTCATGTTTTGTAGCTATACCTACGACTCTTCCTTCTTCAAGGATGAGAACTGCTTGATGGTATTCAAGTAGTGTTCTTATAACGTCTATGCTATCGTTAGAGCTTATCATCGGGAATGGCTCATCCATAATTTCTTTGACCTCAGTCGAGCCTGAAATCCTATTCAAGTTTCTTAGGATCGTTTTATCGCTTATACTACCTATACATCTTTCCTTGTCCACGATTGGAATCTGAGAAATGTTATTTTTTTTCATCAACTTCACTGCATAATTAACTGAGTCTTCGGGTTTAACAGAAATGACGTTTTTAGTTACGAAATCTTTACATTTTATGCTTTTATCCGTTTGCAAGACTGAGAGGATACTGTTGATTGTTGATAAAGTGGGGTTAACTTTTTCGTTCTCTATCTTTGCAACATGGGCTTGGGTTATACCCGTAGCTTTTGCTAACTCTTCTTGAGTCAGTCCTGCTTCTTTTCTCATCTTTTTAATCAATTTTCCAGTTATCATAACTGTCAGTTATATTTATTCATGTTAATTATAAATAGTTTTATATAAAAGAACTATTAAAATATATCTATGCAACTTTTCATCGAAAAATTGAATCAAACACCAGTCCCTAAACAGAAGATAGAGATAGTTGAAAGAAAGGGGATTGGACACCCTGATTCTTTGATAGATGCGATATGTGAAGCTTCTTCCAGAGTATTATCCCAGTATTATATGGAAAAAAAAGGGTTCATTTGTCATCATAATTTGGATAAAGGGTTGATATCTTCGGGTTCTTCAAATGCTGTATTCGGTGGCGGAACAATCATAGAAACACCTGATGTTATCGTGTCAGGACAAGCAACAGTCATTCAAAATATAGATGATATCAAAAAATTAATCTACGAAGAGGTAGACAAGTACCTTGACAAATCACTCAGGTTTGCTGATATACTCAACCCAGAGATAATAGTAAAGGTTCACCCTGGTTCTGCTGATTTAGTCGGTCTTTTTGAGAGGTTTAAAAGGGGTGAGATGCCTCTTGCAAACGATACATCTTTTGGCGTAGGTTTCGCACCTATGTCTGAGTTAGAGAATACAGTATATAGAATAGAACAATTGTTGAATTCTGAGAAAACAAAGAAAAAATTCCCGTTTCTTGGGGAAGACATTAAAGTCATGGGTTCAAGGAATAACGATCAACTTAATTTAACAGTCGCAGTGGCTTTTGTAAGTCAATTCGTTCCTAGTTTGGAAGAATACTATAACCAGAAAGCAAAGACAAAGGAATTAATAGAGAAAAACATCAAGACTGAGAGAGAGTTAAACGTGAATATCAACGCTGCGGACAGTAAAGATTGCGTTTATCTTACTGTAACTGGAACTTCTTGTGAAAGTGGAGATGCCGGTCAGGTTGGAAGAGGAAATAGAGCTAACGGTCTTATAACACCATGTCGTACGATGTCTTTGGAAGCTGTAGCAGGAAAGAACCCAATTTCTCATGTTGGTAAAATTTACAACTTAAAGGCACAAGAGATAGCGAACAAGATAAGCAATATTTTCAACGTGCAAGAAGTACAGGTTCAATTGTTGTCGGAGATAGGTAGACCAATAGACAATCCATTCATCGGAATAAAATACATACCGGACGGAGATTTCAAAGAGAATGAAGTTGAACAGATTGTTGCTGAGAGTCTGTCAAAAGAAGGTTTTGATGACCTAACTGACAAACTATTGAAGGGTTCTATCAGTGTTTTCTGAAAAAACAAAAGTTTTAAAAATTTAACTCTTCTCTTAATAATCGATCAAATGGCTGCAGATTGTGAACTAACAGAAAAAGAACTCTTGTACGGTTATCAACAATCGAAACAATTAGTGGACACGCAAAAAAAGGATCAAAGATGGCTTTATTACCTGATAGCTGGATCATTCGGTTTAATAATAATCTTGAATTACATGTTTCCACATCTTTATTGGGTCGAGAATAGACCTTTATATGACTTAAAGAAAGGATTCATCGGTTTAACCCTTATGTTTTTTGGTATAATCATTTTATTGAACATACTTTGTATTTTTAATGGATCTTTACAAGCTTGGATATTTTTGATAATCATCTGTATAGTCTTGATTTACTTCGGTTTACCTTTGTTAACTGGCTTCAGTTGATAAAATATGGCTTGGTATGAATATCAACCATTCTACTGGATCTTGAAAAACCTCACGCCAAGACAGATAACTACTTTGATATTGGGAGCGATTATACTCACAATTTTTTTAGGCTCATACTATGTATACGTGGATACTATTCAATCTTTAAGAAGTAACCCACTGTATGTTTGGATGTTTAAAAGTCTCGCAATCCTTTCAATTATAATATTAATTTTTATGGTTCTATTAACGTTTGAATTGAGATTTTTCCTGGGCTTAGAATAAAATTACATGCCGCCTTTTTGTAACAGGTTTAGGTATGACTTCATTTCTTCTACGAAATAACGCATCATTTCCCTACATTCAGCCATGTATTTTTCCCAAAGGCTGATGTATATCAACTTATGGTACATAATACGGAAAAACTCGTAGATTAAACTCTTCTGCCAAAAAGTGTCTTGGGGATATTCAGTCCTAATGGCACCAGTAATCCTTACTTGTAGACGCCCTTCTTTTCCGAATTCTTCACTAGGTGTTATCATTCCTTCAAGACCACCTTGAATGAATAAGTATGTGTTCTTGTCCATATCCTTCCTTACTTCAAACTCTAGGTCAAACTTTTCTTCCTTACCGCTCCTGTCCCAGTTGAATATCTTCTCTTGGACTTCAGAATCCCTAATCTTAAAAACTGTCTTTAAACTTTCTACGTAATGTTTTAACGCGAGTTGAGGGTTTGGGCCTGTGTAGTTAAGAAAGAGATCGACTGGTGGTTCTTCCATACACCAATCATGAATCATTATTTTTGTTCTTGCAAAGACCATAATATCTGTTATTAATTTCGTTTCTTGGAATAAAAGTTTATTTATTTTATTCTGTAAAGATTTACTGAAAAAGAATGAAAATTGCGACATTCGGTGTTTTTGACATTATTCATAGAGGTCACGTTAAATTCCTAGAAAGATGTAAGAAGTTGTCAAAGAACGTAGAGTTAACAGTCGTTTTAGCAAGAGATTCTACTGTTTTGAGAGATAAAGGAAGAAAACCACTCATCTCAGAAGAACAAAGAAAATACATAATAGAGTCCTTAAAACCTGTGTATAAGGCAATTTTAGGGAATGAAGGATTGGATAAATTGAAGATAGTCGAAAAGATAAAGCCAGACATAATAGTTCTAGGTTATGACCAGGATTGGGATGAAAAAGAATTGGAACAAGAACTTAAAAAAAGAGGATTGAAAATTAAGGTACTTAGGTTAAAAAAATACGGAAACGTCAACTCTACGAGCATTAAGAATAAAATAAAATTTAATTAACCAAGAAAAACAATTAATATTTTAGGGAAATATGATACTCACTAAAATCATTGGTGCTGGTTGTATTCTATTAGGTTTTTTTCTAGTCGTACTTTTTCCAGACTCACCAGATTTTCAACCCCCAAACATGACTTGGACTGGGGTTTTGTTCGGTATATTCTTGATATTACTGGGCATATACTTGTTAAAAGTGTGATAATGCATGGCAGAAAAAACAAAATTTTCATCAGGATTATGGAGAAGGTCGCCACTATCAGAAGAAAGATATTTGGATATTGATTGGATTAAAGAACAAATCCCCAAAATACACGAAAATGATATGAGCATGGGCTGGGCAGAAAGACTTAGAAATTGTACTTTTAGGTATAACCCTACCGTCCCTCAAAGAACTACTATTAGTGCAATAACATTCATCGTTAACCACATGAGTAACAGATGGGAATTCAATGTACAAAAAGTCGACGAATGGTTCGAGATATCAACATCACATCCTTTCTATCAAGCTGTGACAAAACAAAAACATGATTTGGTTCGAGAAATAAAGGAAGGTTTAGCTACTGTAGACAGGGCAATCTCTGATGTGGAATTGTTAGCGCATGATGCAAGAAGGTATAAAGAGATATTGAAGTATGTCGAAGAAAAAGATGAACACTCGTTGAAGGCAATGTTCATAGACTTGGTAGACGTCAACTTACCAGAAGGAGTATCTTTGAGGTCGATTGCACCTCGTTGGCCGACAATAATCGCTGATTTTCAGGAATTGACTGACGAAGATAATGAAGTAGAAAAGATAGCTAAGAAGATTGAAGTCTCAAAAGCTGAAGGTGTCGTTCTGGCAACAAAAGTCAGATTATACAAAAAATGGAAACAATTCTTCATAGGTGAAGTCAAAGATCGTTACAAAAGAATAGTAGAACGTTTAGAAGGAAGAAAGGCATCAATCGAGCAGTACAGAAATTGGCTCAGACCATTAATAAGAAGGGTTCAAATGATGAGGGAGGTCGATGATCATACACTACAGATGCACATGAACTTTCCGATGGGAGCAGGTATGCCTCTTTCTTTACAATACATGGAATGGTGGGGTTGGAATAAATTAGAAGGTCTCGAATCGACTGAACCACATAAAGTACCCAAAGAGATATACGAAACTCCAGGAGCAAAAAGAACGGAAGTCCCGACCATAAGAAAGCATGAACCAGAAAAAGTCATACCAAGGTTTAGGATTGAACCGTATGATGAAGTAGTCAAAAAATTAATACCGGAAGTTGAAAAAGTTCACGGTATTAAGATAACAAAAGAAATGATCATGAAAGCTAGAAGGATGTTATATGAAAAGGGCAGCCCTGGAACTGAATGGTATGTGATAGTGGAGATACCTTGTTCTATAGAACATTGGAAACTTCCCAACGGACTTGAGATAGAGGACACAGATTTTAACCCACTTTCATCGGTTTTTGTTACACATAACATACTACTTTTGAGACTCATTGAGATAATAGCGGAAGAAGCGAAACTTGACCTCTACATCGATGAATTGCTTGGAAAAAAAGTCATGGGAGAAGATGGAATAATGAAAGATATAGATGAATTGCTCGAGGATGCATTTCCTGGGATATACAAAAAAGAAAAATTGGAAGAACCAAAAGGTTTCGTTAAGTTCGTATCAGATTTTAAATCTTCATATAGGTCAGTGCTAAGGTCGATTTTACGTACGATAAATTATACTTTTGGACTCAAACTTGGGTTCTTTAAATTAGGACCCTATGACCCATCAAGGAATAATAGGTTGTTCTTTGGTTACATGAGACCGTACATAAGAGAAATATTCACTGCAAAGATATGGGCATTCATGTTGACTTATTTTGCGGGGATTTGATGACAGAATTAAAATTAAAAGCTGCAGTATCAACTGGTCTTTTCACGATAGCACATGGAGAAGAATTAGCTAATGTTGTCAGAAAAATTGGTTATGCTTTGACAAGAGGTACGAGTGCTATTGAAATAGCGGGAGATGTACCGCATGAGATTGATTTTACTGAAGGGCTAGAAATAAGACGTATAGCAAGAAAACAAGAAATCGATTTAAACTTACATGGAAGCTTAACTATGCCTTTTGAAATACCAGAGATGATTCAGTTCAGAGAAGCACAAGATCACATTCAAAAGTCTTTAAAGTCTGCTGTCTATGGTGGTTGTAAGTATGTTGATTTTCATGCTTGTTTGCATTTTTGGCTCGAGATGTTGAGTTATGTTGGTGCCAGGTTAGAGATTATAATGTGCGATTGGGAAGGACAGTTCATATCTGAGATATTGTTTAAAAATGAAGATTTGAGAGAATATTTCGTTAAATGGTTCTGGGATAGATATGATGGTCTTGTTCTTGGGGAGGATATGAGAGCTATTGATTGGGAGGCACAAGTTCGAGCGAGGGAAGAAGTAGATGAGAAAGTTAAATCTGGTGAAATAAGCCAAGAAAATTATGGAAAAGAAGCTGGAGAATCACATGCAAAATGGTTGAGAAAACTTTCAAGAGAAAAACTCAGAGAAAAAATGAGCAATGAAGACCCAAAAAAAAGGGAATGGTACATTATAGGAAGAAAGAGAGGAGACTATCTTGATGTTTGTGAATTAATCGCAAACTATCTTTTCTTCACCCAAGACCCTATATGGAAGGATATGGTTAAGATGTATGAAAAAAGCCTTCAAATGTATATTGATAAATTTGGACAGATTGATCCGTCAAATAAAGAATGGTTGAAGAACGCTATTGGAGAAGCTGAAAAAACTGGAGACAAATTTTTTAAAGAATTCTATTATGGAGTTGTATCAGCAAAATTCCTTCAAGGTCATTTGATTTTAGCTTGTCAATGGATGACCGGGACTGGAGATTTTAAAGAAAAATTTCCTGGTCTCCCAAAAATAATAGAAAATGAACTAAAAATCATGAAGGTTCCAGATTTTGAAAAACAATACAATGAGTTAATAGGAATATTAAAAGATGTCCACATCGCGATTGAGAGCCCGGATGCAAGAGACCCAAAAGAAGCTGGTAGGTACATGCTTTGGCGAAGCAAACAAATATACGTTGCAGTAAAACAAACTAGAGAAAAATTGAAAGAACAAGGCAACCCTTATTGGGATAAAATCATGTTATTAATAGATTTTGAACATATTGCTACACAAGGCGTTGACCCTAATGAAGAGTTACAAGACTTAGTAAACAATGTGCCAGACGTTGGTAAGTATATTAAATGTATTCACGCCAATTACCCAAGCCCCATGCATTCTCATTGGCCTATTGAGCTTGGTGATGACCGTATCTACAGACTATTATGGATATTGAAAGAGGCTGGATTAGGAAAAGATCACACGACATACATTCTTTTTGAGAGAGGTGGTTTTAAAGACCCATTCCAATTAGCTGTTGTCGCTTTAAAATTGATGATTAAATTTTTACAGCTGAATGTTCCACCAGATAAGTTACCGGATGAATTCTACGGAGTTGCACCACGTGGAATACTATCAGAAGAAAGACAATGGGTAACTGTATATTATCATGCGATGGATCCTTTGAAAGGACAGCTTAAAATCCCAGAAGAAGAATATACATTCCTTGGTAGAGCTGCTACTGAAGCTGGTAAGAGACCTGAAGAATGGAAGAAGGAGGAACTTAGATAATGTATACAGAAAAAGATGATAAACCACCAGATATTAGTGATGAATTAGCTAACACTCCCATCACTGCAATCTATGAAGATATAGACTGTTTTACTCCAAGGCCAAGAATTACTATTAAATATTCAGGACCCAACATAAGGGCTATAGTTAAAAAAGCACCAGAGATTCTCAGAGACGGTATGAGGATTACTGGACTCAAGACATACATAGATCAATATTTCTGTTATGCAATAGACCCTAATAATATAGGTTTTCACATTCATTGGCATGGCGAACGTGACTTAGATTTCAGGAGTAAGATGTTTGGTTGGATTAGACTTAAACATGGTGCAGTAAACCCAGACGGTTCAGGGTCTGTTTTTATTGAATTCTATTCTAAAGTAGTAACAAAATGGGACAGAACTACTATTTTTAAGAGAAACCCTCTCTATACTTTGCTTCTCAAGATATACAACTATGTTTATTACGATGAACAAAGAAGAAAATTTGTCCAACAATGTCATGAGTATGAAGAACAGATGGTTAAGATGATGAAAGACTTCTTGAAACTAGTTGAGACTGCTAAATATCCAAGGGTTTAATTCTTTCTTCCAGATTAATCCTTTCAAGAATTTTTTTCACTTCTTCAGGAACTAATCCTTCCCATTCTTTTTTTTCTTTAATCATTTTTCTTACTTTAGTGGCGGATATATCATCAAATATAGGATGTTCTTTCACAGGAATGTTGAACGCATCAAAACATCTTTTTGTCCACGAATTCATCGAGAAAACAACATCGAACTTAGCTTTCTTTAAAATGTTTTCAACCCAAAGTTTATCGTCATGAACATCTTCGATTCCTATTACTTCATACCTTTCCTTTACAATCCCTTCACTCTTTAAAGATTTATCTATCATTTCTTTTCTCTCTCTTAAAGTGAATGGGTTTTTGTCAGTATTTGATTCTTGAGAACTCCCGATAATTATGATAACTTTATCGTATTTTTTCAGAATCAATTTTATTACTTTTAGATGACCAAGATGAAAAGGTTGAGCTCGAAGTACAAAACAAGCTTTCTTCATTCTATCACATCATCATTATTTGAACAAATAACTAAGGGTTTATTTTACTAAATTACTTATCGATTTAAATTCTTCTGTGCCTGCCTTGTCTAACAATTGAAAAAGAACCATCTCAGTTGACACAATAAAAACTCCTGATTGACGCATTCTTTCAATCGCTATAGATTTATTATCAAAGGTTCTTGAAGAAATGGCATCAACCACAACATGAACATCAAAATTATTTTTTAAAGCATCCAGAGCAGTTTTCAAAACACAAACATGAGCTTCGACTCCAAACAGTACGATCGAATCAACTTTCAATTCTTTAATTTTTTTAACAAACCCTTCAGACCCAAAACAACTAAAGCTTATTTTCTCAATCAAATGCTTTTTCTTAGGCAAATTAATTTTTTCTGATGTATGTCCCAACCCTTTAGGGTACTGTTCTGTGACTATCAAAGGAATTTTTAATATTTCTGAAGCTTTTATCAAAATGTTCGAGTTTGATATGAGTTTATCCACATCATTGATGATTGGAACAAATTTATCTTGAACATCAACAAGGATGAACACAGTTTTTTCTTTGTTTATTATTCCTAATTTGTTCATACAACCACCTTTTTTAACTCTTACAAATATGTGGCATTTGTCTTTTATATTGTGTTCTCTTTAGTCGTTCATAAACTTTGTTGATTAAAGAAACACCAATATTCAATTTTTTTGCTACTTGGTTTGGAGTAAGTTTTTTATCAACTAACATAAACAGAATTTTGTCTAAGTCATCATATTTTATTCCTAATTCTTCTTCATCTGACTGTCCTTTCCAAAACCCAGCTGATGGTATCTTTTCAATTATATCTTTAGGCACTCCTAATTCTTTAGCCAATTCCTTGACTTCTGTCTTGTATAAACTTCCTAGAGGCATCAAGTCACAAGCCCCATCACCATGAAGAGTAAAATATCCTTGTAAATATTCACTTTTATTTCCAGTTCCCGCAACCAATAGTTTTTCTTTGTTTGCAAAATAATACAGAATACACATTCTTATTCTGGTCATAAGGTTTCCTTTAACCAATCTATCACTCAAATCCAAGCACTTTTCAAAAGCTTTCAATACAGGATCAATTTCTATGATTTTGTACCTGATTCCCAATTCTCTGCAAACATTGGTTGCATCTTCAGTATCTTTTTTTTCATTAAACTCTGAGGGCATCATTATTCCCAAAACTTTATCCTTTCCTAATGCTTTAATACAGAGAAACAGAACACTCGTTGAATCAATTCCTCCACTTAAACCAATCACTACACCCTTTGCTCCCGCATTTTCAACTATTCTTTTAATGAAACCTATTATTTTTTCTTTCATTTCGATCCTTCAAATCCTCTTGATTCCATCGCCAATGCTAAACGGTTTGATTTTTCTAATGTCTTTGAAAACAGTGGAATCAATATGGGAAAATATGTTCTGAAAAAATTTAAACTTTTAAAATTTAACCCCCTTGATTTTTGTACATTTATAATTTTTAATGTTTCATCCTTAACTAAAGGCAAAAGTCTGAAAGCTAACATGAGCATGAGAGCAAGTTCACTCGGTAAGAAACTAAAACTTTCGAACAACTCTTTCACAGATGTTGTAGAAACGAAAATGAATACTACTGACAATACAACGAATAACTTTAGCGACATGGTAATACCAAACATTAAACCTTCCAAACTGAATTTTAATGGAACGTATGTGAAAGTATTAAGAATAATAATGAAAAAACAAATTATTGAAATCGGTTTAAACCACTCTAACAACTTTGAATGAATTTTTAGTAAAAAAACACTAATGACGATTGCAATTAAAACCAATGAAATATAGAAAAAATCCTTTATGAAAAGTACACAAGTTGAGATTACTATTAAAAGTAGAAGTTTAACTTTTGAATTCATCGACATAACCTTGGAATTTTTATACCGAGTTTTTTCAGAATTTTAGTCTTAGAAAAAATTTTTTTTGGTAAGCCTTCATCAATGATTTTTCCACCATTCATTATTAAAACTTTATCAACATATTCTGCTATCCAATCAGTATCATGTTCTATAATTAGAATAGTTGTCCCCATTTTGTTTAATTTTTTTAATATTTTATGGATAATCTCAGTATTTTTATAGTCTAATTGAGATGTTGGCTCATCTAAAATTATTACTTTTGGTTCAGTTGCTATAACAGATGCTATACAGAGTTTTTGTTTTTGACCTTGGGAAAGTTTATTCGGGTCTTCATTCTCGTATCCATTCAACCCAACTATCTTTAAAGCATTTTTGATCCTTTTTTCTATTTTGTTTATTTTCAAATTCTTTAATGAGAAAGCAACTTCATCTTTTACAGTCAAGTTGAATATTTGCCAGTCGGGATCTTGAAATACCAAACCAACATTTCTTGCAATTTCAGAAACCTTATGCTCTGTTGTTGATAAACCTTCTACTGTAACTTTACCAGAGAATTTCCCTCTTATAGAATTCGGTATCAAGCCATTCAAACAATAAACTAATGTAGTTTTACCACATCCGGTAGGTCCAACCAATCCTACGAATTCACTGTTCTCAATCTTGAAGTTAATATTTTTTAAGACTTTTCTGTTTGGATAAGAAAAACTTAAATTCTCGACTTCTATTCCCATGTTGCAAACCGTTTCAATTTAAACTTAAACACTAACAACCAAGCAATCATCACTTCTAATATTCCTTGAATGGCGTTCAAAGAAAAAATTATCCACCATGGCAGCATCAACATAGCCTTCTCTGGTGACCATCCTGTCCATATCGGCAAAGCAAAATAATAGTTAAAAGGTATCACGATGATCCCTCTCACAATAATCGCTAAAATTAAACAGAACACTATGATCCTGAGTTTTTTAAAATCTTTGAGTCTTAGTTTGTATGATCTTTGAAAAATCCAAGGTATTAACCACATGGGCATCGTAGCCAACCATTTCATACCTGCACCAAGCCAAGTACTAGGATCGACTAAAGTTATTATTATCGCTCCTACTATTGAGACAAAGAATGCAGCTTTTCCACGGTACAAGAAGAAAGCCAACATCCATGGTATGGCAACAATGTCAACCCACATGCCCCATTGGGTCATGTATCCTAGATGTACTATTTGAACGACAGCCGATATGGCAGCTAAAGCAGCACAAGCCGAAATCTCATAAGTTTTCATCTTATAACCTCCACAACAACTTCATCTCCATTTTTTAAATTCAATTTTTTTCTCAGTTCAAATCGTGATATTATCTCGAGTATATTTGAACCATAGTGACTTCTTTCTGGTATTATAATACTCGCATCAACATCGTTTACTTTACATTTGAAACATTTTATCGAACCAAATATTCTATCATTTTTTTTGAATCCCTCTATTTCTATACCGTTCATTCTTTGTAGTTTTTCTTTTAACTCCTCTTCATTCAACGTTATGTTCAAAGTTCCAGGAAATGGTATAAAGTTGAGTTGGTTTTTAATTTTTCTTCTGTACTCATTTAGGCCAAGATAATATTTTCCATCTTTTAATCCATCAGTCACTATACCTTTTATTACAACTTCTTTGGGTTTCAATATTTCATCTAAAGTTATGTCAAGATCTTTCAACAATTCTTTACCTTTTGGGGTTATGCCGACAACATATCCTTTAATTCCTTTAGCACGTGTTATCAATCCTTTTTTTGTTAGTTTTATTAGGAACCTGCTTATCGTTTGTTGAGGAATTTTGAGTTCCTTCCCTAGATTGGCCGTTGTTATAGTTATGTTTCTTTCTAAGGCCCCTTCCTTCCCTAATACTAACAAGATCTTTAATTCTTTCATAAATAATATATAATTACTTAAATTTAAGTAGATTACTTAAGAATGAGTAAATCTATTTTCTACTCAACAACATTTTCTCTGCATTCTCTATATCCTTTGTCGTATCAATCGCCAACCAAAAAGTTCCTTCTCTCAACTTAAAAGCTAGCAATTTCTTATCTTTGACTAACTTAGGATAAATATCATACTCAATCATTCCTTCATCTGGAAAATGCTTTAGACTATCACGAGGAAAGATTGTTATACCAGCGTTAATCCAGAAATTGAGGATAGGTTTTTCTCTGAAATCTATGACTCTATCTCCCTCAACTTCGATGACTCCGTATGGTGAAACGGGTTGAGTCAGTGCTAATATAGGGCTTCTTGTATCATTGAACATCTGCAGCATTTTCTGGAAGTTGAACATGAATATGTTGTCACCGTTAGTGACTATGAAATCATCGTTTATTAATTTCCCAGCGTTCTTTATCGCACCAGCAGTTCCTAATGCTTTAGTCTCGACAGAATGCTCTAAGTTAGGATATTTTTCCTTGAACATATCACTCTTGTATCCAGTGCAAAGTATTATATCGTTTATTCCATGCCTTTTGAAGAAATCAATTTGATATTCTATAACAGGTTTACCGAGGACTTGCAACAGGGGCTTAGGTGTCTCGTCAGTATACGGTTTTAATCTTTTTCCTAACCCACCACACAAAATCAACACTTGCATTGAACCATCCCTCCTATTGAATAAATTTTCGCTTATTTTTAAATAACTTTTGTTTTTATATTAATCCTTCTTTCCATAACCGTGTCTTAGCAGTTTTTCCATTAAATCTTTCTTCTTTCCTGGAGATAACATTATTTCATTTTCTTTGATGATGTAACTTTTTTCATTGACAGCTATCATCTTGTTCGGTTCTAAATCCTTTGTCAACATAACACCAGGTCCAATTATACTGTTAGGACCAACTTTGACTCCGGGCATTATACATGAGTTTATGCCAGTTTTACAGTCATTTCCCATTATGACTCCTAGCTTCTCTAATCCAGATTCACTCTTCATGTTTTTTATGTAAACCTTTATCGGTTGTTCATCGAACCTGAAGTTTGCTGTTACAGTTCCTGCACCAAAAGAACAGTTATCAGTTATGATAGAATCACCAATATATGACATGTGGAACCAACAATTATCGCTGATGTAGGAATGTTTTATTTCTGTCGAATAACCAATGACACAGTTATCTCCCACATGAGAAGAATTCCAAATGAGAACATTGTTACCTATGACTGTATTCTTTCCTATATAGCAAGGGCCACGAATGACTGCGTTCTCTAGTACCCGAGCATTGTCTTCGATTATAACCCCACCGTAAATCTTTGCTTCTTTTGAAATCTTTGCACTCTTAGAGATTTTAGGAGTTTTTATGTCACCTAAAAAATACCTAACAGCATCAAAGATATCCCAGGGATATTTTATCGCACGCCAGAAACCGTCATAATAAACGACTTTAATCTTGTGACCATCTCCAACCATTTTGCTTATAGCACATTCATACACGTCATCGTTTCCACTCTTTGTTTTCTCTAAATATTCTAAGAGAGAGGGTGTATTTTTATGGAGATGGATAACTATGTTAACTAGATTACTAGGTTCTTTACCTTCTCCAGGTTTTTCATGAATTTTTATCAATTCATTGTTTTCATTGATTTGCAGATAACCACCAGGAAAATAAGAACTGACTTTATAACCGATTATGTAAGATTCATAATTCCCTTTTTTGTACTCACTAAGGATTTTTTTGTAGACTGATTGGTCGAAAATATCGTTCGGGTTGACCAAGATCATTTCATCGTTTTTTATAACATCCTTAGCACTCAAAATAGCATCCGCCATACCGTTTGGTTCTTGTTGTACCACGAATTCTATCTTTGTCTCTATATTTTTACACAATTCTTTTATCTTTTCTATGTTCAATGGGTTACCAACGACGATAAAATCCTTGAAACCCGCTTTTTTTGCTAGTTCAACTTGGTGTTCTAACAGAGTTTTACCCAGGAATTTAAACATGAATTTATCTTCAGTCAACGGAAACATCCTTTTTCCGATACCACCGCATAAAAACACTACTTTCATATATCCACCATGAAACCCCTTATGGCACGTATGTTTAAATAAATAACCATTATTTTCTTTTTATAAACTTTTTATGGTCTTTTAACTATAATTATTTTATGAAAAAAGAATACGAGATTTCTGAAAGATACTTCTATCTACCCGACTCTGAGTTTACTGATATAATGAGGATGGCTGGAGAGAAAAAAGACATCATTTCTCTAGGTCCAGGCGAGCCAGATTTTACGACGCCAAAGCATATAATCGATTTTGCCAAGAAGAAACTTGATGAAGGATATACACATTATTCTCCACCTGTTGGTAGAATAGAAACTAGAGAAACAATAGCGAAGAAATTGAAAATAGATAACAATATCAAGGTTGACCCTGAAGAGATAATCGTTACTTGCGGTTCTCAAGAGGCGTTGTTCTTAGCAATTCTAGCATTGGTTGACCCTGGGGAAAAAGTTTTAGTTCCTGATCCAAGTTTTCTTGCTTATATCCCTATGGTAGAGACAATAACTGGTGTTCCTGTATCTGTTCCACTTCTAGAAAAAGATGGTTTTGAGTTTGACTCAGACAAAGTAAAACAACTTATAGACAAGAGAACGAGAGTTTTACTGATAAACACACCAGGCAACCCGACAGGAAGGATACTGAAGAAAAAAACTTTGGAAGAATTGGCTGACATAGCCATTGAGCATGATCTAGTCATATTCTCGGATGAAGCTTATGAGAAATTTGTGTATGAGAAGAATAAACACATCAGCATCGGCAGTTTAAACGGAATGAAAGATCATGTAGTGACTTTCCACTCTTTTTCTAAGAGTTATGCGATGCCTGGCTGGCGTGTAGGATATGCTGCTGGTCCGAATGAGATAATAAAATCGATGACAAGAATTCACATGTATTCTGCCCTATGTGCGCCGACTGTTTCTCAACTTGCTGCTATCGAAGCATTGAACGGTAATCAGAAATGTGTTGAAGATATGAGAAGAGAATACGACAGGAGAAGAAAACTAATCGTAAGAAGAATAAAAGAAATTCCTAGAATGAGTTGTCTAGAGCCAGAAGGAGCGTTCTATGTTTTTCCAAACATAAAAGCTATGAAAATGAAATCGAATGAAGTCGTTAAATTGTTCTTGAAAGAGGCAAGAGTGTTGACTGTTCCTGGGACTGAGTTTGGGAGGCATGGTGAGGGTTACATCAGGATGAGTTATGCTACTTCTTATGAGAAAATTGAAGAAGCTATGAACAGGATTGAAAAAGTTGTAAGAAAATTGAAATAAAAAAATTTTAAGGATTTTTATGGAAGAAATCTTCGATGTAGTCGATGAAAACGATAATGTTATTGGAAAGGCCACCAGAAAAGAAGTCCATAATAAAAAATTAATTCATAGAAGCGTGATGTTTTTTATATTTGATAAAAAAGGAAGAATTCTTGTCACTCAAAGAACCAAAGCAAAAGATATGTTTCCTGAATACTGGAGCATTACTCTAGGTGGACATGTTAATTCTGGAGAAAGTTATGATGAGGCTGTTGTAAGAGAGGCTAAAGAAGAAGCTGGAGTTGAAAATAAACCATTCTTTATGGGAATTATTAATAAAAGAATTACTGAAGAAAAAGAGAATTCTAAAATTTATGGGTTTGTGACAGATGGAATAATAAAATTAGATAAAGTAGAATTAAAACAAGGCATGTTCTTGACTATGCGAGAGTTGAAAGATAAGATTAAAAAAGAAAAGTTCTTACCTGAAACAAAGGATTTGCTAAATATTTTTAAAAATTTCAAAATTAAAGGATTATAGTTAACTTCATAAATTCCAATCTTTTTATTTAAGTGTATGAAAATCGACTTTAAAGAAAAATTCAAGCTCAGGACTCTAGAGATAGTTTTGATAGCGATAGGTGCAGTGTTATACGCAGTATTCTCAGTCCCGACAATATTCGTCATAGCTTTTAAGACTGGTGGACCAATAGACATCCAATTCAGGCCAGCAGTGATTATCCCATCAGCGATGGCAGTTTTATTCGGTCCTTTAGTAGGAGGTTTTTCAGCAGGAATAGGAACTACTATAGCGAGTGCAGTAAAGCATGGAGTACCTTCACCAGCAACGATATTCGGAGGATTACCAGGCAATTTTTTCTGTTATTTCATCATAGGACTGTTAACAAAGAACAAGAAAAGTATTAAAGAACTAGCATTAACATCTGCATTGGGATACCTAGTGGGTTCAGTTGTTATCAGTGGAGGAATGTTTGCAATCGGCTTAATTCCGAACATAACACTCATGTTGGGCTCATTAGCAGCAGTATTTATAACTGGATACATAATGACAATGATAGGTACGCCCATTCTAGTCAGGGCATACTTGAGCGCAAAAGGGAAGTAGCTTGATAGAAGTTAAAAATCTTGGATTTGGATATTCGAGAGAGGCTGTCTTGAAAGACATTACTTTCTCGATAAATGAAAAAGAAGCCACGCTTATCCTAGGTATATCTGGATGCGGTAAAACAACTCTCCTGAAATGTCTGGTAGGTGTCATACCTAATATAATAGAAGGTAATTTCGACGGTAATGTAATAGTCGATGGAAAAAACACAAGAGGTTTGACTAAAATACAGAATGATATAGGCATTGTATTACAAGACCCAGAGACACAGATTCTAACTACAAAAGTTTCTGATGAACTCGCGTTCGGTTTAGAAAACCTATGCTACAGTAAGGAAGAAATATCAAAGTTAGTAAAAAAATTCGCCAAGAAATTTAAACTATCAGACAAACTAAACTACGATATCAAAAACCTATCCTACGGAGAAAAGAAGAAAGTCATAATAGCAGCAATGTGTGCGATGGATAAAAAATTGTTCTTGTTTGACGAGCCTCTAGCAAACTTAGACATAGAGATGAAGAAAGAAATCTTCAAGCTATTGAAACAATTGAAGGAAGAAGGTAAGATCATCATCGTCGCAGAACAAAACCCATGTATATTACAATCCTTGTTCGATAAATGTCTTGTCTTGGATAAGGGAAGATTGATCTATAGTGGGAATGTTAAAGGAGGTATGGAAGTCCTTGAAAATCTCACGAAACATGAAAGAGTGTATAAAACCCTACCCGAGAAGAATTATGTGCTTGAAGTAAAAAACTTATCATTCGGTTACGGAAGAAAAAACATTCTTAAAAAAATCAACTTAAGAGTGAAGAAGAACGAAGTAATCGGAATAACCGGGGATAATGGTTCTGGTAAAACAACTTTAGCTTTATGTCTATGTAACCTCTTGAAAAAAAATAAGGGACGAATAGAACTTTTCAAAAAAAGAATAGAAGAATACAACAGCAAAGAAATAGCTGAAAAAATAGGCTTTGTTTTTCAGAATCCAAACTTCCAGATTTTCAAGAACAACGTAGCTGATGAAATCAATTATACCCCCGAGAATCTTGGTAGACCGCTTTCGGGTAAAGAAATCGAATATTTATTGCAAACTTATGATTTGTCACATAAAAAAAATTCACACCCATTTTCTCTCAGTTTAGGGGAAAAGAGAAGACTCACGATATCATCCGCAGTTTCAAGTAATCCTGAAATCTTGATATTGGATGAGCCAGTATTCGGTCAAGACCCATACCATTTCTCTAAGATACTCAACTCAATAATAGGTAAAAAAACGATTCTGATAATGACTCATGAGGAATCTCTTCTCAGGTTGGCGAATAGAGTTTATCGAATAAAAGATGGAAAAATGGTGGAGAAAAAATGTGGAAAAGCTATGTAAAATTAATCTTGTTTATACCGTTGATTATCTTGGCTTTAGTTATACGTAATATTACTTTATTGATATTCATATCCACAACCTCCCTGATATTTGCGAAAATCTTCTCTAATGATTTCAAAAGGATGATAATTTTTTTGGGCAAGTATCTCGTTTTTACTATACCGATGCTCTTGATTCTATGGACATTATTCACAAATTTTGATAATGCGATAATCGCAACTATAAAATTCTCATCTCTATCAGTAGTTTCTTTCGCTATGATTTCTTGTTTTCAAGTCTATGAGTCATTCAAACTGTTGTCGAGCATATTTCCTTACAAGTTTGCCTTCATCATAGTTCTATGCGTTAGATACATGGAAACTATAAAAGAAGACATAAGCAGGATTGATCTCATAAGAAAAGCTAGAGGGTTTGAAGATAAGGGAAGTTTTGTGAAAAAGATAAAATCGAAGATTGAATTGATAGTTCCAGTGTTTGTCGATTCACTAATGAAAGCTGAAGATATTGCTTGTGCGTTAGACACGAGATGTTTTGGTATTTACAATAAGAGGACTTTTTGGAAATCTTGATTACATCACGATTATAGAAGTTTCTATGATTGCACCTATTATCAGAAATATAAAAGAAATCAGCAATAGTTTTCCTGAATCTTGAATAATTCCCCAAAATCTATAAGATTTTTTTCTTGTTATTGCCGCTGACACCAGACCACCTGCTATCGCTCCGATGAGGTATGCACTTATCTCGAAACTTCCATGAGGAAGAAACATCATGACAGCTGATGGTAAACCCTTAATACCACCGTAACTTTTTGCGATTAAACCGATTGCTGAAGCTAGAACAGACGAGTTCCAACCAAGGATGAATATCGCACCGCATCCGAACAAGAATGAGAATAAGAAAGAAAGCATCGTCACGCTGACGTTGTTCATGAATATTGCTGTGAACTTAGTCCCGAATTCAAAGTTACCCCTGATTATGTTTATTTCAGTTATCTGTTCGTGGAATATTTTTTCTGAGACGCTTTGGGGTAATAGAACGAAGCTGATGGACATGGCTAGAGTCATACCGCAGAAGAATGCTATGTAAGTCAAAATTACATCCCCGTATCTTTGGAAGAACGTGGAATTATCCATGATACTCTCATCCTGCTTTTCTTCATACCTTAACAGTCTATTCATGAAGGGCAATGCTGCTATGGTTATTATGATAGTCGTGTAAAGGCCGAGAGTTTGAGAAAACATTGTATAAGCGATGAACAGAGAAATAACTGAAGTGAATACTCCGAGTAGGAAAGTTTTGAAAGGGTCTTTTAACGCTTCTCTTGAGTCTATTAGCCTGTCTAGGACCATTCTATCAAATATAAATAAGGGAAACTGAGTATAAATTTTTACTTTAATTGATCTAAATTATTATACAGGCCGGGATGGCAGAACCAGGTTAATGCGCCAGAAATTAAGGCGAAACTCGAGTATTCGATGATGAACCCAGAGGTATCTGAGTAATGATGATACAACGGAGATCAGAGAAATCTGGTGCCCGCAAGGGCTTGTGTGTTCAAATCACACTCCCGGCGTTCTTTGAAAAAGAATAGGTTTTTTCAGAGAAAAGAGTTAAATCCTTTATTGTTAATGAATCTAACATGCATAAAATAGCTACAAGAATGTATAATTTTAGTATTTTAGAGCCATTATTAGAAGAAATGGGTTACACAGTATACTATGTATCTGAAAATATTTTGACAGCAAGAAAATTTCCATACCATTTTAAATTTTTGAAAAGTACAAAGGGGACTGAGATTTCATTTCACTTGGACATGAATAGAGTTCTAAGCCATATAACAAGAAGAAAAAATACTTCTAAGCAATTATTGCCAGAATATCATGAAATCGTTAAACGATATAAAATTGAAGGTCAACAAAAAAGATAGATTTTTGTTCTTAGAAATCATAATTTAATTATGGATTTGAAAGAAATTCTAAAACCAGATTGGAATAAAATTTTAGTCTTCATATTACTGTTTTCCTTCTTATCTTTCATTCAAAGTTTTTTCTATGTTTCAGGAGTTGAAGTAATCACATTTAGGGTAATTGGTTTTGTTATACATCCTTTTTTAGATATTTTTTATCCACTATTACCAAGTCAAATAGCCAATGTGGGTTATGTTTCTCCTTATAATTTTTTCTTTTTGGTTGTTGGTATTTTGAATTCATTTTATCAGTATTTTTTATCAAGTTTGGTTGTTTGGATTATTTACAAAAATTCCAGAAAATAAAGAAGAGAAAATAGTTTTAAATTCTATCTCTCTAATTAAAAGTACGTGAAGTTATAGTGTTCAAATTACACTCCCGGCGTAATGTAGAAAAGGATAGATTTTTGTTCTGAGAAAAGAAACATTAAATTATGATATTAAATAGGCTAGAGGGTGCTTCTGATTTTATATCTGTCATGTTAATGATATTATGTTTAATACTATTATCCATAGTTTTTTTGTATTTAGCTAATCCAGATATTTTTACACCAATATTTACATCATTAATAAGCATCTTAAGTAATATTAGAATCAGATAGGTTTTAGATAATAAAAAATAATATTATTTTATGGAAAGATGTGAATTCTGTAAAGAAGAAGAAAAAGATTTGGATAAACCTTTTGAAATTTGTGAATATTGCGGTAAAATGTTTTGTAGTAGACATATATATTGGGAAAATCATTTTTGTGAAAAGAATGTAAGAGAATTGACTGATGAAGAACTGAATGCGGAGATACAGAATGCAGAAGATGGAATACAAACTATAGAAAAAGACTTGAAAACCCCTGAAATAACCTCTATTGATGATCATAATTATTCAATTAAGACATTATTTTTGGCAGATAAGCAAATACAAGAATTGAAGAGAAATATAGAACTCTACAAAAAGGAATTGAATAGAAGAAAAGAAAAATTGTGATAGATAGATTTTTGTTCTCAAAGAAGAAAATTAGATTATGTATCTTGTATTAAAATGTCCTCTTTGTGGGGTTAGAATGGAACGTGGATATCTGATTGAGGGTGGCGAAGGCCTACTTTGGGATAACAGTAAAAGAATTATTAATAGAAGAGTTCCGGTAGGGGAAACGATAGTTGGGTTCAGCCAGTCTTATAACCGACTTCGTGCATACAGATGCAAAGAATGCAAAATTATGGTTTTTGAATACTAAAATGAGAAAGGTTTTTGTTCTGGAAAGAGAAAGAATAATTATGGCAAAAAAACAAAAAAATAAGAAACAAAAGAACATGTCGCTGATTCCATTATCTATAATAGTCATCTTAATAATATTCATAATTTTTCTCTTAAAAGTTAGAAATAAACCCATTTGTGGTAACGAAATATGTGATTCAGACGAAACATGTCTATCATGTCCACAAGATTGTGGCTCATGTCCAACGACGACTACCAGAATAACCACAACTATTATTCCAACTACCATTTTATCAAAATGTTCCAGCTCTTCAGATTGCATGTGGTGTGGGATAGATTGCATTATCAAAAGAGAAAATATAGGATGTGTAGCAGTAGCACCTCCAAAGGGTTACAATTGTGAATGTGTCAATGGATTTTGTAATAAAGTAGAAATAACAGTCTATGGAACAGAAATTCCTGACACTTGTACTGACACAGACGGTGGTTTGAAATACAATGTTAAAGGTACTATATCAGGATATTATAGGAGTCAAGCTTATACATACACAGACTCTTGTACAGGTGATTTATTGACAGAATATTACTGTCTTACCACTAATTATGGATACCAATACTATAATTGCCTATATGCAGGTAAAAAATGTATTGATGGGGCTTGTGTTTAAAACATTTTTTAGATGACTGACTGAGATGAATTATAGTGTTCAAATCACACTCCCGGCGTAAAACATAAATTTATTTTAGCTTGTTTTACCAAATAAGATGTTATTCTATTTGGTGATGATATGGCATTGAGAGGTGCTTTGTGGAGAAAGATAAAAGAAAAAAATAATTCCAATAACACAACCCAATTTGAAAATAACTATGTTGAATTGCAGAAAAAACCAGAAAAACCGATAACAAACAGAAGATGGGAATACAGAGTAGTAGTCTTGAACCATAGTGATAGAAAGGAAATCAAAGCTTCAGAGAGTTGGACAAAGGTATTGTGTGAATTGGGTAAAGAAGGTTGGGAAATGGTTGGAATTATACCCATGGTCGCTCAGTTAGGTTTCTTCGGAATGCCGCCCCATATAAGATGTTTCTTTAAAAGAGAAGTCAGATAAAAATCATTTAAAAGACTTTTAGAATAATACATTTATTGTAGATACTCAAAGCGTCAGTGGTCCAGCCTGGCTAAGATCCGAGCTTCCCAAGGAATGGAAATAGCTTGTGACCCGGGTTCAAATCCCGGCTGACGCAATCAAATAAAGGGATATAGATATCTCTTAGAAATTTGGGTGTGGGAGAGAAAAAATTATATTTGAATTTAAGAAGTCTGTTTTGGCTCTATTATATCTTTTAAGTTTTTAACGGATGTTAATACAGAAACTATGCCTACAGAAAATATTAAAACTAAGACAGCTGACCGTTGATTTTTAATATTTTCATAAATATCTCTCGTTGCAGGCATATAGTTTTTCATTGAGGAATTTATCATAATATAGCTATTTGGTTTAATATCTTTAGGACATAATATACAATTAAATTTAAAAGAAAGATACATATGATGTAAAACAGGTGAAGTTACTGGAATTTTAAATTCAATATTTTCTAAGGAATAACCATTTTCTAAATAAAATCCTCTTTCCAAATATTTACTAATATTAGAAATATTCAAAAGAATTTCATGTTTATAATAAGTACTGTCATACGTGACAATTTCATCTAAAACAAAATTATAATTAGATTTACTGGTTATTTTTGTATCACAACTTAATTCATCACCTTCAGTAAAAATTAATAAATTGCCATCACTTTTACATATAGAAAGAATTGTTATATTGTAATTATTTTTATCATATTCAAAATTAAATGGAAAATCATTTTTATAAAATCTTTGATAAATATTCATGCCAATAGTTATGACATTAAATATAATTACGACAGATAATATAACATAAATATTGATTTTCTTTAGAGTTGGTATAAGTCCCTTTAATGTTTTAACATTCTCTAGATATTTTATTAATATCTTTAAAATGATATAGGAAACTACTATTGCAATTGTATATAAAAACAATGTGTAATAAAGAACTATATCTGGTAAAGTAAATTTTTCTATTAATGATAGCACTATTAAAGTAGAAAAAATGGGCAAAAGAAATATGCTTAAAATAACAATAATTAAAAGAGCTGACATGGAACAAGTTATTAAATAAAATTCTAAAAATTTTTTAACTTTCTAGCTTAATAATATTTTTTCTAATTTTTTCTTGAATTCATTGTTCATATAAATAGCTTCTCCCTGACTTTCTTATAAATGTTAAAATATTTACCTTTAAGAATTCTTTTCTTAATCTTTCTCAAAGTCTCTTCATTCAATCCAATTTTTCTAGCTTCTTTTGATGTTAAATTCAATAATTTCTTCTTCAATTCTTCTTTTCATTATTCTCATGAATGATTTTTCCGAAGAATATACCCATCAATATCGAGGAAACTATCATGTATGTTCCATCTGTTAAACTTGCAGTCGATTCCAAATCTCCATCTGGAAATTTACTCGATCGAACCCAACCAAACGCATCATCTTTACGGCCTAGAAAACACACTTCACTGTATTCAAACCTTGCTTGGAAGAGATGAACAGTCTCGTGAATTATGTAAACAGACGTGACTAAAAAATACACGATTAACGAAAACATCAGTATATTCTTCCCATGTTTTTTAACGAGTTTAAATGGATTTTTGATATTTACCACTAATATGTGATAATTTTTAATAAAGGATTTAAACTTGATGTTTCTACTGTCAAAACCTTTATAAACCTATATTTTGATTATCTTTGTATTCCAAGAGGTGTAGCGAGTGGTAAAGCGCACCGGACCAACTAATCCGATACTGAAAAAATTGATTGAAAATTTGAAGAAAAAGGCTTTTGATACTAAGAGCGATTTTTTAAAAGATATTACTGAAAAATTGAACAAACCCAGACGTCAAAGGGTAGAAGTCAACATCGCTCACATAGAGAGATACACAGATAAAGACGAAACAGTAATCGTTCCTGGTATTGTCCTAGGCTACGGAGAATTATCTAAACCAATAACGATAAGCGCATGGAAATTCACCAGACAAGCAAGAGAGAAGATAGAGAAGATTAAAGGCAAAGCATTGACGATAGAAGAATTGATCGAGAAAAACCCGAAGGGAACTAATGTAAAAATATTGTGTTGATTATGAAAATCTACGATGCATCCAACCAAATATTAGGAAGAATCGCGACGAGCATAGCTAAAGATTTACTTAAAGGCGAGAATGTTTACGTCGTCAACTGTGAGAAGGCTGTCATATCAGGAACTCCTAAAGTCACAAAAGAACATTACCTTCATAGACTTCAAAGAGGAGATCCACACCATGGACCGTTCTTCCCAAGAACACCGCAAGGAATTGTTAAAAGAACGATAAGAGGGATGATTCCGTTCTCAAAAATAAAAGGGCAAGAGGCATTCAGAAGGTTGAGAGTATACGTAGGCATTCCTGATGATATCAAAGATAAGAAATTCATACGAATAGAAGAAGCAGACGTAAATAAGCTTAGATGCAAACATATAACTGTTGGTGACCTATCATTAGCTTTAGGACACAAAAAAAGATGGTAATATGACAAAGAATGAAACTAAACAAGAAAAAGAAAGAATAGTCTTAGCAACAGGTAAAAGAAAGACTGCAGTAGCAAGGGCAAGAGTAAAAGCTGGTCTAGGCCGAGTGACGATAAACGATGTTCCTATAGACTTATGGCAACCAGAATATGCGAGAATCAAGATTAGAGAACCTTTACTATTAGCTGATGAATCGAGTCAAAAAGTTGACATAAAAGTTATTGCCAGTCATGGAGGCGTTGTTTCTCAAGCTGATGCGATAAGGCAGGCGATAGCAAAAGGAATGGTAGAGTTTTTTAACGATGAAAAACTAAAGAAGATATACTTGGATTACGATAGAAGTTTATTAGTCTATGATCCAAGGAGAACCGAGCCTCATAAACCTTCGAGGAGTAGGAAGGGGGCAAGGAGACATAAACAGAGGTCGAAGAGATAAATGATAATTCCAGTTAGATGTTTTTCATGCGGTAAAGTTGTTGGTCATCTATGGGAGGAATATCGTAAAAGAATAGATGCTGGGGAAGATTCTAAGAAAGTCTTGGATGATTTAGGCGTAGAAAGGTATTGTTGTCGAGCCTTGTTCTTAGGAAACGTGGATTTGATAAAGAAGATTTCTGATTTCAAAGTTTGATGACTCAAATCAGATAGGTTTTTGTTCTTGGAAGACAAATTAATGCTATGGTAAAAAAAGATGAATTTTGGTCTGAAAGATTATCGAAATCAACAGTCTTAAAATGTCCTAAATGTGGTTCAGACTTAAGAGAGAGTACTGGATCATGGACAACTCGTAACTTTTATTTTTGTCGTAAATGTGGTTATTCTGAAAAAACGATGAAATAAAGGAAATCATAGTAAAATTCAACGTTTTAATTTCTCAAACACAGACGGCAAATGAATCAAGTATATCCTTTCTCTTTCATGGATGATCAAAGGCTTTCCGTTCATCAAAGCATTTACATTTATCTCATAAACACCTTCTTTCGGTATCCTTATAGTCTCGATATCGAACGCCTTTATCTTCTTCTCCAATTCTTTCTCAAGAGTGGTCTTCTTTCTCTTCAATTTCTTGTTCATGTCTTCAAATTTTTTCAAATCATCCATCATCTTAAAATACATGAAGAATACAGAACCACACTTGCAACCGTTGAGGATAGATTTATCATTATCATCGTAAACGTTACCGCATCTTAAACACTTGTGTGCCATGCAATCATCGTGGTAGATAAATATAGCGTTTAAACAATTTAAACTTCAGCTAAAACAGAGAACGAATCAGGGTTTTTCTTTATTCCCTTTATTATCTTGGCCGGTCCTACTAATGTTAACCCAGTCTTCAAGTCTGCCTTGATAGATTTCCCAGTTATACTGCGCCATATATAATCCTGCACTTTTTCACCCCTTTCAGATAAAACATCGAAGAATTGTTTCCAGCCTTTAGCCTGTTTTTTTATACTGCATATTTCTATGCCAGGGAAACCATCGTCAACCCTTCTCATCGTTTCTTTGATCAAATCCATCTCCTCATCTGGTTTCAAAACACCGTTCATGACAAGGATAGAACCATCTTTAACTTTACCCAGAATAAAGTTTATCTTCTTTTTTCCAGTCTTACCGTTCAACATCGCGGACGATATGAAATCCATCTTGATTTTTTTAAACTTGTTGTTCTTTTTTATCATCCAGCCTTCCTCGCATACTTAATTATTGCCTTATATAATTCATCTAAATTCTTTCCTTTTAAAGCTGAGACTGGCACTGTCGGGTATTGCGGGAATGCTTCCCTGATGTGGTCTGCGTTAGCTTTCTTCAAATCGATTTTGTTTGCAACGAGTATGACTGGTATCCCTTTCGCTTCCAAGTTTCCTAGAAGAGTTATGTTCACTTGAGTCAAAGGATCTTTAGAAGCATCCATCACAGCCAGGACAGTGTCAACATGATTCAACCATTTTATCGCTTCCACTACACCTTGGGTAGCTTCCTTTGCTCTAATTTTAGCGGCTTTTTTTCTTATACCATACTTCAAGAATTTTCTGTAATCTACCTTTGTTGCCAAGCCGGGCATGTCAAGCAAGTTTATGGATAGTTTTTTTCCGTTGGATTCTATGATGACTTTTTCTTTTTTATTGACAAACCTAGTTTCATGCGGTATTCTGGACGCCTTTCCGATTTCTTCGCCCGTGAAATCCTTGGCTATTCTGTTGGCTAGAGTAGTCTTTCCCACCTTGGTGCAGCCATAGATACCTAGACGAATATCCTTCCTTGCTCTAAAGAGGTTAAGAAACCAGTTCCAAAACCCACCGAAAACCATTTTATCACTTATACTAAAAATGATGATTTTAATTTAAAATACTTAACCGAGAATCAATTTTAAAAGCTTTTAAACTTCATTGTCAATAATTTTATATTCATTGTTATGATTGTTCCTAACGGTGTAAACATGATTTGGCCAAAAGATAGGCTCACAAGGTTTGAGGTTGCGAGAATAGTGGGCGCAAGGGCTTTACAAGTTGCTCTAGGTGCACCAATCCTAGTTGATGTTGAAGAGAATAAGTATGATCCTATTAAGGTAGCTGAAGAGGAATTCAAAGCTAACAAGATACCGATGACGATAAAGAGGACATTACCGAACAACGAAACAATTGTTGTTGACATAAAAGCTGCAATAAATAATTGGTTGGAAGATCATCAAAAAGTTGCTTAATGTTTTGGGTATTTTGTTCTAAAACTGTTTTCATTAGCACGTAATTTTCTGAATTGATATGTTGGAGTACGTTTAAATACATTTCTTATATGTTGAGAAGTTATTTTTTCACCCATCTTTCTTTCTATGGTTGGCCACATATCATTCAACCTTTCGACAGCTGAAATATGATTACATAATTTCAGAATTTCCTCTGGCGTTTTAGGTGCAGACTCGTTATATCTCAAGGGCGTACAAATGGTGACAGTCACTGGAATTTTCATGAACCCTTCATCTATTTCTTGTAGAGTTTTTCTGATTTTATCGGTCATTCTTATGATTTTCTTAGCACTTCCACCATCTATCGATACATCTGTTGGTCGATCGAATAAACAAAGACCATACTCAGAAGAAAATTTGTTTCTTGTTATGTTTGGTTCTCTGTAATACCTAGTTTTATTATAAGTATACAAATATAAAGCATCCGCTAAACCTCTCATTATCACATTATAAGCATCTATAGAGGTTTTAATTGGTTTATTGAAACCGGCACCTATAAAACTAAAATCTTCACAAATCCCAATAGCATCGGCAAGTATACCTTCAGTATCTGTATTCATGTGGATTCTAGGACTACTGCTTCCACTATGATAAGGTATGAATGGTAATCCTAGATCTGACGTTGCTCTAGTCAACTTATCAAAGATAAAACCGACATGTTCTATCGTTGAAAACCTAGGATCAATTTCAAGTACCAGTTTAGTTAGGAGTTCAACAGTACCTTCGTCAGTTTTAATGTTTTGCTTCAATTTAGAGTAATAACCTAATATGTCATACAATATGGTCATTTTATCTAAATCTTCAGGTTTAGAGACTTCTGATTTTACCCACCAATAATCCTCTAGTTTAACTCTCCAACGTTGATGTTCTTCTTCGCCTGGCGGCACTAATCTTTCATAGGCAATTTCTCTATTTTGACATTCAGCAAAAAGAGTTTTTCTAACTCCATGATTTGATAAGATATCTAATAGTTGTTTTTTTAACAAATCTTTTTCAACATCAGTAAAGTAATGAATTACTTCATAAGTAGTTGCGCCTCTGTACTGTGTTTTGGGCGTAAAAAATTTTTTAGGATCTGGTATCTTTGGTAAATATTGAAGATAATCTTTTTGACCTAGAAATAGAGCATAAGGATAGATTGGTTCTCCGTAATTATTCATGGGTATTATCGATAAACCTTTTGCGAATTCAAGTGCACGTGATTCCATGACTTGATTGAGAAAAGTCATTGCATCCTCTTTAGTACCGGTTAATGATTTATCCACTTCTATCGAAAAGATATGTGGAGCGACTTCTGTCGGTTTTAAAGTACAACCAGAGCCGAAGAGTCTATGAGATAGCAGACTGAAATACTGTTCTCCATGAGGCAATTCTGTTTTATCTTCAGTTGTTTTAGGAGTTTCATCGAACAACACGTTTACCTTTAAACCAGACAGAAAAGTATTTTCCAGAATATCCTTAACATAATTAGGTAAAAATCCACCATAAAAAACCTGGGTCAGTCTATCTGCAAGTTTGGCTTGTGAATAAAGTCGTTCTATATTGACGCTTCTAAATGTCATAAAGCTCTTTAAAGAGAAGACAGTAAAATTATAAAAACTTAATTGATACAATAAAAAAGTCAATTTATCGATAAATATAAATTCTTAAGAAAATCTCCTTGGAACATGAAAACCCTATACTGCAAGAAGACAGATTTGATTTTAATATCTAGACTTGGAAAAAGAATATATAAAAATGATTTTCATCTCTATTTTTCACCTATGAAAGATTATACACTTTCTGAAGTTGAAATGAGAATAAGAGAAGAAAAGGACAAAATAATTGAAAGATTGGAGGAGAAATTCAAAAGCCATGTTGCGATGAAGGTAAAAGAATACCCTGTAAAACAAGTTAATGTAAAAGAAGAAACCTCTGATTTTATTATAACAGATGTAGGTATTATATCAAAAAAAGCTGTTATAATTGATATTTGAACGAAACTATACTTCTGAAGATTTTATTGCTCTAAGTAAATCTCTCGCTTTCTTATTGTTCTCAAAATGTTCCCTAATCGGTTTCACTAATTTATCTAATGATTCAGCAACAGCATTCTTCAAGTCTAAAGGATGTATTTTTCCTTCTCTGTACAATTTTTCCAATTCTTCATAATTGTCAACTTCTATATTCCCACCGTACTTAGCAGGTCTATTTATCTCCAGTTTTTTCATTTTTCTGAAAATCATGTATTTTGCATATTCAAGGACAGGATTATTATTGACAACTTTCTCAGGACAGAAGGCATTGCCTATTTTACGTTTTATATCTTCTTTTGTGTCATGGACTAAAATGCAAGTCTCAGGCTTACTCTTACTCATCTTTGAGCTTATCTCTAAATCTATCTGTTTATTCTCATCAAACCCTTCTGGTTGTTTCATTCCTTGTAAACCCATGAGCATATGATGACTGACGACGACAGGTTTCCACCACCCCAACTTAGGACCGACTTCTCTCGCGAGCATGTTCACTCTTCTTTGATCCACCCCTAACTGGCATATATCTGCTTTCAAGTGGAATATATCAGCACATTGCATCATCGGATAGAACAACAAAGCTGTTTCTTTCAGTTCCGTTTCTTTCCTGCCCATTATTGAAAGGCATCTAATAGTTCTGTTCAATGTCGTGTTCTTAGCTATGAGTACGACTTTTTTCCAGTATTCAGTATCTGATATGGCATCGCTCGTCCAAAGAAACTCGACTTTATTCGTGGGAACTCCAGCAGCTTTCCAGACTTCTATGAAGTATTCACCAACTTTTTTTATCTTCTCTAAATCACCTCCCATTTTGTTGTTGAGCCAAGCAAACCAGTCAGCAATCCATAACTTGAAATGAATTCCTGCTTTAATCAAATCTTCCAAATTTATCGCTCTGAAGATTGCAAAGGCTATATGTGCAGTTCCACTGGGTTCAAATCCATCATAAGCGATAGGATGATCCTTAGTCTCTAACAATTCTCTCAATTCTTTTTCTGTGATAATCTCTTCTCCAACTCTTTTTATCAGTTCAAGTCTTGTTTCTACGTCCATATCATACCACTATATCACTAATTTTCGCTTCGACACATTTTAAGATATCTTTTGAATTGATTTCTATGCCGAACAGATGATCGCCTGAACCAAAGTTTATTTTCTCTCTGTTAAAAATTCTTCTGTCTATCAACATCGGTAATTCAAGAAAGAGTGGACAAACTGCTCCTATTTCTAAACCTATCTCTTGTTTAACTTCTTCAGGTGTTGCTAGCCTTAACCGTGAACAATCGAACCTTTTACTCACTTTTTCAAAGTCTATTCTATCGTTACCAAGAGCAACTACAACATAGGAATTATTTTCTTGATCTTTCAGTATCAATGTCTTGCAGATTTCCTTCGGGTTCACTTTTCCGTCTGAGAATTTTATGACTTCTTCTACTATCATCGCTCTATCTTTCAGTTGAATCAAATTGAATTCAATTTCTTTTTCCTTAAGTTTTTCAATGATTTTTTGTAAAATTTCATTCATTCCTTTCACGGAACTTCAATTTATGAATTCTATAACATTCTTAAATCTTTAAACTTGATTTAGAAATAGTATGACAGAAGAATCGAAACATGAAGAAGCTGGAAATAAAGACCATTCACAACATCCAAAAGTTCAAGCATGTCCAGAGTGCGAAAGTACAAGATTAATGAGAGATTATGAAAAATCTGAAATTGTATGCATGGATTGTGGGTTTGTTGTCGCCTCAAAAATAGCAGACCGAGGACCTGAGTGGCGAGCTTTTGATGATGAACAACGTGCTAAAAGGACCAGAGTAGGTGCTCCTCTAACATATACAATTCACGATAAAGGGCTTTCTACTATGATTGATTGGCATGATCGTGACATTTATGGAAAAAGTTTATCCCCTGGAATGAAAGCTCAAGTTTGGCGCCTTAGAAAATGGCAGAGAAGAATACGAGTTTCTGACGCAACTGAAAGGAATCTTGCTTTTGCCTTAGATGAAATAACCAAGATAGCTAATAATCTTCATCTACCAAAAAATATCATTGAAACGGCATCTGTCATTTATAGAAAAGCAGTTAAGGAACGTCTTGTTCGAGGAAGGTCGATTAAAGGTGTTACTGCAGCTGCAATATATCTTGCTTGTAGGAAGTGTGGACTAGCACGAACCCTTCAAGAGGTTGCCAAAGCGTCATACGTAAACAAGAAAGAAATGGGACGCAGTTATCGATTCCTTCTAAAAGAACTAGATTATTCCATTCTACCGATTAAACCAGGTCAGTATGTTACGAAGCTTTCACATCAGCTAACTTATGAAGGAAAAGTTGAGGAGATAACACACAAAATCCTTGCTGTTGCTAAGGAAATCAAACTCACTTCTGGTAGGGGACCTACAGGCATAGCTGCAGCTGCTGGCTACATTGCATCTGTCCTTACTGGGGAGAGAAAGACCCAGAGGGAAATCGCTGAAATCTATCAAGTAAGTGAGGTTACGATAAGGAATAGATATAAAGAATTAGTTGAAAGATTGTTTTTTATAACTTATCATTAAAATTGAAATTTTCTAAGAATAACCTCCACTCAAGTTAAAATAACCGTTCCTGAAATTGTACCGAGTCATTCTCTCAACAAAAACCTCATTACTAGTCTGATAAATGTTATGGATTTTCTCATGTATCTCAACGATCTTTATCCAGTAACCATACAATTGAGGGTTGATGACAAACCTGTTGTTCAGCCTAGTCCAGCCGCCCACCCAAGGATCAAAATAATGTGATTCCAAAGGTTCTCTCACGATGTAAGGCTCATACGGTTTTCTTTTTTGGTTGTAAGAAACGCTATAACTAGGTTTTGATCGAGTTACTTGAAATTCTGTTTTTGTTTTTTTTGGTTCTGGAAAAATCTTATTCTCTGTTTTAAGCTCATTCTTTCTTACTTCTTTCTCGATAAAATCATCCAAAAATACCCATTTTCCATCTTTTATCAGGACTTTACCATCGACTTCCAAAGTAGGTTTCAGGATTATTCCATCCAAATGTAAAGGAACATCTATTTTTCCACCGAAAGATAGGTTATTACCAATGGCAATATGGGTTGTTCCAAAGACCTTTTCATCCTCTAAAACATTACCAATCACTTTCGCATTTGGGTTAGCACCTATACCAATTTCTGCAATATTTCTTGCTTTTAAACCAGCGTTATCAACATCTTTTTCGAGTGATTCTGATCCTTCGATTCTTTCAACAAACCCGTTTTTGACTACATACTTTATATTATTTCCATAATGTTCCATCTTGTCTATGACTACAATTCCTCTAGCAGTTCCTTCTACTGGGGCAACAGCAATCTCACCAGCAGGTAAATTGCAGAACTTTCCTTTTTCGTGAATTAAACCATCATCTTCGTCCCATTTTCTACTTTCTATAATTGCCTCTAAGTCTGTTCCGTTCTCAGAAGTTATCCTTATAGTCTTCGCGTTTTTTAACTGATAGTGGATTTTTTCTATCAATTCTTTGACTTCTTGATAGTCAGCAGTCAAACCACCTTCAGTGAAAGAAAATTCAGTTACTTTCGGCATTGAAGCGATCCTTACACCTGATTCGGATGCATCTCTTCTCGCTTTTGTGTGGGATAGAGACTTAGATGTCACGAGAAATAATGCATCAGGTTTTTTCATCGATTCTGCGGTTTCTTGAGGAGGTTCCTGTCCATTTACTTTTAGTGGTTCAATGTACTTTATCTCACATTCAGCTCCCGTTTCCTTGACTGCCAGCATAAGAGCTTCTGAGAGTTCTTTAGGCATGTTTTTATCTGTTATGATAAGTACTCTTTTCCCCTTTTTTATTGACATACATTGGTTTACAGCTATCCTCGCGCCCTTCATCAATCTTTCCAAAGACATACTTTCTTAAAAAGTTATGATACTATAAACAAATAATACTTTAGGATGTGCAAGAAATGCGTTTGTCTTTTTTAGGTGGCGCTCAGGAAGTCGGGCGTTCTGCTGTTCTGGTCGATACAGGGACAGAAAAATTAATCTTAGACTACGGTGTCAAGATAAACGTCAAGCCTACAGAATATCCCAAGGAAATCAACACGAGACTGGATGCTATACTGTTGTCCCATGCTCATTTGGATCATTGTGGTGCTATTCCTATTCTGTACAGACAACATCAAAATTGTCCTTTTTTTGGTTTAGAGATAAATCGTCATATATCCAGGATGTTGATGTTCGATTCTTACAAGATTTCTAAGTACGAGAGCGAGGAGGAAAAATTCTCAAAAAGGGATATAAGCAATGCTCTCAGGCATTTTAAAGCAGTCAAATACAGAAAACCGTTCATGGTCGGAAAAACGAGGGTAACATTCTTTGATGCAGGTCATATCCCTGGCTCAGCTTTCATACTGTTGGAGACTCAGAACAAGAGAATAATCTACACAGGCGATTTTAACCTCTCTGACACAAGACTCATTAACGGGGCTGATTTGGATCTACCAGAAGTCGATGTTCTGATAACCGAAAGTACTTACTCTGATAGAGAGCATCCAGATCGTCTGAAAGAAGAGAGAAAGATGGTAGAAACCATTCAAGAAACTATAGAGAATGATGGTATAGCATTGGTCTCATGCTTTGCAATCGCAAGAACACAGGAAACACTCCTTGTTTTTGACGAGTATGAATTAGAATACCCTATATATGTGGATGGCATGAGCAAGAAAGCCACGAGGATAATAAACTCTTATCCAGGTCTACAGAGGGAGTTCAATTGTGTTGAGAAGGCATTGAAGAGGCTCGACGTTAAATTCATCACAAACCCTTCAGTAAGAAAAAGAATCCTAAAAAAACCCTGTATCATCGTTACGACGAGCGGGATGTTAACTGGTGGTCCAATCACCCATTACATAGAAAAAATGTACGATAGAGAGGACTGTACTCTTATTCTAACAGGCTTTCAAGTCCCAGGCACAGAAGGAGCAGTTCTTCTAGAAACGGGACGTTACATACATCAAGACTTGGATTTAGCAGTGAAGATGTCTGTCAGGAAGTTCAACTTCAGTTCACATGCACCTCGTTCAGAATTGTTCAGGTTTGTAAAGCACGTCAACCCAGGGAAAGTCTTCTGTATCCATGGTGACAACACAAAAAGGTTTGCCCAAGAATTGAGAGAAGAATACGGGTTTGACGCTGTTTCTCCTTCAAACAATAGAAAATTCGAGATAGAATAACCCGTAATATGTCTAAAAAGAAAAATAAAAAAAGAAAACAAAGATTTCAAACTTAGGCTTACAATTACTTCTTGTAAGCTAATCCATAAATGGCTTTCAAAGCTACTAGCACTGCTGCTGGTGCAACAAAAATTCCAATATTGTTTAGAATTCCTGCTATATAATCGCCTATCATAACCACATTCAGACTAGTCCATGAAGTTACTGTATTGGTTGCTAATAGTGCAATAGCTGCTATAAGGAAGTTTGTTGCATCCTTTTCTCCAATGTTAACAAACCCTACGATTAATCCGATTATCACTAGAATTGCTGTTATGTAAGTCCTGTAAGCTTCCACAGCTTGTCCGAATAGTCCCAAGATTATCGCTAGTACTACTCCTATTATGAAAGCCCAACTTCCATAGTTTTGTTCTTTCATAGTTTACACCATATTTATTTTTTTTAAATTCGGTTGCTTTAAAGCTTCCTTTTATTATAAGTTTAAATACCTGCCAGTGATAAAAGGGTATTTATAAACTTTTCGATACTTTTGAGTAGTAACATTTATATACTACTACTATCAAATAGTAACACTATGAAGATGGAACCGAGAGAAATTATAAAAACGTGTTCAACGCACTATAACACTTGGAAAGATGAGGCTTTGAAAGCCGAGAATCCAGAAGAGATAAAGAAGTTCTTGCATAAGGCCTTCTTCTGGCTTGAGTTGCAGAATAACCTGTTGATGGTTTGGACCATAGAGAACACGATGGGTAATGATCCAAGTGTTAAGCAAAAGATAGAAAAGGCTCAGTTGAACATCAACAAGAAGATAACAGATTATGCTTCTGAAGTATTGAAGGACTTGTAATTCCTACTCATCCCCTCCACTTTTTCTCTTTTTTTTGATAATAAAATTTTAATATATTAAAAATGTTAGACGTCTAACATTAAAACTTACAAACAATAAAAATAACTGGTAACATTTCCTATATTATTCTCATGATAGAAATCGATGGTTCGATAGGCGGAGGTCAACTACTCAGGACAGCCGTTAGCCTTTCTGCCTTAACGGGAGAAGCAGTCAAAATAACGAACATAAGAAAAGGAAAAGCTGAAGGTAAGCCTGGTTTAAGACCTCAGCATCTCATGGGGATTAAAGTTCTGGGCGAATTCTGTCGGGCCGAGATGAAAGGACTAGAAGAAAACTCTCTAGAAGTGGAATTCATACCTCAAAAACTGAAACTCTACGATAAAAAAATCAACATCGGAACAGCAGGTAGTATAGGCCTTCTCCTTCAAACTGTAACCCCGCTCCTGCTTTTCAACGATAAGCCCGTCACTCTAGAGATTATAGGTGGAACAGAGACGAGATGGTCCCCTACTATTCAGTACATAAAGTATGTGACTTACCCTATCCTGAACAAGATGGGGGCAAACTTGACTCTAGAAATCGTCAAACACGGCTATTATCCGAAGGGCGGGGGCAAGGTAATAGTTACGTCAAAACCTGTTGAAAGATTGAGTTCGTTCAACTATCTGGATAGGGGGGAAATCCAAGACATCCAAATCCATTCTGTTTGTGGACTTTTACCTAAAGATGTGGCAGAAAGACAGGGTAAATCAGCTTTAAGCACGATCCAATACCATTGTCCTAAAACTAAAGTCTCCATGAGTTATGAGGCTGTAGAATCCTTGAGTCCCGGTAGCAGTGTGACTTGCTTTGCAAATTGCGATTACTCGATACTCGGTGGGGATTTTCTAGGCGAGAGGGGGCTTAGAGCAGAAGTTGTCGGGCAAAAAGCAGCAGAAGAACTCCTAAAATCCTTGCAATCTGGGGCATCTTTGGATAAATTTATGACTGACCAGATACTCATTTTTCTTGCGTTGGCGAAGGGAAAATCTCAGGTTAAAGTAGAAGAAATTACCGAACATTGCAGGACGAACATTCAAGTCATAGAGCAAATATTACCGATTGAATTCAAGACCGATAAGGAAAAAAGAGAAATTTCTGTCGAAGGAACCGTGTTCAAGCCCTAATTCTCTTCGTATTCCACGTCAAAACCCATTTTCATCAGGCCAAGTTTCACGCCTAGGGGTAAGTCTTTCTTAATCTTAATCTTTTTCAGGTCTTTCTCTCTCCTGAGTTTTTCCATAGCTTTGAGCTTATCTTTTCTCAATCTTGTTAACATATACATCAACTCTTTAACATCAAAGGATGCCAAAGAAGGGGCATTATACCACTATATATATGTTGAAATAATATTTATAGTTTTCTTTACATCATCCAAAATAACTCAAGTTATCCCTTTCAAAATCATCGACTATCTCGACTCTTGTTGATACTTCTGTCCTCGGGTCTTGATATTCCATTCTGACGTTGGAAAATACAGCGCCTATACCATGTCTCGCTATTTGCGTAGCAGGATGTTCTTCTCCAAAAACTCTTTCGGATATGGCATAAGTTAAATCCCGCGTTACACGTTCGTCCAAGTAGCCAAGAGAATGCATGTACTCATGCAACAAAACGTGAAAAATGTAAGCGTTAACCAACCTTCTGTTTCTATAGGCACGAATTATTTGTTTGAGTAAAGTCCTATTCATGACGATGAAGTTAGAACCGACAGTGTGGAAAGCTCCTATGAAAGACGGTAGTTCTGTTAATCCCAGTATCAAACCTACTCTTCTCTTATTCAACGTCATCTCGACTGCTCTCTTGACTAAACCGAATATACCAGCGAAATCTGAACATTCATTCAACTCATCAGCAAAATTCATACCCCTCAGTTAGTGTTTATATACACTCTAACTTTATAAACTTTTCTCACAATATTTAAACCTTCTTGCATATACTATAACCATGATATTGAAGAGCATAAGTGAAGGAATCAAGTTTGCTTTCTCTTTGAACACGATCGTACCATATTTGGTTTTGTATTTGATAACATTCTATGTTCTGATTAGTTTCTTTTCTAACATTGTCGGCCTAATTCCATCTGGAGCGGGCATTAAATCATTGCTTTCTTTAGGCATTTACTTACCAATTTTAATAATAATTGGCCTAATCTACTTATGGGTTCATGGAGCAATCGTAGACCAAGCAAAGTATTATCCAAAAAGAAAACCTTTAGCCAAGAGTTTTGGATATTCGACATCCAGATACTTGACTATACTCTGTGCTCTGATACTTTACGCTATAATAGCTGCTATAATTTCTTCCCCACCTTACATCGGTCCTCTATTAGCAATTGTTCTCAACTTGATTACACTCTTCTTGTACCAAGCAATAATCGTTGACAAGAAAGGATGCATAGAATCTTTCAAGAAGAGCTTCAACACATTCATGAGGTATCCTCTGGAGACCTTTGTAACTTGGCTGTTTATGATAATAATAACTGGTATAATAGTCGGTATTTTTGCAGCACCTTTAATGATTTTTATTTTTGGTCGAGTGACTCTTACACCCGAATTGGCAAACCCAGCCAAAGTTGAACCGCAAACCATACTTAGAATTTTATTACCTGCAATCTCTGATGCAGTCCGTTCCCCCTATTTTATCATTTTTGTTTTCATTCTTTGTATAGGCTTGGCCTATACTTCAGCTTTCCAAATAGGGACAAAAACAAGACTTTACATCAACACTAGAAAAATAGAAGTTTGATTATTTTCTTAACTTCTGAATAACAATATTCAATAAATGACGTGAAATAAAAATCACTATCCCGAAGATTATCCCGATTATAATCGCATAACCATAATCCAAAGGTTTTCCCATCAAAAAATCTACGAATAAAGAAAGAATGAATGTTATCACCGCAACTATAATAAAAATAAAATAAGGGTTTATTTTATCACCTATTCTTTAATACATTCTTCATTCTTACATGAATAACCTTCTCCGAGATAAGAACAACTCGTATCACTCATGCACATAGCCACACAAACACATTTTCCATCTTTACATTTTGGGTTAGGAAGCATTTTAGTACAGTTGATTGAACAATCCGAATTCATTTCACACTCTATTCTTTCAATCGGTTTAATAAAGAACGATATAATAAAAAACCCGACCATAACCATGGAAAGTGTAACCAACGTAACCATTAACGGGTTTACTCCTTTCATCTTATCACTTTGTTTTAGTTTTTTCTTCTTTTATCAAGTCTTTAACAGCAGAAAATAAGTTGAAATTCCTTACGATATACTTTGTTGGGGCTAAGAATGAATCCATTTCTCCTCTCATACTTTTGCACTTCGACCTGATTTCTCTCATGAAATCTGTAAAATCGTTGAAATCTTTATTTATAGTAACAAAAATACAACTCTTTTTAATCCCTTCCCCTTCTCCAGCAAATATTATCCTCGGAAAACTCTCGACCATTTTTTCCACACAATTACTTATTTCATCTCGTGAATGAGTACATTTTCCACAAATGAACGATATCAATTCAATGTTCAATTTTGATAGATCGGGTATGCCAGTGTATGACATCTGTATTTTTTTCTCAAGTCTATGTCTTATCCTCGTGATGGTAGATTGAGAAGTGTTCAATTTTTGTGCCAATTGTCTATCGCTGACCTTACTATCCCTCAATAATTCCAGTAGAACTTCCATTTCCCTTTTCTTCATATTACATATTAACTTCAAGAAATATTTAAATTAAATAAAGTTCATAAAATGATGGACGGAGGGGGTAAGATGAAAGGAAGAGATTTACTAACTCTGAAAGAACTCAGTCCAAAAGAAATAAACGATATAATTGATCTTGGAATCAAGATTAAAAAAAATCCTGAAAACTATTCTACTAAATTGAAAGATAAAAGTTTGGCGATGATTTTTCAAAAAACTTCTACTCGAACAAGAATTTCATTCGAAGTTGGTATGACTCAATTGGGTGGTCATGCAATTTTTTTAGATTGGATGAAAACACAGTTTGTGATGGCTGATATAAAAGACGAAGCTAAAGTTGTTTCTAAGTACGTAGATTGCATCATGGCTAGACTGTTAAGACATGCTGATTTGTTAGAAATAGCAAAAGGTTCTGAAGTTCCTGTTATAAACGGTTTATGCGAGAAATATCACCCATGTCAAACACTCGGGGATTTGATGACAGTTAAAGAACACAAGGGTAAACTTAATGGTTTAAAACTTGTCTATTTCGGTATTGGAAACAATGTAAGTAACACGTTGAGTTTGGGTTGCATCAGGACAGGAATGCACTTCACTCTTTGCGCCCCAGAAATGGATTCATTAAGCACAGACAACGAATTACTTAATGAATTAAAAGCGAGTGGACTTTACAACGAAGAAAAAGACCCTAAAAAAGCTATTAAGAATGCAGATATAGTTTACACAGACACATGGGTTAACATGGAAGTTTTCCTAGACCCCAAATTCGAAGATGAGAAAAATAGAAGAATCAAATTATTGATGCCATATCAAGTTAACAAAAAATTATTAGAAGGTTCCAATGCTTTAGTAATGCATGATTTACCTGCGCATAGAGGATACGAGATAGACGATTATGCAATGACATGCCCTAATTCAATAATATTCGACCAAGCAGAAAACAGACTTCACTCACAGAAAGCAGTTTTGTTAACGTTGATAAAATAATAATTTAAATAAAACCCAAATAAGAGATATGAAAAAATATTTTCTGTCTATGGATGACATAACAAAGTCTGAGATATTTGAAATATTTGAGATAACGAAACAACTGAAAAAGAATCCGTATGGAAATCAGCTTAATCATAAAATTTTTGCGTTATTCTTTAAACATTCTTTACCTTGGCTGAAATTATCGTTCGAAGCGGGAATAAAACAACTAAACGGAAGTGTAATACATTTCAACCCTTCTGTATACGATCAACTTTTAAAAGAAAAATCATTAGATGATATGATAAAGAATTTGAAAAAACACGTTGATGCAACAATAATGGGAGCATTCTCTCATAGAACTTTACAGAACATATCAAAATATTCAGACGTATCGATAATAAATGCTGTTTCTGACTTAGAAAATCCCTGTCAAGTATTATCAGATCTCTTCACTATCAAAGAGAGATTCAAAGATTTTGAAACTTTGAAGTTAGTTTATGTTGGTGATGGCAACAATGTATGTAATTCTCTGTTATTAGGCTGTGCAAAAGTCGGGATGGATGTTGCTGTCGCCTGTCCAAATGGTTATGAGCCAGACAAGAACATCGTTGAACTAGCAAGAAATTATACAAGAGTATCAAAATCTAGAGTTACCATAGGGACAGAACCAAAAGAAATCGTTAAAGATGCTAACATAATCTACAACGACACGTTCATCAGCATGGGAGACGAGAAAGAAAAACAAAAACGATTGAGTATTTTTATACCAAAATACCAAGTCAACGACAGACTCTTGAAATCAGCAGCATCAGATGTCCTCTACATGCATCCTCTGCCTGCACAAAGGGGAGAAGAAGTGACTCCAGAAGTCATCGATAGTCTAAGGTCGATTGTCTTCGATCAAGCTGAAAACAGAATGCATGCCCAGAAAGCCTTGTTGATGAAAATGATGGGAATAGGAACATTGTAAATTACTTTTTTCCTTCTTTTCTCCAAACTTTATTGACTTTTATCTGATGTTCCATCCAAGTGCCATCGATTCTTTCCAAGTATTCCCTTTCTTTAGCATTAGCTATGTCATGGGCCTCAAAATCATCGCTTAACCCATACTTTTGGGCAACGAATTTTTCAACCGCTTCATGTAATGCAACAGCCTTAACGTCTACCTTTCCTTTTAAGTCATCGTCTATATAGATTTTATCTTTAGTCTTGGCCCAACTACCAACAAACCTTTCATGTTTTTTGATGACAACCTTATACTTTATTCTTTCATCATCGTATTCAAGAGAAACCCAATCCTTACCGAATTGTATGTTCTTGACTTTTTCTCTCTTCAAAATCCTGACTAGGTATCTGGTGAATTTACCCCTGCGTCTTAACTTCATTTCAAGTCTCTCACAATTTTTTCGATTATCGAAAGACCTTGGTTTACTTCATCTTCTTTTATTGTCAGTGGAGGTGCAATCCTCAGTGTCTTAAACCCGCAGCCTAGCAACAGTAGTTTATTCTTGAAGCTTTGTTGTACGACAATATCCCTCTGCTTCTCATTCTCAAACTCAACTCCTATCATCAGTCCTAATCCACGAACATCAACGATTTTTTTTGGGTATCTCTCTTGCATTTCTTTGAACCTTTTCATGATGTAATCTCCGATTTTACTTGCATTGTCCATGAGTTTTTCCTTTTCTATGATCTCTATAGTTTTTAACCCTACTGCCAAATCAATCCTGTGCCCGCCACCCCATGTAGAAGAAACAGCTCCAGGTTCATTCGGATCATATTTTTTAGATGAGACAACTGCACCGACTTGCAAGGACTTGCCGGCAGTCATTATGTCCGGCTCAACACCATAATGTTCAAACGACCACCATTTTCCAGTCCTTCCCATCCCTGCTTGAATTTCATCGAATATCAGGGGTACATCGTGTTTTTTCGTTACTTCTCTCAATGTTTTTATGAATTTTTTACTCCCTGGCCTGTATCCACCTTCGCCTTGAAAACATTCGACGATAACAAAAGCAGGTTCTGCCTCTCTCTTGATCAATTCTTCTAACTGATTTATGTCCGGATCATTGTCATCCGTGCAGAATTTTATCAACTCGTTGTTGACTTCAGGATAATTTTTTTTCTGAACGGCCTTGCTGTCCGTGAAAGATAATGCGCCAAGAGTCCTGCCATGAAACGCTCTGAAGAACGATACCCCAGCTAAAGGTCCTTTCTTCCTGTAGGCAAACTTTAAAGCATTCTCAACAGCTTCTGCACCACTGTTTGTAAATAAAGCTCTTGTCAGGTTTTTGGGAGTTATCTTAAGGACTTTTTCAGCAAGTTTGACTTGTTCTTCAGTGTAAAAATCTTGTCCAGCAATCTTGTGTGCACCTAACACAGAAAAGTTTCTTATGACTTCTAGTATTTCTGGATGCCCATAACCTACGTTGCAGCAGCAAACATTAGAATTGAAATCCAAGTAAACCTTTCCGTCTAAATCCTCGAGAAAGCAACCTGCCCCGCTCTTTATCGTGAGAGGATAAGCAAAAGTCGTCTCGATACAGGATTTTTTAGTCCTTTTAACTATGTTTTTTGTCTTACGTCCTTGAAAGATCCCACCAAACATAGAATATAATATGGTTTTCTTTTAAATTAAATTTAAAACCTTCATTTCAAAAGTTATTATCGGCGAATTAATGAGAATCAGACGCGCTACAGAGAAGGATTTAGATAGATTAGTAGAAGTAGATAAAGAGGCTTACGGAAAATACGGGTCAAACAAAGAATATTTTTTTAAAAAATTGAACTCTTCCCCCAAGGGAATTTTAGTCGTTGAGGATGAAACCGGAGTGACTGGTTTTATGATTTTTGAGATAATGAATAAAAATGACACCCCAGAATATTTTTGTGACATAGAATTAACTGAAAAAATTGATGGAAAATGGGTACACGTACCTGCTTTTACAACTGCGACCAACTATAAAGATAAGAAATCAGATTCGAAGCTTCTTCTAACTGCTGAAAAAATTGCTAAGAGTGAAGGTTGTACAGAAGCATGCGTGCCATTGAGCAAAAACCATCCTTTTAGAGACAATGGCGTATTCGAATTCTGGGAAATGAATGGCTATAAGAAGGTTGGAGAAATAAAATGGATGGCTAATCAAAATGAATTCGTAGAATGTTATTTCTATAAAAAAATTTTATAATTTTAAAAATGCTCTCTACTTTCAAGTCTTTTTCTTCGTCTAATTCTTATTGCTTTACATCTCAACGTTTTTCTCTTGTGTTTTCTTGGCATAATGATATCACCCTGAAACTTCTATCTTCAGAACACCGTTCTTAAAATTCCTATCAAAAATTTCTGCATTAGGTTTAATTGGAATGAGCTTAAAGTATGCCTTATCACCAGCAAAAGCCTTTATCTCAATGGACTGTTCAAGTTTCCTTATCTCGATATCGTCAGGATTCTTGACATCTGGTAGTTTGATGCTTATCGTCTCTTTATTTCCAACCTTGTCTATTTTTATCTCTGGTTCTTCTGTTATTTTTGGAATTCTTACTCTTCTTACGATTTTTTCTTCTTTGACTCCTTCCACACCTTCTCTGACACCAAGTCTTCTCTTGATCTCAGGCTCAAATTTCTTATAATCACCAAAATTCTTCACATCGATTTTTGGTTTCATTCCTGTACAGCTTTTAATAACTATGCTGATACCACCACCCTTAAAAGGCGATTCAATATCAGTTTTTGGGAACTTAACGAATACAGGACCGAACATCTTGTCTATTCTTTCGAACTCCTTATCTATATTATTGAATATGTTATAAGGTCTCCTCTCTCTAGCTTCTTGTCCGCAATAAGGGCAAGCTACCCAATCATCCTTCAATCCTTTTCCACATCTCTTACATTTTTTTATCTCGAACATACTATCTAATCTTTATCTCTTTATCTTTTTTAACTTGTTTCTTTTTCATTATTATAGTTATAGTGTATGTAAACACTAAATATTTATAGTTTACTCTTGAAGGTTCTGTTACATAATCGGGGTTTTCTGAATGATTTCTAAAGGTTGTTACTTTCGGGGTTTCGTTCCCAAAACTCAAAGGAGGTGAAATTAATAAAAACTAAACGATTTAAAAGGTCGGAAATTGAAAATAATAATATGGTTAAAAAAGATAAATCAGCAATTATTTTTAGTGCCCTCTCAGGTATGAGCATCATGATGGGTGTTTTATTTTTGTTAAATAACAATCCATTAGGACTTCTTTATATCCTTATTGGTTTAGGACTTTTTGTTTATGTCTGGAAAGGATAAAAAAGAATCCACAGCAAAAATTAGTCCAAAGGGAATTGAACTGAGAGGTAAAGAATGGGCTAATCCAAAAGTTCTTGTTGTGATTGGTTTTATAACAATTGTAATAGTAATCGGTGTTTTGTTTATTAACATGCCATCTCTTACAAATGAAAAAATATATGTTGCCTTTTTTATCGTCTTAACTATTTTAATAAGTTTTATCTTATTAATTACCTTTGTTTTTAGAAACAATAAGAAAATTTAATTTTTTTCTATCCTAAATTCATAGTTAGGATAGAACCACTTGTAAAGTTCTATAAACTCTTTTGCCTTATTTTCTGAGTAAAACTCATTTTTAAACTTTCTATCTATATTGTCGTATTCTTTACCGTCAGGAGTGAAATTAAATCATTTCTTACACTAAATCTTTTATTTTCTTCAAATCTTTATATTTTTCTATCAGTAAAGTCTCCATCCCTATTTTTTTAGCTGGTTCTATGTCTCTTCTCAAACTATCACCGACAAAAAGGATTTCTTCTGGTTTCAATCCTATTTTCTCCATGGCCAACCTGAACGGTAACTCATCCGGTTTCTTGACTTTACTCTCGTCATAAGTTATGATTACATCGAAGAACCTTGTGATATCCATGGCATTCAACCTTACCAGTGCTTTTTCTCTCGTGGCATCCGTCACTATACCCAGCTTCAAATCCTTTGATTTCAACATCTCTAGAGTCTCTAACACATATGGATAGGGTTTTAAGAAATCGGGTTTTCTATTCAGATAAGCGTTTATCCCAGCTTGCAAGATAGTCTTGTCAACTTCACCCGTCTGTTCTTCGAGAAATTTTGTGAACGCTATGTCGGATTCTATACCGACCCTGAAATAAGTCTCAATCAATTTTTTTAGGCCAGTCTCATCATCGATTTTCAAACCAGCTTTTATCATCGCCTTTATCGCTGACCGGCATGCCTCAACTTTCATCTTGATGAAATCTATGAGTGTGTTGTCTAAGTCGAATAGAACTGCTTTTATTGACATGGATAATAATTTTAGTCTTTATTTTAAAATAAAGATTAGTTTTTCTTGTAAAATTTCAGAATTTACCACTTATGTCTCGGGTTTCTCGGTATTATGATCCATGCTATTATGTAAGCCAGCAAGCCTGTCCCAAAACCAAGTATGAACAAAACCCAGAGCAGCCTAACAATAGTTGGGTCTATGTCAAAATATTCTCCTATTCCTCCGCAGACTCCACCTAAGATTCTTTCCTTTCCAGACCTGTACAACCTTTTCTTCATTTCAATCACTCAATGAGTATCTGATGAATTTTTTAATGAACACTATGGCATAGCCCAGCACAAGGAACACGAAGAATATCCCTGTAAGGTTTAGGTATAGAAAGTTTGAAACAAAAGAGATTACGGTACTACTTGCAAAACCGTTGATCAAGTTGAGTATCCATGTAACAAACCAGACTACGACGACTATGCCTATGCTGTTGAAAATAGGTGAAACTATCCAAAAGGTTTTTTGGTATCTCTTAGAGAAATAATCACTGTAACCGAAGAAGAGAAATACAGCGAAGAACCAATGCATTTTTGAAAGGATAAAGCTTGACAATCCTGAGATAAAACTACTGTTCAAGGGTAAGTTAACGAACTTGAGTATCCATAAACCGAAAGCTAAACATATGATACCAAAGATGCTACCGATTAAAGGACCTATGAAACCTAAAGAGAAGAACCACCAATCTTTACACTCCTTTTCCCATTTCTTGCTTTTACGTTCAAAACGTTTACCTATTCTTTCTCCCAAATCTCCCATTTCTTCTCCGAAGTCTTTACCTCTTTTCTCCATTCTTTTTCCGAACTTCTCTCCCCAGTCTCTCCATTCTTCTTCAGTCTTACCAGCGTATCTTTTAACTTTTCTTTTTGGTTCTTTTGCCATCATTTCACTAGACTTACTTTATTCTCATGCTGTTATAAAGTTTTTTTATTCTGAGAATGCCGATGCGATTAAAATTGGAAAAAACTTTCAAAATTGTTTTAAAAAAATAAAAAAAAAGAGTTACTCAACAATTTTTGCTATTACAACTCCAGCTATCAAGTCAACTATCAGTCCCGTCACTGTCCAGTATGCGATTAAGTCAACTGGCAAGTTTATCAGTAAAAACATCGCTAGAGAACCCGATAACCCACCAACCAACCATATTAACAGCCCATAGATCAAACCTTTTTTAACAAAAGTCTTACCTGGAACACCGCTTGCAATTACAGAATACACCACTGTAAAAAATAGACCGCTGATAAACGCAAACGTTAGTGAATAATAGTAGAATTCAGTCGGTGGCGGTCCAGCAGTAGGCATCATTATCTTGCTCCATACTGAAAAATACGTTGGGTCGGTGTAATAGCCCATCGTAACTAAGGATTCTATCGTGTGTATCACTTGCGATACTATCATAAAAACTATGGCTGCTAGGATTATCTTCCAAGCCTTAACCAACCTATCACCTCTGATACCTAATATCAGAAATCAGACTAATATATTTTTACACTTCAAACAAATTGAGTCGGATGGATTTTTGTCGATAGAACTAGTTCATTGATGCGTTTAAATATAGAAATTTTTGGAATTAGAATGAAAACATATCGATTATTGATGCAAAATTTAAATATAAGTCAGCAAGTAATATAAGGTATGAAAAATAGAGAAAAAGAATTATTGTTTCAATTTTTGAATAACAGTAAGTTGAGCGATAGGGAGATAGCTAAGAAACTCAACACTTCCCAGTCCACGATAACCAGAATCAGGCACAAGCTGGAAAAGAAAGTTATTAAATCCTATACGATCGTTCCAGACCTAGCAAAACTAGGCATAAACTTGATAGCGTTCACTTTTGCGAATATTCCAACACCAACTCCTGAGTTGATGAGCAAAATCAAAGAGTTTATAGAGCAACAACCAAACGTGGTATTCTCAGGGCACGGTGAAGGAATGGGAAAAACAGGGATTTTTGTATCCTTCCATAAAGACTTTTCTGATTTCACAGATTTCACGAGAAAAGCCAGATTAACATGTAAAGGTTTTAGTGAGACCATCGAATCATTCATCGTCCCGACAGATAAACTTGAAAGAACGCTAAGCATGGGAAAGGCTGTTGAAGCCCTAATTAAGGGCAATGATAAAGAAATAACATGAATCAGATAAAAAACATTGAAATAAAAGAAATCAGATAAGAATATTATGCGCTTCGAGTTTGCTCCAGACATTCAAGAAAGATTAAGCCGTATAATAAACATCCTGAATTACGATCATTTAGATAACAATAGAATAGTTTGTATGCGAAGCTACGGTTCCAAGTCTAGAGCAATAGCAAGGATTTGGGGATTGTCCAGAGTATGGCAGAAAGTCCTGAACGTCAAATCACACTACATCGTTGAAGTAATCCATCCCAGGTTCGATAAGATGAACAGGGAAGACCAAGAAAAGACACTGATACATGAATTATTACACATTCCTAAGAAGTTCTCTGGTGGGTTAGTCCCACACAAATGCTTTGGGAAAAGGATAGACAGTAGGACAGTCGACAAAATCTATGAAAAATACTTCAAATAGGGCTTAAAATACCCTTTTCGATATATTTATAAACTTATAAAAACCATATTTCTAAATCTAATTTGGAGGAAAAATAAATGCCATTCGAGAAAAGAGACTTTGGTTTTAAGAGAGAAATGCATAAGGCAACTTGTGCTGATTGTGGTCAAGAAACTGAAGTTCCTTTTAAACCTCAAGAAGGTAGACCAGTCTACTGTAGAGAATGTTATCAAAAACATAGACCGAAGAGATTCTAATCCTTAGTAGGTAATTAGTTTTTGATTAGTATTCTGAGAAACGAGACATGGTTAGAGGATTTTATAGACAAAAAATCCTTGATTGCTTTTGATAGTGTGGGCTCTATCCTTTGGTCGTTATCAGAAATATTCCCATTATTCCCTTGATTGCTATTATTATCCCTATTATCCAGAATATCCCGTACACATTCCCATAATACATTAGAAGCAAAGTGATAGCAGCGATTAAGTCAACGATCCCTCTCCAGTCATAGTAGTTTCTTCTGATGACATTCGTGGCTAAAGACCATATTCCTAGACAGAAATAAAACAATGTCAACAAAGCAACAACAGAGTTTGAAGCAAGGCTCCAACTTCGACTAAAATAAACGATTATACCGCTGATGACATCCAAAATTCCGATTAAAACGATGGCGATATCGTTACCCCTACCTTTCGTGAAATAGTAAGGCATGATCTCTAAGAATTATTATCCAAACAAGGTTAATTAACTTAACTGAAGTATTTTAGAGCTTCTTCACTCGATAAATACTTGAAAGTGAACGAAGAGTCTTTTGTTAATACATACTTGTCAGCTGATACAGATGCCAGTTTATCGTCCACAAAATACATCCATGAATAACTGGAATTCTGTTTAAAACCATCTATCGATGTAACCATCTTTCCCATGCCCGCGTACTCTTGATACTCGACAGTCGCGACACTGTTCAAGACATCAAAAACAGTCGTCCCGTTCTGAACATCAACTGTTTTTGTCTTTTCTGAAGTACCAAAATCTATTGTTGCGTTTACCTTTACCCTTTCCGGATATTTTTCTGAAGTAAAGGTAAGGTACAAGTTTATTAGAAGGCTTGTCAGTACCACTATCAGCAGTCCTGAAACCAAGTATCTCTTTTTCAACCCAACCCCCTCTTAATTTTTTTATCTGTTCTTTGAATTCGTAGAATGAAAGAGAAAAACCTAAGCTGCTTGATAAGTGTATAAGAGAGAATGGAATGCTGGTTATTATGTAGAATAACAGGAGTGGAAGAGAAAACATCATTCCCATCAAAACAGTCACGACTATCTCATAGACGATTATTCCGATGAACGTTGATATCAAGAATTTTGTTCTCGATTTCTTTCCTAATTTTCCGATCAACCCACCGATGAAACCTGCTAAACCTGCGCCTAAGCATTGAAATACAGTCCAAGGACCCTGAAACCCCCAAACAAGAAAATTAGATAGATAAAACCCAACCACACCAGAGATGAAACCTGAAATAGGACCGAGTAAAAAACCTGTTAATATAGACAAGGGCGTCAAAGGCTCAACACTAGGTATAAACTGGAATGCAACCCTACCAAATATACCCAACGTAGTCAAAGCAGTTATCAACAACAATTTTCTTTTCAGAGAATACCTAGTCCTTTGAGCAGATAAAATCAAAGTCTCCTGTTCACTTTTTTGTTTTAATTCTTGTTCCATGATATGATCCTGGATAAATTATCCAATTTTAAATTTTTTAAATCTTTTGATGATAAAATATACATATGATAAACCTGTTTAAAGATCTAATCGATGTTAGGGCATCTTATTCTCCTGTCCATATAGTTAAAACCCTTTTCTTACTCTCTGAAGAGCCCATGGGCAGGTTTCAACTCATGAAAGAAATGGAAATGAAGGAAGCTACGATTAAAACGCTAGTAAAACGTTTGAAAAAGAATAAATTAATAGAACCTTCTACCAAGGGAAATGTGTTAACGAAAAAAGGAAATGAACTATTAAAAAAAATCTTGATAAAAATTTCAAGACCGATAAAAATAGACATGAGTGAATATACGGTTGGAAAATATAACACCGCGATTCTCGTTAAAAACTCATCGAAAAAAGTCAGGTTCGGCATTGAACAGAGGGATGAAGCCATAAAAACAGGGGCTGATGGCGCAACAACGTTGATTTGCAACGACAACAGATTAATATTCCCAGGATGCAACAGAAAGATCACAGACTTGGAAAAAACTCTTCGCGAACATTTCAGTATTGAAAATGGAGATGTGATAGTAATAGGTTCAGGTCCTACGGAAAAAATCTCAGAGGAAGCTTCTATAAAAGTGGCATTATCTTTCTGGTAGCATTAAATAAACAAAAAATACTAAAACGATGATTGCAACGATTACTCCAATCCCAATCGGAGAAGTCATAAAAGTAACAAACCCTGTTAATGGGCTAGGTTTTGATTCTGTATTTGTGACATTTACAGGGATAGTACTTGTTGTAGTGGAAGTAGATGAGGATATAGTTGTAGTCGTTTGAATAGTTGTTGAAGTCGTCGGAACTGTACTCTGCGTTGTTGTAGTACTCGTTGTGATTATACCGCCTCCTCCTCCATGTTCAATGGTTGTTGCCGGTATTGTAGTCGGACATGAACCACAATCTTGTTGACAAGATGAACAAATTTCCCCACTATCGCACACAGAATTTCCACAGACAGCAAAACTTCCCTTTATCGGGAACGGTTTTCCTAATAGGGCCATGGTAGCATAAGAGACATCGGTGACTGGTGAAAGTGGCAGAGTACCGAAGTTATCGAATTCAAAGTGTCCATCTGTTCCATTCTGTAACGTTAGTAGATGGTCGACTGGTGTTGTATCGTTCTTAGTCCAGTTCGTCATATAATCTTCCATTGCCACTATAGCTTGTATGGCCCAAGAATCAGAATCAACATTACTGCTACCCCAATCATGGGAAGAATTGAAACCGCCATCATAATTCTGGAAAGTCTTCAGACATGAAGATGCATTCAGTATAACAGATGAATCATTTCTTTCACCAGCAGATATAAGACTCATTATTGCCAAAGAAGTTTCATCAGAAGGGATAAATCCTACAAAACAACCAACATCTCCTCCATTGTTCAATTGTTTAGATTTCAAGTATTCTACAGCTTTATTGACTTCATTAGAGTACTTATATCCTGAAGCTGTTAAAACTAAAACAGGCCATATATCATCAGTTATCTCTGGATACCATCCTGGGACTTCGCTGTTGTTGAAAGATCCATCTGAATTTTGTTTTAAAAGCAATTCCTGTGTAAGATTTTTTCCGTTTATATTCTCAGGATTTTCATTCGCAGCAATTAAAGCTAGAATCGTTACAGAATAATGAAGGCTTGCGTTAAGGCTGGAATTAAAAGATGGTACAATCACATTCTTAAGATAGTCTACTGGATTAGTCCCATTTTTTACCCATAAATGTGGATCTTGGTCGGCTGCACTCAATGCCATGATACTAAACACTGTGTTACTCAAAGAACCAAGACTACCGTCATCTAATTGGTTTTGATTCAAGAATTGCAGTGCGTTTTGTATACTCGAGTTTGTTGCGTCCAAAGGAAAGGCAAGACCGTTTCTTTGCAGTATGATTAGAAATAATATCGTGAAAAAAATAATCCTTTTCATGTAACCTGGATAAATTATCCAGATTTAAACTTAAATACTTTTGTATGATTTTTTTGAGAAAGTTACTTAAGTTCTGCTACAAATATATGACACATGGTCATTCCAATAATCATAGGCGTCTTGATTCTAGCCATAATAGTTTACACGATGATCAAAATAGTAAAGAACGTGATAGTAGGTTTAATTTTAATATTTTTTGCACTGATAGCCGGTTATCTTATCCTAGGCTCTTTACCAAGCCCTAGGTCAATACCGATCATAGGACCATTATTACCACAAACCCCATCTTCTTTCGATATCATCAATTATGTCAAGAGAATGTTTAGAAACATAGAGATAGCAGAAGTTTCTAGGGATGTCGAGAATAATATCTTAATCACTGTTTCTAATGCTGGAAAATTACAAGTTTCTAACTTCACTGTTTACGTAGATGATAACAAGACAAACATAATCAACAAACCAAGAGATCCTTTAAATTCAGGACAAATTACAGTGATTCAGACAGACTGGAAACAGGATTTCACAAAAATTTTAATCCAAACTTCTAGCGTAAACGCAACTTATTCAAAATCAGTAGAAGGGTAAGCAAATATTTCTTACGCCGGTGTTTCCTTTCATCAACTCTCTTATTTCTACTTCTATCACATCGAACCCGATCATCTTTAGCTTTTTGTTTATATCTGACTTTACATTGACAATCTTATTGTCGTCTATCTGCAAAAAGTTCAACCCCATCTCGTTCACTTGTTTTTTTGATGCAATGATGAGGTCGTATTCCTTTTCTTTCAAGGTATTAAACAAAGAACCATAGGACAATTCTTCGTCTATTATAGCGATATCGTTGATGATGTTGAATTGCGTGCTGTGAAGATTTTCCATTTGAATCGGTGTGACGTCTATCTTGAAGACTTCCTTCAAATGATTTATACCTTCCATGTTAGTCCTTGGTCCTACAACCGCAAAGGCATGATTCTTGCTCGTGAAGAATAAGTCACTTCCTTCTAAAACACCAGGGACAAAGATGTGACCAGCTATTTTTATACCGAGTTCTTTCAAGGCCAACTTGACTATCTGCTCCTCTCCCCTCCTTATCGCTTGGGAAAGATGGCATGCAACCGCTTTTTTATCCAGGACAACGGCATCATCCCTGAGAACGTACATTTTTGGCTTATAACCGATGATTTTTCTCAAGTAATTTACTTTAACTCCTTCATTCTGTAGAACTTTCATGACGTCATCGTGTTCTCTCTGCATGGGTATCATGTACGGGGTTTGAGAGAAAGACCATCTACCAGGTTTTTCTACTATGTTGATTTCTTCGCCTGGTCTGTGAACGAGAACTTCTCTTACCTTCAATTAAACCACTAAGAGTAAAAAGGATGTTTAAAAATTTAAGAGTTTCTTTATCTTTTGATAGAAAATCATCTTAACTTATTTTGTACCTTAGAATGGCTCCAATTCCACCTATTTCCTTGAACTGTTCACCTTCCCTGCTATCGACAGATATTATCGTTACTTCTGAACCTAAATTCTTGGCTTGCTCTGAAAGTGTTTCAATCAGAATTTCTTCTTCTTCTATTTTCAATTCATTACCACATTTAGGACATTTTTCCACTCTTTCAGGGTTTATATCTTTCTCGATACTATAACCACAAGAACAAACCAATTTACCCCTAACCCAGTCGAATTCTTCCGATATCAAAAGCGTCTTTACTGCACCGTATCCCAAGGCGTGTTTCACTTCTTCTAGACCATAGACAGACAGACCATCATCTTTCTTCAAGTGTTCAAAGAATTCTTCCATTATGTGCCTCTCTTTTGTTGCAGATGCTTCTTGTATCAATGATTCCCCTTTCTTGATCATCTCTTGTAATCCTTGCATGCCAGTATCGCCCGTATCGACTAAACCCATTAACTTTTGTTTCAACTGGTAATCCAAGAACTCTCCTTCTTTGAATTCGTCCTTTACGAAACCAGGCCCCCCGACCATTATACCTTTCAAATCCTTTTCTTCTTTGAAGATTTTGGTTGCTATTTCTCCAACTTTTTTCAGATAGTCATGCTTAGCTTCTTCTCTTATTCTCTGATATCTCTGGTGTGACGCTCCACCTTTTATCGTTTTTCCTGGCACTAAAGAGTCTATGTGCTTTTCTAGGATCACTTTTTTACCTTTTAAAAAACCTATGTCAGCATCGCCAGTATCCATGACGATGAGGCCGTAAACTTCCTTTTCTCTGATCATGTCTTTCAAAGGATCTAAGACAAAATTCTGGTCGCACCAGTAAATCTTCTGAGCTAGTGGTTGAGGCGGTTCTATTGACCATATTTTCATATCAGGCTGCCCTTCTGTTTTTGAGATGTTACCGCAGAATATGACTAAACCGTTTGGCGGTGTTTTTTTGAACAACCTTAAGTGATTCATTACTTTCTCCAGTGCATCTAAGACGTTGTGTCTTGTTGTCCTGGATTTAACGTTCTGTGTCAACGCAAACTCCTGTTTAAGCATTGCTATTATTTCTTGGAGATTGCAACCAGAAGAGATATAAAGAGAAATTAACTCAGTATGTCTTCCCCTGAAAGTCTCTAGAGTCTTCAAGAGTTTTCTCAGCTTGACTAAGGATTCAGTGTTAAATACAAGTCACCTATGTATAATTTCTCTCCTTTTTACTAATAATTGACGTTTATTTAATTTTTTAAAGGATTAGGGAGTTTTAAATCATTTTCATCAAACATTGTATTTTTGTCATTAATAGGCATAATCTGTGGTTGTATTGGTTGTATTTCAGGTTCAGGTTGTTTTTCAAATTTATCTAAAAGTCTTGATTTTTCTGAAGATTCTAAGTTAACATGATATCCTGGATTGAGTAAATCAGTCATTAGTGTATAAAGTTCCAAATATCTACGTCCTTTATCAGTTATATGAAAAGTTTTGCCTTTTTGTTCCAATAATCCTATTGAAAGAGCATAATCTATATTTTTTTTAGTATGATCTTGACTAGAGTTTATTGCAAATCTAAGTTTAAACTTACTTGCTCCTCCATACAAACACACTTCTGCAAAGTTTGCATAAATATCATAACGAGTTTGCCTTATCTTTTTTCCGTTTTTGCCATTGTTTTTTTGAATATTATTATATAGTTTTTTTCGTGATTGTATGGCTTTAAATTTATCTAAAAGTCTTGATTTTTCTGAAGGTTCTAGGTTAACATGATATCCTGGATTGAGTAAATCAGTCATTAGTGTATAAACTTTCAAATATCTAAGTCCTTTATCAGTTATTATATAGGGTCCCCTTTCTGAGCCTTTCAATAATCCAAATAAAAGAAGATCCTCTATATGCCCTTCAGCTTGAACATAACTCAAGCCTACATCTTTCATTATATTACTTATTCCATTTCTCTCGATTGCTGTCTTTCCAATTCCTGCATAAATATCATAACGAGTTTGATACCCACTTTCTCCATTATTGTTTTGACTATACATAAACATCCTACAAACTATAGAGGGAAAAGAATTTAAAGTTTTCGCCTAGAATTGCCTTAAAAACTCGAATTAATGATACACTAAACCTTAATATTGTGCATCTTAACTAAATCTTTCTCGAACTCTTTCAATTCTTTCGGTATTTTAACTTCAATTTCAGTCTTTAAACTCAGTCTTTTATCCTTCTTCATCTTCCAAATCTTCGTGTTGAATTCTGTTATCTGTTCAGTCAGTTTTTCAAGGCTAAACTTCCATTCAGGTTTCGGTAAAGATTCTAAATGTATACTCTTATTTCCGTACAATTCTCTCCAAACATAGTCAGTAATATAAGGAGTGACTGGTGCAAATAGTTTCAACAATGTCTTCAGAACAAGATGTAACGTATACCAAGTAGCCTTCTGTTCTTTTTCACTGAAACCTTCTCCGTATGCCCTTGGTTTAGCCATTTCTATATAATGTGAAGCAAATAAATTCCAAGTGAACTCTCTTATAGCATTGGCAGGAATGAAAAAATCAAATTGTTCATAACCTTTCATACATTTCTTGACGAGCTCATTCAATTCAGATAATATCCACTTATCTGTTGCTGTTAATTCAGCTTTTTTTGGTCCAGGAAACATGGAGATGAACCTTGAAATGTTCCACAACTTAGTCAAGAACTTAGAAGCACCTTCAATCCTATCGTTTGAATACCTGAAATCTGAGCCCAAGCTAGCTTCAGCAGCATTCCACATCCTGAAAACATCCCCACCATATTTCTCTAGGATAGGCATAGGATCGACAACGTTGCCTTTGGACTTACTCATCCTCTCCCCTTTCTCATCAACCCCATAACCCATTATCCACACCCTTTCAAACGCAGGATTCTTCGTCAACTGATAACATCTAAGTATCGTGTAATGCAACCAAGTCCTGATGATGTCCTTGGCTTGTGGTCTTATCCCAGACGGATAAGTCTTCTTGAAGAAATCCTCATCTTTCTGATAGCGTGAAATGAACAACGGTGAAACACTCGAATCCATCCATGTGTCAAAGGTCCTCGCCTCCCCTTCAAAACCTTTGTCAGATTTACAGTGAGGACAATCCTTGAACGGTGGTTTCTCTATCCACGGTCTATAATACTTTCCAGGTTTAGGTAAACAAGCCTTTCCACAATTCTTGCAATACCAAATCGGTATCTCAGTTCCATAGTATCTCCTTCTTGAGACCGGCCAGTCTATACTTATCGAGTCAATCCAATCCAAAAGAATCTGTCTGTGTTTCTCAGGATAGAATTTCATTTTTTCAATAATCTTACTTAACTCAGGAATGAAATCAATCTGTTTCAAGTAGTATTCTTTCATGGGTATGATTTCAATCGGCGTTTTACTCCTGTAACAAATCGGAGTTCTGTGCAACGTATTCTCCCGTTTTTCTATTAAACCTAAGTTTTGTAAATCTTCTATGATTTTGTTTCTTGCTTCTTTGATTGACAAACTAGCATACTTTCCAGCATTCTTTCCCATCTTACCGTCAGGCGTTATTGCAATGATTTCTTTCAACTTCAATTCTCTGAACATCCTCACGTCAGAATAATCCCCATAGGAGCATATCATGACCAAGCCTGTGCCAAACTCTTCTTTTGCGTAAGGATTAGCAAGGATAGGAACTTCTCTATTGTATACAGGAACGATGGCATGCTTGCCTTCCAAATTTTTATATCTTTTATCGTTCGGGTTGAATAGAACACAAGCACATGAACATAATAATTCAGGCCTGGTCGTTGCGATTAATATGTTGCCATTTTCTTTCAGTTTAAACTTGATGTATATCAATTCGCTCGGTAATTCTTCGTACTCAGTCTCAGCATCTGCAATCGTCGTTCCACATTGAATGCAGTAATTGTTCGGTCTAGTGTCCTCGTAAATCAAGCCTTTATTCCACAGTTCAATGAAAGTTGCTTGTGTTAATGTTCTGTATTCTTCTGAGTCAGTCCGATAATAATTCTCAAAATCACCACTCAGTCCAGAGTGTTTCATGATGTTGATGAATATTTCTTCTATGTCATCCAAAGAGTGTTTGCAGAGTTCAACGAATTTTTCTCTTGGGACTTCATGCATTTTTATGTTGTGTTTTTTCTCAGTATAAAGTTCGACTGGTAAACCGTTTCTGTCAATGCCGATAGGGAAGAAGACTTCAAAACCCATCATCCTTGCTGTTCTGGCTATCATATCAATCTGTGAATAATGAGCTGCTGCACCGATATGCCATGGAATTCCTGAGGGGTATGGAGGTGGAGTGTCTATTGTGAATACCTTCTTTTTTGTATTGATCTTGAAAGCGTAGATTTTTTCTCTTTTCCAAGATTCCCTTATCTTTTTCTCTAACTCCGGATTCCATCTGTTTTCTTTGATCTTCGGTTTAAATTCCACAAAAACACCTTGAACAATTAATAGGAAATTTAAGACTTAAAAATGTGAGATTTATCATTCAAGAAACTTCTCTAAACCAGGTTTCAAATCTTTCTCTGTATCTATCACTACAATTTCTTTGTTGAGAGGAAAAGCTACGTTTACTATTGGGACTGTATCGATCCAAACCTGTTTTTTTCCTTTGTGTGAATGTCCAGTTATCACAAGGTCGGGTTTCTGTTCTTCCAAAATTCTTTCATAATTGTTGCAGCCCAATTCGGGATAAATCCTTGGCTCTTCCCCTTCAAGAATCTTGTATGTGGGAGCGTAATGAATGAGCAGAATCTTCACATCAGCCTTCAACTCAGACAAAAGTTTCTCGACAGTCTCTACCCTTTTCTTATATACTTCAGCTATATCAGGAACATTGTTTCTTTGCCAGAAGGTTGGCCTATCCAAACTGCCTAGGCTACCGACAACACCGATAGATTTACCTTGCACTTCAACGATCAAAGTTTCATCGTCTAAAAATTTTATATCAGGTATTTGGTTTTCTATCATCATCCTCGTCTCAGGACCAAACTCATCGTTCCCAAAGCATGCTATGATGGGACAAGTGATTTTGCCGAAGAATACATTGTAAACTTTCTGGTACTCGTCGATATTCCCTCTGTTGATTACATCCCCTGCTAAAAAGAATAAGTCTGGCTTGGCATTAAAATCTTCCATAGCCTTTACAAAGTACTCAAAGAGTCTCGGTGAATGAATGTCTCCAGTAGCAGCTATTATCATATCTACCTATAGAAATACTGGATTGAACGGATATATTGATTATGCAAAACTGTTTTCAATGATTTAGGCGATTAATTTATCTCTTCTTAGCTTTTTTAGTAGTTTTTTTACAGCAACAGCAGACATCGGGTTTTATACTCAAAATGAGTATCAACAAACCGAGTATCGTCAAGATTATCTCGTTGTACCCTGTCTCAAACCAAGCAAATACTATAACTAAAATAGCCAACAAAAATCGGCAATAGCAACCTGTCATTATTGAACCTCCTTCTGAAAGACTATAGGTTTTGGTTTAAATAATTTTATCGATGTTTTTACTCATGGACCGGAGGGGAATTGAACCCCTAGCCTCCTGCTTGCGGAGCAGGCAATCTACCGTTGATCTACCAGCCCCCTTTAATTAAGTTCTTAACACAAGATTAAAATAGTTAGCATTAAAAATAAGTTTTCAAGGACCGGTAGCTCAGTCTGGCTGGAGCGTTCGAGTATTACACGACGAAGCTGATAACCGAAAGGCCCTGAGTTCGAATCTCAGCCGGTCCATTCGAGTGAAAATTATGACAGGCGTATTCATAGTCTTCGAAGGTGCGGTTTCGGCCGGTAAAAAAACTCATGTAAAATTACTAGAAGAAAGACTCAAAAGTATGGGTAAAGAAGTCGTTACCATCAGCTTCCCTTCTTACGAAACAGAAATAGGAAAGATAATAAGGGGTTGGATTACTAGAAGTTTGCCATTGAGTCCTGAAACAGCGTCTATGTTGTACGCTGCAGACAGAATGCAGTATCAGGATAGGATAAAAGAATGGCTCAAGAAAGACTGGGTTATAATAATTGACAGGTATTGTTATTCAAACATCGTTTATCAATCAGCTTTAGGCCTGTCAAAACAATGGTTAATCGATTTAGAAAGACCTATCGTTAAACCCGATATAGTATTCTTGATGGATGTACCGAGTGAGGATATAACAAGAGGCATGAGGCAAGAAAGTCTACAGAAATTCTTGAACATTGAAGAACAAAAACCTCAAGAAAGCTTGAAAGATAGAGTAAGGAATGGTTTTCTTGAGTTGGCTAATAACCCGCCTTATGGTGAAAAATGGTATGTCATCGACACAACAAGGCCTGTAGAAGAAGTTCAAGTTGAGATTTTAGATATAGTCCAGAAACGAATGTCTTAAATTTTCATCCAGTTGTCTATTTCTTCATTGCTTTCTACTACTGCATCGTTTTCTTCTTGTTCTTCTTCATCTTCTTCCGTTTCTTCATCCTCTTCTTTAGCAGGTTCTTCTGTTTGTTCTAAGACTTTTTTCATGATACGTTTCTTTATCTCGGATTTAGGTTCTTCTTCCACTTCTTCTTTTGGTTCTTCAAAATTCTCTTTAACTTCTCTTTTTTCTTTTACTGTAATACCAGTCATACTCTTCATGGCTTCGTCTATCTTGTTTTCTAGACTGTCGATTCTTTCTGATAAGAATTTTATCCTTTCTTCCATTCCTCTACTTTCTTCTATTTGTTTCAATATTCCCATCTGCATCAGAATTCCTAGGACGCCGATGTTGGTCTTCTCGCCAGTCTCAACGTTCTCACAGACATGAGTCTTCTTACTGTTGTCGAAATAAACCTTGAAATCGTCTGTGTTGACCTTGAATTTTGTTGGTATCTTCATAAAAATCAATTATTATATGGTTTTTAAGAATTAAAAGCTATTATCCCCAGAATCTCTTTGTCCTAATAAAGTAGTATGTAAACTGGAGGGTATCTTGTAACTTTATTTCCACCTAAATACCAGCGCAATAAGTCCCAAAATACTTGTTGACTAATACCATGTCCTTTACATCCACTTTATTGTCAAAGTTTATGTCTGCATTGGGATTCCATGGCTTGGTAGGATGACCTGGGTAAGAACCGAAATATTTTATGACCAGAACAGTGTCTTTTACGTCAACCTTACAATCACCGTTTACATCACCGATTGTCGTGACAGTGAAGTAGGTTGCATTTGATCCTGTGTTTCCAGCTAAATCTTTGGCATAAACAATGACATTATGAGAACTGTTACTCAAGCCAGTCATAGTTGTATTTCCTGTTATCGTCATGTTTGGTTTATTATCTAAGCTGTAACCGATCCATGATGTTGGTTCATTCACAGTGAAATTGAGATCAAGAGAATTCTTGTAGAAAGTCCTGTTCCATGGATAAATGATTGTTACAACTGGTGGAGTTGTTTCTGGAATTGTGGTCGTTGTAGTAGAGGTTGATGTGATAGTTGATGTAGTTGTTGAAGTCGAAGTGGTAGTTGTCGTTGTGGTCGTTGTAACTATTTCACAAGTGCAGTCAGTCTTACATACTCTACTAGCACAATCTTCAGGATCATCACATTCTGCTCCACACTTTCCTTTACTGCAAATTGGATCGCTTGCTTGACAACTACATGAATCAGTACAATTGTAAGTAGAATACCATTTATTTCCATCACATTCATTAGAACAATCTTCTTTTTGATCACAATAAGCTCCACATTCCAAACTATTTATTCCATCTAAAGTATTATTGTCAGTGCAATAAGAATTTTGTAAAGCACAAGAATATTCTACACAAACACCTTGACCATTGCAGGTATCATGTCCATCATCAGGATAGAAGTATGCTTTCGGTCCCACGCAAGCGTCTGATGGACAATCTCTCGCTAGGCCACATAATGTTCCTTCTAATTTGTTTGAATGTTGACATTGGTCTAAATCTTCATTACAAGTATCATTTGTGCATTCATTACCATCAGAACAATCTCTTGTTGTTCCTACACATACTCCTGAAGAACATTGATCACTTACTGTGCAAAACAGACCATCATCACAAGAAGTACCATTCGATTTATTTGGATAATAACAGTAAGAATTTATAGTTCCTGGGTTTATACAAACATCATCTGTACACTGATTCAAATCATTACAATCTACATCTGACGTACAATTAACTACAGTAAGAATTGAAGTTGTCTGGTAACTCGTATAATTTATAGTATCAGAAATGTTCGCTAAATAATTATACGTTCCAATTCCTAAAACTTCGTTTGTATTGTTTGCAATTAAAATTTCATCTCTGTATAACTTACAATCTAATAAATTAGATTCATCGGTACAATATTGTGAAACAGAATTTCCGTAAACTATTGTCTGTGTTGCAGGATAAACTTGAACGTTGGCATTCTTTTTATCAACAATGTACGTAGATGGATCTGAATCAGATGTATAATTCTCTGTTGCACTTATATTGCATATGTAATTGTAAGTTCCTGCAGCCAAAATTAATGATGATGGTATTACTTCTACTCCATTTCTGTATAATTTTGAATCTGCTTCAGGATTTATATCAGTGCAAGATTCTGTAGTTATATTTTCATAATTTATAGGTGAAGGCGGTGATAAAGACAAGTTTAATAATGGATTTGCTTTATCTATTTTTTGAGGTATTATTTTTGATGCAGTTGCATAATTTGCTCCTTCTGTCATGTTACATACCCAATTATAGGAGCCTACACCAAATACAATAGGAGTATTATTCCATTCATCATGCAAAGTTTCATTCCTATACAAATGAGTTATTCCATCTCCCGTGCATGTACATATCGCAGTATCAGAAGAGCCATAACTGTGGTTTGTTATTCCAGTTAAAGAGCATGTTGTTGGAATTTTAACTTTGAATGTCATAACATTTGTAGCATTTCTATTACCATCTTCATCCTGATAGTTAATTCTCCATCCTACTGTTGTTACAGCGGGGATAGAATCGTTTTTCCAAGTGAAACTAGACCATACTGTCTGATTTGGTATACCATTATAACTTTTTAGATAGTTTCCTGACAAATAAGTAACATTTAATTCAGAAAGCTCTATCCTACCTGCAGTGTTAGAATGAAGTATCAATGATACATTACAGTATCCTGAAGCATCTGGCACGCAATATAATAAATAATCATTTATTTCCTTTGAGAAATCAGCAGTAGTTTGTGTGTCTGAATAATATCCTGAATATTGCCACTCGTAATCGCTATCTAAATTAAGACGATTAAACCATGTAACCATACCTTCATAATAAGTTCCGTTATTTGGGAAATACAATGTATCATCACCGATGTTGTCATAAACTACAGGTTTGGCTACTACTTGTGGACCCCAGCAGTCCCAATTGCTTTCTGGTGTTACGTTTACAGTAATGTTTCCTGGTGAGCTCCAAGCACCGCTAGTCCCTATTTTCATCCAACTGTTATTACTCGTGGAGTTCCAGTAACCCATATTCTTTGTCCAGTTCCAGCAGTATAGTTCCCAAGGTCCCATCCAACAACCGAAAGGACACGCACCTTTAACTGTTATCTGAGCACCCTTAGCATAACTAGGAGTTGTATAATTTTCTACGATGTGACAGTATACAGTATCAAACCAGTTATATGTTAAATTCGTACATTGTGCGAAAGTATTCCAATTCTGGTCATGTGCTCTTTCAGGATAGCGTAATTCTCCAGCAGACCCTGAAACTTTATACCAACCCCACCAATCTTCTGTATCATCGTCTGTTCTTGCTGAACTTATATCTTCTCCAACGTTAAGATAAGGACTATTAGGATAGCTTTCATCATACCATGTAACCATACCTTCATAATAAGTTCCGTTATTTGGGAAATACAATGTATCATCACCGATGTTGTCATAAACTACAGGTTTGGCTACTACTTGTGGACCCCAGCAGTCCCAATTGCTTTCTGGTGTTACGTTTACAGTAATGTTTCCTGGTGAGCTCCAAGCACCGCTAGTCCCTATTTTCATCCAACTGTTATTACTCGTGGAGTTCCAGTAACCCATATTCTTTGTCCAGTTCCAGCAGTATAGTTCCCAAGGTCCCATCCAACAACCGAAAGGACACGCACCTTTAACTGTTATCTGAGCACCCTTAGCATAACTAGGAGTTGTATAATTTTCTACGATGTGACAGTATACAGTATCAAACCAGTTATATGTTAAATTCGTACATTGTGCGAAAGTATTCCAATTCTGGTCATGTGCTCTTTCAGGATAGCGTAATTCTCCAGCAGACCCTGAAACTTTATACCAACCCCACCAATCTTCTGTATCATCGTCTGTTCGCAAACTTGCATTTGGATACGGATACCCTTTCAATTTAACCTTAGCACTTAGAACATTACTATTTTTAGGCAATCTTATCCAAACAGTCTTATTTTCGTTTCCATTGAAAGTAACATTTTTAATGGTTAAAGAGTTATTAAAGGTGTTTAGATAAAAAATAGATTTGTTTTCCCATACTCCTGTTTCATTTGTTTCTAGCCAAGCATATCTTAAACCTGTTTCATTATCATAACCTTGTGCGTACAACAAGATTGATTGTCCTTGAGGTACATAAGTTGAATTTTGACCCTGATTTAACCACTTAGGTGAGATTGTATCAATAGCTTTGACAATACTTATAATTAAGAAGATTAAGACTAAACTCAAGATTAATAATTTATTTTTAATAACAACCCCCTTCCTAAATTTACCTTAAAAAATAAACTTAAATAATTAATTTTATCCCCAGAATCTTTTTCTACTAATTATTTTCTAATAAGGCAGTATACAAATTGGAGAACATCTCGTTACTCAAACTTTCCTAAATGCCAGCGCAATATTTTCCGAAATACTTGCTGACTAATACCATATCTTTGACATCCACTTTGTTATCGTTGTTTATGTCAGCGTTTGGGTTCCATTTTAGGTGACCTGGATAAGAACCAAAGGCCTTGCTCACGAGTACCATATCCTTTACATCAACCTTACAATCACAGTTTATATCACCTGGTACTGTTATACAGAAGTAAACTCTCTCTGAACTTCCTGTGTTTCCAGCCAAATCTGTGGCATAGACTGTTACATTGTGAGACCTGTTCCTCAATCCAGTCAAAGTAGTATTACCTGTTGTTGTCACGTTATCTTGATAATCCAAGCTATAGCCGATCCAGGATGTAGGTTCATTCACAGTAAAATTGAGATAAAGAGAAGGCGTGTAGTAAGAGTCGTTCTGTGGGAATAGGATTGTTATTACTGGTGGAGTTGTTTCTTCACAAACATCTCCGCATCTAGGATCTGAATAATAAGGTGGCAGTGAACAAGTTATTCCCCATGTATCATTCTGATCTGGATTATCAACATGCCAACAGTTATCTCTTTCATCTATCCAACCATCACTATCTAAGTTTGAATCATAGGAAGGGCCGGGAGGCATTCCAATATTATTATTAATGAATTGGAGATCTGATGAATCTATCTCGTTATTATCATTAAAATCACAATCACGATTCCAGTTAGATTGTCCTGGTGTAGAACCAAGCGCATTCCAACAAATATCATAATCATTACTGGTTGTATTACCATTATTATCCACATCAGGATCACATATAAGTCCATAACCATCTAGATTTGGATCTTTTTGGTCAGGGTTATAAGCTTCTATGCAGTTATCATATTTATTCAAAATTCCATCCCCATCATAATCAGGGTTTACGATTTTCAATATTTCGTTAATTAAAGTTATTCCTACAGTACTAGAAGGATCAAGGGCATTGGCAGTTTCATTAAGAAACTCAGTAGCGGTTGTTTCATTCAAAACTGCTTCTGTTGTAATATTTTCTGTTGAATTCCAAACCATGAAAGAAATGGTAGGTTTATCCATTGTTATCATGTAAGGTCTAGTATAATCTATAACACGGGATGCTTCAGCAGCATTAATATTAAATGTTATCAATGCTACTTCGTCGTTACCATAGTGAATTCCAGGTGTTTTAGATGCTTCGAAGTTACTCAAATTAAAAGTTTGATGATCAGAAAACCCGATTGACTTGATCGTCTTCGACTGCAGTCCAATATAGGTTATTTTAAACTCATATTCTGAAGATTCAATGTTAATTTTTGTGTTTGTTGCAGGAATACTTAAATCAATTCCATTCAATTTTGCTATTGCTGATTGATAAAAAACCAAAGTAACAATACTAAATATAAAAATTATATTGAACTTATTTAGTAATTTTGATTTTTTCATCTAATCACTTCGGTGGAACAAATCCAATATTATACCATTTCGCTACTGCACCATACCATTTTAGTGATGGAGTGCTCGATGTCCCATCTGCAGTTGATGTTCCGTCACCTGGATCGCCTTTAGAACGTTCATATTTCCATTTAATACAACCGTAATTTACACCTTTTTCAATTCCTTGAAAACAAACAGCACAGGTTTCAAATTCAAAAATAACTTTTTTTACTGTTTTCCCAGTAGGGCAGAGTGCATCAAGGTTGGTCATCGCCCAATCTGGAACATATGGATTATCTCCCATTCTCGCAGTCACAACTTCTGGCGGTGGTGGAGGAGGAAGATGAACTCCTTGCACATTTCCGGGCAGTTGGTCTGCAGAGTCATCGCCATTATAAGCAGGGTCATTTTCTCCCATAATATAATCCACAGAACAAAAACTTCCATCTATGTCTACAGTTTTATCATTTCTATAATTCCATCCATCCCAAAGATTACCAGGTTTAACGGATATAGTTTGACCATTACACTGTGCCTTATAACAAATTACTTGAATAAAAACTATCTTGTCACACTTTTCTGTACACTCTGCATCGTATTCTAAACCTATTTTTTCCTTGTTTGTAACAGCTGTAATCGTACCATAGGCAAAAACTGCGCCAATAGTTATAAACCATAAGGCAAGAATTAATGCTAATTTATTACTTTTAGATACCATATGCTTGGAATTGATCTTCCCACCCCACTCCCATCCAAAACAAAAAAATCTTAATGTTCAACTAAATTTTTTATCATCTTTAAAAGATTAATAGACATATGATTCAGGATTTTAACTCCAGAACCTCTTCGTCCTGATGAATTGTCTCTCAGCGTTCAACAAAGCCTTAACAAAATCTTTTTCTGTCTCATACATTCCTCTCAAAACTCTTACTGCAGTCTTGGGTCCTATACCACGAACAGCCAAAGCCTTAACAGCTCTTGGCCCATAAACTATGACTAAATCAGAAATCTTCTCAAGCCTATCGAACCTTCCCATCTCTTCAGTCGTCAATGGACTTCCTTTAATTTTCTTTTTTATTATATGATGAGCTTGAGTCCAACTCGGTCTAACTGCTGCAATCAACTTTGCTTTACATTTATCACATCTTATCTCTTCTGGTAAATCTTTGACTCTGAAAGTCCTTGTCCAATCTCCACAATTCATACAAACCAGCATTACTTTCTTTTCGTTTAACCTATCCTCAAAAATATCCAACACTTGCAATTCAGCTTTCTCAGGTCCTATCAACTCAACTCTTTTCTTTATCCCCAATTTTCCTATAGGAGACAATCCTTCTTTGAATATGACGTTAATCTCTTTCTTCTGTATCCTCTTAAGAAAATCTTTTATAACATCAACGTCCAGTTTATCTGTTTTAATCTCTCTTAGAGTTTCTTCCCAAACAGGTGTTTTTTGGTATAAGTCAATTATCCTACTCAACCATGATTGCCCATAATCAGCATCTTTTCTTATAACACCGAACCTTTTAGCGACGTGAATGAACCTCCACTGGAATAAACGAGAATTGGATAAGTTCAACTCAAGTAATGGTTCAACATCTTCAGGTTTAGTCTTAAACAATGCATCTTCTATCAAGTCAGTATCCATTATCTGCAGATGTAATATAATACGATAAGGGTCGGTCTTTAAACCAACGGAACCAATCTTAGTAGCAAGTATTGTTGATAACATACGACCAAGAGTTTCATTCCCCTTTGTTCCAAGACAAGTATGTAAAATCAGAACATCATCCTGTTTTTCAATTAAAACTTTCTTATCAGTTGGGATAACCCCATACTTCAATTGTTTTGCGACTATACCAATCATCTTTTTAGCAGAACTATCATCAACTGGATATTTTCTTTTTACTTCTTCCAAAATTTCTTCTCTGTTTGTCTTTTCAAACAGCATGTCTGATATTAATCTTCTAACAGAACCTACTTCTTGAGCGACTTCAAAAGGAACGGGCATCAAATCTCCTTCCCATCCTGGTATCGCTGCATCAACATCGCCAGAAGGTTCAACGAAGATTCTTCTTCCATCGATTGTTACTATCTGCCATGGTTCACCTTTAATGATGAAAGTCACTCCTTCCTGACCATGCATCGCAACAAATTCCTCATCCAGACTTCCAACCTTTTCATTAGCGATAGTATTGATAACAAAATAACTCCTAGTATCAGGGATAGTACTCAAATTCTCAAAGTAATACATCAACCCGTTCCTAGATGATTTAATCGTGTTATCTTCATTCAAGAAGATGAACCTCAAATTGCCTAGTTGTTTACAAACAGACATGAATTGTTCCTTCGTCAAATTCCTGAATGGATAGGCTCTTTTAACGATTCTATAAACTTCATCTGGATTTACTCTATACTTATCTCTAGTTATTCCAACAATCTGGTGTGCCAAGACATCCAAAGCGTTTTCATGAATGTTCATCGGTTCTAAATGTTCAGACATTCCTTGTCTGGATATGACTGCAGATTCAAAAGTATCGTCGATATCCGTCGAAATTATAACTCCGTCAGAAACTCTTCCTAGTTCATGTCCCGATCTACCTATTCTTTGTATCGCTTTAGAAGTCTGTCTCGGGCTCATGTACTGAATGATAAAATCTATAGAACCGATGTCAATCCCCAACTCAAGGCTGCTCGTGCATACAATCGATTTTAGTTTCTGATCTTTGAAATCATTCTCAGCTCTTATTCTTACTTCTTTGCTTAGGCTACTGTGATGGTTCTCGACTGGAAAATTGGGATAGGCTTGTTTCAGCCTTGAAGTTAAAATTTCTGCAAAGTCTCTAGTATTAGTGAAAGTTAGAGTTGAAGTGTGATTCTTGATTAAATCATGAACTGTTCTTAATCTAGCTGCAGTCAATTTGTTTGTGAATACTGTTTCTGCTAAGTTTAGATCAGAAGAAATTGGTTTTGGGTTAATAACTTGAATCTTTATCTCTTTTGTCTCCACTGCTTTAATTATTTCCATAGTTTTACCGCCAGAAATAAAACTGGCAACTTTTTCTGGGGAACCTACAGTCGCTGATAAAGAAATTATTTGAAAATCTCCACACAATTCTCTAAGTCTTTCCAAAGCTATCGTCAACTGTGTTCCTCTTTTTGATGATGCCAATTCATGGATTTCATCGACGATAACAAACTTTACGTTCTTCAGATGTTCTTTCATCTTTTTAGCTGGTAAAATCGCTTGGAGTGTTTCAGGAGTAGTTATGAGACAATCAGGAGGAACTTCAGCCTGCATTTTTCTAGCATATGCAGATGTATCGCCATGTCTGACAGAAATATCAATTTCTAACTCGTTACCCCACCATAAAAGACGCTTTAACATATCACGATTGAGAGACTTCAAAGGGGTGATGTATAGAATACTTATAGGTTTGTATTTATTTCGGACCCATGAATCAAAAATTGGAATTATGGCTGCCTCAGTTTTTCCTAAACCTACTGGCGCAATCAGCAAAACGTTCTTGCCGGAAATAATCGGTGGTATCCCTAATTTTTGAACTAATGTAGGCTCTTTAAATCCTCTCTTCTTGACGATTTCTTGCAACTTTTTAATCAGAAGGTTGAAAACCATAGAATTACCTCTAAACACGACAGGAGTAATACTATATGTCGATGAGACATGAACGTAAAGGCAATAGAAATGATGTCAGGCAACTTAATAAAGTTTTTCTCTCGTCAACAATTGGATATTTAAGTTTTACTGTTAAAATTAGTTAAAATAATTAAAGGAGTTAATGTATAATGTCTGCAGCGGGCGATAAAAAAAATGAACAATTATCTCCTACATCACCACTTTCGTCAAAAAGACGAGATAAGTTGTATATAATTGCGGAAATTTTGGAAATATCAAAACAAGGAATACTTAAGACTCAAATCATGTACAGAGCAAACTTGAGTTTCACACAACTTAATGAATATCTCAAGTTTATGCTGAAAAATGAACTGTTGCAAAAATCCCCGTTTAATGACAGAGAAATCTACAAGGCAACAAATAAAGGATTGGACTTCCTTCAAAGTTACCATGACACAGTTCGACTGGTTGGTGGTATAGACTATATAAATACTCTTTATACTAAAGGTAAAAAAACTTTTGTAAGAAACTAATTAATCCTAATAATAGGTTAATAATCTTATTATGAAAAATCAGCTTATTATAGACAAATTAATAAAAACCTTGAAAGAAAGATATGGAAAGGATATTAAAATAAAACCATCGACTGATCATGAAGTCTTCAAACTCCTAATATCGACTATACTTTCTCAAAGAACAAGAGATGAAAACACTGAAAAAGCTGCCAATAATCTTTTCTCTAAGGCAGATACTCCTGAAAAAATACTCAAGTTGAGAAAAAAAGAATTGGAGGAATTGATAAGACCATCAGGACCCTACAGACAGAAAGCTAAGAGAATAAAAGAAGTCAGTAAAATCATCTTAGAAAAATACAAAGGGAAAGTTCCTAAAACAAGAGAAGAGTTGATGAATTTACCTGGAGTTGGATATAAAACAGCAGATGTCGTTCTGATGTATGGGCATGGTATTCCAAGTATAGCGATTGATACTCACTGTAATCGTATTCCTAAGAGAATTGGTTTGGTCGATGAGAAAGCAAACGTAGAAGAAGTTAAAAGAGTCTTAGAGAGTTTAATTCCAAAAAAAGATTGGTACATTGTCAACATGGGATTAGTTCAATTCGGAAGAGAAATATGTAGACCTATAAACCCTAAGTGTGAGATTTGTCCTATGTCAAAATATTGTAAATATTTTATTAATTTGAAAAATTGAATTTGAGGGGGATAATATACTTAAGTATCAATATGAAATTTTTTACGATATGATTCTACATCTTTTTTGAATTGAGGAGGCCCGCCATAACCATCTTTACCAACATGGAGTTTTTCATTACGATATAATTTTATTTCTTCCGAAGTTAGTTCTATTAAAAAAACTTCATGTTTCATTATGGTTTCCTCATGTCCTTCAATTCTTTTAGGATACGGATGTTCCCTAGTACATTGGATCCCTAAAGTAGTTTTACCATTACTTGATTCATAAATTATTTCAGTTTTTTTCCCACACTTGGGGCATCTAAGCTCGTTCATTAATAATTGAATTAATAGTTAAATTTTTAAGGTTGCTTTTGACCGACTAACCTACAACTGTTCCATTGTGTTTTCCTTCTACAGCCCTTATAATTTCTTCTGGGTCATTACCGTCGATAAAAATAGTCTTAATCTTGTTTTTCTTGATGAGTCTAGTAGCTTTCAAATCAAACAATCTATACTCTCCTGGTGTCTGTGGGTTCTTTTCAATGATTTTTAAGAATTCATCATGAGTTAATTTATCATACTTCTTAGCATCTGGGTCTTTATCAGGGTCGGCAGAATAAACTCCATCTATGTCAGAAACTTTTATTAACAAATCAGCTTTTATAGCTTCAGCAAAAAGAGCAGCATCATAACCAGTAGAACAACCAGGTAAGTTACCACCACAAACTAATATCTTATCATCCAAATTCTTCTTTACTTCTTGCAGAGTTCTCAGAGAAACAGGATGAGCATCTTTTCCTAAAGCAGCAATTAAGGTGAAGGCGTTCAAATGAGTTGCTTGTATACCTATCCAATCCAAAAGAACATTGTCTGAAGTGAATTTTTTTGCAATATCTCTGTATTCTCTACTGATTTTACCACCACCGCAAACTATGACTAATTTATGGCCTTTATTCTTCAATCTCTTAAGAACATCGGCATACTTCTTGAAATTCTCAGGAGTCAATTCTTTAGTCAGTAAAGAACCACCGAGAGATATTACAATTTTCATCCTACCACTAATATTTGTTTGATTTTAAACTATTTTTCCTTTCCCATACGGTATAATTCTTTCTATTCTGTTAACTTCAACTTTCATCTTAAGTTTATTCTGTATTTCTTTAGCTAATTCATTAACCGATTGTTCACCTGGGATTACGATGACATATTTATTGACTTTATTTTTTACCAAATCAACTGAACCAAAGACAACTTCATCGTCTTTAATTCCAATAGCAACTCTGACAGGAATTCTTCTAATCCATTCTCTTTTTCCGTATATCATGAACGAACCTGTAGGTAACCCACCTTCCTTTTTCACTTGATCGGGTCTAATATAATAGACATCAACAGCAGATACGCCGATTTTCCATGCCTTAGAATAGCTACCACAGAATTCAGCAGCTTCTTTTATCGTTTGTTCAGGTATTTCTTTATTATTAGGATTTTTTATCAGGACAAAAGGAGAGCCAGTTATGTCGGTGTGGAATACTAAGTCATTATCTTTCATGTGTTTTCTAATCAACTGTTCGTTGGTTTGAGCATCTTTACCCGCAACAACTAAAAAATCGTCTGATGATATGAACCATCTGAACTTATCGTACCATTCTCTTTGAATTTCTTTTTTTGGTTTTTCTGTTTTTACTCTCATGAATTTCTTTTTTTCTAGTTCTACCATTGCTTTTTTTAGACCTTCGATTTTTCTTTTAGCCTTCTTTGCCATCTCAAAGTAGACTTCTGCATTTTTTTGTATAGATTTTCTTGGATCGATTTCTATTGTGATGTTATCAATTATAATTCTTTTCTTTCCTTCATCCAGTTGTTTTTTAACTTCATCGTATTTTTCATACAGTAATTTTCCAATCTTTCCGTATTCGTTTTCTTCTTCTTGCCATTTTTTCAGAGCTTCTTCTTGTGCTATTCTTATTCTATCAGATTTTGTTTTTGTTCTAACTTCTTCTTTGGTTATTGTTAAACTTTCTTCAAAATCTTTTTCTAATTGTTCATCGATGTTTTCTAATTCTTTGAATTCTTGCTCAATGTTTTTAATGAATTTATACAATTTTTGAGTATCAACTTCTTTTGATTCTTTATCTATCTCAAGTTTTCTACAGATTTCTCTGGAAATGTCTCCACCAAAACCTAAATCTACGGCTAAAACTTTAACTACTTCTTTTTCCCCGAAATGTTTTTCTAGTTCCGATGAAGTTAATTTGAATGGGTTTATCCTAGAAGGTGGGTATTGATATTCTCTCTTTGGTAGGATACTCCTGTCTTTCCATGATCTCATCGTTAACGCAGAAATAATTTTTCTGTCAGACTTGCTTATTAGAATTAAGTTTCCTTTACCGAACAATTCGATAATTAAAATATAATCTCTAGTCTCAATTTCTACGATACGGTCAAACTCGTGTTGTCTCACATCTTCAATTAGTTGATTCAATAAGTGCTTTTTTAGAATTTGGAAGAAATTACTAATTTGTATACTATCAAAATTTTTGTCTGTCAGGAATAAAGTCCTATCAGAGATTACAAGATTTTTACGATTTTTTTGTTTGTATAATTCAAGTAAAAAAATGTTTTCACCAATTTGTTTTATTTTTTGAATCTTTGAGCTAGTCAAATCTTCTTTCAGTTTTTTTATTAAGAATAAAATTTCAAGACTGTTTATTTCTCCCATAGTTAACACTTCTTAATTAAGATAAGAATTACCAAGCGTTTAAAAATTTATATTAGAATTCAAATCATTTTTTCTTCGGACAAATGGGCAGAACAGTCTTCCCATAAACTTCATTCAAAACTTCTGCTATCGCCAGATAAACAGCACTAAAACCACAGACAATTCCTTCCAAACCCGCAATCGTTTTTATCCAAGCAATTCCAGTCACATCAGCTAAAGACAACAAGAAGAACAATATCGCTAAACTACCGAAAACAAATTGTAAAGCTACATTTGCCTTAGAAGCTCCAAAATACATCAAGAACGTGAACAACCCCCACATGAACAAGTAAGATGCCATTGCAATGCTAGAAGGTTTCGCATCCCATATGCCCATTTTTTGGAACAACAACAGAAATACTAATGAAAACCAGAACAAACCATAAGAAGTGAAAGCAGTAAAACCGAATGTGTTGCCTTTCTTGAACTCCATGATGCCCGCTATTATCTGGGCGATTCCTCCGTAGAAAATACCCATCGCTAGAATCATAGTGTCTAACGAGTAAAGTCCAGCGTTGGATAGGTTCAACAGAACAGTCGTCATACCAAAGCCTAACAGTCCTAAAGGAGCTGGGTTGGCTAATTTTTCTTCAGGCATACAGTATTTTTTCAATCTTATATATAAAAACTTAATTCATCCATTTTCCTTTATTATTTTCTTTTCATACAAGTCCTTTCCCAGAATTAATTACTATTACTTTATCATTTTTTCTAATGTCTAACTTAGGCAACGCTTCAAAAACCACAGAAGCACTCGGTTCACAAGTAATTATATGGTTAACTTTCTCGAATGCTTCTTTAACTTCTTCTTCTGAGAGTTGAATATACTGATGACCTTTTTTCAAAATTGCTTCGATTCTACTTTTATACGGTGTCCATCGTGTATACAGTTTATCAGCAATCGATGGACCTTTAACTCCTACACCAATGAGTTTTGTTTTTAGTCTATATCTTTCCAACCCTTCATACAATCCTACGAAAGCTTCTCCACCTCCTAATGGAGTTAACAACCAATCTGGTTCCTTCATTTGTATTTCTTCAACTATTGATTGATATGCTTGATGAAACCCACTCGTTACATCCCATATAACTTCTTCATTAGATTCCCTAGCCATTGCTATAACATCTTTAGGTCTAAAAATTTTCTTTGACAAATCAACCTCAATAATTTTGTATGAATGTCTTTCAAGTTTATCTCTAATATTAGAACTAACTGTCCTATCAACAATACAAACAACTTTTATATTTGTACTTTCTGCAAATCTGGCGAGAGAATATCCCGTATTCCCGTATGTTATCAACCCCAATTTATCTACATGTCGATCCTTAGCTCTATCGATAATTAACTCGTTTCTCCTATCTTTAAAGGTTCCAAAAGGGTTTAAACTCTCATCCTTGACCCAAAGGTTTGGAATACTATACAAACTTTCTAATTGTCTATACATGGAGAGCGGTGTGTGGCCTGCTTTGTATGGTTTTAATTCTTTGATATAATCACCACCATCGCAAAATCATAGATGTCTAAATCTATGAGTTGAATTTTTTCATGGTTAACCCAATCAAATAAATCCCTTATCCTTTCTTCTGAAAAACGAAGAGACCAGAATCCTTCTTTAGTTGCAGTGAACGGATCACTAGGTCTACTAATAACAGTCATACCACATTTTTCATAAAACTCTCTTTGCTTTGCAGCTGTTGATTCATTATCTTTGTATACGCTACCTAGAACCAATTTTCCTGATGGTCGAAGTAGATCATACGCTGGCCTGAATACACGTTGAAACGCACTTTTAATATCCGAATCATCTACATTAGCATTTTCTGTAAAAGAGTATGAATCGGGTAGAGCTAAGTTATCTGTGGTAAAATAGGTGCAAAGTACTAAGTCATATCTTAAACCTGGAAAATCGTGAACCTTCCAACCTAAGTCTCTTGCGTCGTTAAACCTTATAGATACTTTATCTGAAAGGTTTTTTTCCCTAACGTTTTTTTCCGCGACTCTTAGAATACCATAAACATTATCTATTCCACTATAACGTCTAATACAATTCCATATCTCAGGAATTTCAGCAAGATTAACTGGTACTCTAGCTTCTCCAACACCTATATCGAGTACATTTATTGGTGATCCTTTTATTTCATATAATTCAATTATGACTTTTTTTAATCCAGCGAATTCAGCACATTGTGCCTGTCTTAAATATTCAGTCATGTATTTTGGGTCTAACGTTCTGCGTGCTTTCTGGTTCTCATACATCCCAACCATTTTTATCACTAGTAAATAACAATCAGTTGAAATAACTAGATTTCTACGGCAAATGCCGAATTAGGGTTTAAAAGGGTCTAGTATACTTTTAATACCCAAAATTTATTATTACTACTAAATAGGAGTTAAAACATGGAAAAGCTTATAAATCCTCTTTTTTCTTTAGATTTAACATGAAACAAATAGAATTCAGTGTTAGTCATGACAACTGTTGGGGTTGTGACACAACAGAAAATTTTCCCGATGTAATAGTAAACTTTGAACGTATGGTAGGGCTCAAACCTTTAAAGAATACTCATTCTGCTGAAATTTCTATATGGAGAACCATAGCTCCAGACGAAAACACTTTGAACGGATTTTTAGATGCCTTTTCAAAACATCCTAGAACCTTAAAACTCGAAGTCCTCTCCAAGAATAAAAACACTGCAAGAATACTCGTGATAACCCGTTGGGAAGGCATGATAATGGAAAAAATATCAAAATACAACGTCTGGTTCGATAAAGGCGTTGAGATGAGTAAAGGTTTCGATCATTTTAAAGTCTATGCTGACAAAGGAAAAGGCCTTGGAAATATGTTCTCAGAATTGAGAGAAGTTGGTCAACTCAAAGTACACTCAATAAAAAACATAGACAAAATAATTAGTTCTGATTTTGAGGAAATCAAATCCATTCTCACACCAAAACAATTCGAAGCTTTGATTGTAGCAGATAAACACGGGTATTATTCGTGGCCAAGAAAGGCAAACTTATCTGAATTGGCAGAAAAACTCAAGATGAGTAGACAAGGTTTTCAAGACAATTTAAGAGCAGCAGAAACAAAGATATTGCCAGCTATTATCAAGAAAATAAAAGAAAATACTTAATCATTTTTTAACTGTTCAATTTCACTAGTTGGTGTAGTTTTTAACTTCTCTTGTATTTCTTTTAAACTCTTGCCGAAGTATCTTTCGAATTCGTTCGTCGTGTTTATTAACTTTGTCCTACCTGCTTTTTCTGTCCTTATCAAACCCTTCTTCTCCAGACTTTTTATGTAGTTGTAGGCTTTATTACCCTGGATTTTAATTATCTCTGATTGAAGGGCAGGTTGACGTAGAGCAACGATGCTTAAAGTTCTCAAAGCCCCCTTAGAAACATCAGAATATGTGGTCAAACCAGAAACTTTATCCAAGAATTTATCCTTGACTTGGAATTGGTAACCTTCTGGAGTTAGAGCTAATTCTATACCGTGTGAATCAGTATCGAGTTCTTTCTTTATCTCATCTATTATCTCGTTCAAATCTTTAGTTGAAGTTATGCCCGTGATTTTTGAAAGGGTTTTAATGTCTACAGGATTCTCTGAGACGAACAATGCTGCTTCAACCAATGCCTTCTGGTCTTTCAATCAAACACCTAATATATATTTAGTGTATATTTTTATAAGAAAATGAAATTTAAACACTTAAAATAGAATATTTATCATGGGTTGATATGTTAGATATAAAACTTATCCGTGAACATCCAGAAATCGTAAAGAAGGATTTGAAAAAAAGAAGGGAAGAAGAAAAAATAAAATGGGTAGATGATTTACTGAATTACGATAAAAAATGGCGAGAACTGATTCAAGAAGCAAACAAACTCAGGGAAAGGAGGAATATCGTCACACAAGAGATAGCCGACTTGAAGAAAAAAGGAAAAGATGTTAAGGCCAAAGTAAAAGAAGTAAAGGAGATACCCGACAAGATAAAGAGGTTAGAAATAGAAGTTGAAGATTACAAGAAGAAGGCTAATTCTATCCTGATGAAACTACCGAACATCCTAAATGAATCTGTCCCTTACGGTAAGGATGATAACGATAATTTTGTCGTCAGAACTTGGGGCAAACCTCCAGAATTTAATTTCAAACCAAAGAATCATTTAGACATTGCTCTTGACCTAGGATTAATAGATACAGAGAGAGCTGCTAAAATAGCTGGACGCGGTTTCTTCTATTTCAAGGGTGAATTAGCTTTACTCGATTATGCGATTCAAATGTATACAGCTCAATTCATGATGAAGAAAGGCTACACGCTGATAGAACCGCCCTTCATGATGCATAGAGAACCTTATTTAGGCGTGACAGATTTAGAATTCTTCGGCGATCAATTGTACAAAATAGAGAATGAAGACTTGTACTTGATAGCAACGTCAGAGCATCCGATGGCAGCGATGTTCATGGATGAAATTCTCGATAAAAAAGATTTGCCGATAAAATTCGTCGGTATCAGCCCTTGCTTCAGGAAAGAAGTCGGGGCACATGGCAAATACACGAAAGGGTTGTTCAGGATGCATCAATTCAACAAAGTAGAACAATTCATCTTCTGTCTACCAGAACAATCATGGAAATTTCATGAGGAATTACAGAAAAATTCTGAAGAACTTTACCAGAGCTTAGGGTTACACTATAAAGTCGTTAATGTTTGCACGGGGGACATCGGAATAATCGCAGCAAAGAAATACGATATTCTAGTCTGGATGGCTGATGGTCAATTCAGGGAAGTTGGTTCTAATTCTAATTGTACGGATTATCAAGCGAGAAGGTTGAACATAAGGTTTAGAGAAAAAGAAGGTCAGGCACCAGTTGGGTTTGTACACACTTTAAATAACACTGCTTTAGCCACGAGTAGGACGATGATGGCTATCTTAGAACAATTCCAGCAAAAAGATGGTTCTGTGATAATTCCTAAAGTGTTGAAACCATTCATGAATGGAATTGAAAGATTAGAGAAGCATTAATAATCCTTTTTGATTTAGTAAAATGTACTAATAAGGTATTTATTTGTGAAATGTGAAAAATTAGTTATATTTCAAAGTGAATGTTCAGGAAATTAAGTTTTAATTTTAGAGTTGAATCGATTGGAACAGCAAATATTTAGAAACATACAAAACGAATTTAATCCACTTAATTATGATGCTGTGTGTTTTGATTCAGGATTAAAAGACTGTAAATATATTCGTGTTTCATTAGCTCCAGATGTGATATTATATACGATTGAATATCCTCATGTCTTCGATGGAGAGACAAAAGTTTATCTTAAATCAGCATTTCCTCCTCGAGTTATGGGAGAGTTTATTCGATCAGCTCCAATAAACCTTTATCCATCGACTGTTAAGAAATTAGAGTATAGTTTAAGGCCAAGATACAAATCTCCTCCATTCTATATTCCATGTAGACCTTCCCAAAGGTTAATTCCTGAACTCAAAGATAGAATGAAAATTTTATTGAACAGGTCCAATGTCAGAATATTATGTGATCATAAATATCTAAAGTCAGGATGGAAAAGTTTGGGAGGAAAAGAACATCATATCATTCAACGTGCAATGGAAGCATGGAAAAATAGGGAATTTGATTTTGGGTATATGCAATTCATACTCTTTTCTTTACTCGAGAAAGCTATGCCTTTAACTTTTGACGATAATTTACTTACTTTTATGTATAGAGAAGAAATTCCTTGTTTGGAAACCCGTGTACCTAGTAAACTTTCAACTGAACTATCTTTAGTAAAAGTTATACAGCAAATTTAATAAACCAAATAATCCCGTCTCCTACTAAAATCGTGAAAATTAAAGCCAGAGGAAAAGCAGGAGCAAACCTCACGCCTTCTTTAATCCAGACGTATTTCTTGCCAGAACCTTTAATTTTCTTCAATTCTTTCTCTGTTATCCCTTCCCATATCTTGTAATCCAGAGGAACATCCCCGACTTTTAACTGAGACATCGGTATTTTTCTCTTGAAACCAACGTTCTCGACAGTCTTGACAAACTTCCACAAAAGAAAGAACCCTGAACTGATTACAAGTATCATAACACTGAACAATATCATATCAGCTTGATAATATTTTACAAACGTTATCCCAAAGATGAATAAGAATGCAATCAACAAGATGTTCAATACAACAATCATCTTTGCGTTCGCTTTCAAGTCACCGAAAAACACTGACCAAATCTTTCTGTTGATTATGGACAAGAATAGAGCATACACAATCATATAAGCAGCACCTACTAGGAAAACGTTGAAGAAGAAACTTACAGGTAATGGGAACATCAGGGATGTTTTAAATTCTTGCGGTAGTACTGGGACTAAAAAACCCATCGCAGAAAGAATCTTGGCATCACCACCTCCCCACTGTCCAATATAATACATAAAAAACCCAAAACCGAGGAAACCCAAACCAACTATCATTGATAAGAGGAAAGGCCAATAACTCCAAACGAGATAAGATTTTATCAGATGTCCTATGATACCGACAGCCATCATCACATAAGGAATTTCATCTGGGATTTCAGTAGTCTTCAAATCGAACAATGCCGCTATCGTAGAACCGATTAATGCAACAACAAAAAGAATTATCTCAAGCATAGTATTTTTTTGTATTATAAAAATATTAAACTAAGCAATGTGGCGAAAATAAAAATAATAAGAATTAGTTATATTTTTTAAACCCCAAACTTTTAGCAACTTCTCTCCAACACTGTCTGCAATAATTCAAATCATACTTTCGAATAATTCCACCATACCTTCCACATTTTCTGCATCTATACGCTCCTCTGCCAAACTTCCTGACTTTTTTCTCAGCCACCAACGTCCCCTAATATCTCGAGAATATGAACATCATCCTCACATACATTGTCTATAATCTGTTGAAAAACTTTCTTATAGACTTTTTCAAAGCTATTCTCCATCAAGGCCTTCCTTAGAATAACACCGGACAGTTTAGAAGTTATCTCAAAAAACCAAACATCATTCTCCAATCACATTCACCTCAAACTTTTTCTTCAACCATTCAATAGTTTCATCTTTAGTTATTAAATGCTTTTTCCCTATCTTAGATTCTTTCGATTTTCTCTTGATTCTGAACCCCGGCCTCTCTAGAGTCACGCAAACATCCAACCCCATCATTCCAACCTCAGGATCATAATTCGTACTTGGTAAGTCTATATATTCCTTGATCCCGAAAGAAAACTCACCGTCGTTGATTTGTTTTTCTTTCAATTCTTTGTCTACTGTTGATAATGCGCCTATCAAGAACTTCACTGCATTTTCTTTTCTCAACGTCACTTTAATCCCTATAGGTTTTCTCTTGGTCATGCCAAAAGTCGTTCTTTTTTTCGTCAACGTAACCAAAGGTTTTTGACCACTTATTGTTTGAATGAGTTTCTCAGCTCTTTTCAACTTATCTGCGTCATTACCACAGCCTATGTTCAGAGTCACTTTTTCAACTCTTATCTCTCGCATCGGGTTTTCTTCCATAAGATCACTTCTCAGCCAATTTTATCAATGGTTTCTCCTTTCCCACGACATACACATAATCCATTATAGCTTCAAACTCTTTCTCATCTTTCTTGCAGATGATTTTGTTGGGTTCTCTACTCTTCGTCTTGATGATATCTTTGATGTTGATGATATCACCGATGTTTTGTCCGCTTACTATTATCGCAACAACACCTTTTTCCATGTTTACATGTTCAACGATTTTCTGGCTCGGCAATTCAATGAGAATAGAATCTCCGGGTCTGTAAGTTTCTTTATCTTTGATTAGAATGTTCTTCCCATCGTGTAAATTCAACTGGGTTTTACCACCCTTTACCATCGTCTTATTCTTGATTCTACAGATTTTCACGCTCGATTCTTTCTTAGTAATCTCGATCAAACTCAGGCCATGCTTATCAGGAACAACACGGTATTGTTTCTCTTTTTTCGGTATGTCAATCACATCGAACAAACCGACAGGATACTTTAAATCTGTCCTCGGCTTTCCGTCAACCAAAATATTCTTATTCTTGATGATTTTTTTAGCATCATTCTTAGTATCGACTAACTTCAACAAGTCCCTAACTATGATTAGGAGCGGAATGGATTCGAATTTTTTATGCGGGCCTGGTCTTGGGCTTACTATCCACTTTGTTCTTTTCTTTGGCACCTTCCAGAACTTTGGTGCTGACAGCCTTTTCAGTCTTACCATGTTTTTCCTCCATTCTTACAGCTCGAGTTAAAGCTTCTAATCTTTTTTTATCCTCAAGGTTTAAATTGATTATTTTCAGTTTGCTTGGATGTATTGGCACAGGAATTTCTGAACCATCAACTTTCTTTCTCGTGATACCGTCGATGTAGACTTTTATTTTTGTCATGTCAACTCTACTTATCTTTCCAGTTTTTTTCTTGAATTTGCCTTTCATCACTTCTACTTCATCACCCTTTCTTACAGGAAGAGATCTTTTCTTGTATCTTTCTCTCAATTCTCTTGACAAATGAGCAGAAAGTAGTTTATGTCTGACGTGTAAAGGAGCGTGATAAACATACTTTCTCTGTTTTCTTGGTTGTTTGGATGATTTCCAATGCTTTGACCAGAACTTCATTTTAATCACACTATTATGCTCGCAACCTTGCCTACAGTCGAGAACCTGTCAACGACTTCTTTAGCGATAGGGCCTTTTATCTGCGTTCCTACAGGTTCACCTTTCTCATTAATCATTATAGCAGCATTATCTTCGAACCCAACTCTCATACCATCAGGTCTTCTAAACTCTCTCTTAGTCCTGACGATGACGGCTATCACCATTTGTTTTCTCCATTTTACTGTTCCTTCTTTCACTGTGCACTTGACCATGTCAGCTATCCCTGCGGTAGGTTTTCTCCTTCTCTTACCTTTATAAAGAAAAACTGATATCAACTGTAATTTCTTGGCTCCAGTGTTGTCTGCACATTCTATGTATGCGCCGACAGGTAAACTTCTGGTCCTTCTTGCTTTTATCGCTTTCATTCAACTCATCTTCTCTATCACAACAAAATTTTTTGTCTTGCTCAAAGGTCGACATTCAGCTATCCTGACTTTATCTCCTTTTTTCACGTTCAAACATTCAGGGTTGTGGGCAGCTATCCTTTTTCTTCTTCTTTCATACCTTTCATACTTTGGTACATAATGTAAATAATTCCTCTCGACAACAACAGTACTCTGCATTCTATCTGAGACTATTGTTCCCTCCAGGATTTTTCCCCTTACTGGCAAAGTTCCGTGAAATGGGCAATCTGGCTCTTTACATTCCTTTTCTGGAGGTTTGACTTCATAACCGATATCCCTAAATTTTTGCTCTTTTTTCTTCATCTCACCATCTCGGTAATTTCTTCTTTATCCTATCTTCAGGCCTACCTATTAATACTTTTCCATCAACCTGAACTTTCGTTCCATTTGGTAATGTAAATATAAATATTGTTATGTTCTTAGGTATAATCTTTTCTCCTTTAGCTGTTTCTATCTCAATTGTGGAATAAGTTTCCCATATTACTTTGCCTTTTAAACCAACCTGTGATTTGTTCGTACTATCTTTTATTTCTACATCTAATCCTATCAATTCATGTCTAACTAAGTTTTGTGGTGTTATCAGCATATACAGAAATTATAGCATTAGTTAACTTATCTGTATCTGTTCTTCTACATATCCCATTTCTTTTAGCAACTGTTTAGTCCTTTCTTTGTGATTTCCTTGCAGTTCGATCTTACCTTCCTTGAAGGTTCCACCGCATGCTAACTTCGTCTTCAACTGCTTAGAAACAGACCTCCCAGATTTTTCGTCTATACCTTCAACGATGGTAATGGGTTTGTTGAACTTTCTCATCACAGTGTATATCTTGACAGCTTTTGCCTCTCTCTCGATTACTTTACACGCACAAATAGACTTGGGCAAACCACACTTTGAGCAGATTTCTTCACTCATTTCTTATTTCCTTTTCCCTCTTCAAAGTTAATATTCTGGCTATATCTCTCCTGATTATTTTTATCCTTCCGGGGTTTTTAACGTTTCCCCCCATCTCCACGTTTCCTCTTTCTTTTAATAATTCTAACTTTAATTCATTTAACTTTTTCTCTGAGTCCTCAGGATTCAGTTTTCTCATTTCCTTTATCTTCAACTTTTTCAACCTCTTTTATTCTCGTCGTTATCTCAGGAAGATTCCTTAGAATCTTGACTTGCACTCCAACCGTGCCAGGTTTTGTAGTGGCAACAGCCTTTCCTTTATCGACTACGTTGTCAGCATAATAACCAGCATGTTTTATGTAACCTTCTTTAAATTTTTGGAATCTACTCCTTTCCCCACCAAGTTTTCCAGCTATCCTTATCTCTATGCCCACCGCACCTGCCTTCATGACTTCGGATACGTACCAGTTGGCAATCTTCTTGTAAAAAGCTCCTCTCTCTAAAGCTTTTGTGATTTTACCGGCAACCACTTGTGCATCCAACAGAGGACTTTCTATTTCTTTCACATCCAGCATCGGGTTCTCTAGTTGAAATTTTTTCTGTACTTCATCGGTTATTTCTTTTATCCTGGTACCGTATTTTCCGATGACCAGACCAGGCCTGTCAGCGTAAACGATGATCCTTGTTCCGAGCGGTGTCCTTTGGATTTCGATATGACTGTAACCGGCTTTGTCGAATTTTTCCTTGAAGAATTCCTCTATCTCTGCTTCCTTGATTCCCTCTTTAACAAAATGTCTTTCTATTGCCATTACCCTTCCACCACTGTTATCTTCAGTTGACACAGCTTTGCTTTCTTTCCCCTGTGACTGTACCTACTCTTTGGCAACATATATCTTAATGCTTGATTGACAACGGCTTCCTTAACCAGCAATTTTTCTGTATCTAAACCTAAAGCTTCGGCATTACTCTCAGCCTCTTCCATCAGTCTTAATATCTCTTTCGATGCATTAGTGTAATGTTTGCCATCGATGTCCATTTTTTCAGAAATCAATCCGTTCAAGAATGCTTTAGCCTTTACAACAGGCTTGTTCCTCACGTACTTCAATACTTTTATAGAATCCTTGATAGAAACTTTTGCTAATGGTTTGGATGCAGTTGATGTCTTTGTCATTCCATCACTTCATTGGGATATGTTTGCTGCCACGAGTAGCACCTGCACCAGGAGCAGAATGCATAACTCTTTGTCTTGTCATCACAAATTCCCCTAACCTATGCCCAAGCATCTCTGGGGATATAGAAACTGAGACGTATTCTTTGCCACTATAAACACCCAATTTAACATCTATCATCTCGGGTAGTATGACCATGTCCCTCTCATGAGTCTTGTGGAATTTTTGCGGGTCTTTCCTGATTTGTTCCAAGAGTTTTTTCTGTCTTTCTGTCAAGCCTTTGAGTATCGTTCTTCTTTCTCTACTCGTCAAGATTTTTGAGTATTCTTCCAGACTCATCTTCTTGATTTCTTCCAGACTCTTGCCCTTGAATTTAAAAACTCTTGCCATAATAATCACTTCTTCCTCTTACCCGATCTTCTAGGCGATATCGAACCGACTTTTCTTCCTGGAGGTGCATTTCTTGATACAGACTTTGGACCACCGGGAGCACTCTTACCACCGAATGGATGGTCGACAGGGTTCATCGCCACACCTTGTGTCCTTGGGAATAGTCTATTACGAGCTTTCAATGCGTAGTATATTCTTCCAGCCTTAATCCATGGTTTTTCTTTTCTTCCCCCACCTGCTGGTATTCCTATTGTAGCCAAACATTTCTCATGGATTTCTTTTATTTTTCCAGAAGAGAACATGACTTTCACTCTGTCTTTTGTCTTACCCATGACAGTCGCGAAAGAACCAGAACTCCTGCAAATCTTGGGTCCAGAACCAGGATAAGTCTCGATTCCGAAGATTTTAGTGCCTTCTTGTAAGATACTGAGAGGAACAACACTTCCTGTATCAAAACCAGACCAGTAACTGATGATATTCCCGACTTTTATTCCTTCAGGAGCTATGTGCAATTTTTTCGATTTGTCAGGGAATTCTACAATAGCAACAGGAGCGTTCCTACCAGGATCATGAATTATATCCACGATTAAACCAAAAGAATTATCTCTGGATACATTATACTCAACTTTTCCCGCATACCTATGCGAAGGGGCACGGTATCTCGGTCCTCCCTTACCCCTTGCTCTTGCGATAATTCTTTTTCCCATTTTTACACCATTGAGATTATCTTTCTTTTGTTCATATATTATTTAAAGTTTATTATTCTTCTTTTTTCGTGGGTTATAAACTTTTAACCTCATTTTTTCACATATTGGATTATGCTCCCGTAGTCTAGTCCGGTCAAATTTTTGCCGAAAGGATATGAGCTTCTCGAGCTCGAGTCCGTAATGGCGAGAAACCAGGGTTCAAATCCCTGCGGGAGCATAATGAAGAAAATGTCTGAAAAATTCATCTGTGATTTGTTCACATCAGAAAAATCAAATATTATAGTTTTTGGAGTACCTTTAGGTAAAAATTCTAAAACTACTTTAAATTCTTTAAGAAAAATCAGTGACTTTATCGAACCATTTGACGTAGACAAAAAAAGAAACTTACTAGAAAACATTAAGATAGCTGATGTAGGAGATTTGAAACTTAAAAACCTGAATGAAATAACTGAAAAAACCAGAGATATAGTCGAAAAAAAGAAGATTCCTTTAATCCTTGGCGGAGGTCATCTATTGACTTTTTTTGCGTTAAAACCGTTCAAAGATGTAAAATTGATAGTCTTCGATGCTCACTGTGATTTGAAAGATGAGTATGAAGATGAAATGATAAAAGACTTAGACTTTGTGAAAGGGATTAAATTCAACCCAAGAATAAATGACGCAACTTGGTTGAGAAGAACTTGTGGATTTCTTGACCCTAGAAACATACTGTTGATAGGAATAAGATCTTGTGATGAAAATGAGTTTGATTTCATGAAAAAGAATGAAATTTCTTACTTTACTTCAAATCAGATTAAAGACAATTCAAAAGAAGTAGAAGAAAAATTAAAAGAATTCGCGAAAAATTCTAGTGTTTATATCAGCATCGACATTGATGTTTTCGATCCTTCTATTGCTTCAGCAGTTCATCACCCAGAACCGAACGGAATCTCATTCATAGAATTCTCTCGATTAGTCAATACTATAAACGGAAAAATAGTTGGAATAGATTTAACTTGTTTGAAACCTATAATGAATATTCAAGTCACAGAATTTTTGGCTATTAAATCGATCTTCGAGGTTTTAAGCCTCATATCGCGAGAATGATGAAATTGGAAGAAAAAGAAGAACCAGTTGAAGAAACCAAACAAGTTTCAATATTTGAAACCAAACCAATCCCAAAACTTGAAATTAAAGAACTACCTAAGTTTCAAATAACTAGGGAGGAATGGATTGCGATAGGAAGTCTTTCAGCGTTTGCGTTCATATGGATGCTGTTTATTGCACCACAATTAATGCTCTCTAATTGGTTTTTGAGTTTAATCCCACCAATCCAATATGCTTTGTATAACTTTGGCGTGATGATATTCACGTTCGTAGTCCTCGGTACCCCGCTGAGTTACACGTTGAAACATCACGTAGATATAAAAGGCGTTATCAGGGGAGGACTCACCTCTTGGCTATTCGTCAGTTTTGTCATAGACACTTTCGAGCCACCGTACATCGTTTCGCCCGATGGAACGATGTTGTTAACCAACATGAAATCTTTGGTGGGAACGAGTCCTGATTACACGCTTCATTGGCTTTACACAAGTTTATTCCCAGGAATAAAAAATGTTTTCATAAAACTACCATTTTCTGGTAGCTGTTCATTGTTGTTCTTGGCTATATATCTAATCTCGCCAATTCTTGCTGTTATAATCATGGCTTTAATCCTTAAGCCTGGAATGCTCAGAAAGTTGTTGCTAAGATAATTCAAATTCTAAAGACGAGCCGATTTTTATCCCATGTTCTTCTGTAAAATTAGCGTTGACCTCAAGCACATACATAGCCTTTTCTTTCGGTATATAACTTGAACAAATTAATCCACAAGGTTGAGCATTTTTTTCTATATAAACTACTTTCTTTTCTTTATCGATCCAAATGATGTCGATGGGAAAACTCATGTTCATCATCCAAAAACCATGATAGCCTTCTTCATTGAAAATGAACAACATGCCCTCATTCTCTGGCAAACTTTTTCTGAACATCAAGCCCTTAGTTCTAGTTATGAATGTATCTGCTATCTCTGCCCTTATTTGAGTATTCCCAACCTTAACGTTCGTATACTTGCCTGATGGTTTTTTCAAGAAAAAGATTATCAACAGAACTATGACAGTAACAGACAGAAAAATTATTTCGAATTTCATTTATATCTTAATAAAGATTAATTTTCTTTAGGCTTAATATTTAGTGAGCAGGGGTTGCCAAGTCAGGTCAAAGGCGTAGGACTGAGGCTCCTATCCGTTAGTCGGTTCGAGAGTTCGAATCTCTCCTCCTGCATCATTATGAGAAAACTTAATTTAGATGTGTTCATTAACCCTGAAAAATACAAAGAAAAAATCAGTGTAGACAAGATAGTTGCTGACCCAAAAATCTCTCGAATAGGTGTTAAAAGATACAGAATAATTTTGTCGAAAGGAAAGAGTTTAGGTACAATCATTGTGATAAAACATCCTCGTGAAGATATTTATGCTGTTCTTGATGGTCATCACAGGTTTTACGCACAGTTAGAATCTGGAATAAAAGAAATAGAGTGTGCTGTTGTTGGTAATTTTTCTAGCTTTATGTTTTACTTAACTAAAGATGGTTGGTTCCAACCCCCAAGAGAAGTGACAGAATATATTAGGATACCTATCTTGAAATTTCGGGAAGGCCTAGATGACTACCTTAATGAATTCCTAAAAGACCCAAAAAAAATCAAGAAAACAATGTTAAAAAAATTCCCTAAACTACCACTTAAGTGATTTTTTGAAAGAATATATGCTATAAAAGAATACAAGAAAAGACATCAGAATCTCGGAGTAAAGTATCATTCTATTTGACTCGTAGAAGTACACTTTTCCAAAATACATCTCTAATAAAAATAGTACAATTACAGAGAAACTTATTCCTATGAGACTGCCATGTCCCAAGATTTCAATCATTCTTTTGATTGTATTAAGCATGAGTTACGATTTAACGATAACGTATTTAAATGTTACTATTTGGTAGTAAATTTATCTAAACTCTTCTCTCTCCCATTTTTGCCTGGAATTGCCCTCTCTCATCGCTGCTCTCTCTAGCCAAGTTTCGTCTTCTTCAGGAATTTTTAACATGTACTTTCATCACTAAAACTATAAAATATCAAGAATAAATTGTTAATAAAAAGAAAAATAACTCATGGCCCGGTTAGCGTAGCCTGGTAGCGCACAGGCCTGTGGAGCCTGCGGGTCGGGTTCAAATCCCGAGCTGGGCCCATTTAAAGCCTTTAAATGACTAAAATAACGATTTTTGGAAAATCTATCTATTCTGGCTGTATTTGAACAGATTTAAATTTTATTAATTCCATATTAAAACACAGTAAAGGCTTTGAGAACTAGATTATATGATTCCGAGCTGGGCCCAATTTTAAACAGAAAATCTAAATGATTCCTTTTTAGTAAATATTTGCTGAACAATACTTAGTTTTGGATTTACAAACTGAAATCTTCTATGAACTTTGTTATGACCTTGTATTTTTTCAAGTATTCGTGTCCTTTCTCAGTCAGCATTATAACCTTCTTTTTTTTCTTATCTTGACCTTCCCTTATAAAACCTCTTTCCATTAACTCACCTGTATATAAGGAAAAACTTTGGGTTGATAGGTTTGAGTACCTAAGCAGGGGCGTCGGTTTTATGGCATTGTTATGGCGCCTGATCGTATTTAATATGTCGTATATTATCTTTAGTCTATTTCTTTTGCTTTCCATTCAGTTCAACATTCAACACCTTAAGGACTTTGTACAGTATGAACAAAAATAATGAAATTGAAAATAAGTAAATCAAGACTTGTATTATTCCAAAGAAATCAGGAATTAATATATCGATAATGTTGAACATAGAGAAGAGTATCAGGAGAAAATAAACCATGTAAAATTGGGGTAGAGACTTCTGTTTAGGTTTTTTGTAATCCGAATAACCGACAAACAATAAATATAATAATAATGCCAGAATTATTCCTATAAAAATTATCGGTATATTCAAAAATAGGATTATTGAAGATAGAAGAATTGCCACCACGTGAAGCGTATCTGTTGTTTCAGGTAAAAACTTACCCAATCTTTTACTAGAAAGTGCGTATAAGAGGTAGAAGGTTGCCATAAAACCTGAATACAAAAGTAATAAGGTAGTTAATGGTAAAAACTCTCTTGGAGGAGGTCTCGTTCCTAAAAGAATAAGGCCTAAAAAAAGTATTTTTGAAAAAAATCTCAGAAAATATGCGGCTGCAAAAGCTAGAAATGTCATACTAAAGTATTTTATGCCTTTGTGGGAAGTTAGTTTGTATATTTCTCTTGTTTTGAAATAAACAATAAGGCAACTAACCATCAAAACAACTAAATAAACTAACTCGATCAAGAAATTCGGGTTTATTAAAAATCTAGGTAAAATCATGTATATTCAATTAATAGTGCTATTATATAAAGAAAATGGACTTAAAATGTACATTTTAACTTCCTCTTCCTTTTAAGTAAGGATTCTAATAGAATTTCTAGAAAAATTTTGAGGTGAAAAAATGGATAAAAAACAAAAAGTAACAATTGCATCTTTATTAGTATTTAGTGCATTGGGGGCTGGGTTTGTTTCGGCATTTCCTATGGGTTTCAGAGTTTTAAATAAAGAACTGACGAGTGACGAGTTAAAAACCTTGACAGAAGAAAGACAACAACTAACACAAGCTATCGAGAATAATGATTATAACAGTTGGAAAACTTTGATGGAACAAAGGATTGAAAAGATGAAATCAGAGTTAACCGAAGATAACTTTAAACAGGTTGTTGATAGATACAATCAAATGAAAGAAAGAAGTCAATTAAAACAGCAAATAAAACAAGCGATACAAAACAAAGATTATGATACAGCAACTCAATTAAGAAACCAGTTGAGTTCTTTAGGTGGAAGTACTAAGGGAGGATTCGGATACCTGATGTCATGGTAATGCGAATTGAATTTTTTTCTTTTTTTCTAAATACTTATGTTTAAAAATGAAAAAAGTAAACGATTTTAGGGTTATGATACTATGAAAGACCGAACAAAATACATCTTGATAGGAATTATTATTGGGATTATAATCGGTATGGCAATGTTTTATTTATTAATTAATTTCAGAATTATACGACTTTTTGATCTTGGTGGCATCAGAGGATACCCACGATATGGCAACTTTACAAATTTTACAAGACCTTCTAGAGGATGAAATTATGAATAACACAGTAATCGAACTAAAGAATGTATGGAAGACTTATCAGATGGAAGATGTTGAAGTCCAAGCTTTAAGAGATATAGATCTGAAAATCAAAAAAGAAGAATTTGTAGCAATCATGGGTCCAAGTGGTTCAGGCAAATCAACACTCTTACAGATGATAGGTGTTTTAGACAGACCGAGTTCAGGAAAGATATTTTTAGACGGAGTTGATATTTCCAAGTTGAATGATTCTGAATTAGCGAGACTGAGAGGAAAAAAAATCGGGTTTGTGTTTCAGTTTTTTAACTTGTATCCAACATTAACTGCTCGAGAGAACATTGAATTGCCGATGCTAATACTAGAACGCGATAAGAATGAAAGAGAAATAAAATCATCAAAATTACTTAAAAGAGTTGGTTTGGAAAATAGGGCTGAACACTTGCCATCTCAATTATCTGGTGGAGAACGTCAAAGAATAGCTATAGCTAGAGCTTTAGCAAATGACCCCCCTCTCATATTGGCAGACGAACCAACTGGTAATTTGGACACAAGAGCTGGCTCGGAAATAATGGAATTTTTGAATAAACTCCAAGAAGATGAGAAAGTAACGGTTGTTATGGTTACTCATGAACCTAGCATCGCGAAATATGCTGAACGAATTGTTTATTTAAAAGACGGAAAAATCGTAGAAGGAGGTTGAAATAAATGAAAAAACTATTATCCCTACTTATTTTAGTAGGTATTTTATCGGTAAACTCGATAGTAAGTGCAGAGATTATAACCACAAAATCAGGGAGTATAATCAATAAAGACATCTCTTTAAAAACTACCTTTGTAAACCAAGATCCATATCCAGCTGATCCGGGTAGTTATGTAAACTTGGTGTTTAAGCTCGAGAATTGGGGGACTGAAAAAGCAGAAAATGCAGTTTTTGAATTATTGCCAGGGTACCCATTCTCTCTAGATACTGGTGTGAGTGCTACCAAAGAACTAGGCACGATAAACGGAGTGCAAACTAATCAAAATGCATTTTTGATAAAATACAAAGTAAGAGTGGATAAAGATGCGATAGATGGCGAGAACGAAATAGGGGTAATGTGTACATACAACAATGGTGCGGTTGTTACAGATAAATTCAACGTAACAGTATCGAACCCGCGAACAGATTTTGATGTAGTTGTACAGGATTCAACAGCCGGTACCACAACATTAGCGATAGCTAATATAGGAGCAAATACTGGATATTCTGTGATTGTGAGAATCCCTGAACAACAGAATTTCAGAGTAACAGGAACTTCCGCTAGCATCATCGGCAACCTAAATGCTGGAGACTACACACTTGTAAGTTTCCAGATAACATCGAATACTGGCATTGCTAATATCTCTAGTACTGGGGCAAATATACCATCAAATAGATCATTTAACAGAACAGCGTTTAACAGAACAGCATTCAACACCTCTATGGTCGGGATGGGAAATCTTGCTGTTGACATCTCTTATACAGACACGCTTGGAATAAGAAGAACGATTCAAAAGGAAGTTAGTTTAAACATGGGAAGTACTACTGGAACAGGAACAAGAACACGATCAACTCAAACGACTCAAGTAGGACAATTACAGATACCTAGTGGAGGTCTTATGTACATCGCGATCGGCGTAGTTGGAATAATCGTAATAGTGGCAATATTCAGATTCAGAAGAAAAAGGAAGAAGAAATGAAATTAAACGATATTATAAAACTCTCTATGAATAGCTTGTCAAACAGAGGATTGAGGAGTTGGCTGACTATTCTAGGGATAGTTATCGGTGTGGCTGCGGTTGTTTCTATAATATCTATAGGATCAGGTACGCGGCAAGCCATTTCATCTCAATTGGGTGGTTTGGGTGCTAATATTATTACAGTTTCCTCTGGATTTGAGAGAGCTTTCGGTGGTGGTTTTGGAGGACCTGAAGGGGGAAGAAGCCAAACTGCAGTTACAAACCCACAAAATTTGACCACTAAAGATGCCCAAATTATAAAATCTGTTTCTGGTGTTCAATTCGTGGATGGTATAATCTCTGAAAGGCTTGACGTTACCTACTTGGGACAAACTGCTTCTCTATCAGTTCAAGGAGTTGATCCGTTGGCTTGGAGAGAAATGACAACTTCCCAATTATATTCAGGCAGGTTTCTGACGCCAAGCGATGGGAATGTTATCGTAATCGGATATAACATTGCAAATAATGTATTCAAAAAACCGCTCGTGTTAAACACGCAAATAAGCATCGAAGGAAAAATGTTTAGTGTTGTTGGCATATTACAGCAATCTGGTGGTGGATTTGGAGGTGGCGGAGATAATACAATTATCATGCCAATAAATACAGCAAGAACAATCATTACAAGTGTGACAACAAACCAGTTTTCATCAATACAAGTTAAGGTAGCTGATGCAGGATCAGTCGGAGAAATTACAAACATTACTGAAGAAAGATTATTACTTTCCAGACATGAAACAGAGAATACAAAGGATTTCTCTATTACATCTGCCCAGCAGATTCAGGGAACTATTTCAAGCGTTATGGGAACTCTGACCTTGTTCCTTACTGGTATAGCTGCTATATCATTGCTAGTAGGTGCTATAGGTATAGCGAACACGATGTTCATGTCTGTGATGGAAAGAACAAGACAGATTGGAACTCTGAAGGCTTTGGGAGCCACGAACTTTGAGATTATGAAATTATTTGTATTCGAATCTGCTATGATTGGTTTTATGGGTGGGTTGATAGGTATTTTTCTAGGGTTTATCGCTGCTGGTACAGTTTCTGAACTTGGAGTTAGAATAATAGGAGTTGGTGGAGGAAGAGGTGGTGTAGGTGGAAGTTTAACAGTCATCACACCTGAATTAGTTTTGTTTGCCATAGGGTTTTCTGTTTTTATAGGAGCTATATCTGGTTTAATTCCTGCAAGAAGGGCAGCTAGTTTACAACCAATTGAAGCATTACGTTACGAATGAGTACTTGGAAAAACCTATTTATAGAAAGTCCCTAAAAAATTAACCTAGGGTTTGTGTTGGTGTAACACATGAAAAAAGTCACATACAAAGATAAAATAGAAGAATTGGAATACGAAGAAGAAGTTCAAGAAGATGATGAAGACGAGGATTTTGAAAAAAAAGAATTAACAAACCTTGACGAAGAAATTTTTGAAAAAGAAACTAAAGAAAAAAAGAAATACAAAGAAGAAGATTATGGTGAAAAATAATACTTAACAATCTAGAATAAAAATACCCATTGTGTGAAATATCCTGATTTTACAAAATTATTTATCTTGGTTATTTCATATTAAGTGAACATGAAACATTCAGTTAAAATAGGGTTTAGCTTTGGCTTCACCTCTGCAATAATCACGACGCTTGGGTTGATCGTTGGCTTGCATTCCGGTACCCACTCAAAACCCGTTATTATCGGTGCTATATTAACGATAGCAGTAGCAGATGCCTTCTCAGATGCTTTGGGTATTCATGTCTCTGAAGAATCTGAAAACAAGCATACCAAAAAAGAGATATTCATGTCAACGATTTCTACATTTTTCTCTAAGTTTGTTTTTCCGTTATCATTCATTATCCCAATGTTAATATTTGACCTTTCAACATCAATTATCATAGGCGTAATCTGGGGACTACTTGTTCTAGCCATTCTTAGTTTGACCATATCTAAGGAAAAAAAAGAAAACCCTTGGGAATCGATCGCAGAACACTTGATTATTGCACTGGTTGTTATAGTAATAACTCATTATGTCGGTGAGTGGATAGCATCGATATTTGTTTAGAAATGTCATAAATCTAGTTCTTTTTCAAAATCAATCCAGAATCAGATAAATTTTTTATATTATAAATTACATAATGAATCGGTAATATCATGGAAAATAAAAAACATTTTTCAACTGAAGAAGCTAAAAGGATAGGTGAAATGCTCGGTTTAGATTGGAGCAAGTTTGATGTTGAACAGTTTAGAAGAGGAATGGACGTGGAACTAGAACATGGCAAGATAGATGCTCACACTGATGTAACCAATGATGACCCTTTGATGACTGGTAAGATTGCCTTGGTACACTTGAATGAATTCCCAGATTATTACACGAGACTCGATAAATTGGAAGAAGAAGCAAAAAAATTCCACAGTAAAAAGGGAAGCATTTAACTTAGAAAACCTTTCAAAAAATCAGACTAAATTAGAGGAAGCATCATAAACAAAATTAACCTTCTTTTTATTATTTAAAATCAATTATTCTATCAGTGGTCGAGTGGGCTTAAAGTTATTAGTATTATCATTTTGTTTGATATGGATAGGAATAGCCTTTGTATTCCTTGGGTTGAATGCTCTAATATTATCCAATTTACCTCTTGGTTCATTTCCATTTTATATCGGTATGTTATTGATATCGATGGGCCTATTCTTGATTGTAATCGGAGCATGCTATGTCATTAAAGAACTAACTTGACAATTTTTTCTAAAAAATAAAATAACAGAAAGATTTATATCTAAAAATCAAATACATGAGCATTAGATAACAAGGAGGGGATTATTTGTTCAGTCATAAAAATTCGGCTGGAGTACAATTCTATTTGCATTCAAAGGATGTAAAACTTAGAGGAGGAAGAATACAGAGAATTTTCTACTTCTCGAAAGTTTCCCCGGACGCTATAGAAATGCCGAGTGGATATATAATTGTTGAGAATAAAAGAACTAGACTTCCACTGTTGAAGAAGAAGTAGTTATTTTTTCTTTTTCTGTAATAATTAATTTTCAAATTTTTCCTATTAAAAATCTTAAAAAGAAATCTTTAAATATCAGCAGAGAGAATATCTTTTGCCCAAGATAAATTTATAAATAGTTTTAAACGCTTATTTATTTTGACATCTGATGCAAAGCTCATGCTCTTATGAGTTTGAAGCCCTAATTGGTGAAACTTGTCATTGAAAATGTGACATGTGCAATAACCGCTCAATTCCGGATGATCCCGCCGGAGGATACTGCTATTCGGGTTCGGCTAAGACATGCGAGTCGAGAGTCTTCGGGACTCGGCGAACTGCTCAGTAATATGTAGTTAACCTACCCTATACTCAGGGATACTCTCGGGAAAGGTAGATTTAATCTGCCCTCGAAACTGAGGTTAATACCTGATGGGTGTTCTGTTCTGGAATGATGGAACATCGAAAGGTTACGGTATAGGATGGGACTATATCTTATCAGCCTGTTGTGGGTGTAATGAACCCTCAAAGCTATAACGAGTACGAGCCATGAGAGTGGGGGCTCGGAGATGGATTCTGAGACATGAATCCAGGTCCTACGGGACGCAGCAGTTACGAAAACTTCGCAATGCTCTAACGAGTGACGAGGGAACCTGAAGTGTTCATGCTCTGCATGAACTTTTGCCAACTGCAAACAGGTTGGAGAATAAGGGGTGGGCAAGACGAGTGCCAGCCGCCGCGGTAATACTCGCGCCCCAAGTGGTATCCGCGATTAGTGGGTCTAAAGCGTCCGTAGCCGGTTTGGTGAGTCCCTAGTGAAATTCTCTGGTAAACTGGAGAGCTTGCTGGGGATACTACTAGACTTGGGACTGGGAGAGGGTAGATGTACTCTTGGGGGAGGGGTAAAATCCTATAATCCTAAGGGGACGACCTGTGGCGAAGGCTTCTACCTAGAACAGGTTCGACGGTGAGGGACGAAACCTAGGGGAGCGATCGGGATTAGATACCCCGGTAGTCCTAGGCGTAAACGATGCCTGTTTGGTGTTGCAAACCTTTCGGGGGTTTGCAGTGCCGGAGCGTAGGTGTTAAACAGGCCACCTGGGGAGTACGACCGCAAGGTTAAAACTTAAGGGAATTGGCGGGGGAGCACACAAGGGGTGAAGGCTGCGGTTTAATTGGATCCAACGCCGGACATCTCACGGGAATCGACAGCAGAATGAAGGTCAGTCTGAAGGGCTTACCGAACAAGCTGAGAGGAGGTGCATGGCCATCGTCAGCTCGTACCGTGAGGCGTGCGGTTAAGTCCGTTAACGAGCGAGACCCGAATTCTATGTTGCTATCTGGCAACAGAGCACTCATAGGAGACTGCTGGTGATAAATCAGAGGAAGGCTCGGTCGACGGTAGGTCAGTATGCCCCGAATTTTCCCGGCTACACGCGGCCTACAATGCATGAGACAATGAGATGCAACACCGAAAGGTGAAGCCAATCCCTTAACCTCATGCTCAGTTCAGATCGAGGGTTGTAACTCACCCTCGTGAAGCTGGAATCCCTAGTAGGCAAAAGTCACTATCTTTTGTCGAATACGTCCCCGCTCCTTGCACACACCGCCCGTCAAGCCATCCGAGTGGAGTTTAAACGAGCCTTTTCCTCTTGGAAAAGTCAAGTTTATTTTCCGCGAGGTGGGCTAAGTCGCAACAAGGTAGCCGTACTGGAAGGTGCGGCTGGATCACCTCCTATTATTTTTCATTGACAAGCACTAAAGTTAGGGCTTTAAAAAATCTTTTTTTTTGAATAGTTTTCTAGAAAGAGTACAGAATATATTTAAAACTAAATTTTAATCTTATTAAACTGAATTATATATCATGGGCTGATAGATCAACGGTAGATCGCCTGCTCTGCAAGATATTCCAGAACAGCAGGAGGCTCAGGGTTCAAATCCCTGTCAGTCCACAAAGTAAAAAAAGGACTATAATTCAGAAAACATTATGATAAAAAGATTGCAGGTTATTTTTCTAGAAAAAAAATATTTTTGATTCTGATTGATTAAGGTTTCAAGTTTTTGCAAAAAAATGGAGCATATAAGAATGTTGATTCGGTCGTTTCATAGGTAATTCTTCTATGTTTATATCAATTTCTGTGAAACCTGCTTTAGCTAGATACTCTTTTAATTTGTCAGGAGTACTCACATATCTCATGTATAATTCAGTCCTTAAGAAAATTTCCCTTTCAGAATCACCTCCCAATGTTCTTCCAAAAAATACCCCATTGGGGTTTCTTAAAATTCTGTACATTTCTTGCATATGTTTTATAGCTTTATCTCTGTATCCTAATCCATGAATTACAGAACCAGAATGAATTATATCAAAGTAACCATCTTCAAAGTTGGTTGAGATAGCATCCATAACTTCGAAAACATTTCCCATGATTTTTTTATCATCATATAGTTCAAAACCTATTTTTATGAGAAGAGGATCAAAGTCAATACCTTTTGCATTTTCTATTCTTAAACCATCTTTTATGACTCTTCTCAAATCCCATCCTACACCATCACCCGCATCAAGGAATCTAGTAGATTCGTTGATAAGTTTAATAATCTCCTTATAATGTGGATGATTATCTATTCTAGAGATGGCGAAAAGTTCCTTTTTCCTTAAACGCCATAAAATTTTCTGCTCATATTTTTTTCTGATTTTTTCAACTCTTTCTGTAATTTTTCGAGCAGAATTTAAATCATTAGTTTTATATTCAGGAAAAAGTTCTAAAGCTTTAGTCGGTAGTAAAATTTGCTCTTCCATGAAAATAATGGAAAAATAAAAGGTTAAATATGTGCACTCAATTCATTATTTTTCTATTTCTAAAATCATTATTATTTATTCGAACATCTGAAGGCAGAAGGTATGCATTAAAATAAGGTTCTCTTAAAGCGTTTCTGAAATTAAACCTTTCTTCAGCTTCTTCAACATTTAGGTCCCTTTGGGTTCTTTCACAAAATCTCTTCTTTCTGATTTCATAGTCAACGAATAAAAAAACAACAAGGTCTAATAAAGGTCTTATTTCAGGATGAATTGTTTGAGTACCTTCGTGGATGACATAAGCATCAGGGATGTTAACTCCAGTAAAATCTGCTTTTGCTAAAAGATCAGTTAGTCCAGTGTTATGGTTGTATGCATTCAGAAATAAAACATTCTCCCCTCTTTTAAGGGAAGCAAGATGTTTTGCTTGTAATTCTTTATCTATTTCTAATATAGTCTCATATTCTTTACGCCATCCATTCTCTTCTATCAGCTTTCTAACCTTTTCTCTTTCATAACGTGTTGATCGAAAGTACATATCAGAATGCCAAAGGATAGGATATTTTCCTATAGATTGTAAATATTCAACTAATTCTCTAGAAAAATACGTCTTACCAGAACAAACATTACCCGTAACCGATATTATTTTTATTAAATTGGATGGTTGAATTTTTTCAATAATTTTTCTGAATATTATGTCTGTCATATATTCCTTGAATACCGTTACGTATTTAAAATTTAATATTAGTCTTTTTTTAATCAATTAATTCATGTTCCATACACAAAAACACATAGCTGTCGTTAATTTAAGACTAAAGACAACTGTTTAGAAACACTTAGCCCTAATCCTAAAAAAAGTACAAAATTCCTGTCTTTTGTGTATGGAAGGCGAAATTGAGGAAAATACGAGGTTGTGAGATATTGACACAATTAGTTTCAACTAAATGTTTGGCGCTATCTATAATGATGGGTGCTTTAGGTCTTGCAATGCAAATCGTTATCCCAGGTATACCGATGGGTATTGGAAAGATTGAATTGGCTGATATACCTGCCATAATAGGAGCTGCATTTGCATGTCCAATTGGCGGAATGTTCATTGGATTCATATATGGCATGGGGAGTGGAGTTCCTTTAGCTGCGATACCCACAAACACCTTTGCTTTCTTTTTGATTAGTCTGCTGTCAAATAAACTAAGATCAGTCAATTGGCAATCTAAAAAACTCAGATGGGGTTGGGCAGGTGTACCTATCATAAGAATTGGTTTATATCCCTTTGTTATGGCAATACTAGTGACAGCTATCTACTACACTACTCGTGGACCGTTCTATCTGTTTTACATTCCAGTGCTCATAAGGACATTCCTATATACCACACCAGGAGCATTAATCTCGATACCGATATATCTCGTCGTAGAGAGAAGTATACCTTGGATATACACGGTCAGAAAAGAACCCATCAACAAAACTTAACCCTAATCCCTCTTTTTTTATTTTTCTAGATATAATATATATACATTAATTATTATATATTTTTTTAGTTTAAAGAATAAAAATGTTTAGAATTTAATTGTTATTTCACCAGTTAGATTTTTTGTTTTTGTACTTAGGTTCGATTAACAGTCCTGTTATTAATTTTAGTGTAAGTTTATTACCTGCAATGCTGATCGGTATAATAGTGGGGAGTAAACTGCATATAAAAATAAACGAAGGTTTATTTAAAAAAATAATCGGTGTGACATTGGTTTTTACTGGAATATTGTTGGTTTTCTTTTGATTATCTGAACCTTCTTCTAAAGAACCTTCTACCTTCAAAATTTCTGTTTTCATGAGATTGGTATTTGTTGAATGGCAAAATTCTGAAATCTGAGACTTCCATTTTTTTGATGTCGTAAGAAAAATTGTTTATTATTTTCCTGAATGAATCATGGTCCTCCCTGCACAAAATCGATATAGCCTTTCCTGATTCTCCTGCTCTGGCTGTTCTCCCTATCCTGTTCGTATATTCTTCTGCATCCTTTGGTATATTGTAGTTGAAAATATGAGTCACGTTTTTGATATCTAATCCTCTTCCAGCGACATCTGTTGCAACTAAAACTCTTGTTATTCCTTTATGAAAGCTTTCCATCACTTCTTCTCTTCTTTGTTGTGATAGACCTCCATGCAAAACTGTAGCATTTATACCGTTACATTCAAGGTTTCTAGAAACAAGGTCTGTCTCTCTTCGAGAGTTACAGAAAATAATCGCAAGGTTAGGCTTCTCTTGGTTAATCAAATGGACTAACAATGAGAATTTTGCTTTATGGTCTATGTCACAATAATATTGTCTTAAAACATCTTCTCTGACTTTAGTTTCTGTCTTGATTTTCTTTGCATTATTCGTAAACCTTTCTCTGATTCTGATCAAACTTTCTGGCATCGTTGCGCTGAACAGCAATGTCTGCCTGTTTTTTGGTATGTGTTTTTCGATCATCTCTATGTCATCGATGAAACCCATGTCAATCATTTTATCTGCTTCATCCAAGACAAAAATTTTTAAGCTATTTAAATCCAAGTTTCCTCGTTGCATGTGGTCTAGGATTCTTCCTGGAGTCCCAACAACAATTTCAGCTTTTCTCAAACCATAAACTTGAGGTAACATAGAAACTCCTCCATAAACCGTCTGAATGTAAAGTCCTTTGAAACGTGAGTACTTTGTTAGATCATTTGCTATTTGCAATGCCAATTCTCTTGTAGGTGCCAGGACGAGTGCTTGGATTTTATTACCTTTGACAACTTTCTCTACCAACGGTATCCCAAAAGCCGCTGTCTTACCTGAACCTGTTTCAGACTGACCGATAACATCATAGCCTTGTTTTATAATGGGTATAGTTTCAGACTGAATTCTTGTCGGTTGTTCAAAACCGATATCATTCAATGAGCCTAATATACTCTCTTCAATATTCATATCTTCAAATTTCATAATATCATCTCTTATTTTTTAAAAGCCACAAAAGCAATAGAATTAGCATCATCGACTAACGCTATTTGTCACAAGCTTTGTACTTTGAATTTAATTAAATGGAATAGGAAAGCATTTAAAGCTTTGTTTTTTGAGGTTTTGATACCTGTAAGGGTTTGAATCATTTAGGTTTTTATTCTTGGATTAAACTAAGCAGTATTTAACCCCATAAGTTCAAACAAAGATTATGTTTCTTTGCAAGAGATGTTGTGAACCCATTTCCCAGTCTCAGGTTTATGGTAATGATGGCTTGTGTAAAAAATGCTGTAACAAGAGAACCAGATAGATTTTTTTTCAGTAAAAACATAAATATGATTTGACATTGGAGAAAAACAATGACAAATTTTAATATTAAAGTCGAGAATATAGTTGCTTCTGCGTCCCTGGGCATCAGAGTACCTTTAGAAAAAATGCTCGAACATCTAGAAGGATGTGAATACGAACCAGAGCAATTTCCAGGATTAGTCTATCGTGTAAAGGATCCAAAAGCAGCCATGCTGATCTTCTCATCTGGGAAAATTGTTTGCACAGGTGCAAGAAATATCAAAGATGTTAGGAAAGCCGTAGAAAAAGTCGCAATGATGATAAGGTCACTAAAGATAGATGTTCCAAAAAAATACAAGATACAGATAGAGAACATCGTTGCTTCAGCACAAATACCAGCAAGATTGGACTTGGATAAAATTGCGTTTGAAGTGGAAAATTCTGAGTATGAACCGTCTCAATTTCCCGGCTTGGTCTACAGGATGAAAGACCCTAAAGTTGCATTCTTACTGTTTGGCTCAGGCAAAGTCATCTGCACTGGTACAAGGAAGATTGAAGATATAGAATATGCTATGAATTTTCTGTTTAAAAAATTAAAGAGCATAGATGCGCTTAAAAAGACCTCGAGTAAATAATCTCAGAATAAGATAAGTTTTTGTTCTGAAAGATTTATGTCACTGGAGAAATATTCAAGATACGATAAATCGAACCTTATATACCCAGAAAATAAATATATTTTGTTGAATGAGGTAAAAATGGTTTTTTTGGAGAAATTAGAAGTAAGATAAAGCCTTCCTGCTTCTCCTAAAATCTTTAAAAATGTTTAATATTCGTGGGGTGTTTGAATGAATGAAAAGGTAAATAGAATGGATGAATATGGTAGATGCATCAAGTGTGGAGAAAGACATTTAATTTGTACTACGGAACAGAAAGGTAATGAATGGGTTTGGAAAAAAAATTGTTCATTTTGTAATGACCTAAAAGAAACACAAGTTTTTTAGTAAGTGAAATGGAATGAAAACCTTCAATATAACCAAGAATCAGATAGATTTTTAACGATTTGATGGATTATATGGACAATCCTTTTCTCTATTCCTGTAACCACAAAATTTATCGGTCTGTTTACATTTAATTTGTACCACTATTTTTTTATCTGAAGGTACATTGTACATAGCAGATGCCACCATTGCAAAAAACGGGTCTGTTGTAGTAGATCGGTATTGATCAGCACATCTTTTCTCCGTATTAATCCATTTGAATTTTCCCATAAGAAGAATCAACTCCTTTTAGATTTAAATTCTTTTTATTATTAAAAAATAACCCCGATTCAACCAGAATCATTTAGGTTTTTATTCTTGGATTAAACTAAGCAGTATTTAACCCCATATCATCAATTAACCTATACGGATAACCTTAATTTCTAATTATATGATATTAGAGATCATCGTTTTCTGTTACATTTGAGGAGTGACTTTAATGAAACATGTATGCCCTATATGTCATATGAGAAAGCCAGTAAGACTGTACCGTAGACATGTAAGAACTTGTGGCGGTGTTAAAGCTAGAAGGTGAATTCATGTCTAACATATCAGTCCGTTGTGCGTATTGTGGTCAGATGACAAAACAAGACCATTGTGGTTTTTACAGAGGAATGAATGTTCATAACATATCCACCTGTAATTGTTTACAAGAAGCTATGAAAATAGCATCTCTAGAAGAATTCAACAAAAAGAAATGGTTCATATAGTTTCAATCAATCTCAATTAAATAAACCTCAATCCCAAATAAATCATAATGAAAATGTACGATTTTTGGAGGATAGTGGACAGAGTCATCTATGAATCTGACATTTTATTGGAAGTCGTAGATGCTCGCATGCCAAACCTTACCCGTAATAAAAAGGTAGAGAATAAGATTCGAAGAAAAAGAAAGTTTCTCATATTGGTGATGAACAAATCGGATTTGATAACAGAAAAAATGAGAATGAGTTTTTTACGAAATTTTAAATCAAAAGAAATAATTTTTGTTACATGCAAACAAAGGATAGGCATCTCGAAATTGAGAGACATGATTTCTAGGTTGGCTAGAAAAAAACGATACTGGAATAATATTAAAGTAGGTGTTGTCGGTTACCCTAACACAGGCAAATCATCAGTCATTAATGCTTTAGTCGGTAGGTCGGTCGCTAAAACTTCCCCAATCGCCGGAGTGACCAGGGGAGTTCAATGGATAAAAGGAGAAGGTAACATCATGTTTTTGGACACCCCAGGAGTGATACCTCTGGATGAAAAAGATGAGACAGAACAAGCGTTGATGTCGATTAGAGACCCGAACAAACTTGTAAATCCAGACCTTGCGGCGATGAGAATAATACAATTGTTCTTGGATAATAACAAGGAAAGTTTAGAGAAATTCTACGATGTGAAGATAAATCACGATGATACATTTGAGATTCTCTTGGAAATAGGAAAAAGAAAGAATTTTCTCAAGAAAGGTGGCAAAGTAGACGAAATAAGGACTGCCTTAACTATAATACGAGATTGGCAGAAGGGAAATTTACTGATGAAAACATTAGAATAGAAAGAGTTAAATTCTCATAAGTCATCTTACTGTTAGGGAAATTACAGTATCACCTGTCATGCTCTAAAAACAGGAGGAATACAAATGGTAGCAAAAAAAGCTGAAGAAGTAAAAGAAGTCAAGGAAACAAAAAGGATGGACGACAATGTTGTGTACGTAGGACAAAAACCAACAATGTCTTACGTTTTAGCAGTAATAACCCAGTTCACTGGGGGTCTAAAAGAAGTCCATCTAAAAGCAAGAGGAAGATCAATCTCGAGAGCAGTAGATGTTGCAGAGATTGTAAGAAACCGTTTCCTTGAAGATGTCAAAGTAAATGATATTGACATCGGAACTGAGGAAAGAGAGGTTGAAGAGGGAAATAAAATCAACGTTTCCACGATTGACATAAAATTGCTCAAGTAAACCTCTTTCTTTTTTCTCTTTTTAGAATCAGACAAGTTTTTGTTCTCTGAATTTTTATCCAGGTTTATAACTATACTTGAATTTTCTCCCTGGTATCTTTTCAAGGATGTTAAACTTCCAAATCAAGTATATGATTAAAACTATTACAATAACGATAATTGCAACAAGAGAATAGTTTGGAGGAACGGCACAAGATTCTGTTTCTGTGAAGGATTGACATTGATAATTTGTAGTTTGATCACATTTGTAATTGATTCTGGATTTTTTATCATTCAAACATTCAGACCATGTTGATGGACTAGGACAAGTTGGACATTGTACGATTGTCGTTATCGGATTAATTGTGGTAGTTTTTATAGTAGAAGTAGTTGTTCTTTGAGTAGTACTTGTGGTTTCTCTGGTCGTTGTGATAGCTGTAGTAGCTGTCATTAAACCTTCCATTAAAATAAATGATTGTGTCGATAAGGACGGAACATTGAATTTAATCTTTCTATCTGCCTTGTAAACAACAACATTATACTGTGATGATGATGTCACGTCTTCGTATGCTTTACTATCATCATTCCAATGGTATAATTTTACGTTGTTCACATCAATTTCAGATGGGATGTCACCTTCCATCGAAACGTTCTGAACATGCTCTGACGAAGACACGTTGATCTCATAATTCTTCGGAGATTTTTTATTCACGACAATGTCAGCATAAACATCAGTGAATTCTTGATTTATCAATGATTTGAAGCCATGTGTTCCTTCAGCTTTTATTCTAACTTTATGAAGGTTTGTTAGATGATAAGTTTCCTTCCAGTCCATTATCGTGGAATAGTTGATAGTATAACTGCCGTTAGTTGGAATACTGTCTTCTAGAACGAGTTGGTTGCCTATGTACAAGGAAAAGTTCATCGTTGAATTCTCCTCGTTGTTTATCACGATCGTATAATTCTTCAGAGTTGCGTTCAAACCGCTCGGCATTTCTATCAGACCGGATTTTTTCAGGGCCTTTTCAACGTTCAATTTACCTTTTCCTATAAAGCCCGGGATCACAATAGGGTTTACATTTAAATTTGAAGAACCGTTTGTCAATTTAGTGTAAAATTTATTGGCATCATCATCGATAACACAAGTAATCGTATGAGTCCCGCTTTTTGTTGGAATGAAAGTACCTTCTCTGTAACCGCTAGAATTTGTTAACCCTGCAACAGAAGATATATCACCTTCAAGACTCGATTTTGCTTCGACATAATAGTTTGCGGTTGGGTTGGATGAATTGACATCAACCACACGGCAAGTCATGATAACAGGAGAAAGGATTGTTATATTATCTGAACTCAACTGAATTAAAGATTGAGAATAACCCCAAAGATTAAAATTAGATTGACTAGTAGCAAATTCTTCTGGACTCAAGACATAAATCCTGACAGAATGAGAGCCTAACAACCAACTATTGTTTGTGGGAATTGTGTAATTGATCCATGTGCTGTTATTGTCTATAGTTGTATTTACCAAATCAGAGGATGTTGAATTGTATTCTATTACAAAGGAGTTAACAGCATCGTTCCAATTGGCGTAAACGGTCAAAGAATCTCCTAGATGTATTTTATTTGAATTCAAAGTCAATGGTGTGACTAAATCTATAGAAGCTAAACATGGTTCAATAAAAAAAGCTAATGTGAGTATAAGAACAAATATTGAATGATTCTTCATACTTAATCTATCAGCGTTTAATTATAAATTTTTGATATAAATAGAATATTATGCCAATAAATGCTGGACCTGAATATTTTGTTGCAGAGAAAAAATTCTTGGAAGCCAGGACTAGGGAAGAAAAGATTGCAGCATTAGAAGAGATGATAAGGACTATTCCTAAGCATAAATCGAGTGAAAAACAACTGGCTCTACTGAGAAAAAGGTTGGCTAATCTAAGAAAACAAAAATCTGTCAGGGCAACAGCAAGACCAAAGTTCATAATAAAAAAAACTGGCTCGGCACAAGTCTGCATCCTTGGGATGACAAAATCTGGTAAGAGCAGTTTGTTGAATGAGTTGACAGGAGTTAACGTGGAAGTGGGGGATTATCCTTACACGACAAAAGAGCCGAACGTGGCTATGATGAATTTCGGCGATGTTCAAATACAATTGGTTGAAATACCAGCTACATTCGACCCTGAATCCATGAGCATCCTTTACACTTGTGATGAGATAGTGGTCTTATTAGACGGGAATGAAGATGTAGATAGACAGGAAAAAGAGATAAGAAAAATGTTGAGTGGAATGAACCTTTTGAATAAAAAAATGTTGTTTGTCGTCAATAAATCAGACTTGAAACAATTAAAATCAAAATACCTGCAGATTTCTGCAAAAGATAAAACTGGTTTGGAAGAATTGAAAGAAAGAATATGGTCTGGACTTGATCTGATAAGAGTTTATACGAAACCTCCTGGAAAACCGAAGATTATTCCTCCTATTACTTTATCAATAGGATCAACAGTAAGGGATGTTGCTGAGACTGTACACAAAGATTTTCTAAAAGATTTTAAGTTTGCCAGAGTTTTTAACAACACAAAATTCTCGGGAAGGCCAGTTGGTTTAGATTATAAACTGAATGATTTGGATATAGTAGAAATACACACTTGAATCCTACTATGTGTTAAATCAATGCATCCTGATTGCTGTTAGTGGATTAACTTCCATTTCTTTGAGAGCTTTCATGTCAATTCCATCTTTTTTCAACTTTCTATCCATTAACATATCTACGCATGTACCAGCGATGTAATTACCAAGACGTTCTAGACTTATCATGTAAGAATCTCTGTATCTTTCACCCATGGGTGTGATACTGTAGATTTTTTTCGGTTTGTCGTCTGAATTTTCCCAACCTTCAAATTTTATCAAACCGCTTTTTTCCATTTTTATTAGGGCGGGATAGAGGCTTGAAGAACCTATTTCACTTTTGAATATTTTTTCTGCTTCTTTCCCAATTTTATAACCATGTCTTTTACCCTCGGAAAGTGAAGTTAAGATAAGGAATTCTATATTACGTGATACATGTTTTTTCATTAATTCGTCCTGTTTGAAATCATCATAAGCTTCTTTGTCATTGAACGCAAGATTTCTGGCATATTTCCTTCTCAACCATGATTGAAGAACTCTTGCACGGGCCTTAAGAGTTGGTTTTGCATACCTCATATCATAAAAATTCATTAACCTACATAAGGATACGAAGGAACCTAACAAGTAATCTTCCCCTTCAGGTAAGACACTTAATAATTTTTTTTGCCTTTTATCGTTTATTTCTTCACTTCTTATTAATTTCTTGTCTTTTAGGGAGTTTAAAGTCGGATATACTAATGAGAGATTCATGTAAACACTACCTTTTCGGATAGGAAAGATTTTAGGAATGCTTGTCATGAGTTTATAACCAGTTTCATCTGAACTCTGGTTTTTAGATATACCTGCCAAAAATATAAGATCAGCATTTTCATGAACAATTTTTCTCATTGTCTCTTTTTCATATTCCGGATCTATTGTAAATAGTTCAATAGGCAGCGAGTTGTTTGATAATACTTTTGAATCTGTCATGTTATCACTAAGAAATGATTACAATTAAATTAAATACTTTTCTATTCTTCGGTATATAGTTCAATGTAAGCCAAAAAGAGGCTGATTTCCACCTTTTTAGCATCGAAATCTTTAAATATAATTTGTAACTCTTTATTAGTAGTGACTATATGTATAAGAGATGGTCAGAAAAAGTAGCTCATACTGCCGCAGTAGCTCTAGGCGGACATAACTTGACTAATCCCTATTCGATTGCTCACAAATCAAGTTTGGGTTCTAAAAGTCCTTCTAAAACTAATAATAGACCAGCAAATGTTTCACAGGATTCTTCAAAAATACCGGAAGGTGTACATCCTGGAATTTATATTGATCGTAATGGTACTGTTCAACAACAGAACTTAGAGGAACAAAATGGAGAGGACACTAAATCTGCAGAACAAAAAAAGTTACAACAACTCTATAATGCACAATGTAGGTAAGTTTAAAACTCTTTTTGCTTATCTTTAAGAACCTTTCGCCATCAAACGATTTATTCTTTTTCCACGACTAAACAAACATGAGATATCCTGAGATAAAAGTTAAAGACGTTGATATTACAAGATCAAAACAGCTCAAAAAAGACTTATTAGAGTTAAAAGAACCCATATTAGGTTTTATTCCTAAAAATTACAACCTTAAAAGGCTAAATAATCTCAGAATAAGAGTTTTTCCATTCCCAAGAAAAGAAAACTGTAACGAATATTTTTTCAAGAAAAACAATAGAAAATACATCTGTTTGGATGCACGTTTGTTGTCAAGGAATTATTACGCATCTTTGCAGTATGTTTTACATGGCATCGCGCATTCCTTCTGTTTCTTGAGACATGACATCTCTGAAGAAGTTTTCTGCGAGTTTGTTTCTTACTCCATCTTAAAAGAATTCTTGGAGGAAAGGGGAGAAAAATTCAGCAGAAGAATAATCAAGAATGTGATGAATACATCACCAAGAGAATATAACGTCTATTTTAGGGCAGGTAGAAAACTAGATGAAAAAGAGAAGAACATATTATTGAAGTTGAATTCTAGGGCTAAAAACAGAAAATTATCCAAGAAAAAGGAAAAATTGGTCTTTTCCAGGCTGTTGAAGTTGAAGAAGACCAGCGAAGATTCATTCGACGACGTACCAGAACTAGAAAAAGGTTTCAGAAAGGTTTAATGTAAAATTTAAATACATAAGAAGACTTATTCTTTTCATGATTTTGAAAGATACTATTCGGTGCCGCTAATCCTGAATTTTTTAGTTTAGATATTATCTGAACTTTTAAAATTCTGCTCATAGGAGGTTTAAAAAAAATGGTCGACTTAACAGATCGAGAAAAAAAGGTCGTGGATGCATTAAAGATGCTCGGTGCGATTGCCGAGGATAAGTTGAAGACTGCAGACGATATATCGAGAAAAGCAGTGTTGCCAAAGAACTTAGTGGCAAACGATTTGTTGATGCTAGCGAACAAGAAAGTCGTGAAGAGAATCGTCAGGGAAAAGGCTGCAGGTTACTTCTTGTTGCCAGGTTTTTAACAGACGATTTGGTTTTTATAGAATTGGGTTTTTGTTAAGGGTTATTCTCTTTTTAATAAATCATTAAGTTCAACAAATCGTAATGTTAGACGTCTAACATTTAGAAAATTTGAAAGAAAACTTTAAATAATACTACCATCATAATATTTTCTTAGTATAATTGGTGTCATTATGTCAATGATCGTTTAATCATTGGTACCTGTTATACTGATTTTTCTCGGCTGTGATATTCGAACTGTCTCTCTGATTTGCATGTGACGAGAATGGACACCTTTTGAGCCGAGAGTTAAGATGCAACTCTTCAAGGTTTGAAGGGTGAAGGGTTTGATGTTCATTTTCGAACAGTATGAAACCATCATAGGTTTACCAGCGGCAAAAATTTAGGTCTGTTCACTCTGCTTGGTCGACGGCTAGGCTCTAGGACAGAAGAAGGACGTGGTAAGCTGCGATAAGCTTGAGGTAGGCGCAAGCAGCCCTTGATCTCAAGATCTCTTAATAGGAAATCCTTTTACACTCCGAGAGGAGATGGAACGCGGTGAATTGAAGCATCTTAGTACCCGCAGGAAAAGAAATCAACCGAGATGCCGTTATTAGCAGCGAGCGAAAGCGGTACAGGGCAAACCGAACGTTTTGTGAAGAGCAAAAACGGATGTGGAGTTATGGACTCGTGTCTTCTCTAACTCATCGACTCGAAGTTCCTTGGAACAGGATACAACAAAGGGTTATAGTCCCGTAGAGGAAGATGAGAAGTGAAATGGCGAGTATCCAGAGTATCACTCCTTGATTTTAGAGTGAGAATTCGGGTGTCATTTACATCCAACCCTAAACATCTCTAGAGTCCGATAGCGAATTTAGTATGGCGATAGAAAGCTGAAAAGTATCCCTAACGGGAGGTTAAAAGAGCCCGAAGCCAAGCAGAAATAGTCAGTTGCGGCCCGAAAGTTTATCAGGACTGCAACATCCGTGTCGAATAATGGGTCAGGGAGTTTATTTCAGTGGTGAGGTTAACCTTTATGGGTAGCCAGAGCGAAAGCAAAAAGACCGTACCTAGCAATAGGGTGGGTCTGGATATGAAAGTGTCTGAAATCACTGAGATAATACCTGAAACCGGTTGATCTAGCCCTGGGCAGAATGAAGTCTGGCGAAAGCCGGATGGAGGTTCGATATCGATGTTGGGGACCAACCACTCGAGTGACCTGGGGTTAGGGGTGAAAAGCCAATCGAAACCGGTGATGGCTGGTTCCTTCCGAAATGTATCTTCGTACAGCATAGTCTGAGGCGGATGAGGGGGTAGAGCTACCGACTGGACAGTCAAGGACCGAAAGGTTCAGCTGTCCTGTCAAACTCCGAATCCTTCATCACCATAGAAGACTAAAGTGAGGGTGTCTCGGGTAAGCTGGGACCCCAAGAGGGGAAGAACCCTGACCAAGGTTAAGGTGTTAAAATGCCGGCTAAATGTAAAAGGGCGTCTGAATCCTCAGACAGTGGGAAGGTAGGCTCAGAAGCAGCCATCCTTTAAAAAGTGTGTAACAACTTACCCACCGAGGTTTCAGGCCCCGAAAATGGAAGACACTAAGTCGGTTACCGATACCTTGGACTTCGAAAGAAGTGGTAGGAAGGCGTCCTTAATGGGTAGAAGTGGGGTCGTAAGATCCTGTGGACCGTTAAGGAATGAAAATCCTGATGGTAGTAGCAGCGTAGCTGGGTTAGAATCCTAGCCATCTAAAGGGCAAGGATTTGTCAGCAATGTCGATCATCTGACAGTTAGTCGATCCTAACCCTAACGTTAACATAGTTTGGGGAAAGGGAAACTGGTTAATATTCCAGTACCATGGGAATACATGCGGCAACGCAAGTCAAGAACCAGACACTTCTAGACAGGCGAAGGCAATTTAACTGTAGAAACCTGGGGAGATCCGTAAAGGAGAGAACCAGGTGAAAGCAGGAATAGCTCGGCTTATGTCGAGTTTCGCCGATTCTTGGAGACCGTGAAAATGGTTCTTGTCGGATTTTCCATGTTCGTACTCAGAACCGACACTGGTGCCCCTCTCTGAAAAGGAGAAGATGTGATGGGAAAACCCGGTTTAGGGAAATCGGCAAATTAGCGGAGTATCTTTGGTATAATCCGTGCCTGTGTTATCGCAAGGTAACGCAGGTCTCAGTAACAAGGAGGGAGCGACTGTTTAACAAAAACATAGGGGACTGCTAGTCAGAAATGATTCGTACAGTTCCTAAGGCCTGCCCAGTACTGGTGTGTCAAATCTCGTTTCAACGGGACTAAGCCCCAGTAAACGGCGGCACTAACTCTGAGTGTCGTAAAGTAGCGTAATCCCTTGTCGATTAAATGTCGACCTGCATGAATGGCTTAACGACTTCCTCGCTGTCCCAAACCGGGACCCAGTGAACCTATTGTGTGGTGAATAGACCACAGACCTTCAATGGGAAACGAAGACCCTGTAGAGCTCTGCTGCAGTCTGATGCTGTGCTACGATTTTGAATGCATAGCGTAGGTAGGAGTCGCTATATGCTCGGCTTCCGGGTCGAGTGGAGACAACCTTGTAACACTACTCTTTTAAAATCGTAACACTAACCGAGAAATCGGGACAACTTTAGATGGGCAGCTCGGCTGGGGCGGTACGCTCTTGACAAGTGATCAAGAGCGCCCAAAGTTCGGCTCATTGCCGTCAGAAATGGCAAGTAGAGTGTAAACGCAAAAGCCGGATTGATTGGATTCTCAACAAAAAGGGATCCAAAAGCGAAAGCTTGGGTTAACGAGACATCGTATACTCTTTATGGGTGACGGTGGTATCAGAAAAGCTACCTCAGGGATAATGGAGTCGTGGCTTCCGAGAGTCCATATCGACGAAGCGCATTGCTTCTCCGTTGTCGGTTCCACCCCTCCTGGTTGTGCATAAGCAGCCAAGGGTACAGGTGCCCACTGGTTAAAGGGTGACGTTAGCTGGGTTCAGAACGTCGTGAGACAGTTCGGTCGCTATCTATTGAAGGTGCTGGTTGTCTGAGTGGAAGGAAGGTCAAGTACGAAAGGAACAACCTCCCGTGGCCTCTAGTGTACCGGTTGTACAAGCATCGCCGGGTAGCCACGCCGCAACAGATAACCGCTGAATGCATAAGAGTGTTAGCTTAGGCTATACTCTGCAGAACTAAGCGGGAAACTGTCCGCAAAAATAGACAACCAATCGCATTATTGGCTGGCAACAGTCGGTAGTGTGACGAAGACTCTCGTAGACGACGAGGTTGATAGAGCAGTAGTGTACGCATCAAGGGTTCGCCCGAGGTGTTTAGCTTACTGTTACTAATCGTCTGAGAGACCTAGATTGCTAAAGCTGGTAAACTGAAGTGATGGTAGATTTTTTCTTTATTTATAGTATAAAATTTAGTAAAATATTTAAATACTAATATTCTTAGTATTTTCATGCCTGAAGTGATTGTAACAAGAGGGAGTCAAATAACCCTGACAAAAGAAATAAGGGAGAGGTTAGATGTGAAAGAAGGTGATATTATCATCCTAAACGTGATGGACAATATTCTAATAGCCAGTAAACGTGATCCAAAAATCTGGGATAGAGTCGGGGATTTTCTACCTGATAACTTTGATAAAATACTCAAAAAGATAAGAAACAGTCCTGAAGAAAGATTAAAAAGATTGGGTATAACGGCATGAGAGTTCTCTTAGACACATCGATAATCGTTGAAATAGATAGACATAATGAGATTGTACTTAACATGCTAAAAAAACTAGTTGAAAAAGATATAGAAGTTGTTATAAGCACTGTAACTATATCAGAAATATTGACTGGATCGTACCTTAAAAAAGATTTTAAAAAAGCTGTACTAGAGGCTAAGAAAATATTATCACAATTCTTATGGTTCGATTTAGATGGTGAAATAGCCGAGAAAACTGCTCAGTTGTTATCTTATTTGATACTAGAGGGAAAATCGATAGAGTATCAAGATGTTGTTATCGCGGCAACTTTTTTCATCTCCCACTCAGATTATCTTCTGACTTTAAACAAGGATCACTTCAGGATTTTTCCAGATATAAAGGATAAAGTATTTACTCCTGAGGAATTCAATGAAAAGATAAAATTATAATGCTTACTGTTACTAATCGTCTGAGAGACCTAGATTGTTAAAGCTGGTAAGCCAGAAGATAGTTAATATTTTTATAGAAAAAAAACAAAATATATGTTAAATGCCTTACAAAAAGTACATCATAATTCTGATCGTTTTACTATGTTTAATCCTCTCCATCTCTTACCTTACTCCATTCAACAACATTCCTCTAGGGATGGCAGTATCTTCTTCCCAAATCAGTAGGTATACAGACGTAAAATCAGGCTTAGAGAATTTATACAAAGGGAATAATAAGATAACGCTTGATATGAGCAAAAACGACACTTGTTACTGGATTATTCCTGGACGTGATGAGAATGGTCATTTCATCGAAATAAGAGAATATGGAAAAGAGTATGGTGCATGTCTAGGCATTCCTAGAAACACGACATACGTAAGAATAAACAAAAAACTCGACATGCTCAGTCAAGGTTGTGTATGTAATGGAACTTATGTTTTAGAACAAAGTAATGGTGGTTTGAAGATATCTAAGCAGGTCTCAATTCAACGAAGAATTTCTTTAAGTATAAGTGATTGGATTCAAAACCTGTTGAAAGTGTTTAATAAAAAATGAGGTTAGTGAATGAAAAAAATAATCACTATCGTTTTCTGTCTAGTCTTTTTATACCTGTTCGTGTCGCCTACTTTCACTTCAAGCATAGTCTTTGGTCAGGAAATAAAGTCATGTGATGATGTCAGACGATGGGAACATGAGAATTACCCAACAGTTGTTTACACACCTTATCCAGTCGGTAATTATACTAACGATGCAGGAACAGTCATAAACGTTACTTATTTAGTTTATGTGACCAAGCCAAAAGATAATGTTGATGTTAGACTAAAAATCAGTGGAGTTGCTGGGATTAATGACTTTACTATTATACCTTTTTTTGGGGTTAACCCAACTATCGATCCGGGTACGACTGAACTAGTAACCAATTTTAACGGTACTTTTGCGTTAGTCTTGTGGTATCCGACACGAGATCAACTTGGAAAAACTTTAGATATTGCTGCCACCAATGACTGGGTTTTTGTTAATCGTATACCAAAGGAAAATGCTCAAGAGTTTGTTGAATCGTTGTTGGTTTCAAACCTGTTTTTGGCACATTTAGGTAATAAAGACCTGAACCCAAATCCCCAGATGTCGCAGGTTTCACTAGCAATGTTAGGTGTTGTAGGATCGATGATACCCGGAACAGATAAAGTTTACTTTTCTGGGAGTGGAGTTGATGTTCTATATTTAACTGAATTAAAGGATCAATTTGACATTTATAATTTCGATACTCTTAAAAATATATTCAACAATCCAAGTAATTTTCATCATTTCGGTAACATTGGGGAAGCATATGATTATTTAAATAGAAGATGGGGAACTGACTGGGGTTTTAGCAAAGAACAAGCAGCTCTTGAGATTTCAACATTACAAAATGGGGAAAGAAATTTAATCATTGATATAAGTCCACTTGCAATTAAAATGGATGAAGGTGGGATATTCTTTGATCGTGATATTATTTCTATTCTGTCATTTTATTTAAGAAACCGAGAAAATTATCAAATTCTTGGGTGGAGTCATGTACATCCGATAAATCAGCCTAAATTAAGTTTAGGGGATTTCAATTTTATGTATGATTCCCTTATTTTTGATACAACAAATCCTAGTGCAACGTTAATCGTTAGAACATCTCCATCGGATGGGACCATAATTCAAATTTATGATTATACAATAGACAAAATAGTTTTAAACGTAGATATGAAAAAACTAATTGAAGAATATGGAGATATCGAGCTTGTCACAAGTTATGGAGATTTGTATGAATGTGTTCATAATGCAAACCCATCACTTGGTTCACCTTCTGATGACGAGTACTTAGCAATTACATTAGGAGCTCATTTAAACAATTTCTGGTATTATTCAGATATCAGTCTTTTAACCGATCAAATAACGACTGACCTATCACTCAACCCCAATTCCCAAACATTCAAGAACCAGATAAAACTGGATCTAGATGCCATCAGAGAATTGAAACAAAACATACCACCTACTCTCTCACCAACTAAACAAGGAGACTTGATACAAAAATTAACAGATATTGAAAATGCATTAACTAAGCTAGATAACGGTGAGATTACTGCGGACAATTTAATGACAGCACAGTTAGCAACAGCTGATATAAATACTTTAGCAGGCTATGATGGAGTTGCATCATATGAAATAGCTAATTATTACTTCACAATATTAAACAATGAAGGTTATAGCCCATCTGAATGGTCGAAAGAATGGCTTCTAAATAACCTTAAGGTATTAGATGCTAAATACTCTAAGATAGAACAGATAATAAACGATCCTTTCACTGTTCTTGTCAGGAAGTATATACCTGAAGATGAAGAAAATGGAGGGATATTCTATTCCATAGATAAAGCTTTAGAGAACACAGCAGTGAGAACTTTTGCAGAGTCAGCCCTCTATTTCATTTTTACCAGACTAGGAAGTGAGATTCTAGATTACGGGACGAGGACTCATAATCAAATTGCTTATTACATCGGTATTGGTATTCAATGGTATTTTACTTTTAGATGGTATTTTTATGTAGGTAGTTTTATTTTCCACACAGTTATCGGGCTTATAATTACACTTCTTAGTGAAGGTATTATGGCAGGCCTTACATTTTTGGCTAGTCAAATCATTTCATTTGTTGCTGGCTTAATCGTAGGGTTTATAATAAGCATTATTTTCCAAATTATTTGGTGTCTAATCTTTTCATGTTCAACACAACATTTTAATTGTGAATTAGATACTCCTTGGTACAATGATGAACATACTGGAATTAGAGAAAAGGTTGTGCGATTGGGAGATACTATACATTACGTATATTATGGTGTAAGGTATTGCTACGATCCCGATTATAGCTATTATATCACTTATCCCCAGTATTTTTACAATCGTCCCGATCATCTAACATTTTTTGTAGATTTATTCTACGAAAATTCAAATTTCGGCCCTGATATCTTTGGAAATGGTACAATATTTGATTTACACACTAGTTATTGTACTACTTTGGATGGTAGATGTTTTGATTGTTCTGTTAATGTAACAAAACCAGGACCGGAAATTCCTGATGCGAAGAATGATTTTCCAGGATCATTTGATGCAACTGCAACTTGGAATGACATGGAACAATTATCACACCCGAGATATCCTTCACACCCATTTAAAAACCCGATACCCATTTTGGTGTGTCCAGAAGATAAAGGACCTGATGAAAGTGAAAACAAATGTGTTGACTGTAATTCCAATCACACTGAATCAGGATTTTGTACAGGAACTAACACAGCGAATTGTAATAGTTATACAACAGAAAAAGACTGCCTTGCAAATCCGTGTTGTGATTATGATGGCTTTAAATGTTACCCAAGAGAATCGTGTAACATTTTCAATAACAGTGTATGTAATCGATGTGGTTGTTATATGCAATCAAGTGGTACATGTGAAGAAGGTTGTGGTGCTTCTCCAGAATGCGATGAAAGATCGTCTGGAAGTTGGTGCGATCCAAATGGAATTACAAAAAAGACTTGTAATTCAACCTGTCAGTATTCAGAAGAGATTTGTAGGACTGATGCTTACGACAGCGATGGAGGAGAAAACTATAAAATAAAAGGAACTTGTACCCAATATAATGGTTGTGCTAGCGGGGAATGCGTTTCAAATACTGAAACAGATAGTTGTTTGTGTTATCCGCAATCAGATGTTAACGGAGATGGTATAATCGACATGAAAGATAGGATTTTGTGTGGTAAGATGAACAAAACGATGTGTGATGCCAGTCAAACTTGTTATTGGGCGTTGAATGAATACTTCGTCTCTGATTCTTCTTGTGTTAATACTTATTATAACTGTTCAGATTATGGCTCAAATTATGTTTGTTCTAAATCATATGGAATATGTATGATTTGTCCAGATATCAATTTTGATGGAAAAATCGAGATTAAAGACTTGGTTTTAGTCATCAAAGCCTACGGTTCTTACCCAGGTCATCCTTTGTGGAACCCAAATGCTGACATAAACTTCGACAATAAGGTGGATATAAAAGACCTCGTTTTAGTCATCAAATACTATGGTAAAGTATGTGAGAGGTGAAAAAATGAAAAAGAATAAGATTTTCGTATTTCTTCTTGTAACTTTTATCTTCAGCATTGGCATATCCTCGGCCAGCCCTACAAGACTTTACATCTATCCTTCAAGCATCAACAAGGCTGTGGGTAATACTTTCACAGTCGATGTAAAAGTGGAAGATGTCGCCAACCTCTTCGCTTGGGATTTCAGCATGAAGTTTAACCAAAGCATCTTGGAATGTTTGAGTGTTGTAGAAGGACCTTTCCTCAAACAGTATGGAACAAGATGTGTTGGAGCGATCGTTGACAAGACGTACATAGACAACCGATTGGGAACGATTCTGTCTGGTTGTTCACTCTCCAAGCCCGATGTCAAAGTTGACGGTAGTGGAACGCTTGCAACGATCACTTTCAGGGTCAAGGGTGTTGGAAAGAGTACTCTTGATCTGTATGATACGATGCTCATCGATTCTGACGTGAAAGACATCGTCCATGAAGTTATCGACGGTAATTTCAACAACATGGCAACCAAAACAGCACCAAGGAGGAGTAGACCGATTATGCCTTTAGGTTTGAATTATACTGTTATAGCTGTCATAGTTGCAATAATTCTTGTTGTAATAGTATTTGGTATTTTCAAGTTCTTCGTTAAGAAGAAATAATTGCTAAAGCTGGTAAACTGAAGTGATGGTTGATAATTCTTTTAAAACATTTATTATGCAATAATGTATATATATTATAATTGAAAAAATAAAAAAAGTGTGGAAAATTAACGGTTTTGGTTGTGTTTTTTTCTTATTTTGACTGCTAGTAGTGTCAGACCGAAAAAGAACAGCAGAAACAGAAACTGCGAGAATTCAGGTATTATTATTATCTCATAGTTTTCTTTTGTGAAATTGTACTCAAAGTATAGGAAAGAATGCGTTGTGTTTTGTGCTAATTTGAAGTCGTAGATTGGATTGTCATCGCACCAAATATTAAAGTTTTCACCGATAACTTCACTGGGTATTGAAACCTTGAAGAAATAATTTTCACCTGCAATACCAGTTGCATTGAAGCTTATAGTAGCAATAGTTTCATTGAACTTGAAGCCTGATATAGTGGAATTAGTCGCAATCCCAACATGATAATCACTGCCTTTCCAAGAAAATTCGAAGTATTCGGGTGGTATTATGTTTGTCATCACCAATGTTGCATTACTGTCTTGTTGACTAACTTGTGCAGCCCCAGCAGCCATGGCTTCAGATTTCGTTTCCAGAGTGATTTCAGCGCTTAATTTACCTTTTGGCAATAATTTGTAGACGTCAGTGAAACATATCATGGCAAACCCAGGCACAGCAGAGGAAGTGATGCTCAAAGTCGATGTAAGTCCGGATATGGCTTCTTTTATTACGACTGTGAGACCGGTTAGTTTTATACCCGTTGATAGGATGACACCAACGTTGAGGCTTGTAGTTCCTGGGTCTATTGTTCTAATAAATCTACGCTGTCCTACCTCAGCAGGAAAAGTCGCGGTTTTTACCCCAGTAGCTAATACTCCAATATGCATTTCAAGTAATCGTTTCAACGCTTCCTCTTTTGCGTTTTCAACTCTCTGTTTAGCGGCATCTATCATTCTGTCTATTAGGTCGTATGGGTTACCTACGCTGTACAATCGTGTTTGATCCTCTATAGGTTGACAATTGCTACCACTTATTTTTACTCGAACGTTCAATTCCACTATGGTGAATAGGATGTCTACAGTATACGGTTCAACCCATTCATCCCCTTTATCGAGCGTCAATGGACCGGCGACGACACACATGTATTCCACTGGTATGTTCATCGTTACATTCTGAGATTGTCCTTTGTATATTGTTCCGATTGTTTTGGATGTTGAATAATTGAAAGAATACATAGTTTTATTGTCTTTAAAGATGCTTTCATCGCTGAGATGAATCATTATTGCAACTCCTGTAATGGTACAATTACAGACTAATTTTTCTGCTGCTTCGTTTCCCACATTCTGGATTTCTATGTTCAGTGGAAGAGTTCCAAAGTCTAATGGAGGTTTGCCGTTGTTTTCAAAGTTATCTATGTAACTTGTAGCATTATCAACATCTTCGAATGGAACTTGAACAGAGTGCCATTTATTTCCGTCCAAGATTTTCAGGTTTACTTCAGTTTCCTCAAGTGATTCTGGTGCGAATTTTACCAAACAAAAATCTAAGTTTACATAAACATCATCGTTGTAGATAGTACCAGCAAGCATATATCCGTCATCACTAGTTTGGATGATGTTATTCGTAGAGATACCTATTGATCCTCTCCTAAAAGTTTTAAACCACTGTTCGTTGCCGCTTGAGTCAGTTTTCACTAGTAACATATAGTCGTCTACTGAATCACCAGCCATTACGTATCCACCTTCTCTGGTTTGAATTACACATACTGCACGGTCACCCCCATATGTCCTGTTCCAAAGCATATTTCCGTATAAATCTGTCTTAATCAACCAGAAATCGCTACCAAAATCAGTATAAGACATTGTACCACCAGTCAATACATAGCCTTCGTCTGTTTGGATGACACAACGTACCCAATCCGGCTCTTCTCCACCCCCGTATGTCTTGTTCCACTGTTGGTTGCCTGAAGAATCTGTCTTGATCAATAGTGCCATTTCTTGCTTCAAAAATACATCACCAGCCATTGCATATCCTCCGTCTTTGGTTTGAATTAGAGAGAGAGAGTATATTCCACTCGCACTATACGACTTATCCCACTCCACTTCCCCATTTGCATCTGTTTTGATCAACCATGGATAGGAAGAGACGTCTGGGGAGAAACTTTTAGTAACCATTGCATATCCTCCGTCTTTGGTTTGAATTAGACATGTTGCTTCATCCCACTTTTCTTTTCCATATGTCTTGTTCCACTGTTGGTTGCCTGAAGAATCTGTCTTGATCAGCAACGCATCCGATCCGCTGTCCCAAAACAAATAACCAGCCAATGCATATCCTCCATCACTGGTTTGAATCAGTGTACATATCTCACTTGCATATCCATAGTTCTTATCCCACTCCACTTCTCCATTTGCATCTGTTTTGATCAACAATGTATAACGAGGAGCACCCCAAGAACCGCTATCAGTAGTACCAGCAAATGCATATCCTCCATCACTGGTTTGGATAGCCCAACCTAATTTATCATGCCAATCTATGTCATACGTCTTGTTCCATTCTATCGATGGTGGACCCGAAGATTCTGTTGCATAGTTTAAATCCATTGTCTTTTGTGTTTTAGAGAAGTCTCCAGAAACATTTGTTGCGTGTATTCTATTTACTGTCATAGTCATCATCGAAAGCGATACAACCAAAACCATCGTTGCTGTTTTCCATATTTTCCCCAATTGTCATTCCAGCTAGTCGCTTTCGTCCCCAGACCAACATACTTAGAATACACTGAAGATTCGTTTATGACTGAAGACACGCTTAATGTAGAACATCAGCTAAGAAAAGCTAAGATACTTTTTATTTAAAGTTTACATCGGTGTGTTGATCTGAGAACTATGATTTGATTGAAACTCAATCCTTCTAAAATCTTTACTATCCTTTAAATCATTTATACTAGCGACAAAAATTGGAAGGTTAATTTTATGAGCAAGACTATACTTTGCAGCCTGTTGAATGATATAATTTTTAATTTTTTCAGAACTACAGACAAAGTAAAGATCTGATTTTCCAGCCAGATTTTCAAGATTCTTCTTTATTCTTTCGTCATCCATCCCAACCTCAACATTCGCGAACAACTTATTTCCCCCATTATCAAAGATAACTTGATTTGAATTCTCTTCAACAAACCTCCAACGTTTTAAGGCAAAATAGTTAATCAGAAAGTTCTTGACTTGATTCACATCTAAATCGACATTCTCAACAGCTTTTTCGAACTTTGACTCGAACATTTTCTTCCCCTCATCTGTTAAAAAGTAAAATATTGCTTTCTGCCTGTAAACTTTTCCGATGTTATAGTCGATTAAACCTAATTGTATGAGTTTCTCTGCTCGTTTCTTGAACGAATTACCAGAAATACTCATGGAGTTGTATATTTCAGATGTAGAACTACCGATAGAGTTTCCTATAACTTCGATTATCTTCCAACTGGTATCATCGATTTCTTTAGATTTTATCTCAACATTTTCTTTAACATCTTCTTTAGGTTGTATTTCTCTTAGTTTTTTAATATCCTCTAAAAGTTTTGTTTGCATGAACTCTTTAACTATTTCATCTGTTACTGAACCTTTCTTCAATTCAACCAATGGAAATTCAACTAAGAATGGGTATGGAAAAGTCAATCTTCTCATAAGAATGAATGCATGTCCTATTGGCAATCTTCTCAGATAATCTCCTTCTTCCTCGTATTTTAAACCGAGCATGTTACTGGCATCTAGAATGTCTGAGGAATACTTTGTATCCAGGCCTAAATTCATGTAAATATGTGTACTCGTGTTACCTAAGGCAGGGTAGCTGATTAAGGACGGGTGTTGATCGACATAGACCATGCCTATACCGAGTTCTCTTACTTCCCTGAACACCAAGTCGATGACTGTCTCCATTCCAATCCTCTTAGATTTTTCCCTGTTCAACACATGGTGAGCCTCTTCTAAGACTATCACTCCTTTCAATTGTTCTCTTGAGTCACTGACTAGAGCAGCATCTCTCAGCCACTGGAGCATGATCTCGATGAAGAAAGTTTTGTCGTTAGTCGAGAGTGAATCCAACTCAATGATAGTTATCGTTCCTTTTTCTAAGAATTTTGACGGTAATATTCCCTCATCACAGTCAAAAATTTCTCCCGTCTCCCTGAAACAAAGTGATTCTAAAGGTCTTTCAGCTGTGGCAATCCAGTTTTTTTCTCTTGGGGAATTCTGATTAGAGCTATACTTTTCCAGCCAATCCTTTAAATCTTCAATCCTGGGCATTCCAGGCTTGAAACTCTCGTATATAGCGTCTAATGCCTTGAGTATGATATGCCTTCCTCCACCCAGCATCCAATAGGCATGGTCGAATATTTCAGAGAATTCCTTTGCCCATTGAGATATCTGGATTCCTTCTGGTGGTTTTAACGGGTTGAACCTGAAAGGAGAGGTGTTCCTTCCAACAGTGTAAATTTTAATCCTATCTTTTATCTCTGGGATGGCTAACAAATCACGATAGTTCCTCTTAGAGAAGTCGAATATCAAGACAGGAATTTCTCTCTTAGCTAAGTTCAAGACTAGCCAGTGGATTAGATTAGTCTTACCGTAACCAGATGAACCAAAGACACCGATGTGAGTCAGTAAATTGTCTCTTTCCAACATCAAAGGATACAGTCTTTTCTTTCCGTACAAGACCATGCCAAACTCTATGTCACCCAAGGAAACCATCTCTTTTGCAGGCGGTTCTATGAGAACGGCATTTTTAAGGTCTTTGTCTGAGAACACAGCTGCCTTTAATGCATCTATCATCTCCAGTATTCTCTTTCTTGTATCTTCGTCGGCTAACAAGTATGCTGTTTCCAATCGGGATGCCTTTTCTTTTCCGAGGACGGGGACGAGTCTTTTGATCTCGTCAGAAACGTCTATGGATATTCTTCTATCGATTTGCAACCTAAACACCTGGCTGAAGATCTTTGAAAAGATTTGCTATCTTGGATTCAGTCTCGTACTGTTCCATCAATTCCCTAAGTTCTGTCGTCAACTCAAGGACGTCTCTCCAGAATTGAACGCATTCCCTTCTTTTCTCCATCCTTAAAGCAGATATGTCTAGCTTGAAGTCTCTCACGTCATCGACGTCAGAAAGACCTGCTAAAGTACTCTGTTTATCTCTGATGTCCATGTCAACCTCGTTCATCAGTTCATCGTGCAATCTTTTTCTTGTGTCTAATGAAGTCTTTGTTTCCTCTATCCTCTGTCTTAAGAACTCAACTCTGTCGAAAAGGTTGCCTATAATCTTAGGACTGACTCTTTTTAATGGCTCCAGTTCTTCTCCTTTCAGCAGCCTGTGTATTGTCCTTCTCTCTACCTTTATCTCTCTTGGCTGTTCACGCTCTCTGTATTCTGGCTCTTGAGTTTTAGGAGATGATGGAATTTCTTTCTTTTCTTTGTATTCTTGTTCAGGAAACACGAATTCATACGGTTTTTTATCCATGAGTTTTACCATGATATCAAGAATAGTGTAGACAGATAATTATTTAAGTCTTTACTTTGTCTTTACTTTGTCTTTGTTCTAATAATATACCAAGGCTATCAGTATCTTATAATTCATGTATCCCTCTTCTTACGAATCACTAACTAAAAAGTATTAATATGAAAACGACTGAATTATTCTTATGCTCAAAAAACTAGAAAAAATCAAAGAAAAGGCAATAAAAGATAAAGATGTTTTAGGAGTAATACTATTTGGCAGTTATGCGAGAAAAAAATCGAAACCTTTCAGCGATATAGATGTGTGCATCGTGCTACAACCGAAAAAATTCGATAACCTTTTCATGACTAACAAAAGATTAGAATACCTTGAGCTAGTTCCTGATAAATATGATATTCAAATTTTTCAACAACTCCCTATTTTCATCAGAACAAGAATACTTAAAGATGGAAAAATACTACTGAATAAAGATTATAATCTTATGTTTAACATTGCTCTAAATACAATCAAGGGATTCGATTTATTCAAAAAACACTACCACTACTGTATAGAGGGTGTTGCACATGCTAGATAGAGAGAGAATATTGTCTAAGATAGCCGAACTTAGAGGATACTTGGAAAAGTTGAAAGAAATAACACCAAAAACTTTCGAGGAATATGAAAAATCCGAATTAAATAGAAGGGCATGCGAAAGACTTTTACAAATTTCTATCGAGTGCGTATTAGACGTATGCGATGTAATCTTTTCTGGATTAAAATTGGGTGTACCAGTAAGTGAAGAGGATATAATAGAAAAACTGAATCGCGCGAGAGTAATCACCGACGAAGCCACTAATAAGTTAAAAGGAATGAAAAAAACGAGAAATGTCTTAGTTCACGGATATCCTTATGTAGACGATGAAAAAATATTCGGAAGCCTAACTAAAGAATTAAAAGACTTTGACATTTTTATAGATGAAATTTTAAAATTCCTGAAAAAGAAAGAAAAACGTCAATAAAAATTATCCCCAGAACCTCTTCATCCTTATTAATTGTCTATCCACAGAAGCAGCAACAATTCCCCATACTACAGCCTGGATAATAGTCTAGCATTGGATCTGCTAACTCACAGTATCCCCATTTACCTAATCTTTTGCAATAAGCGATGCACCCACCAGAACCCACCATACATCTTCCACCCTCGAGTTTACAGTTCGTATATGGTAGGATAGTAGTCGTAGTTGTGACAGAAATCGTGAAGTATACGCTACTAGAACCCAAGTTACCAGAAGTGTCGTTTGCATAGACTATTATGTTGTGAGAGCCGTAACTTAAATTGGTTAAAGTACTGTTAGAGCAACTAGGAAGAGTTAATTTTCCTAAAGACTGTGGCAGTATGTTCCGAAATACTTGTTAACAAGAACCATGTCCTTTACATCGACCTTATTATCGAAGTTTATATCAGCATTAGGATTCCATGGTTTGACAGAGCCTGGATAAGAGCCGAAGTGTTTGATTACCAGTACTAAGTCTTTTACATCAACCTTACAATCACCGTTTATATCACCGATTGTCGTGACAGTGAAGTAGGTTGCGTTTGATCCTGTGTTTCCAGCCAAATCTATGGCATAAACAATGACATTATGAGAACTGTTACTCAAGCCAGTCAGAGTGGTGTTTCCTGTTATCGTCACGTTAGGTTTATTATCTAAACTGTAACCAATCCAGGATGTTGGTTCGTTCACAGTGAAATTGAGATCAAGAGAATTCTTGTAGAAAGTTCTGTTCCATGGGTAAAGGATTGTTATGACTGGTGGAGTTGTTTCTTCACAAACATCTCCGCATCTAGGATCTGTTGTATAAGGTTTTTTTGGAGGACAATCACCATCAGTATCATTCTGATCAGGATTTCGAACAAACCAACAGTTATCTCTTTCATCTATCCAACCATCACTATCTAAGTTTGAATCATAGGAAGGGCCGGGAGGCATTCCAATATTATTATTAATGAATTGGATATCGGACGAATCTATCTCGTTATTATCATTAAAATCACAATCAGGATTCCAGTTAGATTGTCCTGGTGTAGAACCAAGCGCATTCCAACAAATATCATAATCATTACTGGTTGTATTACCATTATTATTCACATCAGGATCACATATAAGTCCATAACCATCTAGATTTGGATCTTTTTGGTCAGGGTTATAAGCTTCTATGCAGTTATCATATTTATTCAAAATTCCATCTCCATCATAATCAGGGTTTACGATTTTCAATATTTCGTTAATTAAAGTTATTCCTACAGTATTAGAAGGATCAAGGGCATTGGCAGTTTCATTAAGAAACTCAGTAGCGGTTGTTTCATTCAAAACTGCTTCTGTTGTAATATTTTCTGTTGAATTCCAAACCATGAAAGAAATGATAGGTTTATTCATTCTTATCATGTAAGGTCTAGTATAATCTATAACACGGGATGCTTCAATAGCAGTAATTTTAAATGTTATCAATGCTACTTCGTCGTTACCATAGTAAATTCCAGGTGTTTTAAATGCTTCGAAGTTACTCAAATTAAAAGTTTGAAGATCAGAAAACCCGATTGACTTAATCGTCTTCGATTGCAGTCCAATATAGGTTATTTTAAACTCATATTCTGAAGATTCAGTGTTAATTTTTGTGTTTGTTGCAGGAATACTTAAATCAATTCCATTCAATTTTGCTATTGCTGATTGATAAAAAACCAAAGTAACAATAGTAAATATAAAAATTATATTGAACTTATTTAGTAATTTTGATTTTTTCATCTAATCACTTCGGTGGAACAAATTCAATATTATACCATTTCGCTACTGCACCATACCATTTTAGTGATGGGGTGCTCGATGTCCCATCTGCAGTTGATGTTCCGTCACCTGAATCGCCTTTAGAACGTTCATATTTCCATTTAATACAACCGTAATTTACACCTTTTTCAATTCCTTGAAAACAAACAGCACAGGTTTCAAATTCAAAAATAACTTTTTTTACTGTTTTTCCAGTAGGACAGAGTGCATCAAGGTTGGTCATCGCCCAATCTGGGACATATGGATTATCTCCCATTCTCGCAGTCACAACTTCTGGTGGTGGAGGTGGAGGAAGATGAACTCCTTGCACATTTCCGGGCAGTTGGTCTGTAGAGTCATCGCCATTATAAGCAGGGTCATTTTCTCCCATAATGTAATCCACAGAACAAAAAGCTCCATCTATATCTACAGTTTTATCATTTCTATACTTCCATTCATCCCAAAAATCACCAGGTTTAACGGATATGGTTTGACCATCACACTCTGCCTTATAACATATTACTTGAATAAAAACTATCTTGTCACACTTTTCTGTGCACTCTGCATCGTATTCTAAACCTATTATTCCCCCGTTTGTATTACCTGTAATCGTACCATAGGCAAAAACTGCGCCAATAGTTATAAACCATAAGGCAAGAATTAATGCTAATTTATTACTTTTAGATGCCATAGGCTTGGAATTGATCTTCCCACCCCACTCCCATCCAAAACAAAAAAATCTTAATATTCAACTAAATTTTTTATCATCTTTAAAGTATTAATAAGTATTTTATTCCCAAAATCTCTTAGTCCTAATAAGGCAGTATACAAACAGGAGGACATTCTTGTTACTCAACTTTTCCTAAAGACTGTGGCAGTATGTTCCAAAATACTTGTTAACCAGAACTAAGTCTTTTATATCCACTTTATTGTCAAAGTTTATGTCTGCGTTTGGGTTCCAATTTTCTTTACCTGGGTAAGAACCAAAATATTTTATGACCAGAATCAAGTCTTTTATGTCAACCTTACAATCACCGTTTATATCGCCTATTGTCGTGACAGTGAAGTAGGTTGCATTTGATCCTGTGTTTCCAGCCAAATCTGTGGCATAAACAATGACATTATGAGAACTGTTACTCAAGCCAGTCAGAGTGGTGTTTCCTGTTATCGTCACGTTAGGTTTATTATCTAAACTGTAACCAATCCAGGATGTTGGTTCGTTCACAGTGAAATTGAGATCAAGAGAATTCTTGTAGAAAGTTCTGTTCCATGGGTAAATGATTGTTATTATTGGTGGAGTTATATCTCCTCCTGAAATAACTGTAACTGTTGCAGAAATATCTAAAGCATAGCTAATGCTAATCAAAACTAAGAAAATCAATACAGGTAGCATTACTAAAGCTACCTTTTTCATTCTACCTTTTTCCATTTTTCTCCCTATTCTAAACTTTAATTGTAGCAAAAAAACTAAACGCTACTCTAAATTCAGCTATGCATTTCCATTTTTTAGCATCCTGCAGTGAATGTTATCGTTTGACTGTACGAAGCCTCAGCTTGACCAACTGGGATTGCTACCTTGAATTTTGGATATTTTGTTTCTCCGTTGCTAATAACCCCAGTATAGATTGTACTACCGGGTGAAGCTATTAAAGCATTCCAAGCTGTGTCATAAACGCTAGTTTGTCCTACTGACATTCCAGTTCCTCCTGTCCATGCTGTTCCATAAACCTTGAAACTAGTTGTTGGAGCAGATCCTGTGTTTGTAATGTTTACTGTTTGGTTAGCAGATTCTTGACCTGTAGCTACACTTCCAAATGCTATTGGTGAACCGCCCGTGACGACAAGTCCGCATGACTTTGTCACTGTTACGCTAGCTGGCACATCTAATGCTAGGGCATTTATTGTCCATAATGTCAATGTTAATACTGCTGCTATTCCTATAATTTTTTTCAAATTTTTCACCTCCTCCTTTTAATTATTATAAGCATGATGATGACAACTAAAACAACGATTATAGCAATTAGGATAGAATTAGAAGAAACTAAAGCAATAAAACCTGTTATCGGTGAGGTTTGTTCTGTTTTTAGAGTTGGTTGAGTTGTTTCAACTGTCTTTGGATTTTCTACATTTTGTGAAGTTTGTGGTTTAGATTCCAAACCAGGTATTGAAATCGTTACACTCTTCATCATCTGGACGTTTACCTGAACCGTGCCAGGCTTTCCTTCTTGCAAGGCATAAAGATAACCCGTAATATTCCCTCCTAGAGACTTATCATAATCTGAAGGTATTTTTGCTATGATATCAGTATAAACAATTTTATTTGGCTCCAAGTCTACTGTTGCAGGAAAGGAAAGATATTTTGCAACATCATCTTCGGCCCTTAAACTGACTGTGATGGTTTCATTCTCATCGTTTATCAGTCCGAATTTAGCAGAACCAGTTCCTCCTATTGGAACAGAAATTACTAGCGGTCCTGCTATTTCTTGTAGAGCATAAACTGGAGAAGCTATCATTAAGATTGCTAATATTATGATTATTATTTTTTTCATATCAACAACTCCCTGAGAATGTTATTATTTGATTGTAAGTATCGGCTGCTTGGCCTGCTGGAATTGATACCTTGAATGTTATATTTTTTGTTTCACTGCTGTCGATGTGGCCATTGAAGATATTAATGCCTGGAAAAGCTGTTAAAGTATTCCAAGCGGTATCGTATACGCTGGTCTGTCCTACTGGCATCGTATTAGTAGTTCCTGCCCAATTAATTCCAAAAACTCTGAACTGTGTTGTTCGAACAGACCCAGTGTTTTTAATACTTAACGTCTGATTAGATGATTCAGTGCCTGTTGATACACTTCCAAATGCTATTGGTGAACCTGCTGTAACAGAAAGTCCACAAGGACAGGTGTCATAAAAATAAGTATCCTGTTTGCATGTTGAATCTATAGAAACAACACCCAAAAAATTTTCTACATTGCATGTACCATCATCACAAACCCGTGACCAATAATCAGTTGAACACGGATATGTTGTCTTATTTTCATACGTACAATCATATGTTGATCCATCATCATTAGTATATCCACCACATAACTGATTGCTCCTTGTGGAATCATTAATAGCGAAAAAATGGCCCGCAGCAGGGCAATAATCCGTTGGTTCACCATGATAAAAAGTAATAACAAAGGCTTGAGCTGAACTAATGCTTGTCAAGCCTAGAATGACCAATGTAAAAAAGACTAGATTCTTTTTTCTCAACCTTATTACCTGTTGATTAATAATGCAGTAAAACTTAAAAATCCATCATTTTCAAGAATTTCTTTAATAAATATGAATATTATGAAAAGGTCACATATATTTAATGTATACCATGAAGATTAAACTTAGAAAGACTTGGATTTTATTTCTAGTAATTTTTTATATAGTTTTATTCAGTAACATCATATTTTCGAATCCTTCTAATCCGTTTAAAACTTCAAAAACTTGCTCTGATACGTGGGGTGGTGATTATGTAGGGGGTTGTAATAATTATACTATAAATGATGCCTCTTTGGGATGCAACGGGACACAAGTACCAACAGGAGATAATCCACGAATAAAAGAAGTTTATATAAATGCTTCTTCATTTTTCTATGGCGATGGAATAAATGCCACTTGCGAAGTAAAACAGTTAGGTGGTCATACAAATTTCATATATCTTTGGTATTACAATACAACTAATTGGATAAATATTCAGAATTGGTCATCACAAGCTTCTCCTTCTGGGAAAAATTATTCTTCTATATTTAACGTAAATTCCACAGAGGGAACGCACATAGTCAGATGTATAATAAGTTGGAATTATACTGCACCCAGTGACGGACAAATTCCAAACGAGTGTGCCAATAGCACTTATAGCAATTATTATGACAATGACGACGTAAATTTTACTGTTACCAGTCATCTAACGTATAACTTCTGGAATCTAACAAACTATACAACCGGAGAAAACATTTCAAGTGGTCAAACTTACAACAGAACTGATTCATTTGGGAATATTACCTACATAAATGTCTCTACTCATTGGAACAAGAATATATCTTACGCAGCAATAGAAATCAACGGAACAGGAACTTGGGTAAACTACACTATTTGTACGTATCCAAACTGTACAGATAACTGGACCAACTACACGATAAACCTCTCTGACGCAACAAAATACAGCCAATACAATATAACAATCAATACAATATACGTGAACGATACTACTAGTGCGACTAACAACACATCTCCTTTACTGTTTTTCTATTTAAATATTGGATCAGAACCTCCTAACATCTCGAGTTATTGGTTTCAGCCATTAACTAACAGAACAAACTTATACACAAACTTAACTATCTATGCCAACGTCAGTGATGACTCGGGAATCTCCACTGTTAGAGCAAACTTAACTTATCCCGATAACACTAGCGTTATCTTAAACTTAACTGGAGACCCTAACCCAGGGAATCGGACCTGGAACTATACTTTCAGGACAACTGGATTTACGTTGAACGAGACTGGAAACTATACTGTATGGTGGGTTTCAGTTAAGGATAACGGGAATCAAGAAGTCAATCTAACTCAAAACCTAACTTTCTACGTCACTAACAATTTAACCGTAAATATTTCAGTTTCATCTTCAACTCCAGGAAAAGGAACTCCGATAAATCCTGTTAGTATATCCATATTTGATGTTAGCAACAATTACCATCAATTCCTTGTTAACTTAACGGTTAGATGCTTGAATATAAGTTATGTGGATACAAACTTTTCTTTGGCGAATGTTAACGGTCAAACCACTTTCACAGATTGTTACGCCCCAAATTCATACAGCACTTCTTTCAACATCACAGTTAATGCAAGCGATGCTTACAACAACACAGGGGATAGAACCTTAACTATTACAACAGAATCTGCTCCTAGTGGTGGCGGTACATCTGGTGGAGGTGGAGGCGGTGGAGGAAACGTAACGATCATACAAAACGTTACTGTCAACGCAACAACAGAAACCAGAGACTTCAACTTCACGGCCCAAACCACAGGAATCCAGGTTTACAGAGGAGAGGATGCAACTATCGTAGGTTCAGTATCAAACAGTGGAAATACTAATCTAACCATATCATCATCCATTTTCTTGAACAGCACGTGCTGTATCGTTTCCATCGTTCCATCAGAGTTTAAATTAAACGTTGGAAAAGCAGAACTCCCGTTCACGGTTTCAATTCACGTCAACACTTCCACAGAACCAGACAAGGAATATTTCTTCGACATTAAAATCAAAGCAGGAACATTGGAGAAAACCAAGAGAATAAAAATTATCGTCAAAGAGAACCCAGTGATTTCTAGCTTACAACAAGTATCGGGTCAAGTCTCTGGAATAGAGGATAAGCTCAAAGAATACGCAAGAGTCGGCCTGAACATCGGAGACTTGGAAGGACTATTGAACAAGATAAAAGAAACGCTGGCAGGTTCACAATCACACATAGAAAAAGACGACATCAACACGTTAAAATCTAATGAGAACTCTGTCAAGTTATCTCTAGCTCAGATAAACGACCAGTTGAACAAGCTTGCCTTCGTTAAAACGATATACGAGAACAAGTGGAACATTATCAGCGGCATTACAATAGGAATAATCTCGACTTATCTTGTAGTCTTAGTCTTCGTTCCTTACTTCAAACTAGGTCCAGAGATAAGGAAACTAAAGTTTGAGAAAGAATCGCTGATAAAATCCAGAGTCGAGACTGAAAAAAGCTATTTTCTGAGGAGAATGGATGAAAAAACATTCAGGAATATCATCTCATTAAAACAAAGCCAAATCCTAAAGACAACAGCAGATATAAAACTGAAAGGACAGGCTAGGTCTCAACTCTTCCGTGAAAAAATAAACCCACTGTACCTCGGGAAATTAATCAAAGAAAAAATAAAGAAAAAGAATTTAAATCAAACCAATAATGCTAAGACTTTGTAGAATAAAATATTTTATCACAGAAAACTTTATGAATAATGGTCCAAACATGATACATATGGTTCAAAAAAAGAAACAAAGTGTTTACAAATAGAGAACATTATGCAAAAAAAGCTTTTAGTAATGTAGAATTGTCATCAAAGAAACTTCAGAAGTTTTATATTTCATAAAAATATAAACATTTATATATTTATGAAATCAATTTCATATTCATGAAAATTAAAATGTTATTTAAAAAACCAGTTTTTGATATCCTAAATTTTATTTTAAATAACTCCACTGGTGAATTCTATGAAAAAAGAGTGGCTGACAATATTAAAATAAGTGTTGGAGCATGCAACAAATATATGAAAAAACTCTCTGAAATCGGATTTTTACACATAGAAAAGAGAGGAAGAATGAATTTTTATAAGTTGAACAGAGAGAATATCTTAATAAAACAATTAAAGATTATCTTTACTCTAGACAGCCCTTTGGTCAATGAAATCAAAGAGAAGATAAAAGAAGAAAGGACTGAAATATTCCTTTATGGTAGTTTTGCCAGGGGTGAAGATGTAGAAGATAGTGATTTTGACGTATTGTTGATAACCACCAGAGAAAAACAGGATGAAATAACGGCATGCTTGAGAAAAACAGGAGAGAAATATAAAAAGAAAATTAGCATAGCATACTTTACACGAGATGATTGGATGAAAATGAAAATAAAAGACCCTGCATTCTATGAGCGTGTAGAAAAAGATAAGATAAGGTTGGCTTGATGAGTTTTTATGGATGTTTGAAGAAGAGATTGTTGATTAGAATAAACCCAGATGCAGAGCTTTCGGAGAAAGAATTTATTAGTGCCAATGAAGATCTAGATAGGTCAAAACACACGAAAGATGTCGACAAGAATTTTAAGTGGGCGATAGTTCAGGCGTATTATTCAATGTTCCATGCAGCAAAAGCAGTTTTATATTTGATTGGACTAAAAGAAAGAAGTCACGGATGCATAGCTGATGCATTAGAAAAACTCTCTGAGAAAGGTTTGATTCAATCTATAGTTGTTGATCAATTTAAGAGTTGTATGGAATCTAGAGAAGATGCCGATTACAGGAATGTTTATTCTGAAGAAGAAGCAGGTCGAAATGTAGGAGCAGCAGAAGAATTCTTAAAAAAGATGAGAGAACTTTCAAAAAAAGTAAAACCAAATGAAATCTAATATCTAAGACCTAAATTTCAAGAATTATCGGAAAGTATAAAAACCTTGAAACATGATATAGTGAGAATATGGAAGAGAAGATATTCACGATAAGCATAAGGAAATCCTTAGCAAATGCTCCAAGATGGGAGAAGAGTAAAAGGGGCGTGGATGTTGTAAGAGATTTCTTGAAGAGGCACATGAAGGGAGACGAAGTAAAGATTGGCAAATCCATCACAGAAGAAATATGGAAAAGTGGAAACCAACACCCACCGAGTAAGATAAGGATTAAAGCGATAGAGACAGAAGAGGGAGAAGGAGAAGAAAAGAAGAAAGTGATCAAAGCTGAGATGCTCGGTGTAGTATTTCCTGAAGAGAAAGAAAAGAAGAAAGAAAAACCGAAAAAGGAAAAGAAACCTGAAGAAAAACCTAAAGAAGAAGTTAAGAAGGAAGAAAAGAAAAGTTAATAGAATCTTTCATTTATAGATACAATTTCGATTTTCTGCGACTTTTTGTGTTAATTTTTATATGGTCGTTCTAAATGAAGTATTAAAAACGCTACATGCATATTAACATCTTTAAAGTAAACTTGTGCGGTATTATAAACTGGCATACCTTCTATTTTTGTAATTTTACCTATAGTACCCGCTGGAATTGTAACTGTTGGATTTTCTAGTCTAGTGCATCTATGTCCATCTTTATCGAAATATTCAGCTATTTTTGTTTTAACTTCATCACCAACGTTTATTTGACCCATTTTTAATTCACCCATTTTTTACCACCTTTAATACTATAAAAATTAAGGACAGTAAAGAATTTAAATCTGGTCGTTGCCCAAATTTAGAATTTCTAAACTCTAAAAGTCACCAAATTTAACTTAATAGAACCCCCTTGTAAGTATTGTCACATCTACTGATTTGAATAAAAAATAATAGTTGTCACAAAATGTTAATGAATAACTTATGTGACTTTGTCTCATTCGATTACGTGAGTGATGAAGCAACGAGAAAACTGACACGAGAACTTGGAAAAATTTTATTCTATCTATTAAACACTCAAAACTCTTATAATCTTCTTTCCAATCATTCCTTTCAAGATTTCTTTTCCAATCCCAGAAGACTTGCTAACTTTCACCTCATTGTTCTTTCCAACAGTCGCTGATAACAAATAATCGGAGTCAACGTAAATATCCACTTTCTTTCCTTTCATCCTTGGTTCAAACTGGAAGGCTAGAGAATTACCAATCTCTGAAATACTGAATCCAACTTCTGACCCAGTGGTAGGAACTTTCGGTTCAACATCTATGTGTAAACCGAGTTTCTTTTCTATCTCTGTGATGTTCGTCCCATTCTTACCGATCAACCTAGCGATGACATCGTTATCCACGACAACTTTCACTCTGTTATCGGAAATAAAACCAACTTCAGCATCTGGATCGTACTTATCGATTATTTGTTTGACTCTTTGTTTGGCCAACTGTCTGACAGCAGGTTCGGCTTCTTTTTCTTTGATAGGAACGACAACATTCTCGTCTCCGTAAGTGTAGATTTCATAGTACAACTTTCCAGTCTCGAAATCCCTGACTTCCACGACAGGTCTAGTTAAATCAGCTTCAGTCATCCCGGTCGGGACTTTCACGATTAAAAGTAAGTCATAAACGTTCTTGATTTCACCGTCTTTGATGAATATCACAGTATCGATGACGTGTGGTATCATGCCTAATTCAATCTTTCCGATGAACCTCTGTACAGCATCTATAGCTTCAGAAGCATGGACAACACCTACCATCCCAACACCAGCTAATCTCATGTCAGCGAATATCCTGAAATGATCTGCCTGTCTAACTTCATCGAATATGCTGTAATCTGGTCTGACTAATAATAAAAGATCGGCTGTCTTAGCGAAATCTCCAGCCAAAGGACCATATTGAGTAATCTCAGGACCGACTTGTAAATCTCTTGGACACTCGAGGGTTTTAACAATCTTACCTTGATTGAAGTAGAATTCTGCGAGTGATGCGGCGAAAGTCGTTTTTCCTGAACCAGGTGGACCAGCGATGAGAATACCTTCAGCTTTTTCTTTCAACCTTTGGATGAGTTTATCTGACATCTTGTAATCTTCCATACTGAGTTTGACTATAGGCCTGACGATTGTTATTTCGAAACCGTCTGAGAAAGGTGGTTTTGCTATCGCGATCCTGTAGATACCCATCTGGACTATGACGCCGCCTCCCCTTTCAGCCTCGATGAAACTGTCTTCAGATTTTCTAGCAGCTTCGACGATTTCGTATATCATCTTTTGCAGCTCTTCTCTTGTCAACGTTTCTTTTGCGATCTTCTGTAATTTGAACTCCCCTGGTTTTCCACGCTTAGCCATAGGGACGACTTTTTCTTTCAGATGAACACTCATCGTATCAGGAGTGAAGTATTTTTCAAAAGTCAAGCCTTCTGTCTTTACTTCTGGAGCAATGTATTCAACTTTAACGCCTTCTGCCTCTGCAACCAAGCCTTGAACATAGTCTGCTGTCACTAGAGTACCGTTTTCACTCTTTGCCACATCCCTGATTATCGCGTCGAGTCTTCCACCTCTAGCAAGCTTAATATCCTCTAGGCTTGGCCTGTCACCAGTGAACCTTAGGTCTATCTTCTTCTCTTCGCATAATTTTCTGATTTTTTTTAATTCGTTTAGACCGACAAAACCTGGTTCTCTTCCACGAGAAGCTTGAGCTTGGAGTTCATCCAGGACGATGATGGGAATTATAATCTCTTCTAATTTCTCAAACTTATTCTTTTCAATAAACTCTGATATTTTACCGTCGATTATGATAGAAGTATCAGCGATCAATTTCTTTATTTCCATTTCTTTCACTTTGTTTAGTATTCGTGAATGATATTAAATAATTTAAGTTGTTAGACGTCTAACACTGTAAATTTTTTAAAAAACGATTTTTTTCTCCAAGATGTTGGCTATTCCACCGTTCTGTTTGATTACTGTGGCTATCTTCTTCAACTCTACCAAGTTCTCGCTCGCCCAGATGGAATGCTGGAATTTTTCTGCTTTCATCTTCTTCAAAGCCCTGTTTATCGTCACTTGTAGGACTTTCTTATCCCTTGGGATATCGTATATCAGAATATATTCAGTCATACTAATTGTTAGACGTCTAACATTTATAAAATTTTTGGCTGTTCGAAAAGGTTTAAATAATTAACATTCTTCGTTAGAATCATGGAGAACTCTCAGAAATGCCCGGAATGTGGATGTAAAAAATTAGCCTTGAATAGTGATGGGTTGATGTGCAGCAAGTGTGGCTTGATTGTTTCTGAGAATTATTTCTCTGGAAAAGATTGATTCAGATTCTTCTACCTTTTGAACCTTACGAAACTATAAGTGGCCTCAGGCTTCCAATAAGTAGGCAACTTGACTTCTTCTAAAAGTTCAAGATCACGGAATAATGATGAATTTTGGTAAGGAGCATTAAAAATAAATAAACTATTGTGCAACAATTCGAGTGAATTTTTTCTAAGATTGTCTAAAAAATCGGGAGCAAGATATGTCGTGACTCCGACTACATAAAATACGGGTTTAGTTAACTCCAGTCGATTAAAATTGAATCCAGTACAATCATCACAGTGAACTTCAATTTTTCTCTCTGTTTTCTTTTCAATTTCTTCTTGAACACTTATTAAACTAGAATCGATTTCAATGTTGACACTTCTTACATCATAAGCAAAGAAACAACCTCTACCATCGCCTCCTGTGACGTCAACTATCTCTTTTACCCCATAAGTCGTAGCTTTTCTGTTTAACCATAGAAAAGAAAGAATCCAAGTTGCGTTGAATGCATCCAATCTATGCCGAAATAAATCTCGGTATGACTCTTTTAGTTTTATAATTTGATATTGTCCTTCAGTATCAGGACACTCATCTTTTTCTAACATAGGATTACTATCAATGAACGATTGAATATCCTTTAAAATATGGTCATCTATTCCCAGCTCTGGAGCTGGATTTGTTGTTACAGCCTCAAACTGATAAGCATTTCCATGCTTCCCACGAAGAGTCTCGAATAATCTCTTTGATTCTATTTGTAGAAACCTTAATTGTTCATTTAATGTATCGTTTGAGTTAAGCATGTCTGAATGGTTGACAATAAAACTTAAATAGGTTGTGGTACTCTTTATCTATGATTAGAAATCCATTCATCCAATTTCTTTCTCGCTTCGTAATCATCAAACTGTTGTGGAGGATGTTTCATCAGGTATGAGCTCACCTCTACTAAAGGACCTCCTACTTTCCTGTCCAAAGCCAATTGTGCACATCTAATCGCATCTATCGCTATTCCTCCAGAGTTCGCCTTATCATCCACATCGAGCCTCAATTCCATGTTGAACGGTATATCAGCAAACATTCTTCCGTCTATTCTGATAAATGCAAGCTTTCTGTTACCTAAGAATGGAATAAAATCACTCGGTCCAACGTATATGCTCTTATCATCCAGTCTTTTAGATAACTGACTCTGCACGGCTTCTGTCTTAGAAATCTTCTTGCTCTGTAACCTCGTTCTCTCGAGCATATTGGCAAAATCGGTGTTACCACCAACATTAATCTGATAAGTCTTGTCAATGACAGTACCACGGTCAACGCAGAGTTTTGTCAAGATTCTATGAACTATCGTTGCACCTATGACTCCCTTCACATCATCGCCGACAACAGGAAGTTTCTTCTCGGTGAACTTCTTGCCCCAAGTCTTATCTGACGCTATGAATACAGGCATGCAGTTTATGAACGCACAGTTAGTCTTCAAAGCGACATCGGCCCAGAACTCAGTTGCTTTTTGACTTCCAACAGGCAGATAATTGATGAGTATTTTTGTCCCAGTCTTTTCAATCTCTTCTATCGATTGTTTTTCTATTTCTTTCACACTCTTCGTCTGTTTTATCGGCTTAATCATGTTCACAACATATATTCCAATCCCATCCAATATCGGACTCTCTTTAACTATTCCAGAACAATTAGAAACATTATCGACCCAATGAACCATGTTCGGTTCTTCATAAATAGCCTTTGATAAAGGTTTTCCTACCTTGTTCTCGCCGACATCAAAAGAACACACAAACTCTATGTCTTCAATCTCATAACCACCAAGCTTCTCGTGCATCAGCCCAATTCTATCTTTCTTATTCCTCTTGTAGTATTCGATTCCTTGAACAAGACCTTCAAAACAGTTACCTACTCCAACGACACCGACTTTTATCTTTCCCATAACATCACATACTTCTTTTGATAAAGGAAATATAAAAACTTTGACTCAATCAGATTTTTTAGAGGTTGTTAGCATTCTATCCAGAGCTATCCTAGCCTTCTTTATTATTTCTTTGTCTATGTTGACTGGGTAAATCCCTTTTTGTAATGATCTCAAGACAGCAGGTAAAGTATTCTTTTTTTGTTGAATGCAAGTTGCGACAATTGAATAGAATTTCTTCTCTGGTAATTCTAGCTTCAACCTTTCGACCATACCGTGTTCAGTGACGATGATGAACTCTTTTGCATTATCCTCTTTTGCACGATATAGCATCTGACTCGTACTACAAACATAATCAGCTAATTTAATCACATCTAATCGACACTCAGGATGAACGAGCACTTTCGCGTCAGGATGCAGACTTTTTGCTTCTTTCACTTGTTCAGGAGTAATCTTTGCATGCACATAACAAAACCCTTTCCACGGAATTATCTTCTTATCAGTCTTTGTCTTTACGTAATTCGCTAAGTTCTCATCAGGGACAAAAATGACTTCTTTCTGCGGTAAAGAATTAACAACCTCAACACAATTCGTGGATGTACAGCAAATATCCGATTCAGCCTTAGTCTCAGCTGATGTGTTTACATAAGAGACAACAGCAGCACCAGGATACTGTTTTTTCAAGTCCAGTAGTTCTTTCCTGTTGACCATTCCAGCCATGGGACATTCCGCTCCTTTGACAGGAATCAGTACTTTTTTATCTGGGTTGAGTATCTTTGCAGATTCAGCCATGAAATCCACTCCACAGAAGACGATGATATCAGCGTCAGTCTTAGCAACTTCTCTACTCAACTCTAAAGAGTCACCGATGAAATCCGCGACTCTGTATATCTCTGGTCTTTGATAATTGTGAACGAGGATAATTGCATTCTTCTCTTTTTTCAATTTATTAATTTTATTTATCAAATTCAAGTTCATACTAAAACTTCCAATCCCATGTCCAAACCTTTACAAGAATATGTAATATAACCAGATGAAACAAAATCAACCCCAGTTTTTTCAAATTCTTTTATGTTATCTGGTTTAACACCGCCAGAAGCTTCCAGACAAATACCAGATTTCTTCAACAATTTTACTACGTTTTTCACATCTGGAATCTTAACCCAATCCAACATTATTATATCAGGTTTCTCTTTTGCTGCGGTCAATGCCTCTTCAACACTCTCAACTTCTATCTCAACTTTCTTCCCATCCTTGTTTCTTTTTCTTACTCTTCTTAAACATTCTTTTATCGCTTCAACCCTAGAACACTTCAATTCTTTACAAATAGTATCGATGTGGTTTCCTTTTATCAAGTACATGTCAAACAGTCCTAATCGATGAGTATAACCACCTCCAATCTTCACAGCATGTTTATCGCTGAAAGAAAAGCAAGTCTTTCTAGTAGCTACCAATTTTGTTTTTGTTTCTTTAGTCATTTTATTAGTCAATGTAGCAATCCCACTCAATCTAATCAAGAAATTCAGGACAGTCCTTTCAGCTTGCATTATCTTTCTTGCATCTCCTTCTATTTCCATGACAATATCTCCTTTCTTGAGTTCACTCCCTTCTTTAATCAATTCTTTTACTTTAATTCCTAACTTTTCTAGAAGAGAACGTGCCTCAAATACACCAGCAAGTATTCCATCATCTTTTGCTTTTATTACCGCTTTTATTTTCATCGGTTTTATAACAGCTTCTGTCGTGATATCTTCACTACCTAAATCATCCTCGTACATCTCGTAAACTTTCTTTTTTATCTTCTCCTTGAACGGTTCAACATCATAATCCAAGTAATCCTCGTACATATCATGTCCCTATTTGTATCGGTTCAGTAATTTTTTTCAACGTAGCAATCGCAGATAGAGCAGCCAGATAACTCGTCTTGGGATTATCTGGACTCGGAACGTTTTCGACTCTCGTCTTTAGCACGCCAAACTTACCTTCTGCGATGATTTCATGAACGTTAGATTCTATATTAGGGTCAGCGATTATTTGTACCTTTGTTTTTTTAGGGCCGATGCCAGCTAAGCTTAAAGATGCTGCGACGTTGACGTTAGAAGGGAACAATTTGACAGCTTCTTTTGCAGAACCTTCATATAAGATTGTTGGTCTTTTAATTTCATTCAAATTTACACGATGTTTTTCGAAGAATGGAGCACCTTCTAATGATTTTGGTGCTTTTGTTGTTTTCAATGTTACGTTTTCTATTTCTTCTATACTCGCAGATTTGATACCGTCCAGTCCGACAATCGCACCAGATGGTAAATAAACTTTCAACTTGTTTTTCTCTGCGAGTTCTTTAATTTCCTGAAGCAGGTGTTCATCCACTAGAGCGCCAGTACTCATTATCATGACGTTCTTTTTTTCTTTCAAAGCTTTCGGTATCAAAATCCTAACTGCTTCTTGCGAGGCCGCTTCTATTATCAAGTCCAAATCCTCTTTCAGAATTTCATCGAAATTTCTGTACTCAGTATGGAATCTTTTGGCGAATTCTTTACCTTTTTTAACGTCTATATCGTAAACATACTTGAGTTCAACATCTATCTTGTTCTCATTTATAGCATCAGCAATAAAAGTCCCGATAGAACCACAGCCTATTAATGCAATCTTCATTCAATCAAGTAAAACAAATGTTTTTGACATTAATAATTTTTTCGTTTTAACGACAGAAGATACTCAACTTTTCCAGCATACTTATGAGACAGTACTCTATATCTTGGACCACCTTTACCTCTTACCCTTGCGATTATCCTTTTTCCTACTCAATCACTTAAGTGAATTATTCTTGTTATTATAAATAATTATTTAAAACTTCTTTCATTTCTTAGTTAAATTTATTACTTCTCTTTTCAATTTAATATTTAGTTAATAATGTATATATATTGTTTTTTAAAAAAATAAAAAATAAAAGAAAGAGAAAAAAGGGATATTAGTTGTTATCCTTCTTCGGCTTAACTGATATCTCTACAACTGAGAAAATGGCGAAGACAATCCAGACAGACATCGTAACAATCAAAGTGATTTGAGTTATATACTTTGGGTATGTGTAGTAATTGTTTAGATATTGGATTTTAACACGATAGTATTTGTCGTCAATTTTTATGTCAATCCATTTCACGCTTGACCCAGCGAGTTTACTTTCAGCCCAACCCTTAATCGGTGAATATTCTGGTATTTCTAGCGCTTCAAGACGAGTGCTTGCTTTTACCTGTAGGATAATTTCCTCTTTTGAAGGTTCATTAGATATGTCTGTTATGTCTTTCGGTATTATTCCCGTTCCCCATGTAGTAGCAGATAATACCAGTTTCTTAATTTCAATGCCTTCAATGTAAGTCCATGCAACAAATGTAGTTAGAATCAATAGTAAGCATAGAGTTAGAACTATCCAAAAACGCTTCTTCATGTTCTCACCCTACTATATCAAAGCTCACTTCTGTGTCAAATCCATACTGGTCTGCGTTAGCTTTCCATTTCCAATCTGTCCACAATCCAACATTAACAGTTGCGTTTCCTGTAGATGCCCAATATGGTATGTGTAATCCAAAGCCACACTCGCTCTCTCCATGAACCCAACCTGAAGCCCAAAGACCGCACATCATTATTTTCTCTCCAGAAGCATCAACAAATTCAACGTAGATTGAAAGCGGAAAACCGTCATTCAGCCAGTATACGTTCAACCAAAGTTCTATGTGTTCTCCTCTTTCAAAGTTGCGTATTTTGTGTGCGTCAACGTCATCTATGTAGACGGGAACGTTATTGGTGCTAAATGCATATACACGGATAGACTTTATGATTTTATGGTGGCTAGGCTTGAAAGTAAACTGAGACCATCCGACAGGCGGAGAGTATTGAGCACAGTAGTATGTACCGTCTGTGTAAACTGCGTAGAATGCGAGCACTTGTATGGTATCAGTGGAATACACCCAGCATGATATTGTTACTTCATCTCCATACCTACATGGATAAAGCGATTGGCTTATTTCGCTTCCTGCTGGTAGCTTTGCTGATGCTTGACCTTTATGACTTATCGTGTTTGTTATTGATGCTCCACCAGAAAAGGCCCAAAGGAAACTTCCGAATTCAAACGCCGGATTCCCGATGAAGTTATTGCCTCGCACTTGAATGTTCTTAATGTCTACACACGAAGGAACTGATTCTGGGAGTGGCTCTGGGGATGGTGTCGTAGGATTTACAGGGGTTGCTTCTGGTGGGTCTGCAGTCAACCAGCATATTTGTTCAGTTAGTGCATGACCGAATTTCAGGCCAGTAGGGGTAATTATCCCTACATACCATTGTAGCTCAGCCATCACTGAAACATAAGGCTTGAATGTTGCAGGCACTTTAACTGTTATTGCGAAGTCTGCGTAACAGTTGTTTCTGATAACGCTTCTCCCTGTTCCCCATAGACCACCAAAACTCGGATCACTAACTGCCCATTGAACTTTGTATAAATTATCTTCGTAAAAATCACTGTAGTCGACTTGCAACTGTGGTAAAGTCACTGGGAATGATATAGGCACTCCAGGAATACCGAATGACAAGACACTTTGGTAGTCGTAGTATCCGTGTTGAGGTTCATGATTGGCTAGATATTCACTTGCAACATCGTCCATGACGACTAGAACTTTTACGAACGGTAGAAACCAACAATAGCCAGCATTTGTCCCTTTGTTTACAATAGTGACATGTATGGTGTATAGCTCAATTTCTTCTACGTATTCCGGTCCTGAATGTATCAATTCAAGGCCTATTTCGGAGTATTCTGTCTCTCTTTCGTCTGTGTCTATCAACCCATATGGAACGTCTGTTGATCCAGAGTATAGTATTGGTGAATCAATCCACATATCATTTAATCCGGAAGGTTCACCGTCGCAAGCATAGGTTCTTGCAAAGAATACAAGCCCATTTACTGCAGACCAATTGAAACCAGCGCTTACTATCCATTTGCTATGATCCCAGCAGTCAAAGCTTTTAGGATAGAATTGATTATCATTTGGCGTTGTGTAGTCAATGACAGCATATTCGTAGTCTCCATAAATATCCCCATTGAAGAAACCGATCTGACAAAAGCCATCACAGAAGCCTCCAAGACAGACGAAGTATTTGATGTAATGCCATTTAGTCAAGTCTAGGTATTCAGAAGGCCAAAAGATAACAAAGTGTGGGATCCAATACGGATCACCAATTCCAAAGACCGTTACTCTACTCATGACACTGTACTTACCAACGCAAACATTGTATGTTCTGTTCTCTACTATCATCACGTTGTGCCATAGTCCACTGTAATGTTCCCACCACAAACCATAGCCAGGAACTTCAAAACCATCCCAGGGGTCTAAAGGCGGCCAGTTGACATTTTCAGTTAGTTCGTCATGTTGTGGCCACGGATCTGTGACTGTTAATGCACCCATGATTTTGTTGCTTTGAGAATGGTTCATCGGTGAAGAGAGTTGGAGGCAGTTAAATATATCTGAATATAGGGCAGTTGACGGTTCAGAAGTTGTCGTTTTTGTTGCTAGATTTGTTGATTTATCTTTTGCGTATGTTGCTGATGAAGAAGGAGTTTGCAATGTAGAAAATGTAGACAGCATCAATGCCAGACATATCAAAGTACTAATTAAAGTTTTCTTTTGCATTTTTCTTTCTTCCTCCATATTTTTTCGGCCGTGCGTCTATTCCCAGTTTGCCGAAACAAAGGTGGGTTTACTGGGCACGTCCCACAGAAATTAATCAGAATTAGTAGTAAAGACCCCAATTTCAGTAAAGACAAAAATCAAGGATTGAGTATAGAATTATCCCTACTTTTGTCCAAGAGTAAAGATTGATTTTAAAAACCAAAGAAAAAAAGATCCCTTGGGCTGTTACCTATTCTTTTCAAAGTAGTCTAGAATCCAATCTTGTGACAGTCTTCTATTCATCCAACTTTTCATCTGTTTTGATTTTTGTGTAAAAGATAAACATGAACATTTTTGATTGAATCTCATTGACTATACCATTAGTTAATGCAATAGAAAATTATTTAAAACTATTCTTAAAGGCAATATTTAGGCTCAGGAAAGCTTCTTTATCAACTCTTTAATCTTCACTTCAGATTCAATCTTTTTCTTCATATCTCTTAATTTTACAACCTTCTTCCTCAATTCCTTAGGCCCGATTATTATAACGTATGGAATGCCAAGACTATCAGCAAACTCTAATTGTTTTGTCAAACCTCTATTCATCAAATTCGATTGACAAGGAATTCCATTTTTTCTTAATTCTTGAGTAATCTTTATCGTATCATCTTTTACTTCTTCATTAACATTAGCAACAAAGACTTTTATTTTCGTCCTCGGGAAATCGAACATCATCTCTTCTTTCATCACTTCTATTATCCTTTCGATACCAAATGATATCCCAGTTGCAGGAGTGTGTCTACCTCCAAGCACTTCAATCAAATTGTCATACCTTCCACCACCAGCCAAACTACCGATGTTCTTTCCAGAGGTATCAATAGCTTCAAAAATAGGACCAGTATAGTAATCTAACCCTCTTGCAAGACTGAAATCAATTACAATCCTGTCAGTGAAATCATAACTCTTTGACGAGTCAACGATTTCTTTCAACTCTTTCAATCCTTCCATTCCAATCTTTGTACTCTTCAGTATCTTTTCCCCTTCTTTCAAGATTTTTTCAGGAGAACCTTCGAGTTTTATCATTCTCAATAACTTGTTGATTTGTTCAGTGGTCAAGCCAGCATTCTCTAATTCTTGTCTGATAGTATCCTCACCGAACTTGATGAGTTTATCTATCGCTCTGAAAACATCGAACTTCTTCCCTTCAGGAGCTTTAATTAGTTCTATAAGACCTGTAAGAATCTTTCTGTTGTTCAGTTTTATGCAGAATTTTTTAAAACCTAAAGTCTCTAAAGTTTCTACTACTATAGCTAATATTTCAGCATCACTATCCATGCTAATGCTCCCAACAGTATCGATATCACACTGCCAGAATTCTCTGAATCTATCCTTTCTAATCTCTTCATACCTCCAAACCCTTCCGATACAATACCTCTTGAATGGTTTTGGTAACTGTGGATTATTGGCAACAACTCTGGCTAAAGGAACGGTTAAATCAAACCTTAATCCCAATTCTCTGTCAGACTTGTCCTTGAAATAGTATATTTGGTCTTTTATCGCGTCACCACCACCGCCCTTTGCTGCGAGTAATTCAAAGTTCTCAAAGGCAGGAGTCTCAAAATTACTGAAACCGTATTTTTCAAAGGTTTTCTTCAAGATGTTCATCACATACTCGAGTCTAATCATTTCCTCGGGTAAAAAATCCCTTGTTCCCCTTGGTGGTTGGAATTTTTCTGACATTTTCATCACTTACAAATTTCTTTTATATTTTTTAATAGATAATCATTCTGTTTTAACCTTGGGTTGGTTTATACATTTGTACAATTCTATCGTATTGTTTTTTAGTTATAACGCCTCTTAACAACTTTTCTAATGCAATACTTATCTCATTCTGAGGTCTATATTCGTTCATGTTATCACCTTTAAGGCCAGAGTCGGGAATCGAACCCGATCCAGAGGTTCCACAGACCTCTATGCTAGCCTTTACACTTCTCTGGCCATTATCTGGAATAAGGATTAACCTGTCTTTCAGGAGAAGAAACTTAACTTTAGAACCTTCCAACAACCTTAACTTTGCTCTTAAACCAATAGGAATTGAAACCCTGCCTTTTGAATCGACCTTAGAAATAGCACTAAACTTTTCTCTTGTGAACTAATTCACCACTTATGAAAACGTTCACCTCTCATGTTTTACACCTTACAGTAATCATGAACGAACTCATATAAATAGTTTAATGTGGGATTTTTAGACGATGAGAATTAAATTATCTGACGATTCCAGAGAACTTATACTTTCTAAGTTGAAAGAGGAGTATGGTAGTTATGCAGAAGTTTGTAGAAAGTTAGAATTAAATTATTTCTCAATAAAAAATTGGTCATGCAAGAAAGGTGCTATTTCCGATAAACAATTTCATACTATTTTAAGGGCATTAAAAATCCCTAAAGAGTCCCTTTCGTTTGAAAAATTTCAAAAAAAACAAGATATAATAGCCAAACAAAGGTTTCAACCAAGTCCAGATATGACAAGAAACCTTGTAAATAAAATTGAGAAATGTGGATATGGTCTTCCATTAAATGAATTTTATAAACTGAGTTTCAAAACATTAGTTGAATTTGATCCTGATCTAACAAAAATGCTTTTTTCGGCTGGAGTATATCATTTTGGGGCTATAGCGAGGTTAGCTCGGCATCTAGAATTACATGAGCAAACATGCCGCGGCTATTCAAAAACAGGTGTAAGACGCATACCTGCAGAAAGGGTATTTTACCTAGTTCAATTACTAAAAATATATGGGTTGACTAAGGTACCTTGTTTAGGTTACGAAGAAGAACCGAAAGATTCCATTCCTGAAGATGTTATAAAATATTTCATCAGGTATGGAATTAAAAATACATCAGAAAAAACTCAAACGAGAATTCTAGAAACTTATGAGAGAATTTGTAATCAAGAAGAAATCACATTGAATGAATTAGCCGATTTGAGTGAGGAACCCATAGAAAAATCTACCAAAATAGGTTACTTGAAAAAAAGTGCTATTAGACATTTGTTAAGGTTAGGGTTAGTAAAAAGAAAAAGAGATTTGACCAAGAAGCCAATGACATACAAATATAGTCCCACCGGCAGACTTTCCCCCAAGGAATTAAGTTTTATTGTTAAAAGTCATGATAAAATCCCTTTAGAAAAATTACAAGAATTACTAGATCCGAAGCTTATAGATGGACAAAGAAGTAAAATATTTAATGAAATAGGTGGGTATGAAGATTTCATTATTTCTACTGGAATTGATAGGAATTTTTATGAAAAAACAAAATTGGAACAATCTGGAGAGGTATCTGAATTAATCCATATATGTATCAAACAAATGCCTACTCCAAAAATCGAAAAAAAAGTGGACATGTTCATTGAACATGCATATGCGATATTAGAATGTTTAAAAGAAAAACAAACTTCTTTAAAAGAACTTTATAATTGTCTTGACCGTAAAGAGGGATTTAAAGTTAATACACAGGCAGTTCTTTACATACTAAAATTATTTGAGTATATGAAAAAAGTATCAGTAGATGATGTAAGAAGTATATATTGTTTGAAAAATTATAGTAATTAATGTATAGTTATTATAAATGGAAAAAAGAAAGAGGAGGGATTAATAGTCGTCCTCTATGTATGTACGGTATACTTAGTAGTCCACATTTCAAAGAAATAGAGGAAAAGGGGGAAAAAATGGGGAGTTGGTTTGAAATCACTTAGGGCCAAAAGTTTTTTTGACCCAAGCACGAGTCTTTTCCATGTCTTCTCTGAAGCGTTTCAGTTCTTCTGGTGTTCTTTTCGGTGGTTTGGGTTCTTCTGCAGGTGTTGCATAAACGTCCAGCAGGTCGCCTTTTGGCTGTTTTTCAATGTGGATGTTGACCTTGAGGCCTATGTTGACTTTTTCTGGGTCGATTTCTCTCATTGTCATTGGAAGGCAAGTGTTCGTTCCGTCTATCCTAACCATTGCAGCTACAAGAGGTTGCAGATGAGCCATTGAGGGCCAAGCTATAGCCATGATCGTATGAGCGTGTATGACCCCTTTCTTTGGCAGTTCGATCCATTCAGTCTCTTCCAGTCTGCATTTCGGGTTGAAGCAATGTGCACGTGGTGGACAGTAGACCAATCCGCATCTCGGGCATTTCGTTCCGTAGAGTTTTCCTTCTAGCAAGCCGATGAAGAATTTTGAGACTTTGCCGTAGCTGTGATGAAATAGACTTCCATGTGGTCTGTCTACGATCATGAATGTTCCAGGTTTCAACTCGTTGAGCGTCGGTCCATCGTTCATTTCGACTATTTTCCAACCTTCAGGTCTCCAGCCGCCTTTGCGCATCCATTCATTCCAGAATTTCTCGTTGATTTTTAGTTCCTTTAGAACTGTTTCCTCTCCTGGTTGTTGCATTGTCTTACACCTCCAATATCACTACGCCCGCTTGGCATCCTGTTCCGCCGTGTCCGTGGATGAAGCCTTTCTTCGGTTTGCTTAGTTGTCTGCCTGGTGCACCCCATTTCTTGGCGATTTGATTGCTCAACTGCCAATAGACGTCAGCAACCATTGCGATTGAGGTTGATCCCACAGCATGTCCCTGTGCTGTACAAGCTCCACTGAGTTGAACCGGAAGTTCTCCGTAAGGCTGTATTACGCCATCTTTTAGCATTTTTCTTCCTCCTCCGCGTTTGCAGAAGTCGAAGTCTTCCAATGCCGCTAGGACAACCCCAGCATAGGGATCAAAGATCTCGACGAGGTTGATTTCTTTTCTCGGATTCTTGATTCCAGCGTCTTTGTAGGCCATTCTTGCAGATACTCTAAGTGAACCGAAGTTTGTTAGATCTGGGTATGGTGACATTGGTTTTGGAATGTGTTTTGGCCAGATCCTTTCGTCTTTAGGATACAGACCCTTCCATGCAGGATTGTCAGGTCGGTCTCCAGCTCTCATCGTGTCTGAGCCTAGGCCTACACCGCTTATCCAGATGGGGTTGTCAGTCAGTTTTTTGGTCAGTTCTTCATTTGCTAGGAGCAATGCTGACGCCCCTTCGCTTGTCATAGCACATTCAAGAAGCCGGTACGGCCAAGATATCAAACGTGAGTTGTAGACATCTTCCACAGTGATTCTGCTGAGTCCATGTCGTGCTGGCCATTGCGCGTACGGGTTTTCAAGCGAGTTGTTGTGAGAAAGCTTCGCAATTTCAGCGAGATCTTCTTCAGTATCTCCGTATACGTGCATTCTTCTGGCTTCCATCGTTGCATAGAATGCATTATACGTGAAACCTGAGACGAAGTCAAAGTCTGTGTCGCCAGCGATGGCTATGGCTTCGTTTACCTTCTGAATGGGCAACTCATTCATTTCCCATCCAATAACTAACACGAGCGGGAACATGCCAGATCGTATCATTAGAGCTGCGTTTATCACCGCGTCAATCGGTGTCGCTCCACCTGATTCAACACGGTAGCATGGAACACCAGACAATCCCAGATAGTCGTTGATTATCCAATGTCCACATTGTTGCTGTTGCAAAATGTCACTGAAGTACGAGTAGCAACATGCATAGCCTTTCTTGAGGAAGTCGCCAATTTCAAGTTCTGGAACATCATCTAGTATCATCTTGAACGCTTCTGCCGCCATCTCTTCCATCAAAGTGTACCGTACGAGATCGAATCGTGATATAGCTCCAGCGACTATTCCGACTTTTGTCATGTTTTACTCTCCTTTTTTTCGCTTTATCGAGACTTTATTTTTCCATGTGTCTCCAAACATGGGTAGTTTTCAAAAAAACTAAGAAAACTACAAAACTTAGCAGATTACGTCTGCCACACGTTCCGATTTTTAAGTTAAATCATCTGAGTCGGACTTCTCATCAATAACTAGGAAAGATAAAAAATGGGAAATTATGCAATCATTGTTCTATTGCTACAGTTTGTCCACGTCTTCCTTGATGTTCTTCCTGTTTTTCTTCTCTTTGATACCTTCCACTTTTCATGAATCTACACATTTTTCTTCCACCTTTCTCAGGGAAGTTTAGGTTATTTTTAGAGATATTATGTCTCGCTGATAATACGTTTGTCTAAATTTTCGCTGAATCTTATTTGTATTTTTGAAATTAGTTTTTTCTTTTGTGTCTTCACTAGAAAACCCTAGGATACAGCCTACTGCACATTGAACCAGTTGGAATACTGTTTGTAGAAAGTTCTTTATTGATTCTAGTTTTATTTTCATATTTTTTCCCTCTCCAATGGGCTGGGAAGGATTTGAACCTTCGATCTTCGGATCTTCAGTCCGATATTCTAGGCCAAGCTGAACTACCAACCCTCAAATTAGAAAAAGGAAGGGAAATGAAGGTTGTTAATCAACCTTTTATTTTGTGTACAGTTTTGGAACGTCTATGTTATCTATTTCGATTCCAACTGTTTTTGCTACAACTTCAGCGATTTCTTTGATTACCCCTACCCTTTGAACTATAATATCACCTGTCTTACGACGACAAATAACGCACTTTGATATTTTCTCCTTCAGTAAGCTCTTGATTTCTTCTCGTGTAGCCTTGTCCGTTACTCCTTTTATCACTGTTACCTTTTTGAGCTTCGGATCTTGTCCTATTTCGATTCTTATTCCTTTCAAGCTAGTCCCTCATGATTCTTCTGTGGTCTTCTCTTCTTTGGTTGATTATTTTGTTTCCTCAACGACAATCATTGTCAATGTTGATCTAACCTTGTCCAACCTTCTGATGCGCCAGGTTACGATTTCCTTGAGTTTATCCATTGTGTCTGCTTTAACTCTTGCGAGTATGTCGTAGACTCCGTAGACTGCAAAGGATTCCTCTACCCCTTCGACTTTCTTCAAATCTTTGAGTACGACTGCTTCTGAACCTATTTCTGTATTCACTAAAACAAATGCTGTGGGCATTTTTTTCACCTAACTAGGTAGTTTTTTTGGAGTACTACTCTACTCCAGACACACCTCTGAAGGCATGAAGACAGCGATTTTAGTACTCCCTCAAGGAAAAGCATGCAGATAATAGTAAGCAAAGTCTCATCTAAAGACATCATTGTTTTAGCAATGTTTTATGGTGTTCCGTGTGTGTCTGAGTAAAGCATGATAGGAATAATTTTCTAGAATAAAAGTTAAATACCTATTTTCGATTAGGATATAAGCTTTCATTTACTGTATTTTTTTTCTATTTCTTTTATCTTGTTAACTCTTCTCAAATGCCTTTCTCCAGCAAACTCAGTTTTCAACCAAACTTTAACTATGTCTTTGGCAGTCTTTTCATCAATTATCCTAGCACCAAAAGTCAAAACATTAGCATCATTATGCTCTCTACTCAACTTAGCCAGTTCAACAGTAGGACAAAAAGCTGCTCTTATTTCTGGAACCTTGTTAGCAGCCATGCACATTCCGATACCAGAGCCACAAATCAATATCCCTCTATCATATTCTTTCTTCGCAACAGCCTCTGCAACTTTCAACGCATAATCAGGATAATCAACCGATTCAGTATTATCAGTTCCGAAATCCTTATAATCATATCCCAACTTTTCCAAGTATTTCTTTATCCTCTCTTTTAATTCAAAACCAGCATGATCAGAACCGATGGCAATCTTCATTTGTCTTCACTCGATGTTTGCATGTCTTTTCTTTATATCCCTTTCCTCTTCTTTGTAAACAGTCATCATCTTCGTTATGATCGCATCCAAGAATATCATCGTCGTCAATTCAAACAAGCTTCCTAAAGGCGTCAAAGGCTCATGTGCTCCTGTCAACTGTCCAGAGAAATAATCACGTTTTGCACCCTTTATTTCCCTCCCCTTTATCACAACAACACAGTCAGATAATCTTGCTATGGGTGATTCAGCATATGATGTTACTGTTGCTATAGTTGCTCCAATCTTCTTTGCTGTCTGGACTGAATTGAGGGTGAAACTAGTCTTACCAGAACCAGATATCGCTATGACTAAATCCCCAGGTACAACAGAAGGGGTTATCGTCTCTCCTACAACATAAACTCTAAAACCAAGATGCATCAGTCTCATGGCAAATGCCCTTCCGACCAGATCACTCCTTCCAGCACCGACTACAAAGATATTTCTGGAATGGATGAGTTTATCCACGAATTTTTCTACTTGTTTTTCATCCACTTTCTCCAAGATGTCTTTTATCATCTTGTTGATTTCTTTCGCAGTCTTTATTACCATTTATCTCAACTTTTCTAGCACGAGTTTTGTTGCATGACTCGGGTCTTTTGATTTTGTGATGAAACTACCTATTATAATTATATCAGCCCCAGCTTTTATAACGTTAGGAACGTCTTTATCTGTCAGTCCACCAGAAGCAGAGACAGGGATTTTAACTTCTTTACACAATCTTCTTAGAGTAGGATAAGGATATTTTGATTTCTTTTGTTGATCGATGCCAAGATGGAGTGATAGCATGTTAACTCCCATTTTTTGTAATTCTTTCGCTCTTTTTACGGGGTCTTTCACGTTGATTAAGTCACAACATACTTTGATTCCATAATCTTTACCAGCCTTTACCGCATCTTTTATCGTGTTGTTATCAGCCACAGCAAGGATTGAAACCACATCAGCTTTAGCTTTAGCAGCGATTTCTGTCTCTAAGTATCCAACATCCATCGTCTTCATGTCAGCGACTATGATTTCATTAGGAAAATGTTTCTTTAATTCTGTTACTGCTTCTAGTCCCTCTGATTTTATTAAAGGTGTTCCTGCTTCAAGGATATGTGCGCCAGAACATTTTTTGGCTATTTCTATGGCTTTTCTAATCGTCAAAACATCCAATGCAACTTGAAGTTTAGTCATATAACAATTATTTGGGTTTACAACAATATTTATTATCATCTCATTAATAACTACGGTAGATGAAAATGATTGAGATAGGTCCTGCAATTCTTGTCAAGACATTCGAAGAATTAAACCAGAGATTGAAAGAAGTAGAACCATACGTCAAAAGAGTGCACATAGATATAATGGACGATATTTTTGTACCGAGCAAGACTATACAACCTGAAGAAATGAAGGGTTTTAAAACAAAACTGATGAAAGAAGCACATTTGATGGTAAAGGACAATGAAAAATATGTTGAAGATTTCTTGAATTTAGGGTTTGACATGATAATAGTTCATGCTGAATCTTGTAAAGATATACCAAGAATAATCAAAAAAGTAAAAGAAAAAGGTAAGAAAATTGGCCTGTCTATAAACCCACCAACACCACTTTCAGCGATAAAAGATTATTTGGATGATTTGGACATGGTTTTGGTAATGTCTGTTAACCCTGGTTTTAGTGGTCAAGGATTCGATCCAAGCATTTTAACAAAGATTAGAGAACTGAGAAGTATGAAGAAAGATTTGGATATAGAAGTTGATGGGGGAATAAAAGTAGGAACTGCTAGACTCGTTGCAGAAGCTGGGGCAAACATCATTGTTTCTTGTTCTGGAATCTATAATTTTGAGGATAAGAAAAAAGCGATTGAAGCGCTTAGAAAAGACATCAATTTAACTTAGAATCAACTCTAATCAGATAAATTTTAATTTTATCAACCTCACATTATCACTTAAATCCTTTTCTGTTAATAGATAATCTATGAATTCTGACGAGGAAGAATACTTCAAAAAACCAGTAAAAGACACGTTTGAAGAAGATATGAGACTAGAGATAATCAAGGATAAAATAGATGAAATCTCTGAAAAAATTGATTTCCTAGAAAAAAAATTAACGATTGAAAAACCTGAAAAGGAAAGATTCAAGATATTCATCGATACTGCTGACGTAGAAGAGATAAGAAAGGCTCATTCTTGGGGTGTTATAGACGGTGTCACGACCAACCCAACCCTAGTTTCCAAGACAGGAAGAACTTTTGAAGAATGCATTCATGAGATAGTCAACATAGTTAACGGCCCTATAAGTGCTGAAGTCATGAGTTTAGATTCAGAAGGAATGGTAAAAGAAGCAAGGGAATTGGCTAAAATTCATGATAACATCAACATAAAGATACCGATAACGCCTGATGGACTGAAAGCGATAAAAATCCTGAGTCAAGAAGGAATTAAGACGAATGCAACTCTATGTTTCTCAGCCAATCAAGCTATCCTAGTAGCAAAGGCAGGAGCAACTTTTGTCAGTCCTTTCATCGGTAGGTTAGATGACATTGGGCATGAAGGGATGCAAGTCGTCAGAGACATCGTTCAAATATACAAGAATTATGGTTTCGAGACAAAAGTTATAGTTGCGAGTATCAGACATCCTTTGCATGTTATAGAAGCGGCTAAATCTGGGGCTCATATAGCAACAGTACCGTTCGAAGTCATAGAGAAAATGGTTAAACATGCTTTGACTGATGTTGGTATAAAAAGATTCTTGGATGATTGGGCTAAAGTTCCTAAAAAATAACCGTTGTACGCCATTTGAAGTGCTCGCCCTATAAAACCTGCTAATTATTTAAGTGTAATAAAATTCTAAATTAGATTATGAAATTGAAAGAATTTCTAAAGCCAGACTGGAGAAAGATTGTTTTAACTATTATAATCATAATAGCGTGGATTTTATTATTACGCTTTATTGTTTTAAAAACAGTTGTTTTTTGTTATACTTGTCCTGTTACTTGTCTAAATGGAAATTATGTTAATTATCTAATTGTCCCAGGAGTATGCAATTGTTGTGTTAGTTTGTTAGAAGTATATAATAATTATCTATGGAACCTAATTATACCATTCATATTTTCTTATTTCTTATCTTGTCTAATAATCTGGATTTACAAAAAAGTTAAAAAGAAAAAATAAAAAATCGCTGCTCGCACTTCAAACCTCCACTTCATTCTTTCAATGAATTCCTAAAGAATAAATCTTTTCACTTCAATTTCTAAATCAGGTAAAAAATGCAAAAAATCACTGATATTTCTGAATTAAAGGAGATTGCAAGGAAGATAAGAGTTGACGTGATTAAAATGACTAACGCGGCTGGTTCTGGACATCCTGGTGGTAGCTTATCAGCTGCTGAGATTTTCGCTGTTTTATACTTTAACATCATGAATCATCGACCAGAAGAACCAGAATGGTCTGATAGAGATGTTTTCATTCTTTCTAAAGGTCATACTTGTCCTGGTTTATATTCAGCTATGGCTAGATCAGGTTACTTTCCTGTTGAGGAGTTGATGACTTTAAGAAAGTTGGGTTCAAGGCTGCAAGGTCATCCACATATGTGTGCTTTACCTGGGTTAGAAGCATCGACAGGCTCATTAGGTCAAGGCTTATCCATAGCTGTGGGTTGTGCATTAGGAATAAGACTAAATAAAAAAAACAGTCGTGTCTACTGTTTGATGGGTGATGGAGAACAACAAGAAGGACAAATCTGGGAAGCTGCGATGGCAGCTGTACATTATAAATTAGATAACTTGTGTGGAATCGTGGACAGAAATCGTCTACAAATAGATGGTTTCTGTAGAGATGTGATGGATTCTGAACCTCTAGAGAAAAAATGGGAATCTTTTGGTTGGAACGTTATGACTGTAGATGGTCATGACATTCCTGCTTTAATCTCAGCTTTTGAAAGAGCGAAAGAGGTTAAAGGCAAACCTACAGTAATTATCGCTGATACGACCAAAGGTAAAGGAGTTTCTTTCATGGAAAATGTGGCTGTATGGCATGGTCAAGCCCCCAACAATGAAGAGACTAAAAAAGCTTTGAATGATTTAGGAGAACATTAATTAAATTTCTAGAAAAAACTTTCAAATGATTCTGATCAGATAGGTTTATACTTGTAATAAGGTTCAAATCTTTTACTGTTGAATAGAAAAGTATGCCATATTCATTCACTTATGACTTTTCGGGAATCACGAAAGAAGTCGCTAGAATCATTGAAGAGATGAGCTTACACAAGAGAATTGGAAAAAAAGTACGAGATTTGGATAAAAGATTAGGATTATCTAACATTACTGGTTTAGATATAACCACCGCCACAAAACTTCTTGAAGACCTCGTTGGAATCAACGTCCTCAACATTAATTTAAGAGATGATTTTTTAACGACAGAAGAAAGAGCTCTCTTTCTACCACATTGTTCAAGAAAGTACATGGATAATCAATGTAAAGCATTCTTTGATGCGAATATCCCTTCTTATTATTGTCAGCATTGCTCTCCTGATTGCCTTGTCAATCAGGCAACTGCTCTAGGAAAGAAAAAAGGGTATGATGTTTATATTCTTTCTGGCGGTTCATGTATACCTAAAATATTGAAGGAGAATCGATACGAAGGTATTGTAGCAGTGGCATGTTCCTGTGAACTCATGTTAGGATACCAATCTTCAAAAAGTCTGGGGATATATGGACAAGCATTGGTTCTCACTAAAAATGGATGTGCTCAAACGGAGTTTAGCATTGAAGATTTGAAAAGAATCCTTTAAAATACTTCTTCAAAATCAATATGAATCGTATAGAACAAATTGAAAACCTAAAAAAATTTCAAATCAACTTAAATCCTTTTCCATCGATAGATAATTCAGGTAAAATGTTCTTTAAGAGAGAAGAAGAGATTTTCAGGGAAAAACCAGAAGTAAAAATGGAAGAAGTTAAAATCAAACCAGTAGAAAAAGAAGAAACAGTTGAAGAAATCCAAGAAACGCCTAAAAAATATGATGAATCTAAATACAATCTTACTCTAGACAAAGACCTTTTCACTAACGTCAAGAAAGCAAAGACTAGGGATGGTTTTGGGGAGGCATTAGTAAAACTCGGTGAAATAAACGAGAATGTAGTTGCTCTAGGGGCAGATTTATGTCACTCTGTCAGAGCAATGTGGTTTGCCCAAAAATTCCCAGAACGATTCTTTCAAGTCGGTATCGCTGAAGCAAACATGACTGGTATCGCAGCTGGTCTAGCAAGGATGGGCAAGATTCCTTTCATGTCAACCTTTGGAGTGTTTGCGAGTGGAAGAAACTGGGATCAAATAAGAATGAGTGTCGCTTATCCGAAGATGAACGTTAAAATCTGTGCATCACATACAGGTGTTTTCTCTGTTGGTGAGGATGGGGCATCACATCAATCTTTAGAAGATATTGCTTTAATGAGAATATTACCGAACATGACTGTTATAGTTCCTTGTGATAAAATCGAGACAAGAAAAGCAACTTTTGCTGCTGCTGAGATAAAGGGACCAGTCTACTTGAGGTTTGGTAGGGAAGATGTGCCAGTGATAACGACAGAAGATACTCCATTCAACGTTGGAAAGGCAGAAGTTTTCAGAGACGGTGATGATGTCAGCATCATAGCATGCGGCCCGATGGTTTATGAAGCAATTTTAGCGTCGAAGAAACTGGAAGAAGAAGGAATTGATGCGAGAGTTATTAACAACCACACAGTCAAACCGATAGATGTTGATGCCATAAATAAAGCAGCTGTAGAAACAGGAGCAATAGTCACAGCAGAAGAACATCAAATTTATGGTGGAATGGGAAGTGCTGTTGCTGAAGTTTTGAGTCAATGTTATCCAACACCAATAAAAATGGTCGGAGTTAAAGATAAATTTGGAGAATCTGGGAAGCCTGATGAACTGCAGAGACACTTAAACTTGACTGCTGATGATATTGTGAAAACAGTCCGTGAAATTATAGCGAAAAAATAGAGTTTTGCATGTAAAGAAAAGCTTAAATCCTTTATTATTTCATTAAAAATTGATTGAAATGCCTCAATATATTGAAAATGCATCTGTAAATATATGGTTGGTTGACTCAAGAGATAGAGAAGTAAAATTCAGAATTTTGGGAACAACAAAAAGAATAGAATTACCGCAAGCATATGATGGTATGGATTTAATAATTGATGGAATTAAACTAGGTAAATACTCCGGTCCCTGCAAAGTTAACACAGAGAACGGTGAAGTAACGTTAACTGGTGGATTCATTGGATATGTAGATCTGGATCCTGACTTCATAAGACCGGATGTAACAGAAAAAGAAATAACTGGGAGATATGGAAAATTATATGGAAAACTTTTAGATAGAATGTATATTAGTAAGGTACAACATATTGCTCCAAAATCAATTCTGGATTTTCAACCTGACTTCTTTGATTAAAGAATTTATCTAAGAGCCTTAACAATCAAAGGAGTCACAGATACATTAGAAAATGGAGTTGCGATAGAGTCAGTAACAACTAAATAGTCTGTTAATTCTTTCAACTGAATCAAAGAATCTTTCATGAATAAACCATGAGTAGCAGCGGCGACGACTTTGTTTGCTCCTTCTGATTTAACTTTCTTCACAGCTTTTATCATCGTTCCACCTGATGCAATAATATCATCCAAGATGACAACGTTCTTCCCATGAAAATTGTACTTACTTTCAATATCCGTAATCTCATACTTCTTTTTCTTTATCTTACATTCACATTCTTGTGCTAATTTTCTGCAGACAGGGCATCTTTTTTCTTTTGTTAAGAACATTTCTTCCCCAGTCGCATACTTAATCATCTCAGAAGAACCTAAATCAGGACCGATTGTCATCAAATCTGAGTCTATTTTTTCTCTTATATGATCTAAGATTAAACGACCTGCAGAAACATTAATACATTTAATACCAAAGAAGTCGAATTGACCTGGTCCTCTATGTTGGTAATGAGTATCGACTGTTATCAACTTTTCTACGCCTACAGATTTCATCAAGGTTGCGACCGTTTTAGCGCTTAATGCCTCGCCTGATTGGAATCTTCTGTCTTGACGTGAATAAGCAAGATAAGGAACCACACCCGTTATTGTCCTTGCACCCAAATCCTTAGCTGTATCTGCAATCAAGAGGAATTCCATCAAAGAATTATTCTGGTTGGGAAACATGGTTTGGACGATTATCGCATCTCTCTCATTTATATCAGTGTCTATCCTGACATATGCTTCTCCATCTGGGAATATCCTTGAAGTAACATTCTCAAATTTTATACCCAAATCTATAGCAATTTTTTCTCCTAAATATGTTGAATTGGAACCGTTTAAAACTAACATATTAATCCTATAAATATTGTAATCTAAAAGATAAATTTGTTCTATAATTTACTCGTCATTTCTTCTGCAGCTTTTCTGATATCTTCTGCCTCGTAAATCGCTCTCCCGACTATAGCGTGCCAAAACTTTCCAGCAGCTTTTGCAGCTTCAGTTATTTCTCCGCCTTGGGCAACAAAACCTGGGGCAAAGAACGTCAATTCTTTAACTTTTGGTTCTAAGAGTGATTTGTAATGTGAGATTCTATCAACTCTGTTTCCAGGAACTACGAAGTTTGTCACACCGAGGTTAGCTGCATTCAAATAAATTTCATCTAATGCTTCATCAGCTATAAAACCACCCTCACTCCTCTTGAATTTAGGGTGTGTCATCTCTCCACCAATTATAACTCCTAAACCTATATCTTTACAAGCCTTTGTCCAAGCTTCTTCTGTCGCAGGACCAGATTGTGGCCAAAGGATGACTATATCAATACCAGCATCTTTACACACTCTTGCGAATTTTTGGCCCCAGTCAGGTATATCTGTTGCAGCTTTCTGATGGTCGTATATTATCGGTAGTTTAGTGAATTTATGGATAGTCTTGACAACAGTAGGTAGACCATAATTCAACGCTAGAGCAAACCCTATTTTGTAACCACCTATACCTTTAACATCATGAGTTTGTTCTATGAGTTTCTTCAATTCTTCCAGTGTTTCTACATCACAAGCTGGTATTATACTACGGTCATACTTGATTATTCTCATATTATCTTAACCAATTTTTGAACTATCGAAATTAAATATATTTAACGTGAATAATTAGATAAAGTGATTTTATGAAAAATAACATTGAAAAAGAATTCTTGGATGTTTTAATCAAAAAAGGTGCTTTGAGGATTGCCCCCAACCTAAATGAATTGTTTGTCTTTAAGAGTGGTAGAAAATCTCCAAATTTCATCAACATCGGGGCATTAACAGATGGAGAATCGTTGAGCAAACTTAAAACAACACTGGGAAATTTCATCGGTTCTTTGTTAAAAGAGAGAAAGATTGAAGATTTTGATTTCATATTCGGTCCAGCCTATAAAGGGATTAATCTAGCAGTCTTAGCATGCGAAGGCTTACATGAACTTTATGGAATAAATAAAAGATATCTCTATGATAGAAAAGAAGAGAAAGATTATGCTGATAAAGCAATGGATCAAGTCATAGTTGGTGCAGGATATTTCAAGCCTGGGCAAAAGATTCTGTTGATAGATGATGTTATCACGACTGGTGGAACGAAAGTAGAAGCTTTAGAAAAACTCAAGGTTTTGGGTAATCATAAAGTCGTTGGTATGGTTCTGATTGTTGACAGAGAAGAAAAAATGGGAGATGCAGTAAAGGTTGAGGATAAAAGTGCTGTTGAATCGATCGAAGAAACATTTGGTTTTAAAATCTACCCCATCTTAAACATGAAAACAATCTTCAACCTAGTTAAGAATGAGTTAAACAAAGAAATAAAACAGAATTGGATAGACTATTATAACAGGTATGGTGCGATAAAACTACAATGATACCTCTTTACCATTAACAATAGTCATGATAGGCATTCCTTTTCCTTTCCATCCATCATAAGGGCTCCACTTACACTTCGTTAACAAATCATCGTTCGATATCTTCCATTCTTTCTTTAAATCGATTATAGTCAAGTTAGCATCCTTCCCTGCTTCAATACCGTAATTAGTTAAACCAAACCTTTTAACAGGACTATCATGCATCAACTCGACTAATCTTTCAAGCTTAATCATTCTTTTATTCACAGCATTCAGCATCAACTGCAATGTAGTCTCAACACCAGGAACTCCAGCGGGTGCTATCCATATATCTTGTAGTTTTTCTTCCATCATGTGAGGGGCATGGTCTGATGCAAGAATGTCGATCGTCCCGTTAGAAATTCCTTTCCATAGGGCGGTTTGATCCTCCTTTGTCCTTAGAGGTGGGTTCATCTTAGCCAATGTTCCTTTTTCTTTCAAATCATTCTGAGTCATGAAGAGATAGTGTGGACACGTTTCACAAGTGATATCTACATCCTTTTTAGTTTTTCTTATCAAGTTCAACCCTTCTTGTGTGGTCACATGACACACGTGGAGCTTGACTCTAGTCTGTCTAGCCAACTCAATCGCATCTTTTATCGCTAATACTTCTGATTCAACTGGTCTAGCAAAAGAATATTCAAACGGGTCAGTGCCTTTTCGATATCTCTTTAAATAACGTTCGTTCATCTCTTGATTCTCGGCATGAACGCAAACAACCTTATTGATTTTCGAAATGTTGGAAAAGGCTTTCATTAACAAAACATTATCATCTAATTTTAACCCACCTGTTGATTCACACATGTATACCTTGAATGCGTCAGAATGGATGGCGAGATCTTTTATATTTTCTATATTTTCTTTTGTAATTCCAGCGTAGATACCAAAGTTAACGACAGATTTTTTAGCGAGTTCTTTCTTGTCGAGTATATTGCTTACCGTAGTCGTCGGTGGGTCTGTGTTCGGCATGTCCATGACATGAGTTATACCGCCATGGGCTGCAGCTTTAGATCCTGTTAACCAGTCTTCTTTCCATGCGAAACCGGGTTCTCTGAAGTGCACATGAACGTCTATCAATCCAGGAAGAACAATCTTACCTTTGCAATTTATCTTTTCATCAGATTTAGGGAGTTTAATGTCCTTAGAAATAGAGACTATTTTTCCTTCATCGATGGCCACTCCAAAAACTAATGTTTTCCCCTTGTACCATAGCTTACAATTCTTTATAGTTAAGTCTACCGTCATCTATGGATATTTTTGTATTCATTCTTAAACTATGTTTCGATTGTGTCAATTCCTAATACCCTCAACGTTGTATCTATCTCAGGACTTTTGATCCCTAAGTTTAAGGCTATTTTAATGAGTTCCTCGGTTTCTCTAATGATAGCCAAACGACTAAATAAAGAAGAATTTTCGTCGTTTCTAAGGTCAGTAATCAAGATGGCTCTATTATTCTTTATTCTTTGAATTAGTTGCTCATTTGTGCATTCTACACGTGGAGCAGCAACTCTAATCGTTATCCCCCCTTTCTATAGTATAAGAGTTTAGGGGATACAAAAAGCTTAAAATCGAGTTTTCAACTGATTTTTGTAAATCTTTCAATCATCTCACCTTCTTTATCAAGATAGTATAACTTCCGATACAATTTCTCTTGAGTCCCAACAAGTATGGAGATTCCTTTGTATTTCTTCCTTTCTAACTACTTGTTTGCATCTAGAACATACCATGAAATCTGTGCCTTTCCACATAGCTTCTTCTCCGGTATAGTCTGTGCCTTTCCACATAGACCCTTCTCCAATATCAAATCTAATTTTTCTCCCCTCCTCCAATACAATATAACAGTGTTATGTCCTTAAGTAATTTTTTCTACTAATATCGAAAATATCACTAATTTTATCAAGATTTTTCTACAAAACATCGAAAATATTTCGGTAATGCAGAAAATATACCAAAAAACAATAAATGATGCAATTAAGGCAAATAAAAGATATTATGCCGTTTTTAAGCCAAAACATCATTTTTTTTCATATTGATAAATCCTCTTTCCCATGGATTAATAATCTAAAAGACAATATTGATACTATGATAAAAACTTACATAAAATTTCTAGAGCCATACGAGAGAGAATCATCCAAAAAAATCAAGAAAAAAGGTTTAACTATAACAGTTTCTGGAAAATCTGGTTCTGGTAAATCTTTAGGAGCGATGGCGATAGCTAAGGCCTTGAAACTAAAATACGTGAGCGCTGGTCAAATCTTGAGAAATATTTCAAAAGAAAAAGGAATCAATCTAGTTAAAATGAGTGAAATCAGGGGACCTGAAGTAGACCATGAGACGGACAAACAAACTTTAAGGCTTGCGATGGAAGGTAACGTTGTTCTTGACGGCAGATTAACAGGCTGGACTGCAGGAGGTTGGGCAGATGTCAAGGTATATTATGTCTGCTCTATGAAAGTCAAGGCTGAACGCGTAGCAGAGAGGGATAATACATCGGTTGAAGAAGCAGAAGAAATGATAACGAAGAGAGACAAGGAAGATCACAAAAAATATCATGAGTTGTACGGAATAAATTCTTACGACGAGTCGATTTATGACATTATTATAAACAACGAAAAATTAACGAAAGAAGAAGCAGAAGTTATTCCTGTAAAATTAGTTAAAGAATCCTTGAAAAAATCTAAATCAACCAAATAACCGCATAAGCAATCAGACAACTTGCCGTAATGAAGGGCATTGCCGGATAAAACTTCCCTTCTTTTCCTTTGAACAGCAAGAAAAGTAGGGTTAAACAGATGAAGATTGGGATTATCAAAGTTTTAACGAATGCCATTCCTTTTGTTAACTGGCTAAACTTAACTAAACTCTCCATTACAACCCCAGAGAACATGAGTGGAAAAGCAACATCACCACCACCGATGATCGCACCAACAATTTTTTTCTGTCTTCCTTTTTTTACTGCTTTATACGGTATCATTATTCCTGCGAACACTTTACTCTTTATTTGGAACTTTGCCATCGTTACCATGTGTTTGCTCTTAAAGACAGCATAAAAATCGTACAAGGATATTGCTAGCAATAAAGCTATGACCCATTTCAACTCGAACAAGGGAACGAGCATCACAGCTATACCACTGTACATTAGTACTTCAGTTATGTTGTGGATTATGACGTTGGGCTTGAATATTTTAATCAAAGCCAATATGAATGCTATTATGAATGCTAAAACAGGGTTGATCAAAACACCCAAAGACAGAGTTATCGCCAAGAATATCGACCCAAAAAATAAAAGTTTCCATATGTTGACTATCCCAATCTTTATTATAACCAAAAGTATGATGGTTGATGTTGCAATGGCAGTGATAATCCAAACGAAACTTTCCCATCCGCTCACTTCTGGTCTTGGTCCGAGAACAGTTTCAGGATGAAATACCTGCTGAGTCCCGTTCACGACTTCTACTTTCATGTCTTTGTACAATATTCCCAGTCCTACTACTTGGGAGATAAAGAACAAAGATATGAGGACAAAAATGGTTTTAAAATCATACTTCATACACTTTTTAGAGAGAATAGATTTAATAAAACTTTCTAAAATTGTATTTTTTTAGTTACATAACTTCAATTCTACGACTGAGAGCGAACCGAAAGTGAAGAGTTCCGAAGCGAGCGCGCGGCTATATTATAAACTATACAGTAAATAACCGAAAAGTATATAAAATATATTTTATAATTAAAACATATTGTAATAGGTGATAATATGGGAGTTGCCATAACTAAAATATCTCAAAATGGTCAGGTGGTTATACCTTCGGATATACGAAAAAATGCTGGAATAAAGCCATCTACTCAATTTATAATTTTTAATGAAGATGGAGATCTATTTCTTAAACAAATTAAAGAAAAAAAGCTGCTTGAAGATTTTAAACTAATAAGAGATATAGAAATGAGTGAAATAGAAATCAAAGAAGGTAAGTTTATAGAAGCAGATACAAGCATGTCTGAAGAAGAAATAATAAAACTACTCGAGAAAGATTGAATGAAGATTATTTTCTCGGGGAAATTCGCTAGAGAATTCAACAAAATAAAAGATCAAAATTTGAAAATAAGAATATTAAAAAATATTAAAAAAATCCAAGAATTACCAGAATCAGGAAAACCACTCAGATATGATCTCAAAGGACATAGAAGACTTGTGATTAATCCATTCAGAATAATTTATAGGATAGAAGATAATCAGATAATAATTAACTGTTTTGAACATAGAAAAGATGTTTACAAGAGATAAAAGCGAGTATTCGGAAGCGAAGAGTAAATTTTTGGAGGGTTCGAGCGTCGGCGAGTATGTAAAAAATTAACGATTTAAGTTTTAAGAGTTAAATAAGAACTATGCCAATTTATTCAGAAAATGGTGTTTTACATATAGATGTAAAGGCCTATAAAACACTTGAATTTTGTGGCATTCATCCTAGAGATGTCACGGATTATACTATGCCTTTAAAAAGAGGTGAAACAGTAGAGATAATAACTGGTCCTGAGATGCATATTGATAATAGGATTTTATCACAACTTAAAAAATATTGGAACTTAAATGTGTATATTTTAAGAGGTTGGGCATTAGATGAAAAGGGACTCAAAGAAGAATTGGCTAAACCAACTAATGAAAGAAAGTTCCATCATTTTATTCTTGCTTATTCAGGAGATGGCACATATTGTTGTTTACAGCATATTCACGAACTATATGATCATACTTCTGGTTGGAGGACATGGGAAAACGAACCTATTGTTACGCAAGTTGGGGAAGATAAATTCAGAAAACTTAAAAAAAATTCTGAGTTAGTTGATAGAACTAAGATTATTGAAAGTGTAGGTCCTGAAAACTTCGGTAAAATTGAAGATGGAAAATGGATGAAAGCCAATTCAGAAGATTTAGCGAAATTAGAAGAAGGATTAGAAAAAGTTACATTACTAGCATCATGTATTTAAAAACGGGATAATTACGCTCGCTTTAGCGAGAATACTGGCGCGAGAACCCGTAAAAAATTTATTGCATCTAACGGATCCTTTTATGCGAAATTAATAATAACGAAGTTTATTTTAATTTGTGCGAAGCACCGAGCACCGCAAGGATGAGGAGCGCAAGCGTATAAAAGGTGTTATGTTCTCCGAACGAGACTTTTCAAATGACTACAATTACTACGAGTGAGGACGAGATTTCAAAGAAAGCGAAGAGTTCAGCAAAACCTTTACTTTGACTCGGCTTGACGAGTTGAAGAAAAGAACGAGGGGATTTTTCACGAGCCGGATTTTTTATCTCTTACTTATCATAAATTTTTCTGATTTTAAGATGTAGTTTAACAAAAATCGAACGACCGAAGGATATTTAAAGATTAGTTTTTCACTATTATGTGATGAAATGGTAAGCTACACCGTACTTTATAAACAAGATCCAAATAAAAGAGTAGAATTACCAGTAATCGATAAATTTTTAAGGGGTATAGGTTATACAATTCAAGATATAGAACCTCCGTTTAGGGAATCTCAGGTTGGAACTATTAGTTATTTAAATGAAACAACAAAAGCAGGAGTAAACGTATCACGATGGCAGGCGTCCGTAGGTCGTTCAAACTATGCATTGACATTGCCATTCAATGAAGAAGAAAAAAAACGAATTCTTGATGCAATGGATAGAGAAGGATTAAAGTTACTTGGCGAAGAGTAAAAGGAATGTATTAAAAATTGATAGAACAAAAATTTATTTCAACAATACCCCCTATTTAATAATTACACTGCTGGATAATTACGTTTTTGCGAGTGAAAAATTCCCGAGTGTGTTTTGCTGAATTGAATATAACGGAACTTTTTTAACGAATGTTATTTTTAACGCAGTATAAAAAGAATTTGTGAACGAACTGAACCGAGCGATAGTGAAGCGTTAAAAAAGTGTTAGATGCCTCGAAGGAGACTTTTTCACATGACTTCAATTCTACGACTGAGAGCGAACCGAAGGTGAAGAGTTCCGAGGCGAGCGCGCGACTTTTTTAAAAAATTATTAAAAATAAGACAGAGAAAATATAAAGGGTCCAACTAATATAGGTATGAACAAAATAAAACCTAAAAGAAACGAACTTATTCGTTTTTTATCTAAAATATTATAAAATACTCCGCAAAGCATAGCAAAACCCAAACATGCTAAGGGCAAGCCAATCATAAAGAGTAGTATTAAACCTCCCCCGATTAATTCAAAAAATAATCCAACGAAAAAGAAAATTAATTTTCTTTCAATTGAATTTCTTGTAAATTCAAAAATTATATACGTCCAACCTCTTTCATCTTTTCTTCTTATCCAACCACTCTTAAAAGTCAAACCGCCACCAAAAATAATGCCTAAACCAACAATTCCTGAAAATACAATAATTATCGCTATAACTATGGGATGAAATAAACTTGCGATAAAAAAGAGAAAAAACAATATTATGTAGAAAATTATTATAAACTGTATTGTTGTATTTTTTAATGACAATTTCAAAAATTCTTTCCAGTCCATCAATTATTATTTTATCATAGCGGATAATAAACCTATTGCGCGAGCCTCGGAATTGCATCTAACTACTATTAGACGAACTTCTAAAAGAAGTCAAGCTTAAAGCCAGCAAAAACTACCAAAGAAGACTGTTTAAAATTCAAGGATACCTACTCGGTACCACACCGACTTGTTTTGTTTACAATATAATGTATACGCAATAGAAATCTTTATATAATACTTAATGTATATATATTAAATGATAAAAATGGAATATAATCTTTCAGGATTAAAAAAACAATTAGAAGCTAGAGGAGTAAGTAAAAGAACGATAAAATCGTATCTCTACTACAACCAAAAACTTCTAGGATTCGCTGACAAAACTGCCAATTACATAGACAGAAATGACATAAATTCCTTCCTATCTAACTTAAAACAAAGAGGATTATCTAACAACACTTTAGCACATGTTACAGCAGCATTAAAATTCTATTATCAAAACATTCTAGGTAGAAAGTTCTTTTTTGGTATAAGATATCCCAGAAGGGAAAGAAAGATACCGACAGTATTGACAAAAGAAGAAATCAAGAGAATGATAGAAATAACAAAGAACCCTAAACATAGGTTGTTAATAGAACTCGCATACGGATCTGGATTAAGGGTAAGTGAAGTAGTCAAATTAAAATTAAAAGACTTTGACTTCGAGAATAGATTAATTTTTGTCAGACAAGGAAAAGGTAGAAAAGATAGAAAAACAGTATTACCAGAGAATTTGATCATAGGGGTAAAGGAAAATTTTACTGAAAAAGATGGAGAACAATTTCTATTTTCAGGCTATAGAAATAGCCATTTAAGCATCAGATCGGCACAAAAAATAATTAAACATTCTGCTGAGTTGGCAAAAATCGACAAAAACGTCTATGTTCATGCTTTAAGACACTCTTTTGCGACACATCTGTTAGAAAATGGTTTTGACATAAAACATATTTCAGAATTGCTTGGTCATAAAAGACTTGAAACAACCCAAATTTATCTTCATACTTCAGCAGAATATTTGAAAAACGTAAAAAGTCCGTTGGATGATTTACTATCTTTTGACAAACAAAAGAAATTATTAACAACTTAAAAGTAAACTTTCTTCCCACTCTTATCTCTTTCAAAAACTCCGAACTCAGTCAACTTTCTCAATTGTTTAGAACTCAACACAGGTCCTTCTTTGCATACTCTTATGTCATCAGTACAACACTGTCCGCACAAACCAAAACCACATTTCATGTATCTTTCCAAAGAAGCCTGACATTCTATTTTATGTCTTTCACAAATTTCAAAGACTTTCCTCATCATTATCTCAGGTCCACAAGTGTAAACACAATCGAACTTCTCTTTCTTCAATAAATCTTTCATAGTATCAGTAGGAAGTCCTTTTTCTCCGAAAGAACCATCATCAGTCGTAACTATGACTTTAGAACAGTGTTTTTTTAGTCTATTAACGAAGAATAAATCGTTTTTAGTGTTTGCTCCAACTATTGCGGTAATTTTAACTTTCTTGAATTTTTCAGCTAAGAGTGTTAACGGTATAACACCGCAACCACCGCTGACTAAACAAACATTCTTGCCTTTCAGCTTGAAACCATTACCATAAGGTCCTCTTATCCCAACCTTATCCCCCCTTTTCATTTTAAAAAATTCTTCTGTAAAAGGCCCGACTTTTTCCACAGTTATGCCTAGAGGATTTTCAAATGAAACGGCAAAAGGTTTCTCATCCATTCTTGGGACCCAAATCATCAAGAATTGTCCTGGTTCAGCTTTAAATTTTTTATCGAAGAAAAACGTCTTAACATCTTTATTCTCATCAGCCACAGATTTTATCTCTAGCACTTCTGGTATTTCCATTCAATCACCATGCGCAACTCCCACGATTTCTTTCAGTCTTGAATAACCATGAGACTTCATGAATTCGTTCGTCTCATCGCAAACTTTCTTGAAAATATCTAACTCACGATAGTATATTCCAGTCCCGATGCCAACAACAGTAGCGCCAGCCATCATCATCTCTACAGCATCTTTACCGGTTATGATTCCACCGACACCTATAATCGGAATTTTCACAGATTCATAAATATCATAAACACATCTAACTGCTATCGGTCTTATCGCTGGTCCACTCATTCCACCGACTTTAAAATCTAGTATTGGTTTTGTCGTCTCAACGTCTATCGCCATTCCAGGACCAAGAGTATTTATTGATGTTATACCATCTGCACCAGCTCGTTCAGCAGCCTTGACAACATCTCCTAAACACATGATATTAGAAGAAACTTTAACGAATAACGGTAACTTTGTTTTTTCTCTAACAGCAGACGTTATCTCTTCAGTCGCTTCTGGCGTCCCTTGTCCAGCTAACAACCCGAAACCAGGAGTATGTGGACACGAAAGAACGATTTCGATAGCTTTGAAGCCAACTTCTTTTATATTTTCAGTCAAATAAGCAAATTCTTCTGCATCGCTACCCACTAAACTTCCTATCACTGGTACAGGAAAATCATTCAAATCTTTGAATTCCTCTTTTGCTGCTTCAAGTCCAGGATTAGAATAGCCGACAGCATTAAGAAAAGTTTCATTAGTAGTTTGAATCAAGACAGGGTTTTTATGTCCTTCTCTCGGTTTTATCGTTATCGATTTAGTTGTGACTGCTCCAGCTCCAGCTTTTGCTACTGATAACATCATCTTCTTAGAAATGCCGAGAATTCCTGAAGCTAGTATTGTCGGGTTTTTTAGTTTCAACCCTGCCAATTCAACGTTCAATTTTACTGACATAATCTTGATTAATATTTATAAAACATCCTTTAAATCAATCAGTCTTTCACAATAATTGCATCTCAACCTCACTGGTTCTTTTTCTTCGACCATGAATTTTGTTAACATCGGTTCATCGCTGTTTGTGATACACTTAGGGTTAGGACATTTCAACACTCCTTCTAGTAAATCTGGAAGCTCAATCTTACTCTTCTTCACGACTTTAAAATCCTTTATCACATTCCAAGTTGCATTGGGAGCGACTAGTGCTATTTTATCGACTTCCTCTTTCTTCAAAGCCTTATTCTCAATTTTTACTATATCTTTATGTCCAATCCTTTCACTTGGAACATTCATAAGTAATGCAGTTGTGTTTGGGAAACCATCACCTATTCCTAGTATATCTAGAACTTTCTTGCCTCTTCCAGCCATTATGTGGTCTATGACTGTTCCATTCTTAATTTTTTTTACTTTTAATTCCTCTTTCATCTATATCACCCCACTAATCAAAGATAACAATGCCATTCTCACAGGCACACCATAGAATGTTTGATCGAAGTATTTTGCACATTTCATCTCATCAACCTTAGGATCTATTTCTGTTATTTTTGGCAGTGGATGCAATATCGCTACCTCATCTTTGCATTGTCCTAAAATTTCTGGAGTTATCCTAAAAGCTTTCTGCATCCTTTCTGCTTCAAATTTGTCTTCAAACCTTTCTTTTTGAATTCTACAAATATAGATTACATCTGCTTTCCTTAGTCCAGCGTCTATATCGTTTGTTTGAAATGGTTTCTTACCAAACTTATTCTCAATCTCAATCAAGATATCTTTAGACATTTCTAAACCTTTTGGAGAAACAAATGTTATGTTTGCGTCGAACATCGCTAAAGCAAATGATAAAGACCTCATAGTTCTTGCATATTTCAAATCACCTAAGAGTACAACATCCAAACCTTTAATCTTACCTTTTACTTTCTTAATCGTGTAAAGGTCGAGTAAAGTTTGAGTAGGATGTTGATTTCCTCCGTCACCGGCATTGATGACTGGTTTACTCGAAACTTCTGCTGCCAATCTTGCCGACCCCTCCATTGGATGTCTTATTACAATCATATCACAATATCTTTCGACTGTCTTTATAGTATCCACGAGGTTTTCACCTTTTGTCATCGAAGTAATCGTTGTTCCAGAGAATCCCATCACCTCTCCGCCTAGTCTTTGCATTGCTGATGTGAAAGATAGTCTAGTCCTTGTAGAGGGTTCGAAAAATAAAGTTCCTAGGATTTTTCCTTCCATGAGTTTACAGACTTTTTCTCCTCTTGCGTATGTCTCCATTTTTTCTGCTGTGTTTAGAATCAGTTGTATATCATCTTTATTCATATCTCTTATTGAGATTATATCTTTCCCTTTCAGATTCATCACAACCCCTCCTGAAATTCATTCAAACTTCTTATCGAGAATCCATCATTACACGAAATGGCATCTACAAATGTTTTTGTAATCTCCAAATTCGTGAAAATGGGTATTCCAAACTCGACTGCTAACCTCCTAATCCTATATTCATCCTCCAAAACTTTTTCAGATTCATTTATATTATGTGTAACAGTAGGAATATTTATTACTAAATTTATTTTCTTGTTCATTAAGTAATCACGAATGTTTGGTTTTTCACTCTCTGAAACTTTGTATAATTTCTTATTTGGCACTCCATTTTTTATAAGGAATTGTCCTGTATGTTCCGTTGAATAGATAAAGAACCCTAAAGCATGTAACTTCTTGACTATTGGTATTATATCACTCTTATTTCCACCCATCGTAACTAAGACAGAATTATTGGTTCTAGGTAATGATATACCACTTGCTATTAAGCTTTTAACAAATGCATCTGAGAATGTTTTACCGATGCAAGCAACTTCACCAGTAGAAACCATTTCAACTCCTAGAGTTGGATCTGCACCGTGAAGCCTCATGAATGAGAACTGTGGAACTTTAACACCATAATGATTGGGTATGATTTCTTCTGTCGGTATTTTTTCATTTAACATCGCATCCACTGATATTTCCATTAGATTCTTGTTTATGACTTTTGAGACAAAAGGCATGGACCTAGAAGCACGTAGATTACATTCTATCACGAAAATATCACCATCTTTAACTATGTATTGGATGTTGAAAGGTCCTTTGATTCTCAAAGAAGTTGCAATTTTTTTCGTGTATTCTCTTATTTTGTTTTTTATTTTTTTTGGAATGGTTAAAGTTGGTATGGACATACTAGCATCCCCAGAGTGTATTCCTGCATTCTCGACATGTTCGATTATAGCACCTATGAACACATCTTCACCATTACAAACACCATCAACTTCTACCTCTCTTGCATTCTCTATGAATTTTGAAACTACTACTGGGTGTTCTCTTGAGACATAAGTCGCTTCTTCTATATATTTTTCAATATCTTTCTCGTTGAATGCGACATTCATAGCCGCACCGGACAAAACGTATGAAGGTCTTATCAAAACTGGATATCCGATATTCTTACTGAATTCTTTTATTTGTTCAACAGACTCTAACCTACTCCAAGGTGATTGTTTTATTTTCAATGAATCGAGTAACGATGAGAATTTTACTCTATCCTCGGCTTTGTCTATATCTTTTGCATCAGTTCCAAAAATCTTGACGCCATTCTTTGATAATTTTAATGCAATATTATTTGGTATTTGACCACCAACCGATACAACTACACCATCGGGTTTTTCTTTATCAACAATATCCAAAACTCTCTCTAGAGTCAATTCTTCAAAATAAAGTTTATCCATGACATCAAAATCTGTTGAGACTGTTTCAGGATTGTAGTTGATCATGATTACTTCGAACCCCCTTTCTCTAAGTGACAGGGCGCAATTAACGCAGCACCAATCGAACTCAACACTACTACCAATACAATACGTACCTGAACCCAACACAATAATTTTTCTCCTCTCTTCAAAATTGATGTCATCTTCTTGACCACCATAAGTGAGATACAGATAATTCGTCTTCGCTGGCCATTCTGCCGCCATAGTGTCGATTTGATTTACAAAAGGAATTATGTTGAGTCTCTTTCTTATTTTTCGGACTTCTAATTCTGTTTTTTCAAGGATCATCCCAATTTTTTTATCGGAGAATCCTATCTCTTTTGCATTTCTGATGAGTTCATAAGATTTCTTTTTCATCATTTCATCTTCTAATTTGATTATATTTTCAATCCTACTCAAGAACCATTCATCTATACCAGTCAACCTATAGATTTGATCGACTGTCATACCTTCCTTTAACCCTTTAACAACATAAAAAAGTCTCATATCACTTGGGTTTTCTAATTCATATTTAATCTTTCTGAAGTCGAAACTCAGATCTTCCACGTCTGTTAGTTCTCTGCTAATGTTCAACATCCTTACAGCTTTCTGCAATGCTTCTTCAAAGCACCTTCCAATTCCCATTACTTCTCCAACAGATTGCATTTGTGTGCCTATACGTCTTTTAACTCTTCTGAATTTTCTGAAATCCCATCTCGGAATCTTAACAACACAATAATCTAGTGCAGGCTCAAAACATGCAGTTGTAACTTGAGTGACTTTATTCTTCAATTCTGGTAATGTGTATCCAAGAGCAAGTTTTGCTGCTATGTATGCTATGGGATAACCAGTTGCTTTAGAAGCGAGTGCAGATGACCTGGATAAACGAGGATTGACTTCAATCACTCTGTATTCTTCACTATCAGGATGTAATGCAAACTGAATGTTACATTCGCCTATTATTCCCAATGTTCTGATAACTTTGAACGATATCATTCTTAACAGATGGTATTCACGATTAGTCATAGTTTGAGAAGGTGCAACAACGATACTATCACCTGTATGAATTCCCATCGGGTCGAAATTTTCCATGTTGCAAACAATCGTACAGTTGTCATTCTTGTCACGCATGACTTCATACTCAATTTCTTTCCACTTGCCGAGATACTCCTCTATTAGAATCTGATTTATTCTTGATCTTGATAATCCACGAGAAGCTATTTCTTCAAGTTCCATTTCATCTCTTGCTACTCCTGAACCTTCACCCCCTAAAGTATATGCAACTCTGACCATTACAGGATAGCCAATCTTATCTGCAACTTTTTTAGCTTCCTCTAGAGATGTTGCTTTTTCACTTCTTGGAATTGAAATATTATTCTTTAACAGAGTTTCTCTGAATTTATCTCTGTTAGAGCAAGTCTGAATTGCTTTGATACTAGTACCCAAAACATTTACTCCATATTTTTTTAGTATTCCTCTTTCATAAGATTCCACACCAGCATTCAAAGCGGTCTGTCCACCAAATCCTAAGAGTATGCTATCTGGTCTTTCTTTTTTAATAACTTCTTCAACAAAATCTGCATTAACTGGAAGTAAATAAACTTTGTCTGCAAACCTTGTGTCTGTTTGTATTGTTGCAACGTTTGGGTTGATTAATATGACTTCAATTCCTTCTTCTTTCAATGCTTTAATAGCCTGAGCACCAGAATAATCAAACTCTCCTGCTTCACCAATTTTTATTGCTCCTGAACCTAATATGAGAGTTTTTTTAATTTTCATGTTTTTTCATCCTCCGAATGAAATCATCGAACAGAAAATTTGTTTCATAAGGTCCAGGTGACGCTTCTGGATGGAATTGAACCCCAAAAACATCCTTGGTCTTGTGTACAATTCCTTCAACAGTTTTATCATTGGCATTGATGAAAGAAACTTCAAAACCTGTTCCTTTTAAACTTTTTGATTCGATGGCATAACCATGATTCTGTGAAGTTACGTAACATTTTTTATTTCTTAAGTCAATTGATGGGTGATTTTGGCCACGATGACCAAATTTTAATTTATAAGTATCGCAACCTGCTGCTAATGCGAGGAGTTGATTTCCAAGACAAATACCCATCATGGGTATGTTCATCTCTAACAATTCTCTTAAAGTTTCAATCGTTTTTTCACACATCTTCGGATCACCAGGACCATTACTTATAAGAATGCCATCAGGTTCAAGAGAAAGTATTTTTTTCAAAGAGAAATCAAAAGGAACCCTAAAAACATCTACCTTTTGTTTTAACAAATTCCTCATTATTCCGAATTTCACTCCACAATCTATAACAACAACTCTTAATAAATTCCCGCTTTCGTATCTTATCGTATCATTGATAGTAACATTTTCAACTAAGTTTGTTTCATTTAGGTCAGGAATATTTTTTGCTTTCTCCTTATATTCATTCAGATGAACTTTTTCATCTTCTTCAAAAACTTTCAGTATTCCCAACATGACGCCTTTTACTCGCAATTTTTTTGTTAAAAACCTTGTATCGATACCTTCTATTCCCGGAATTTCATTCTCGAATAACCACTGATGTAGAGATTTTTTTATACTCCAATGACTTGGTGTTTGGGATAATTTGTGAATAATGTAACCTTTAACTTGTATTCTGTTTGATTCAAAATGAAGAGGTAGACCAAATTCGTCTATCAATGAAAAAGGAGGAACTCCATAATTTCCGATAAGAGGATAAGTTTGAGTTAAGATTTGACCTGAGTAGGAAGGATCTGTTAAAGCTTCAGGGTAACCAACCATTCCTGTATTAAAAACTACTTCACCAGTAACCTCACAAGGATAACCAAAACCAGAACCAATGAATATGGTTCCATCTTCTAATACCAAAATTGCTTGATTTATGGGAACCCACCACTAATTAGGTCAAAGTTTTTAATAAATATTTACTATTCTGGATTGTATGTGTTTGAATGAGATAAATTTAAAAAGTTCAGAAAACCTATATTGTGCAAGTATTTTTCTTTAAGGCAACCTTATTCAACTTCCACTATATCCCCGATCGTGAGTTCTGCTTTCTTGATTTTCCTTTCTGTGTATTTTCTTTCATAAGGTCTCTTTAATTTTATTTCAAGAAACTTTTCTATCTTATTAGTTAAAGTATCGTCGGGTGTCATCTCTCCATTCTCAATCCTTTTTATCACAGATTCTTTTTCTTTTATTTTTTCGGCAAATTCTTCTCTAGTTAAACCTTTTTTTCCTCTAGTCTCAATTATTATCTTTCCATAATCTTCGACAAAGAAAGCTTCTTCTTCTTCATATGAAGATAAAATATCAACTTCTTTTTTTTCTGTTTTAACAGGCTTAGGCTCCATTATCTGTTCGCCAAAACTCAAACAACTTTCGCATACATCAAGGACAGATCCTTCTATTTTTACTTTAAACAATTTAGGAGTATTCTTCCCACATATTGTACATTCGATCTTAATCCCCCATTATCATGATTTTATTTCGATTGCACGGATTAAATCAGTATGTATAATTATTTTATGTACATCAGTAACTTCTATCTTTTTACCACCATATTTCACTAAACAATTTTCACATACATCTATTATAGGTCCCCCTATTATGGCTTTAAAAGGAATTGTTATTTTTTTTTCACATATAGTGCATGTTGGAATAAAAACACCATGTATTATTTTGAACAAAACAAATAAATTTTTAATCAATCCCTACAAATTTCTATAAAATTCTTGAAAACCATTCTACCATTTTTTGTATCATCTACTTCGGGATGGAATTGTAAACCAAACATCGGGAGTTTAACGTGTCTCATCGCTTGAATATTACATTTTTCTGAATGTGCTAAAATCTTGAAATTTTCTGGCAAAACCAAAACTTCATCGTTGTGAGCTTCCCATGTAGTAAAAGTTTTTTCAACACTCTTTAAAATCTGATTTTCTTCATCAACAAATATTTCTACAGGACCATATTCTGGAAATTTTGCAGGACCAGCTTTACCACCAAAAACAACCGCAATCATCTGATGGCTAACACACATACCTAACATAGGAATTTTCAGGTTTTTTATTAAATTCGGCAAATTACCTAATTTGTCAATCTCTGAACCAATCCTTTGTGGTCCACCACCCATTACAAACCCATCAGTTCCCATATCATTCAATTCTTCTACTGTTATCGACAATGGAACTAATTCACTTTCTACTCCCAATTCTTGAAGACATCTAGTAATCATATGATTGTATTGTCCTCCTATATCTGCAGCAGGAATTATCATATCAATCACTCGTATTCAACAGTAGCAGGAGGTTTAGGGGTAATATCATAATAAACTTCAGAAACTTCTTTACATTCATCCATTATCTCTTTTGCAGTTTTTGCAAATTTATCCCACGGCATTTCAGTGACTTTTGCTGTCATGTAGTCTCTTGTTGTTATCGACCTGATGAATATTATATATTTTCCTTTTCTTGATTTTTCAGTTATATTGTAGACAACCCTTGTGAATTCAGGATTCTTGGATATGATGTCTGTTTGCAATTCAACTAATTTTTCTATCGGTGGTTTGAAAAGGCTAGAACCGGAAGTTATAGATAATGCAGCTAATTTTTTATAAGATCTCAAATCACCCTTAACACCAGTAACCAAATTTTTCGGAACTTTAATCTTAACGCTATTCGAATCGATATCAAAAAACTCTGAGACTAATTCTTTTATATTATGTTCACATCTTTGTTCCTCACCGTCGATTATTGCCGCAAAATATTGGCTGCCTTCAATGTTTCTCTCTACAATTTTTGTTGCTCTTTTTTCTATGTCTAATTTTTCTTGGTTAACATTACCAATAACTCTCACTAGCAGACCAGGTCCTGGGAATGGTTGTCTTTCTGAAAAATCCACATGAATGTTTAAATGCCTTGCAACTTCTCTAACTTGATCCTTGTAAAGATAAGCCAACGGTTCAATTACTTGGAACCCAAATTTTTCTACAGGGTTTATTCCAACTTGACTCAACACGTTATGTTGTGTCTTTATTCCACCTTTAGTTTCAATCCAATCTGGTGCGATCGTACCCTGGACAAGAAACTTACAGCCCTCTTTTTTAGCGGATTCACTCAACACATCATAAAAAGTTTGTCTGAACACTTTTCTCTTATCTTCTGCATCAACTAAACCTTCTTGTGCATCTATGAAACGTTTACTAGCATCAACAATCTTAAATGGTAAATTCATTTCATCATAATATTGCTTAACTTTCTCAGGTTCGTCCAATCTCATGAATCCTGTGTTGATAAAAACACACTGAAGTTTATCATCTATAGCCTTATGAGTTAAAACAGCACAAGTTGTGCTATCCACACCTCCAGAAACAGCAATAAGTGCCTTTTCATTCCCCACAACACGTTTGATTTCTTCAAGCTGTTTTTCAACAAAATCTTTAACATTCACTTAGGTCACGATTTCTTCTAACATTTTTCTTTCTTTTGCCCTTTTCAATTCTAGGGCTATTCTGTCACCCATACTCATCCTTCTTATGTACTTTGCATTAGCATACTTTCCTCCGATACCCATGTGTGTGTTCGTTCCACCACCATGTCTCAAAGCAACATCTTGTGTTACTGGTACATGCATGAATACGTCTGACCCCTCTGGAACGTCATACAACCCAAAGTTAACTCCACCTATTCCACTAACTTTAGTCCATGTAATCATCGTCTGTAAGCACCAAGCTCCGATTATTCCTGGAGGCTCAATTTTTTGTGTTATCAACAAGAAAGCATTCGCAGTCTTATGTATATCTTTCAGCAAAGATTCACGCAATGATATGTCACAATGTGCAGTAACTTCAAAAGTCAAGGGATACGGCGTTTTGTTCCAATCAACTTTTGTTTGAACATCAGCTGGTAGTCTAAGTACACCATCATGTGTCGTCTCTCTTCTTTCATCTATCGATAAGAATTCATTAGCCAAACATTTTCTTGCATCTTCTATCGACATATCATAAAATTCTGAAAAGTATTTTTCCGTGTCACCCCAACTTTCTTTTGCGTTCAAAGGAGAATAAAAGAAGTTGAAATTTCCATGTGGACCTGGAACATATTCTTCTATTCTTCCATCCTTCAAGCATTCTTCATCTATATGTCCTGATTCTAATTCTATTTCAATTTTTCTTTCCATATCCTCTGAATTTGCAGCAAATATGAAACCACGCTCATACTTTCTGTGTTTGGATTCAGTCTTCAATAGAATAGGTTGATCAATCTTTTCATCAAATTTTACTCCGTTTTTTGTTACTTTGTATTTAATCTCTTTAGGTATAGGAATACCAGCTTTTTTTGCAAACCAATAATAATCTTTCTCTATTAACCCACGATTCTCGACCTTTAATAACTTTCTTGATCCAAGAATAGGGACAGCAAATTGATTTTCAATACTACTACATTTTTCATCATCGCCCACATAGACAGTGAAAGCCCTATTAGGAATTTGAATACATTCCAACTCGATTAATTCATCGATATGTTTTAGTATGTCAGAATAATTGTCGAGAATTAGAATACCTCTCTTCCATCCGTTCTTCTTTAAATCGGAAATATCTCTTGTGACTATAACTTCGTTCCTCACGAGCAATGGCAAGTCTTCTATAACATCGTCTGGTTCTCCTACCGTAGGGTTCTGTAAATAAATTATGGCTCTTTGTGGGGTTGTATATATGATTGACCTTATGCCGTAGTCTCTAGCTCCTGCTGCGGCATCCAGAGCAGAATGTGAGCCTAGATTAAGCAACTTTGGTTCTTTAAACCTCTTAACAACTTCTTGCATATCATCTCGTTCTATCATGAACACCACCTCCCGAGGAATGAACAATTGTGATCAGGATCAAAAGAATATACAGTAAGAACAATAAACGATTCAGAAAACGATTTTTTATGGTTCGAGATTTTGTCCGACATTAAATAATTACTTATCATCAAATATATAAAAGTTAATGCTCGGTGCAGTAGATCCGAATGTAGAATTTAACTTGAATATTTTGTGTAAAAAACAACCGAAAAATCTTCTAAAAGTTTATGAAATTATTCTTAAAATTAGAAAAAATGAACTAAAATTTCAGAAAATTACATTAAATCCATTAAAACTCTATTCTTACATCTAAACGAAATCTTTCAAAACTGCAAAACTAGTGTCATGTGACATAAGAAAGAGTATACAAGACAGTACCGAATATCTTTGATGTAACAAAATGTTCATCCTTCAATTCACCGAATAAATGTAGGCTTATCAGACTATCTATAATTATCCACAGATTGTAAAGGAGAGTTGAATACAAGAAGTAGAACAATCTGATCACGTAATTCTTCGAAGTCGTCTTAGCCCTGAATTCCTTCTTCATCCTGTAACTGGTCTCAATTCCCCATCTCTTGGCGTAGAGTTCTGGGAGTTTGTTTATTAAGTTGATATCATTCTGGTTGATATCCATGTTTGTTGCAAAGACTAACTTCTTCTTATCTTTCTCAAGCATCACAAGGTTAAAATTCGTCTTTTTCTCTCCAGTTCCCATCTGGTATTCATTTATTACCATCGGTGCTGGCGTTACTTTCATTAACCTTCTCACTTCAGGGTTTCTAACGGCTGGCATCAAGAAAGTGACCCCAAATTCCTTTAACAAGTTTATCATGTTGATCGAGAAGAAATACCTGTCAACATAAAGTTTCTTGATTTTCACTTTATTCTTTGCATACACTAGTAATTCTCTTATAATATTCTCTTTTTGAGTGAGTTTACCGATTGGTAAGACCAACAACGTGATTCTTTTGCCAAATTCAACAACGTTTATGCTTGCGAACTTGTAACAGTAAGTTGTTCCTCTCTCTGGTTTCTTTCCGACGACCATGTCATCGTTCTTATCCCCATAGTAGAACCATTCTGTGAAGTCTATCGCCAAGTCAACCCTCTTTCTATTGTCGAGAATGCCAGAACTTATCGCTGTCTTGTACATGATATCAAAAGCGTCCTTGAACATCCTTTGAACGGCTTCTTTGTCTTCATACTTGCTTATGTGATATAACAAAGTATCAGCCGTAGGTGATTTTTTCTCGTTTAGCCTTCTGTAAGTCTTAGAACCGTTCTCGGTGAAATCGTGTGTCATTGCGACGTAAGTTAACAGATTAAGAAAATCCTCCTTCTTGTAAACGGCATTGTGACGAAGACAGAAGCCTATGTGTGGGTAGATATTCTTTCTAATAAATCGACACAGTTCCCTTAATTTCTTCTCCTTTCTGTTATGTAATGTTCTTTTTGTTGCCTTTTCTTTACTTTCAGGTTTCAGGGTTTCAACATCAAATATTATTCCAAATTTTTGAGCGATATCTTCCGTCTTATTAACGATGAAGTCTATGAGTTCCTTTTCTTCTTTTGTTAGTTTATTGATGAAATAACTGAAAGTCCTCTGATCTGGGACGAGTATTTTGTTGTTTACGCTACGGTAGAAATCAAGGTTCGATGCGTCTTCTTCGTTCTCATTTAGATGTTTGGATAACTTGGTCTGAGATTTTATTCCCTTTAACTTCATTAAGATTAGTGATTTTATCATTGATTCTTTTGGATAAGTGAACCTGGGATCAAAAGGCTTCTTTATTGAGATATACTTCAAGAACTCAGAAGTTTTAACGACTTCTTTATTCTCTAGACTGGATAATATTTTATAAATTCTCTTTTCTATATTCTCCCTTGTGGGGTGTGCGTCTACCAAGACTATCGCCTCACGCCAAAGGAAGTGGCCTCAAAACTACTTTCCTTTGGCTTATTTAGTAATTACTTTTGTAATTACATTATGGGAGAACAAATATTTAAATGTATCTACATATGTAATTACTATGGTTGTTATCAAAAAGAAGATCATAAGAATTGGGAATTCATTGGGGATAAGACTGCCAAAAGAGGCTCTAACCATATGTGGTTTGAAGGAAGGGGATGAAGTCGAACTGCAGGTTGAGAGTAAAAACATCAACATTTTATTGAAGAAAAAATGAAGTGAATAGTTATTTGGCGGTGTTATTCTATAGTTTTTTGTCGTCTGAATAATGAAAAAAGAAGAAAATCGACAATAACCAAATTCCATTCAAAAAAAGTATAAATCTCCTGTAAAATTAACAGCATTATGAGAAAAAAACAAAAAGAAAAAAAAGCAAGGGATGAAAAATCACAAAACAAAAAATTGCTTGTTATCATAAATTCTGATTTATGACTTTTGTTCTTGTGCTGGAGTTGTTTGACTTTGGTTAGAACTTTCTCCAGTTGTAGACTTTTTCTTCTTTGCCATTAGGCATCACCTCAAAGATGTTTTATAAAAAATTTCGCAAATGCAATAAAAATTAACCAAGCTATCGCTATCAGGTTTATTTTTCTACTATTTAGGTTTATCATTTTACGGTTCTGTTAGCTTAAACTTGGTGCTTTCAAAAATTTTACCAAATCAATAAATAACAATATATACCGACCGTGAGAAATAAGGATATTGTTTAGTTAATTTGAAGGTGAAAACATGGTAAAAACTACTGAAATTTTTGTTAAAGACATAATGAAACCAGCAATTACCGCTCCTGAAGACATGAAAATCATAGAAATGTTAGATTTCATCGATAAAAGAAAATTTTCAATTCTATTGGTCGTTGATAAAAATAATGTTTTGATTGGTTTTGTCAGTGAACAAGATCTGATAAAACTTGTCAAACCAGAACCACTTTCTCCTATAGCAGGAAGTGTATGGTTTGATACGATAGAAAAATCTCAAGGAAGTAGAACGGTCAAAGAGATAATGGACACAAAAATTATATCGATTTCATCTAATGATAACGTTGACTCTGCATTGAAGATGATGAATAATTATAAGGTCAGAGTATTGCCAGTGATAGACAATGAAAACAAAATTCTTGGGGTAATAAGACTGAGAGATATTTTTGAAAGATTATTGAAGGGATGATGATACGGAGATATTAGATATAGCACTTTTACTACTAGGTGCCAAACTTTTTGGAGCACTTTTTAATAGGCTTAAACAACCAAGTTTAGGTGGGGAACTGTTAGGCGGAATAATATTAGGATCTTCTGTACTTGGAATAGTTAAGTCTTCAGCTCTCGTCGATGCAACATCTCAACTTGGTCTAATGTTCTTAGTCTTATTAACGAGCTTGGCGATAGACTGGAAAAAGATAGAGAGCAAGGCAGAAAAACTTTCTCTGATGGAATTAATAATCGCTTCTTTGACTTTTGTAGTATCTTACTTTGTTGGGAGTCTTTTTAACTTTAATTTTTACACAAAAGTTGTTTTTGGCTTTGCGTTGATGCAATCGAGTACAGCGATAGTTGCAAGAGCATTATCAGATATTGGTGAGTTTAACAGTCGTGAGGGTGAGGCCATAATTTCATTACAAATAATCGCTGATATAGCTGCGGTGTTGTGTGTTGCAATACTGGCAAATTTCTTACAAAATTCCACGATAGGACTAGAGCCAATAATGAAAATCCTGTTTATCGCCGTAGGATTTTTCGTAGTGATAAGTAAAACAGGGGCTAGGTTCATACACTGGATAATGAATTCTGTTCAGAAGTATGGCATGGAAGAGGCTTTGTTAGCAGTAACTCTTGTCATTGCCTTTTTATTATCATCTTTTACTGAACAATTGGGGATAGCCAGTTTCCTAGGTATGTTCCTAGCAGGCATTTTAATCAGTAAAACACCACAAGCCGGAATAGTATCGCAAAAAGTTAAAGAAGTCGGGGAAGCATTCTTTATACCCATATTTTTTGCTACTATCGGTTTGAGTGTGAGCATTTCAAGTGTCTACCAACAACTACCCCTCTTAATCCCGTTAATAGTTTCTATAATAGCCATCAAATTAATATGTGCTTCTTTGCCTCTCACGTTATTCGGTTATTCTTGGAAAGAGTCCCTCAGAATTGGTTCTGGGATGGTTTCTTTATCTGAGATGGCAATAGTTATACTTGGCATAGGTTTGATTTCGCAAGTTTTGGATGTAACGCTTTATTCTATGTTGGCCGTGGCTTTCATTATCATCGATATACTGTCACCATTAATATTAAACTTTGCCTTTAAGTTTAGGAGATGATGTGAATGAAAAAAATAATTGCTAAACAAATAATTGGGAAAATTCTTACCTAGTCACTAACAATCTTACCAATCATCCTCATCGTCTTCTTCATCCTCATTTTCTTCATCGTCTTCTTCGTAACCTGCCACATATATCGCCTCCTATAAAATCATCAAAAGTTGTTTTTACTCTTGAAAAGCGATTGTCAACTACCACCCATTAAAATGGGTGGCATGAACTCTACCAGAGTTCTTTGATAATTGCCGTTTAACTCCTGTTTCCTAACGTAGTTCTGTATGACTTCATAGTTTACATCGCCTATGCTATCAAAAAAGTATGCCCCTGACCAAAGATGACCTCCCCAGAAGAATTTCTCTCTCAACCAAGGAAAGGTTTGAAATAGTTTTCTTGACGATATCCCTTTCAACAACTTAACAACATCAGACGCAGAATAGTTAGGTCCAACATCAATCACAAGATGAACATGATCAACATCAAAACCCATCTCTTTGATGACAAAATTATACTCATCAGCAATCTCGAAAAAGATTCTCTCACAAACATTTTTTATCCTCGTATAACCAAATATCCTATGACGATACTTGGGTATGAGGGATATATGCAAAGTTGCTCTACCAAGACTAGAGCTATAGCTATGTAAATCCCGACCCATGTCTCTTCGACCTCCTATAAAGTTTCTACAAGTAATTTCGTTAGGAATAGTCTTTAGACCACTGGTTGAAACCAGTGGAATTATTTTAATTTAAATACTTTTTCTTTTTTCAGAATCAGATAGGTTTTTGGTGAGAAAAACATAAATATGATTTGACATGGGAGAGAAATATGACAAATTTTAATATTAAAATCGAGAATATAGTTGCTTCTGCATCATTAGGTGTTAGAGTATCGTTGGAATCAATAGTCGAACATGTGGAAGGAACTGAATACGAACCAGAACAATTCCCTGGCTTAGTTTATCGTGTAAAAGATCCTAAAACAGCCATTCTCATCTTTTCATCTGGGAAGGTTGTGTGCACAGGTGCAAGAAATATTGCAAATGTTAGGAAAGCCGTAGAAAAAGTCGCAATGATGATAAGGTCACTAAAGATAGATGTTCCAAAAAAATACAAGATACAGATAGAAAACATAGTTGCTTCTGCACAAATTCCAGCAAAATTGGACTTGGATAAAATTGCTTTTGAACTAGAAAATTCTGAGTACAGCCCGGAACAATTCCCCGGCTTGGTTTATAGGATGAAAGACCCTAATGCCACATTCTTACTGTTTGGCTCGGGTAAAGTTGTCTGTACTGGTACAAGGAAGGTTGAAGATGTAGAAAATGCTCTGAATTTTTTGTTTAAAAAATTAAAGAGTATAGATGCACTTAAAAAAACCTCGGACAAATAATATCAGAATCAGTTAGGTTTTTGTTCTAAATAAATATTAAAAAGAAATTTCTATCTTTGCTCTACAGTTTTTTTATCGAATTCATAGATTCTTTTTTTCTCTATTAAATTTGTAGTTTCTTCAAATTCTCTCGTATAATCCTTGTGTTCTTTAACAAGTCTATTCAATCTCTTTTGATTGACCACTCCAGTGACAAATGTAAGCCCAGAAACAATAATAAGCCCAAAGAATAATGCATCTGAATAAAAATCAGAACCATTTGCATAAACTGAAGGTGCTGTGAGGACAGCTCCTCCAGCTGTTCCAATAGATGTAGTATAATCACTAAACATTCCTATGAGAGCTCCTTTAACATGATCCCTGTTGTCATTTATGTATTTAGCCAGTCTAGACTTTTTTACCCATAAATGTGCCGTATCAAGATATTCATCAGCAATAAACTTTTCATAAAGAGCCTGAGTCAAATCGTTGTTTTCAAGATGTGCGAATGCGCTATCAATTTTTTTCTTATACAAATCTCTATTCTCTATATAGCGTTCATTAAGGACTTTGTTGTCTATATAAGGAGTCTTCCTCTCTTGCCATGCATACCTAATGTTACCTAATAAGTTCCTTATTTCTTGTATAAGCCTGACCATGTTTTCGTTCTCGGTTTTTTTATAATAAGAGAATAGTTACTTATTTAAGCATAACTTTGGGTTTAAAAGAGATGATTATTTTTAAATTTACCAACGGATCAGTTAGGTTTTTGTCCTGATAAGAGAAAATAGAATTGTAAAATGGGAAAAAGCAGAAAGATGAGCAAATATTTTTAAAGTTTACCAGCTTTGTTGAATAAGTCTTAATTCTCGGCTACTTTTTCAACAAAAAATTAAATAAAGCAAAAACGAAGATAGGAAATATGAAAATAAATAAAAAAGCAGGTATTGTTGGGGGAATCGTTGGTGGTGTCACTGGGGCATTGTCAAGTTTAGGTCTTTCTCTACCAGAAAGGATATTGGTAGCATGTATTATTGGTGTTGTTGCAGGATTGATAGCATATATTGTTTTGAGAGGTAAATATCCTGAAGAATAAACCTATTTCTCGGGTTTAAAAACGACTTATTCAACACAAACTACTTATTCAACAAAGTTCAGTTTACCATAAGCTTTAAGCTCTTACTTGTTAATTGTAAACAACCACCGATTGAAATCGGTGGCATTCAGTAAGCAATGTATTCATTAAGTCTTTTCTGGTCGCCTTTCTCTCCCTGATTTCTAACGTATCTCTCTATTATTTCCGACTGTACGTCACCAATTGAATCGAAAAAGTATGATGGTGACCAAAGATGACCGCTCCAAAAGAACTGTTTTCTCAGCCATGGGAACGTCTGGAATAATTTTCTTGACGACCTTCCTTTGAAAAGTTTTACTATTTGTGATAAAGAATAACTGGGCGGCGTGTCGATCACCATGTGGATATGATCTATGTCAAACCCAAGTTCTCTGATAGCAAAACCGTATTCCTCAGCAGTATCGTAGAAAGATTGTTCACAAACAATCTTTATTCTTTTATAACCAAATATCTTATGACGGTACTTGGGAATGAAAGATATGTGGTGCCTTGATTTTCCAAGGCTAGAGCTGTAGCTACACAAATCTCGACTCATGTTAAAGCCTCCTTACAGCTATGCAAGCTGTATGTTATAGGATTAGTTTATCCACCAGTTGAAACTGGTGGAATTAGATTAGTTTAAAATAAATTTAAACTGTTTATGGAGTGAGATATGGTGTTTGAGTATACCAATTGTAAGGAAACAAAATATTATCTACATCAGAAAGGTCATTTGTTCTTCTTCTCAAAAAATCCTGAAGGAGCTTTAGATAACTTACCGACTGGTTTTAAGATAAAGGAAAATCCAAAAACAGGAATGCCAATTTTGAAGAAAATCCAAGGGGCGGTAATATGACAGGACCAGTCCTTTGTTCTCATTGCAATAAACCTATTGCTTTGAATGAAGTTTACACATGCTCACAATGCAACAAATTCTTCTGTGGCAACTGTACAATACAAAAAAATGAAAAACTCTTCTGTGTTTTATGCTATTCCTCTAGGTTAAGCAATGTAACAAAAAAGACATTAAAACAAATTCTTGCCAGAAAAGGCGTAAAGATAGAACTTCCAAAATTAGTCTTTAATGGCATGCAAATCAAGGAATTATCAGAAGTTAGAATAAACAATGATAAATGGGAATTCAAGGTCAGATGCATTGACAAAGAAAAAAAAACTTTTACTGTCGACAGAGAAACTTTTGACCAATTGTGGAAGAAGGCTCAAGAGTTAGGATATGAAACAGAAAAAATTCCGTTTGGTCAGAGGGTAATAATATAATATGAAAAGACAAAATTCCAAGCCAACTTTTTAGCTAACTCTCCAACAATCATTCAATTTAAGTGATAAAATGGCAAATTATTACAGAAATTGTTTAGTTTACCATCTATTATTTTTCGATTCCTAACTAAAAGAGTTTTATCTTATGGTATCGATTCCTAACATCGGGCTTAGCTCTCGGTTTATAGTTCTCTCCACACTCATAGGACCTAAAATGTATGGCGACTTCACCCCAGTGATTATCGAAATTACTTGGACTTTATGTTCAAATTCTGGCAGTATTCTTACACCCCAGAACACATGAGCCGAAGGATCTAGATGCTGAGCTACAGTTTCACCTATCAGGTTAGTTTCGTCCAACGTCAAGTCTGTTCCGCCTGTTATATGAATCAAAGCTCCGCTTGCACCTGCATAGTCTACCTCTAACAACGGATTTGCCAATGCATTTTCTATAGCATCCTTAGCTTTATTTGAGCTGTTACTTTCACCAACACCAATAGCTGCAACCTCACCATTACCCATTACTGTTTTAACGTCCGCATAGTCTAAGTTAACTAAGCTAGGTAATGTTATTGTCTCTGTTATTCCTTTTATCATGTTTGCTATTAACTCGTCTGCAACCGCAAAGGCTTGTTGTATGGTCAAATTTCCAGCCCACTTCAATAGCCTGTCATTTTCTATCACTATTGCTGTATCACAGACTTGTCTCAGGTTAGTCAAGCCTTCTTCAGCTTTTAAAACCCTTACACCTTCAACCTTAAAAGGCATTTCCACCGCTGCTATGGCTAATGCGCCCATTGATTTGGCAATTTCACAAACCACTGGTATACTTCCAGTGCCCGTTCCTTTACCCAAACCTGCAACTGCAAACAGAATGTCCGCACCTTCCAATGCTGCCTTTATTTCATTTCTCGATTCTTCCGCCGCCTTCTTTCCAACTTCTGGATAGCCTCCGCAGCCCAAACCCCTTGTCAATTCTTTGCCTATCAAAATCTTTTTGTCCGCTTTACCGACAGTCAAAGCTTTAGCATCGGTATTAATGGATATTGTTGTTGCGCCCTCGACTCCCATCTCTGTCAACCTAGTAATGCTGTTTTGACCAGCTCCACCACAACCAATTGCTACAATTTTTGCCTTTTTTACTGATATGCCAAACTCTTCCTCAGCTTGTTTGAAATAATCCACATTTTTTAAAGTGGTACCAGATATGGGTTCCAACTTAAACCTGTCTTGTGGTAATGTTTCGCCCGAAGTTCTTTTCAGAGCATTTTGCATTATCGAATCCATTACATCACCTAGAGTAATCAAACTCTATATCTCTCTTATTATTTGTTATTACTTAACCATAAAGATTGTTAACTTAGAACTAAGTCTTGAGTTAAAGATTAAGACTAATCTTGAGGCCATTTTTTCTTCTCTCTAGACTTTTTGTGCAATTCCTTGGGGTTTTGTATAGAATCAAATCCCGAATCAGTTAGATTTTTTCTAAAAGTTTAGGACCCAGGTGTATTTGTATGTGGGTCCCATCGAATCCTTCAATAAAACAACAATTAAACAAATCTTTTATTTAATAAATTCTTTAGCTCTTTTAATGATATTTCTTACCTTCCCTGCATTCTGCAACCCAAAGGCTTGAGCCATCATCCCAAGTTTCTGGTAACTGATAACCTTGCCTTTTAGATTCTCCACGAAAGCCTTTAACGCTTCTTCTTTATTCCCTTCTAAGTATAGTATACTCTTTCTGTTTATTCTGGTTATCTTGACTGGAAAATAGTTTTTTAACATAGTCTTTGTATACAGAGAAACTTTTCTCAATGAATAGCCCTTTTCCATAAGATCTTGAACTACTCTTAAGCTTTTTCCTCTTATCCCTCTATTGCCCTGACCTACAGTTATATCTCTTGTCCAGTTTAAGACAGTAGGATAACAAATACCGATATCTTCAGCCACTGATATCTTGACTTTCTCTCTCATAACTCTTTCTCTAACTTCTTGTTTTATCTCTTGAGAATAGCTTTTTCTTCTTTTAATATCATTAGTCCAAGTGAGGATGGTTCCGTAAGGTATATCCATATCTTGAGAGACAGACAATTTGCTCTCTCCGTTCTTTATTCTTTCTCTTACTTCTTTCTTAATCATCTCTGGATACTTTCTCGGCATTATCCATAATCTGTAAAATTGGAATAAAGGCAGTTTGTTTCATTGGTAAAATCGACTGAGAGAAGAGTTGAAAATTAAGTTGTCTAAAATCAGAAAAATAGACTTTCAGAGCTTCTAGTCGAAGAATTTGTCTTTCATTGGTAGATTTTTACTTTACGATCTACTGCGGTGGATTCACACCCATTTATGACAACAAAATCCTGTTTTGGTAGTTGTTGAGAACAAAAATTTATTTTATTCATTGTTTTTAAAAGATAAATTTTATAAATAATTAAATTAATTGAGTATGATGAAAAAAGATAAAATAAAGAATTTTGTAAAAAAAAGATATGGCAAAATTGCAGGAAGTAATAAATCTTGTTGCCCTTCTTGTGGTAGCTCTTCTCTAATAAAACAAGCTAAACTTATCGGTTACTCTGAAGAAGATATCAAGAGTATCCCAGAAGTATCTAACATGGGTTTAGGATGCGGGAATCCGGTTGCTTTAGCAAGCCTGAAAGAAGGAGAAATAGTTCTAGATTTGGGGTCTGGTGGTGGAATTGATGTTTTCTTTGCATCTAAAAAAGTTGGTCCTAAAGGAAAAGTTATTGGAGTGGACATGACAGAAAAAATGATAAACAAATCAAGAGAAACTGCGAAAAAATATGGTTACAAAAACGTAGAATTCAGGTTAGGGGAAATAGAGAATTTACCGATTGAGGATGATTCTGTCGATGTCATTATCAGCAACTGTGTCATCAACCTTTCCCCAGACAAAGAAAAAGTCTTTAGAGAAGCATACAGAGTTCTGAAAAATGGTGGTAGAATCATGATTTCTGATTTAGTAACTGAGGGAAATCTACCTGATGAAGTAAAGAAAAGTTTTGATGCATGGGCCAGTTGTATTGCTGGAGCTTTAGAGAAGAATGATTACTTGAATAAGATAAGAAAAGTGGGATTTAAGAATGTGAAAATAATTTCTGAATCTAGTTATGATATAGATGTTTCCAAAGAATTGAAAGGAAAAATTACCAGTGTGAAAGTTGAAGGATACAAGTAATATTGGTATTATCACAAAACTGAGATAAAACCAGAAGAAGTCTTGATTTTCACATCTTTTTCTTTTATGATCTTACCTATTTTTCTCGTATTAATATCATGTTTTTTACATATTTGAGTTATTTTCTCATACTCATTCTCTGGAGCAACAATACAAAAACCAACACCGCAATTGAAAGTTCTGTACATTTCTTTATCTGATATTTTACCAATTTTTTGAATAAGTTTAAATATTTTTGGCAACTCAGGCATGTTATCTAACAAAAATCCCACAGTTGCCTTTTCACCAATTCTCATCAATTTTGAGAATGCACCGCCAGTTATATTTGCTAAGCCATGAACCTCGCAACTATTTATTATTTCAAGAATAGGTTTAACGTAAATCAGAGTTGGTTTTAACAATTCTTTATAGTATTTCTTAGGTAGAACTCTTCTTGCTAAGGTTAACCCGTTTGAATGAATACCAGAACTCTCTAAACCGATGACAACATCCCCAAGTATCATCTTTTCTCCAGTTATGATTTTACCTTTGTCAACTACTCCCACACACATAGCAGCAAGATCAAAACCTTTTTTATCTTCACCCCTAATTACATCTGTCATAACTGCAGTTTCTCCGCCGACTATAGCTGTGTTTGATTGCTTAGCACCTTCAACCAATCCTTTTGTTATCTCGTTTATTATTTTTTCATTCGGTTCTTGTATAGCTATATAATCAACCAAAGCAACAGGTTCTGCTCCAATGCAAATAATATCATTGACACACATAGCAACACAATCGATACCGACAGTATGATATTTGTTCAATGCTTGAGCCACCAGGACTTTTGTACCAACTCCATCTACATGAAGCGCAAGAGCTTTATCTCCAATATCGATCAACCCTGCATAATGCCCTATTTCAGTTAACACTTTTCCAAATTTACCATTTCTCGAAGAAAATGTCTCTTTCAATAATTCAGCGATTGACTTATGTATTTTCTTTATCTTAGAAACATCTACGCCAGCCTTAGCATATGTGAATTGTTTTTTCACGATTTCCCTCTTAAAGTTTTTATAACGTTTTCAACTTGCTCAATAGCCGTGCCAAGGTAATTCTTAGGATCGAGATACCAATCCAATTCTTTTTCGGTGAATTTCTTTTTGATAATTTCATTCTTGAGTAAGACTTCTTTCAAACTTTTGTTTTCTTTTATAACTTTCATCGAACTTTGTCTTAGTAATTCATGAGCATCCTGTCTCCCAATACCTTTCTTGACTAACCCAAGCATCAAATTTTCCGTCATTATCAAACCCTTTGTCTTATCAAGATTCTTCTTTATGTTGTCGTAGTTGAATTCTAGGCCTGAAAGTATGCTAATCATTTCCTTCAACATGTAATCAACGAGTATAAAAGTTTCTGGGAATATTATCCTCTCAGTAGATGAATCTGTCAAATCCCTTTCATGTTCCAATGGAATGTTCTCAAGAGCGGGCATAACATTCGATCTCACTATCCTTGCAAGGCCGCATATTCTTTCTGATTTGTGCGGGTTTCTTTTGTGAGGCATGGTTGATGAACCAACTTGCTTCTCTTTGAATGGCTCAAATACCTCTGCTATTTCAGTTCTCTGAAGATTACGAATCTCTTTTGCAATCTTTTCAAGTGTTGTAGCAATCAGTGCCATGTCATAAATGACTTCTGCATATCTATCTCTCTGGATGACCTGTGTTGAAACAAGAACAGGTTCAAGCCCTAATTCTCTCATGACAAATTTTTGTAATTCAATTCCTTTTTTACCGAAGCTTGCTTGTGTCCCAACAGCACCAGTCATCTTGCCGACTAGGACTCTCTTTTTAGATTCTTGTAACCTATCCAAATGTCTCTGAATTTCTGCAGCATACAGAGCAAACTTCATACCGTATGTCGTGGGAGCGGCATGTTGACCATGAGTACGTCCTATACAGATTGTTTTTTTATGCCACTCAGTTAACTTCAAGAGAACATTTTTTAATTGATTCAATTTTTTTTCAATTATGATAATAGCGTCTCTGAATTGCAAAGCATATGCTGTATCCTCTATATCATAAGAAGTTGCACCAACATGAACATACTTTCCAGCATCATTGCTGCAAACTTCAGTCAATGCCTTGACCATAGCCATTAAATCATGTTGAATCTCCTCTTCAATCTCTTTCACTCTCTCTAATTTCACGAACTTTGTGCTTGCTTTTTTTGTTATTTCTTCTGCTGCAGCCCCAGGAATGACTCCAAATTTAGCGTTTGCTCTTGCTAAAGCGGCTTCTACAGTCAACCAGTTCTGCAGCTTAAATTCTTCTTCCCAAACCTTCTTCATCTCTTCAGTTGAGTAACGATACTCTATTGGATGGATTGACATATACTATAATAATTGTTTTTAAATAATTAAAAATCTCTTTATACAAAAAATTGAAAAATTAATTCAAACGATATAAAATCTTTAGTCAAAAGATGCTTGAATTCAAAGAGAAGAGTTACTTCTAAGGTTCGATGTTTGAAATTTTGAAAAAAATCAAAAAAGTATTTAAATAATTTTTACTAAATAATAATTATTGTTGAGGAGGAGTAAGAACCTAACGAATGTTCATCCCATCATCTAATTCTTCTGAGATTGTACACTTTCCAGTGAATCATGGTTTCTTTTCATTATTTAGTACTTCCTCTATTAAACTTTTGTTCTGAGGTGTTTGAAGGTAAGATGTTAGATCCTATTAAACAAAAGGAAGTACTGCAAGGTTCTCTAAAAAATGAATCATTAACACCACTACAGCCAAAATTAGAATTATCTCAAGATATCAATAAACCTGAAGTCCCAAGACCAAATTACAAGTTATCCGTAAATGAAGTACTTAGGAGATTTGGTGCCGATTTGAAGGAAATTGAAAGAGTTAAGAGAGTTTATCCGATGAAGATTAGTCCTTACTTCCTGAACCTAATTAAAACGAAAGACGATCCTATATGGAGGCAATGTATACCCGATAGGAGAGAACTTGAAGATCATTTTAATATTGACGATCCCTTAAAGGAAGAAAGAGATACAAAAGTTCCTGGACTCATACACAGATATCCAGATAGAGCTTTGTTACTTGTATGTTCTAAGTGTGCTACTTATTGTAGGTTCTGCACAAGAAAAAGAAAAGTGGGCAGAATCAAACAAATCCCAATGAAGCAAATAATGAAAGGCATAGACTATATCAGGAAACACAAACAAATAAGGGATGTTATTCTATCGGGTGGTGACCCATTCCTAAGGACAGACAGGGAATTAGCGTATATTCTCAAAGAATTAAGAACTATACCTCATTTAGAAATCATAAGAATAGGAACAAGAGTACCATGCACAATGCCATCAAGAATAACAAAAAGGTTGTGTAATATGCTAAAAAAATATCATCCGGTTTATGTGAACATTCACTTTAATCATCCTTCTGAAATTACGCCAGAGAGTAAGAAGGCATGTGGATTATTAGCTGATGCTGGTATACCTCTTGGAAGTCAGACAGTTCTTCTCAAAGGTGTCAACGATTCACCTGAGGTGATGAGAGAGTTGATGAAAAAGTTAATCCAAATCAGAGTCAGACCATATTATTTGTACATGTGTGATCTTGTGAAGGGAATAGAACATTTCAGGACTGAACTACAAACTGGAATGAAAATAATGAAATCTATTCAAGGTTTCACATCAGGTTTGTGTGTTCCTCATTTTGTTATCGACAGTCCAGGTGGCGGGGGTAAAATCCCAATATTACCACAGTACATCCAAAAGATAAGTTCAAAAAAAATAGTCCTTTGTAACTACAAGGGGGAAAAGTACGAATACCCAAATCCAAAGGTGTAAATGTTTTATGAGAGTAGGATTAACATATAATTCACTTCCAGAAAAGAACAGTAGACTTAAAACCGATGAGTTTTCTGAGTTTGATGATATTTCTGTAATCATGGCTATAAAGGAAGCAATTGAATCAGGCGGTCATGATGTTATATTGATAGAAGCTAATGAAAATGCCTATGAAAAATTGAAAAATTCAAAGTTGGATTTTGTTTTCAATATCGCTGAGGGATTGCATGGTGAAAGTCGTGAGTCTCAAATTCCTGCCATGTTAGAAATGTTAAGGATACCTTATACTGGTTCGGGTGTTTTAACTCAAGCTATCACACTTGACAAAAAAAGAACTAAAGAAATTTTACTTTACTACGGTATTCCGACACCAAGGTTTCAGCTCTTTATTTCAGCGAATGAAGAAATCGATCCACGTCTTAGGTTTCCACTTTTTGTGAAGCCTAATGCAGAAGGATCAAGCAAAGGCATAACAAAAAAATCACTAGTAAATACAGAACAAGAATTGAGAAAAATGATTAATTTTGTTATCAATCGATACCATCAACCGGCATTGGTTGAGGAGTACTTAGAAGGGAGGGAGTTTACCGTTTCGATACTAGGAAATGACCCACCAAAACTATTACCAATCGTTGAAATACTATTCGATAATTTACCTGGTAACGTTCCTAAGTTTGATTGTTACGAGGTTAAATGGTTCTGGGACTCTCCTGATACTAACATAGAAACAATAGCATGTCCCGCTAAGATAGATAAAAATCTTGAAGATAAAATCAAAATAATTGCATTAAAAACCTTCGAAGTACTTGATTGTGTAGATTTCTGTAGAATAGACATGCGTCTAGATAAAGATAATATACCCAATGTCTTGGAGGTTAACGGATTGCCAGGTCTTATACCTGATCCAAAAGAAAATTCAAGGTTTCCCAAGGCATGTTATACTGATGGCATGACTTATAATGAAATCATACTATCAATTCTTAGTAATGCTATGAAGAGATACAAAAAGAATGCAATTCCTTTAACAGTATCTTATTCAACTCATAAAATTGCTGCAAAAAAATAAATTGATAAAAATACAAATATTATCCAGTGATAAATTTTACATGACTGAAATGAACATTTCAATAAAAGAAAAAGAGAACGGTATTGTCATTGTTTTAAAAAACAAAAAGTTTTCTCTTGAATATCCGGGAAATGTATGGTCGAATTTACGTAGTGATATCAAGTCTTTTTTCTTGGATAACTATCTTTTTCTAAAATCTGTACATCTGCCACTCATGCTCAACGTTGACACTATAAATTTAAATACGAACTATCCATTACTAAAAACATTTTTCTTGAGTATGCAATTCTTTGATATACCCAGCATCAGTAATTTCTATGAAGTTAAATCTAGTGATTTTTTCAAAAGGTTTTTTAATGCAGTGTTCAAATTCAAAGGTTACAAAATAAAAACTATTGAAAAAGAGTTTCCAGTGAATGAAAAAGAGGCTGTTTTAAGCCTCAGCATGGGAAAGGACAGTTTACTTACTTTTGGAGTCTCAAGAGAATTGGGTATTGAAACACATCCTGTTATGATTCAAGAAAAGGGGGCTCCTATAGAAAATGCTCATAAAAGACAGATGATAAAAAAATTTAATGAAGAATTTAATGTAAACGTTGAAAAAGTGTATAACGAGACTATGATTCTTCATTCTTTCAAATATTTTGAGATACCAAGCAAAGAAGATTATCTTTTATCGCATCTTATGACAGAATACGCATTAATCTTAATACCTTACTTATATAGACATAACGCTAAGTATCTATTTTTTGGAAATGAACAGAATTGTGATATGACTTATACCAGTGAAGAAGGTTATAGATGTTATCCTGTATTTGACCAATCTACTGAATGGATGATTGAACTTACCAATATGCTCAACATGGGATTGAAAAATAAATTCAGAGTACTTAGCCTTTTAGAACCATTGAATGATTTAGCTATCACTAGAATACTTCATAAAAGATATCCGGATATTGCAAAATATCAATATTCCTGTTTTCCTGACGAGACATTGAACACAACTAAAAGTACTAGATGGTGTTCCCATTGTTCTAAGTGTGCACGTCTTTTCATAATCTTCAAAGCATTAGGTATCGACACTAAAGGGCTTGGTTTTAAGGAGAACATGTTAACAAAAGAGCATATGCCATATTTTTCTGTTTTTGGAGCGACTGAAGGAAAAAGTCCTTATGATTGTTCGGGCGCTGGTAGGGATGAACAAATGTTTGCATTCTTCTTAGCTAGTCAAAATGGTGTGAAAGGTGAACTCATAGAAGAGTTCAAAAAAAGATTTTTAGACGAAGCAAAAGAAAGAGAAGATGAATTCTATAAAAGGTTCTTTAAAAGTTATGAACCCGTTAACATTCCTTTAGAGATTAAGAATGAACTTTTATCTATCTATAATGAAGAACTTTCCAAGATACCAACCTAGATGATAATTTTGTTTTTGAATTTTGTTTTTGAGCCATAAACTAAATTATAAGTAAATCTAAAACAATTTTTTCTAGGATATTATATGAAAGAATTAAATATACAAGGTCTTTCTGAATCTGATGCTAGTCACAAACTAAAACAATTTGGATCAAATCAAATAGTAAAACCCCATGAAATAAGTTTCTTTGGTATAGCTAAAGAAGAGATAACAGAACCTTTAATTCTTTTGCTCTTTGCAGTTGGTTTATTTTATGGTATTTGGGGAAAACTTGAAGACGCATTAACTATTTTCATTGTAATAACTATTTTAGTTTTTGTTGAAGTTTGGAATGAGTATAGAGCTAAGAAAGCAATTTCATCATTATCAAAATTAGCCGCACCTAAAACAAAAGTTTTGCGAGACGGGAAGATTATTGAAATTAATACTGAGTTTGTGGTCCCGGATGATATTTTAATCCTAACAACGGGAACTAGGATTGCGGCTGATTGCAAAGTTTTTTCTTCATACAGTCTTCAAATAGATGAATCTTCATTGACTGGTGAATCATTCCCTAAAGATAAAAAAATAGGAAATGAAATTTATGCAGGCACTCTAGTCGTTTCTGGAGAGGGAAGAGCAAAAGTTTTAAGAACGGGAAAGAACACTAAAATTGGAAGGATCTCAGCCCTTGCTCAAGAAGTCAAACAACCAAAAACACCTTTACAACTGTCAATGAAATCTTTATCAAAAAAACTGATATGGGTTGCCCTTTTTTTTAGTGTATTCATTCCTCTTTTAGGTTTTGTTCGTGGGCAAAACTTTAAAGAAATGATTTTAACTGGTCTTAGTTTATCTTTTGCTACTGTGCCTGAAGAGTTGCCAATAATAATAACCATGGTTTTAGGACTGGGTGCATACAAACTTTCTAAACAAAAATTTCTGGTTAAAAAATTGAAAGCTGCAGAAACACTCGGGAATGCCACTATAATAGTAACCGATAAGACTGGAACGATAACTGAAAATAAATTACAAATTGCGTATGTTTCTCCAAAAAATAAGGAATCTGAAATTATTAGTTCAGCGATTAGAGCCACAACTGAAATATCTTCATCTCCTATTGACAAAGTCGTTTTGAATAAGGCAAGTGAATTAGGTATAAACAAGAATTTTGGAAAAATTATAGGCATACGCAACTTTAGTAATCAAAGAAAAACTAGGTCAGTTTTACGAAGTATAAATGGTAAGTTAGAACTTTTCGTGATTGGTGCGCCCGAAGAAATATTAACTATATCGAAATGCAACAAATCTAAAATTCTTAAAGAAATTAACAATGAAGCCTCAAAAGGCAGAATGGTTATTGGAATCGCAAAAAAAATGATACCTTCGATGAAGAAGAGCTTGAAATTTACAAGCTTGGAGAAAGATTTGAATTTTGTTGGTTTGATTTCATTTGAAGACCCTCCAAGAGATGGAGTAAAGGAAACTATAAAAATTGCAAAAAAGGCAGGTATAAAGACGATAATGGTTACTGGGGATCATCCACAAACTGCTTCTTACATAGCAAAGAGTGTTGGTATAGATTCTTCAAAAGTTTTAACAGGCGCAGAATTGGACAAAATGTCTGATGGAGAACTTCAAAAATTTGTAAAAGAGGTTTCTGTTTTTGCAAGAGCAACTCCTGAGCACAAGTATAGAATAGTGAAAGCATTGCATCAAAACAAAGAAATCGTTGCTGTAACTGGAGATGGAGTTAACGATGTGATAGCATTAAAGGAAGCTGATATCGGTATATCAATGGGTGTTAAGGGAACTGATGCAGCCAAAGAAGTCGCTGATGCAGTTTTAGCTGATGATAATTTTGTTAATATTGGTCATGCTATATTTGAAGGAAGAAAATTCTTTGACAATCTTAAAAAAGGGGTGAAATATTATCTCTCTGTAAAGACAGCACTAATTTTGGTCTTTCTTTTACCCGTGATTTTCGGTCTACCCTTTCCATTTGCTCCAATTCAAATAATAGTACTCGAGTTGTTTATGGATTTAGCTGCTTCATCTGCTTTTGTAGCTGAGCCAGCTGAGAGAACAATTTACAATAGGAAACCAAGAGTTGCAATAGAAAAGTTCATGAACAGAAAAATGATTGCTGAAATATTTTTGTCTGGTTTTAGTCTTTTTGCTTTAGTAATGATATCTTACTATTATGCGCGTTTAAACAATCTGTCATTAATTCAAACTCAAACATTCGCTTTCACAGCTTGGATAATAGGTCATATAATCCTAGCACTAATTTCAAGGTCAGAGAATGAGCCTTTGTTCAAGCTAGGTGTTTTCTCAAACAAGATTATGAACATTTGGGTATTGGGCGTGATTGCATTCCTATTTGTTGTAATAGCTGTTCCTTCAATAGGCTCGGACCTAAAACTCACTACTCTTTCGATAAATGAATTGATTTTAATTTTCGGAATATCATTTGCAGTTATTGTTTGGCAGGAATTAATCAAAATTTTTAGGTATTACAATAAAATTATACAATTTTAAAAGAAGATTAGAATTTTTCTCCAGTTAACTTCTCAAACACATAGATGTATCTTCTTGCCGTTTCTTTTATCAAATCATCAGGTAGTTTAGGTGGTTCTGGTAATTTTTTTCCGAGCTTAGATGCGTTATCCAAAGATTCTTTGTATCCTTCTTTTATCAGCCAATCCCTGACAACTTGTTTATCGAATGCTTCTTGGGTTTTTCCTGGAAAATATGTTCCTTTAGACCATAACCTGAATTCATCGGGACCGATAGAATCGACTAATATTATTTTGTCACCATCTTTACCAAACTCAAACTTAACATCAGCAAGGATGAATCCAGCTTTATCTACAATTTCAGACATTTTTTTGTACAATTCAATACTCTTTTGTTTAATCCATTCAAACTCTTTTTCTGTCAACCAACCTTTCGTTAAAATTTCCCCCTTTGATATTATTCTATCTTTTTCCTCAAACTTTGTCGTTGGATCAAAGACAATTTGTGGTAATTTCATCGCTAACACTGGTTCAGCAGAAATCTTAACTTCGCCATTTTTAACTCTATCATAAAAACTTCCATAAAGATAACCACGAACAACGCATTCTATTGGGATGACTTCACACTTTTTGACGACCATCTGGTTCGGTGGAATGATTTTTATCATGTGATTAGGAAAACCCAAAGCCTTAAACCAGAAAGCTGCCATCCTGCACAGAACTTCACCCTTTGAAGGAATTTTATTTTTCAGTATGACATCAAAACAGGATATTCTGTCGGAGAATTCAAATAAAATCTGACCATTACTGATATTATAAATGTCTTTGACCTTACCTTTCTTTATCAGCTTTTTCATGTGAGAATTTAGTAATCGGAAGAATAAAAGTATTACTTCGTTATGTGTGTCCCAGTTTTCCCCTTCATTGCTCCTGACAACTTGTCAATGGATGTTATTATAACTCTCTTTCCTCCTTTTTCTAAGAATTTGATTGCAGATTCAATCTTTGGGCCCATGCTTCCAGGGGGAAAATGCCCTTCTGCCAGATATTTTTTGGCTTCATCTAATGATATATGGTCTAGCCATTTCCGATTAGGTTTGTTGAAATTCAATGCAACTTTTTCCACATAAGTCAAAATTATAATTTGATCTGCTCTTATGCATTTAGCCAAAACATACGATGCTAAATCTTTATCCACAACACCATCAATGCTTTCAATATTTCCTTTCTTATGTATGTATACAGGTATACCTCCACCACCAACAGCTATCACTATAACTCCCTTATCAACGAGTGTTTTAATCGTTTTTTTCTCTAGAATATCTAATGGTTTGGGACTCGGCACAACTCTTCTGTATCCCCTCCCACTGTCCTCAACAAAACTTATTCCTTTTTTTCTAAATATGTGCGGGGTCTTATAGAACGGTCCTATGGGTTTGGTAGGATTTTTTAAAGAAGGGTCATCCTTATTGCAGATAACATGAGTTAAAATCATCGCGACTTCTCTTTTAATTCCGTTTGAGTTCAATTTATTCTTCAAAGCTTGTGCCATGATTAAACCGATTTCACCTTGCGATTGCGCAACAGCAACAGATAGAGGAATGTCATAGGTTGTGTCATCTGACTCATCCCGGATGATTATTGCTCCAACTTGAGGACCGTTGCCATGGGTTATGGCTATTTTGTATCCTTTTTTGATTAATTCTGCTATATATTTCAAAGCCTCATAAGCATTCGCATACTGTTCGGGGATATTTCCTTTCTGCCCTTCTTTAATTAAAGCATTTCCGCCAAGAGCGATTACGATTTTTTTGTTCATCAAAACCATTAGAATATTTTTTTCAAATTGATGGTTGATTCTCTTTCTGAACCAATTGATATCAAGTATATGGGGACTCCACCAATCCTTTCAATTGTTTTGAGGTAATTCTTCAATTGTTTTGGTAATGCATTATATCCTTTTTTTGCAATCTTTTTCCATTCTTCTTCTGAAAAGTTTGGCCAACCATCCATTTCTTCATAAAAAGGTTCACATTTTTCTAGAATTTTCAAGCTTGTTGGGAATTCATTGATGATTTTACCGTTAAACTTGTAATATGTGCATATCTTTACTTTCTTTAGTCCACTCAAAACATCCAGTTTTGTAATCGCTAACCCATCTATAGAGTTAACACGAACAGCATATCTTAGTATAACGCCATCGAACCAACCTACTCTCCTCGGCCTTCCAGTCGTCGTTCCAAATTCTTTGCCTTTATTTCTTATCCTATCTCCATCTTTATCTTTCAATTCAGTGGGTAAAGGACCACCCCCAACCCTTGTTATGTATCCCTTAACAACTCCTACGACAGTATCTATATTTTTTGGTCCGATTCCAGAGCCAGTGCAAGCCCCACCAGCAGTAGGGTTGGAAGATGTGACGAATGGGTATGTTCCATGGTCTATATCTAACAATGTTCCTTGTGCGCCTTCGAGCATAACTTTCTTCTTTTGTTTTATCGCTTTACTGATTTCCAGAGAAGCATCGCCGATATGATTTTTTATCTTATCCCTGAATTTTAGACAATAATCTAATGTTTCTTTTTTTGGAAGGACTATATTTGAATTATAAACATGCTTTAACATTTTTTGTTTGACTGATATCAACTGTTCTAATTTTTTATTCAAAATTTCATCATCCAACAAATCAATCATCCTGAGTCCTGACCTAGAAATTTTATCTGTATATGTTGGTCCTATGCCACGCTTAGTTGTTCCAACTTCTGATTTTCCTCTAGAAGATTCTTCTATCCCGTCTAAAATCCTATGAAAGGGTAGAGTAATATGTGCCCTATCGCTGATCAATAAACTTAATTTTTTAATTCTCGATTTTATATCATCTATCTCATTGCTCAATACTTCTAGGTCTATAACAACGCCGTTCCCGATTATGAGTTTTTTACCGTATATCGCACCAGAGGGTATCAGATGAAGTTTGAATTCATCTTTTCCAACGATAACAGTATGTCCAGCGTTACATCCACCATTATACCTAACAACTACGTCTGCATCCTTAGAATAATAGTCCACTATCTTTCCTTTACCCTCGTCCCCGAATTGCCCACCGATTATTGCGATACACGGCATAACATCACTCAACGTATGTGAGAATTTATGATTTTGAAGAATAAAAGTATTTATTCACTTCAATTTAGGGTACTTCAATTTCAAGATTCTTACCGCAAGATGAGCTGCATTCTTTCCGTTATCGATTCCAACTGTGGCGACAGGCACACCAGAAGGCATCTGCATAGTCGACAATAACGCATCCAAACCATCTAATTTAACATTCACAGGAACACCGATGACAGGTTTATCAGTTATTGATGCGATAAAACCTGGTAGAGCTGCGGATAATCCAGCTATCGCGATGAAAACATCGGCATCAGATTTCTTGACAATATCTTTAACTTTATCGGGTTCTCGGTGTGCAGACGCTATCTTTAACTCATAAGGAATTTTATTTTCTTTCAGTACTTTTTCTGTCTTTTTTGCTATGTTTAAATCAGATTCACTCCCACAAATTATCAAAACTTTCATACGATTCAACTCCGATATGAATTTTATCCATAAGTTAAAATTTAATGTTTACTATCCAGCCAAACCAATGAGTATCGCTCCCGTAACCACGATTATACTACTCACTATAATTTGGATAATCTGTTTCTTTTCTTTGAATTCTTTGAAATAAAACAGGCCCCATAGAGCCCCTATCAATGCAGCTGTTTGAGTTATCGGACCACCCCTGGATAATCCTAGGATAATATTGGCATAGATTCCAAACAGGTTTGCGACTGTCCATAAAAATCCTGTAGAAAATCCTTCCATAATTTGTAAATTTTTAGGAATTTTCATTTTTAGAGCAAATATGATTGTACTTGTAATCATTATCCCAATCGACATTTGGAAGAAAAATTGTTCACCACTCATTCTAGTCAACTTAAACGGAACAAAAGTTGAACCAAATAATAAAGCAGCAATTAGAGCAAGAATAATCCCCTTCTTTGTCGATTTTTCTTTTTCTTTTTTTGTTGTTCCTACTAGAACACAACCAATGAAAATCAACAGAACTCCTGATAATCCAATTAGAATATTCATTAAACTAGTCAATTCTTTGAACAGAACAACTCCCCATGTGAACATGACTAACGTGTTTGAAATCCATATAGGAAAAGCTCTTGATATACCAATCTTCCTTATCGCTAACAACGATGCAAGATTACCAAACGTCCATATAAAACCCGCGAATAAACCTGGAACGGATAAACTCAAAGGAAAATTGAAAAGAATCGATATTACAAGTGTTGATATAAAAATACCTAAACAGATTAAGAATTGAGAATAGTAGACATTAGCTTTCATCTTCTTGAACGGGACTAAATGTGTTCCCCATATGATTGCCGCGATCATGGCATAAATAAAGCCAATCAACTCTGACATAATATCGTTTTATCTTTCTTGGCTTAAATTCCTTTAGAAAGATTCTGGTTTTCTTTTTGAGCTGGTGGATTCGTAGAATTTGTATATAAGAAAAATTACAACCAAGATGATTGCAAACCCTATCAATACCTGTAAATCAGTAACTTCACTCAAGAATAACTCTTTTGGTATGTAAGTTGTGTAGTCAACCATGATTTAACATTCTGTTTGAAAGGATTTAAAACCTAAGGAATAACACTAATTGGATTTCTTCTAGAGTTCAACCAATCTAAAAGACTATTTCAGAATACCTAGACGATAGCTCAAGTTACGCATCAAATTGGTTATCTTTGGCGTATAAACTATTAAACTCCATGTTCCTATTATCCCGCCAGTTATAGTAAAGCCCAAAGTTAAGTCCGTAATCCAGTTTGCACTGATGAAAAATAATTCACCGTTCCATAGGTGGTCTATTATTCCGAATATTGCTCCCCCGAGGAACATCAGGTTGAGCCAGTTTTTATGCTCGTTTTTCTGTTTAATCTTTCTGTTTCTTATGTACTCTATCACAAAAGCTACCGTTGGTACAATATAGCAAACCATACCAATCTCCTTTTTAGATATTTATAAAATCAAGGATTATTTCTTCTTTTTCTTTTTTGAACTTGCACTACAACATCCGCACTGCATAAAAATCTCCTTATCCATTATTTGTTTTGATTATTTATATATTATTTTCTAAAAAACAGAATTTCTATTAATGGTACAGAAAATATTCATTCTAATCTTTTGATCACATGCCAGCCAAACTTCGTCTTTACCGGTTGAGAAATTTGACCTTTTTGTAATGCAAACGCGGTTAATTCAAATTCACGAACCATTTGCCCTCTACCAAACGTTCCTAAGTCGCCACCTCTCTTTCTTGATGGACACAACGATTTTTCCATGGCCAGTTTAGAGAAACTTACTCCCTTGCTCAACTGGTCGAGTATTGATTTCACTTCTTGTTCTGTTTTAACGAGGATATGTGCACAATGCACTTTATCAGCCATATTATCACAAGAGTTAATTATGGTAAAGTCATTATAAATCTATAATTGATTTACTGCTCAAGAAGATAGAGCATAAATTTTAATTCAATGTATCAAATCACTGAAACGATTAAAGCTTGCATATATTATTAGGTCTTTTTCTAGCATTTCAGATATAACACCAGGAAATCCATGATGATTAGGTTTGCAATAAAATGTATTGAAATTTTCATAACATTCTGAAGCAGATAAAAATCCATAATCTCTAATCAAATACAAAATTGGAATTAAACTCCTCATAGATGATGCACTAATTCGACGTGTAAAAACTTTTTGGTCATCAACTAAATCATTCCCATATCTTTCTAAAAATTTTTCACCTTCTTCAGTTAAAATTAAAGGTATTTCTGGTTTTATATTTAGTTTTTTTACAGTATAATTAAACCATTTTATTTCATCTCCTCCCCTTTCCCTTGGTTTAGGTAAAATTTTTGATTCTCTTAGACCTTCATAGATTAATTTTTTAGATAATTCACCGTTAAAATGAAATCCATGACTTTCGTTCCAATCCAAAACTCTATATCCTCGAAATTCATCTAGTGGAGTATCTATATTGACAAGATCTCGTTCTAACAATCCGCAAATCTTTGCAAAAGATAGTACATTTCGTCTTCTATAACCTCCCTTTGATGTAAGTCTATATACTCCGCGATGAAATCCTTTTGGGTCATCAAAAATATAATCTTCAATATCTTCTGATTTTTTAGCATGATATAAATGACCTGCCATAACTCTACTTTTAGGTCTAATTTCAGATTCCAAAGTCATTAACGCAGAAGCAGCAGTTTTAAAAAGTTTATCGCTCAGTGAGAGCAAAGTTGTTGCGATTGGAGGAGTTGGTAAATTTCTTATGTCATATTGATATTCTTCAATCTCTGGGTTTAAATATAACTCCTTAAAATACGTGCCTTCTTTAAGAGTAAATAGTAATAATGCATTTTCCATGAATTTCAAAGTTTCAGGAAAACATTTGTGATCCAAATGTTTATAAATTGGTGTTTTTTCTTTACCTTTTTCCACAAGAATATCTCTTGATTTAGAAATAACCTTTACTCTTTTCAGAGCCTCAAAAAAGTATTTATATCTAGTTTTCAAGTCCATTTCTTTTCTTAGTTCTTCAATTTTAAATTTTACATCCTGTTCTATAGAAAGAATTTTTTGAAATTCTTTTTTATTATAAACTCTTAGAAAAGCATTCCTAGCTCTTAAAAGTAAAGCTATCTCTTTTTTCTTGTCTTCCATAGAAAGATGGAGAAAAATTAAAGGATTTAAGTCTTTTCCCAAAGAACAAAAATCCATCTGATTCCGAGGTGAAGTAAAATTAGTGATATTCTCTTTGTTCTGCCAATTTTAAACGTAATGATAGAATAGCTATCTTATTATAGCAATCACCACTGAGAGGAATAAAATAAGTATTTGATTTATTAGTTGTTATAATCAATCTATTTCTTGTTTTAGAAAAGCAAACTATACATTTTTCCAGTGTTTCTGGTGGGAACCCAATTTCATATATTTTACTCTCTATTGTTTCTCCTTCTTTAAGTCGACTTTGAATGTATCGACCGAGTTTTAATAACTTTTCTTCGGGGGTTAATTGGATTTGAGTACTTGTTTCTGTCATGCTATCAATACTTAAAACGGGGTAATTAAAGATAAAAATCTAATCTAGCGAATTTTATAAAGATAATCGAATTAACCAGTAGCTTGGAAGAACGTAAAGAATGGCTTAAAGAAGTGGAAGAGATTGTTAGGAAAGAGTTTTAGTGAAAATAAAGAATAAATTATAAGGTATTTTTCTTTTATTGAAGTTAGATGGATTAGAATTTATGTTTCACTTTATAAAGTTTAATGGTGAAAAAATCAGAATTTGAAGATTTAGAAAAACAAACATATGAAGTTGATGTAAAAACAGAAGATATTCAACCGAGTAAAAGAAGAACAGAATTTGAGACTCTTTATACTATTTTTAAGGCCGTTGAAATTGAAGGAAAAATATATCACATTTTAGAAAGAACCGGTGTATCATTCAATCGATGGAAAAAATACAACCTTGCTAAAAGAGGATTTATTGAAAAAAAAGGTTTATCAAAAATTTATGTATTAAAAGAAAAGGCAAGAAAATTCATTGAAGAATTCGATGGAATCATAAAATTAGGAGTATTACCAGAAGAAAATATTAAACTAAGAGAAATTCATAAGAAACCACCGAGACAAATTCCTTCATATGAAATAGAATGGAGGGAAAAGCTACAAGAATTAGGAGAAATAAATTTTGGAATATTTGTACATGTAATTGCATCTCTAAGCGGTTCACATATAAGCCGTCCCTTCTACTCAGTCCCTATAGATGAACATTATAAAATACATATAAGAAGGGGGGATAGTCCACGCATAGTAATTTATAATCGTCCTTCACCTGAATCTGGTTATCGACGCTACAAAAGTAAAGATTTGCCATCGGATATAATAGATCTTGTCACAAGAAAATTGCAAGAAATAGGGAGCGAATCTTCAAAACCCATCCACCAAACTTACGAACTTCTACATAAACCACCGAGACAATTTCCTTTATATGAAATAGAATGGAAGAAAATGCTACAACAATTAGGGAGAATTAGTACAAAAAGATTCAAACGATCAATTAAATACATAAAAGATTCAGGTATAAGACATTCTTCTTACTTAGTTCCTATAGATGAACATTATAAAATACATATAAGAAGGGGAAAAGTTCCAGTAATAACAATTCATCATCGTTCTTCAGTAGAATCTATTTATCAGCAGGTTGACAGTGTAGATTTACCGCCAAATATAATAGATTTGATTACAAGAAGATTGTTAGAAATAGAGAGTGAATCTTCAAAAATTACCTATAGTCTTCCTAAGAAACCAAGACAAATTCCTTCATATGAAATAGAATGGAAGAAAATGCTACAACAATTAGGAGAAATAGGTCATGATAAATTTATTCGAATTATTAATTTTTTAAATGGCTCAAAGATAAGACGTTATTATTACTCACTTCCTCTAGATGATAATTATGAAATGCATATAAGGAGGGGAAGAAACTCAAAAATAACAATTCATTGTCGACCTTCAGTAGAATCTGATTATCAACAAGTTGATAGTGAAAATTTACCACCAAATATAATAGATATTATCACAAGAGAATTGCAAGAAATAGAGAGCGAATCTTCAAAACCTAGCTATCGTTTTCCTAAGAAACCAAGACAATTTCCTTTATATGAAATAGAATGGAAGGAAATGCTACAACAATTAGGAGAAATCAGTGTGAGAAGATTTAAAAGAATAATTAAATTTCTTAATGGTTCGCGTACAGGTGGTTCTTTTTATTTAGTCCCGATAGACGATCGTTATAAAATGCATATCAGAAGGGGAATTGTCCCAAGAATAACCATCCACCATCGTCCTTCTACAGACTCTAATTATGAGCCCATTAATAGTGAAGATTTGCAACCAGAGATAATAGATTTGATTACAAGAAGATTGTTAGAAATAGAAAATGAATATCTGAACCCTACATATCGTCCTTCTAAGAAAATCCCAGAAAAAAAGCAAGAATTAATAAAACCTTATACATCCCCTAAACCTATTGTTCTAGACGATTCTTTAAAATCAATGAGAAAATGGCAGGGGGATGTTACACGTGTGAAATATAGCAATAATTATGAAATTAAAATTAGAGTGGATGCTGGTGATCCTCAATTAAATGAAAACGCATTAAAAAGGGCAATATTAAAAATCTTTGGAGTAAGGTACAAAGGTCTTTCCTTAGACCAGTTTGTATATGATAAGCCTACTGGAATAGCCATTTTTTATGTTAATAGTGATAGAATAATTAGATACCAAGATGTGTTGAATGCCATCAATGAGATAAGAAAAAATAGAAATCTGTTATTGATGGCTTGAAGAAGTGAAAAACGTTGTTGAGAAAGAGTTTCGTCGAATATACATTTAAAATTAATTGTTCTTATTATTAAACAGGAGTTGGAGTATGATATCCAAAACCTACGCAAGATTTGAAAAATTAGTAAAAGATTATTGGACATATCAAAGTATCTACGGTATGCTCCAATGGGATCAACAGGTATACATGCCTAGAGGAGGAAGTGACGCTAGAGCGATACAAATGGGAATAATGGATTTATTATCTCATAATGTTCTGGTTTCAGATGGAATGGGAGATTGTATAAACATATTATACAAGCACATTGATAAATTGAACAAATATCAGCAGGCTAATGTAAGAGAAACAAAAATTATGCGTGATAGAAAAGTAAATGTGCCTTCAAGTATAGTCGAAAAGTTGGCAAAGACCAAAGCAAAAGGATACGAAATCTGGGTAAAAGCAAGAAAAAATTCTGATTTCGGGAGTTTTGCTCCAACACTTGCAGAATTAATAGATTTGCAAATACAATATGCTAATGCAATTGATCCTGAAAAAAATCCATATGAAGTTCTGTTCCAAGAATATGAGCCTGGTCTTCCAATAGAAGATGTTCAAAGAACTTTTGAAAATCTAAAACAAGGTCTTGTTCCTATTTTCAAATCAATACAACAATCGAATGTAGTTCCAAATACAGGTTTTTTAAAACATGCTTATCATCCAGAAAAGCAAATGAAATTCTGCGAATTTGTAGTAAGAAAAATAGGATTGGATTTCAACCGCGCAAGATTTGACAAAACGGTACATCCTTTTACTGTTGGCTTGGCTCCCTCGGATGTTCGTATCACAACCCGTTTTGATGAGCACGATCTTAGGAGGTCAATTCCTCCAAGTCTTCATGAATGTGGGCATGCAATGTACGAACAAGGGCTTCCTATTGATTATATGTTTCAGACAGTCGGAATGGTTAGATCATATGGAGTTCACGAATCCCAGTCTAGGTTTTATGAAAATATCATAGGAAGAAGTCTTGAATTTTGGGAAAAGTTTTTCCCAGAACTTCAGAAAATATTCGCAAAACAATTAAGAGGATTTAATTTTAGGGATTTCTATGAATTCGTGAACGAGGTTAAACCTGGGTTTATTAGAACAGAAGCAGATGAAGTCAGTTACAATCTACATGTGCTTCTCAGGTTCGAGATTGAAAGGGCTTTCATCAATGGCGAGTTAGGAGTGAAAGAGGCTCCTGATGTTTGGAATGGAAAAATGAAACAATATCTCGGAATTACTCCACCAAATGATCGTTTAGGAATTCTTCAGGATGTTCACTGGTCATCTGAAAATATAGGATATTTCCCAACATATACATTAGGGAATTTATTAATGGTTCAATTGAACAATTCAATGTCAAAATCAATTCCTGATATGAAAGGACAAATAAGAGAAGGAAAATTTGATGAGATAAACAGATGGCTAAGGAAAAATATACATGAAAGAGGAAGACTAGTTTCACCTGAAGAACTTATTAAAGAAGCTACGGGAGAAGCACTTAATGCAAAGCACTTTTTGGGATATTTACAATCCAAATACAGTACTTTATATAGTGTTTAAATCTGTTTGAGAAGAAAAAGGATAATTATAGTAATTTTCTATACTCTATCTGAAAGTTAATACTATTAACTAAAATAAGATTTAAAGTCAGCAATAACAGGATGAATATCCAAACCAGAATATCCCAGTCTTTGAGCTAATTCATTTGCATCATATTTCTGACCTAAAGACCATAAACCTTTTAGGTATGCACCACTTTCGGGGTTTTCCCACCATCTCTCACCAAAATTTCTTTTGAGATAATCTTTTAATTGAGCCTCCAGTATCATTGACCTCAAGTAGTAGACAGCATAAAATGCATCATCAACATCTATTAAGAAATCAGCTGCAGAATGTTTGAATACTAAAGCCCGTTCCAATGCTTGTTTATAGCGTTCTGGCATTTCTTCTAAATCCTTTTTTCTGTGTAGTTGTATTTCATAACCAAGTTTTGCTCCATATCTACGTGCCATGTAAAGACGTTGAAATATCTGAGAGTCTAAAACAGGTTTCGTATCTTTTATCTCCAACATTTTCTGGAGCCAATTAGGATCTTGAACTAAAGTTTCGAATAAGCCCGCATATGTTTCTGTTACTGATATGTCACCTAGTACCTTATATTCAGGTGGCAATGACGGGTTTACATAAGATAAGTGTCCTGTATGACCAAATTCATGTAAAAATCCCCTATAATCATTCACTCCTCCCTGAGGCTTTATAACCAATCTAACATCACTTGGAACCCTTACCAAAGATGTGAATGCTCTTGGATGCTTTTTTTCTCTTTCTTCAAGGTCTAAATTTACATTAGGTAGTTTTTCTAAGTCTATACCCAATCCTATTAATGTTTTTTTCAATGTTTCAACGAGTTTTTCTTTTGGGAAATACTGATCAAACTGTTTGGTTCTAAAAACAAAATGAAGGTCATGTTTTTCAGCATTTTTTAATTCAACTCCCGCGCTGTTTTTCATCCTTTCATTCATTCTTGAATAATAAATATCATCCGTTTGTTCTATTAGCAATTCAAATTGCTTAAAAAGTTCATTTAAATCAACGCCCTTGAGATCCTGGTACATTTGAGTGTAACTTGGATATCCTAGTGATACAGCAGCAGTATGTAAACCATGCATTCTTTGTATAAGAACTGGATTAACTTTGCGTGCGATGAAATTATTTCTAGAATAATAATATGCAGCTCTTTCAGGTCTATTAGACTCGTTTTGAATCATAGGTAACAATTGTCTGAATGGTACAAACTCAGTAGATGATACTTGAATGGTTCCTTTCGTTTGTATTGTATCCGCTTTATCAGATAATTCTTTTACATGAAAATCAAGAAAACTGGTCCCGACTTTTTCTGCTGTGTATTTCAATCTTCTGGCTAGCTCTCCCTTAGCAGTTTGTCTTTCTCTTGCAATTTGTTCAAAAAGATGTTTTGTTGCCAAGTGACTGTATTTTTCTCTTATTGCTGTAGTGTTTCTTTCATCTTTAAGTCCTACCTTGTTCTCCCATTCATCCAATTCCAATTCAGAAGTAAGGTTTTCTATGTCTTGTCCAATTTTATCTAAATCCAACATATAAAAAATATTGAATGTTAAAACTTTTATGACTTTCTGACCCAGGCTATTTTGAGTTTCATTTACTACTTGGGAAGATATCAGTAGCTTGGAAGAATGTTATATCTAAACAATTGGAATTCCCATAAAAAATAAACCCCATATTGCTATTACAATTGAAATAGAGCCATAAAAATAAAACCCTATTTGATAAAATTCTTTAGGTAATTTTATGTAAGGTATAGGTAAAAATATTGAAAGATAAGATATAATAGAAATTATTGCGAAAATAGTTCCTAAATTAAGATACCATTGAAACCAATTTGGAAGTATGCTCCAAGTATTATAAAAAATTTGCCATAATAAAAATGCATTACCTGCAATTCCTATTCTTCCTATGTACCCATGCCTAAATTCGTAGATACCTGCAAGAATTAATGCAATTAAACCAATTACCGATACTTCTTTTGGTAACAAAATTAAACTTCCAATCATAAAGGGGAACATATTTTACACCTATTTTAATTTCCATCTAATTATTTTACCTCTAGTTATTTCTGTAATAGATTTACCTTTTAAATACGAGTTAACTTTTTCGTTAATATCTTGTAAATATCTGAATTCATTACACATAAAAATGAATATTTCAATATCAAGAATAAAAAAGATCGTTGAAATATATGTAGAAAATGAATTAAGTAGCCCAGCAAGAGTTGAAAAGCCTATGAGAGTTAATCCTAACCAAAATAAATTTCCAGCAGATTTTTCAATTGCATGATCAATGTTTTTTTTAAATGAATTTAATGCTATAAGTTCATTAACAAAATTTTCCAAACCTCTATCTTTTATAATTTCTTTTGATTTGTCAACTTTTTCATTTAGTTTTATATCGATGAGTTTTTTAACTTCCATTTCTTTCTCTTTTATAGGTTTTTGAAAAATTTCTAATGCTAATGTTATCATAGAGATAACTATCGCTAAAGAACCAACAATCCCAAGGGCTAATTCTAGTGACATAAATAATAGTAATCAATTAAAATTATAAATAAATGTGGATTTAAGTCGAGCTCTAACGTGCTTCTCGCACTTTAATAAATTCAGTTGACAATTTCTTTAAAATTTATAACTTCTCCTTAGCAAACTCCACCGCATTCTTAAAAATAGCAAATCCATCTCCTTCCTCTTCAAGCTTTAACCTCGTCCAATAAGGATGCGTCCACTTGTAAATAAACTTCTCAGGATGCGGCATCAACCCAAACACATTACCATCAGGATTACAAATACCAGCTATGTTATCGAACGAACCGTTAGGATTCCAAGGAAAACCAGCATAATTACCGTCAGGGTCAACGTACTTGAAAACAACCTGGTCATTATCCTCTAATCTTCTGATAACAGACCTATCAGCAACAAACTTTCCCTCAGCATGGTTAACAGGAATATTGATGATGTCTTTAATTCCCTTAGTGAAGATACACTTCCCCTTATTCTCATGCTTCATGTAAATCCATCTGTCCTGAAAATATCCAGAATCGTTGAAAGCAAGGGTAGCTTCCTGTTTCATCTTTCCTTCAAACGCTGGCAACAGTCCAGCCTTAACCAACACTTGAAAGCCATTACAAATACCTAGGACTAACTTTCCTTCTTCTATAAACTTCTTAACATAATTACTGATCTTGTACTTGAGCAATACAGCGAATATCTTTCCTGCGGCAATATCATCCCCGTAAGCAAAACCGCCAGGAATACAGAGGATTTGATAATCTTCCAATGACTTTTCTTTTCTTATCAACTCGTTCATGTGGACTAAATCTACTCTCGAGCCAGCTCTTTCAAAGGCTATAACACCTTCTTCATCGCAGTTAGTCCCGTCGACTCTTAGCACGATTGTTCTGACTTCTTTCATACCATCCCCAAGACTTGTTTAAGGCTCAACACATCCCCTATGTTCTTGTCTATATTCCTCAAGGTCTCTTCATAGCTAATCTTTCTTTTCGAGGAAACGCACTCTCTCGGCACGATAACTCTATAACCCCTGTATGTTGCGTCTAAAGCGGTTGCAAACACGCAAACATGTGTAGAAATTCTTGTCAGTATCAAACTTTTTACGCCAAGCTTCTTCAGTAAAGCATCCAAACCTGTATCATAGAAACCACTATAAGTCGATTTTGTTACTAGGTATTCTCCATCCTTAACTTCTAATTCTTTAACAGCAGGTCCAGCCCCTTCTTTGTCCCTGCACCAATCTGTTTCATTCTTTTCTACACGTCTTCTCGGCATCGTGTTCACATTTTTATGAACCATCCATTTTATGTGGATTATCGGAATTCCTTTCTCCCTGCATTTCTTCAACAGTTTAATGACGTGCGGAATAATTTTACGGTGTTTTTTAGAACCGATAGGATTGTCTTCACAAAAAACTTTCTGAATGTCTATGAGTAGTAAAGCAATTTTTTTCATCATCTCACCAATCAAACGTACTCTTCCAAACTTTCTTCAACTCATTAACATTCTCTTTAATAACTGGCTTTCCTTTCAAACCGATAACAACAAGTTTTTTGCCAGCAGTAACTTCTCCAATCTTTGCAAAAACATTTCTTTTCATGATTTTCTCGAATTCTTTCTCCTTTCCTTTCTTGACTTCTATTAAGAACCTTGAGTTAGACTCAGAGAAAAGAATCTTATCGTTTCTTTTAATCTTAGAAGGGACTTTCTCTAAGAATATCTTCATACCCAGCTCTCCAGCAAAAGCCATCTCAATTGCAGTAACTCCAATTCCGCCTTCAGAACAATCATGACATGCTCTAACAAGACCTTTATCAATCGCTTCTATCAAACTATCAAAAGATTTCTTAGCTTTTTTCAAATCAACAGCAGGAACATTATTGCCTTTAAAACCATGAATCATGTAATAATGAGAACCGCCTAATTCATCCTTTGTTGAGCCTATGATATAAACTGGATTGCCAACTTCTTTCACGTCCATCGTCACAGCCTTTCTAACGTCTGGTATTATACCGATAGCAGAAATCAAGAGAGTTGGAGGAATTGTTACAGTCTTCCCATCAGTGACATATTGGTTGTAAAGACTATCCTTTCCTGAGATGAAAGGTGTTTCAAAAGTTTTAGAACCGTCATAACATGCTCTACATGATTCGACCAGTTGACCTAACGTGTCTTCTTTCTCTGGGTTACCCCAGCTAAAATTATCGAGTAAAGCAATCCTTCTTCCACCACAACATACGTTATTCCTTATCGCTTCGTCTATCGCAGATAAAGTCATGTTATAAGGATCGATTGAATACCTTGAATTAACTCCGTTCGATATGACAATTCCACGCCAGTTATCAGCAACAGGTTTCAAGACGCACGCATCCCCAGGACCGTCACATCTTATTCCTTGTAAAGGTTTAATAACAGTCTTCGCCTGAACTTCATGATCATACTGTCTTATAACCCATTCCTTACTCGCAACGTTAGGACATGTTAAAATTTTCTTCAAATCTTCAGTTAAATCATCCTTGTCAGGAAAATCAGGCTCGGGATATTTTTCTTTCTTCCATCTTGCTCTTCTCACGACTCTGGGAATTTTTTCATGAACAAAATCCATGTCTAGGTCAGCAACAACTTTTCCATTGTATTTCAGAACAAGTTTCTTATCTCCTGTAAATTCTCCGATGATAGTCGCTTCAGAATTTTCATTCTCAAATATCTTCAAGATTTCTTCAACGTTCTCTTTCGGTACAGCTAACAACATCCTCTCTTGGGCTTCAGATATCCAGATTTCCCATGGTTCTAATCCAGCATACTTCAAAGGAACTTTTTCTAAATCGACAACAATGCCTAAATCTTTTCCCATTTCTCCTGCTGCCGATGATAAACCCCCGCCACCGCAGTCAGTCACAGCAGAATACAAAGGTTTCTTATGAACATCTCTTGCTCTCAACAATCCATCCAAAACTTTCTTCTCTTCTATCGGGTTACCGATTTGAACTGCACCGCTTGATATCTTCTCAGACTCAGCGGTCAATTCTAACGAAGCAAACGTGACTCCATGTATTCCATCCCTTCCAGTCTTACCCCCCACGAGAAGAATCTTATCCCCAGGCTTAGGATTTTTTATGTATTTTCCTTTCGGTAAAATACCAACACAACCAGCATAGACTAATGGGTTGCCAACGTAACCTTCATCAAAACCTATCCCACCATTAGCAGTCGGTATTCCCATTTTGTTTCCATAATCTCTAATACCAGCTACAGATCTTTTCATCAATCTTTTAGGATGCATCGCTCCTCTCGGTAATTTTTCAAACGGATAATCGACTGGACCGAAGAATAAAACATCTGTTGATAGTATAGGTTTAGCACCAACACCCATAACATCTCTAAATACTCCTCCAGAACCAGTACCAGCACCACCATAAGGATCTAAAGCAGTAGGATGATTGTGTGTCTCGACTTTCATCGCGATGTCATGATTCTCATCGAACTCAATTATACCAGCGTTGTCTTTGAACACAACCTTACACCAGGGCATCTTCAACTGCTCAGTCGCTTTTATGACGAATGTTTTTAATAAACCATTGATTTCACCGTCAGAAGTCTTTATGATTCCTTTGAACGTCTTATGTACGCAATGTTCAGACCATGTTTGTGCTATCGTCTCTATCTCAACATCAGTCGGGTTTCTTTTATTCTTAGAAAAATATTCTTGGATAGTTTTCATTTCCTCCAAGTTTAAAGCTAAGGAATAGTCTTTACTTATCTTCAATAAATCCTTTTCACTCTTTCCTAAAATCTTTATTTCATTCACAGTTACCATTCAGTTTCCACCGATCTTGCGATAACTGTAATCCTGTATCAACCCATTTGCTAAGACTCTTTCGCAGATTTTCTTGACAGTTTCTTCTGGGACATCACCGATTATCAAATACTTGTTACCAGCGTTGACGTTTCTTACACCTTCTACACCTAGGATTTCTATAGCGTTCAAAGTGCTTAGACCGACAGCATCAGTAACGCCTTCTTTAAAGTTGATTTCTACTAGCCATGCAGGAAAATCAACTTTAATCCTCAGTTTTTCTTTATCATCAGCATATTTGTAACGCTGGATTTGATTGTCTGATAGCAATTCTTCGCAGATTCTTTTCACATCGTTTTCTGTTACTTCACCGTCGATCATGTAAGTGCTTATCGATTTTACATCTTTTACTCCTTGTATACCCAAGTCTTCTATCTCTTTCTTCGTTAAATAGCCTATAGGATCTGTAACATGATTTTTATAGCCTATCTCCACTATCCAAACCATTCTTTCACCATAATATTATGTATCTTAATGAAGGATATAATTTTATTTTAACTTAATTGAGTAGATTTTACATGAATGCTTAAATTTTAAGTTTAAAATAGATTAACTATGACAAAAGAACAAATCAGGGATAAGATACTGCGGTTGAGGACATCATTACCTCAAAAAGAAGCAATCATTAAAAGTCTCAAGGTTCAAGAATGTCTCTTCAGACTACCTGAATTTGTGAAAGCAAAAATAATCTTATTCTACGTTTCTACGAAGAATGAAGTTAAGACTGAAAATATGATAAAACAAGCATTAAAAAATGGTAAGAGAGTTGTTATTCCTATATCCAACATAAAAGAAAAAACTCTCACACTCTCTGAATTGAAAGATTTTAATAAAGAATTGGAACCTGGTTCTTTCAACATTCTAGAGCCTAAAAAAGAATTCATAAGAAAAGTATCACCTGAAGAGATAGATTTAATAATCGTTCCAGGAGTGGCTTTTGATAAAGAAGGTGACAGAATAGGTTATGGTATGGGTTTTTATGACAATTTTTTAAGTTCGTTAAAGAAAAGTGTTCCTGTTATTGGTTTGGCTTATGAATTGCAGATAGTTGATGAAATTCCTGTTGACGATAAAGACGTGACTGTGGATAAGATTGTGACCGAAGAAAGAATAATCAAATGTTATTAAGGCTAAGTTTATATTATTTTCAAAAGAATCTAAATCTTTTTTCTTTGCTTGGATCTTTTTTTTGTTGTGAACCCTGAGTTAACATATTTATGTATTTTTCTTCATCTTCTTCTAATTTTTTTAGAAATGCTTTTTCTATGTAGTTTCCATTATTTGCGGCAACAATTGAGTCTATTAGATATTGTTCTTCAGGATGTCCAGATAACATACTATCTTCATTCATAAGTCGTATAAATTTTGATAAAAATATTTGATCTTCATGAGAAACTTCTCTGACTTGTTGAAGATTTGTATACAATGTAAATATTCTTTGATATTGACCCCCTCTTTCATTATACCCCTTTATTCCATATTTGGTAGATCCCAATATCTTTAGTTCAACAGATGGTTTTGAGTCTGGAAAAGCTATTGATGGAACTTTAACCCCTGACATAAAAACACTTACTTTTATTAAAAACAGTTAAACATTTAAGTCTTTCGTTAACATATCCAACAAATAAGTAATCGACTATAGTTAGAAATCTATTTAATCGGGTTTGTATTGAGATATATATTTTCTAGTAGCTTCCCATGTTTTTTCTGGGAATTTTAATATCGTTTCATACTTTCGTTCAGGTCTCACCATTTTATCATTTTTAAGATTCATTACAACTTCATCTATAGTTTTATCATAAAAAGCAATCCCAGTAGCAATAGAATACCATATCCCAGCCCATAAATTATTTCCTTTGCTTAGAAATCCCCTTGCTTTACTTATCGCTTCATCATAAGAAGATTCGATTTTTTCCCGATGTAATGGAAACACTTTTGAAAGATCGTTGTATAGATCAGATTGCTGTGCTCTTGTGAGACCATCTAATTCAAAAACACATTTTTCTAATAAATTTGGTTTTTCACTCGCTTCTTCCTTTTTCACAATTACTTTTTCTTCAGGTCTTTTCCGCCAAAATGAACCCATAAAAATTATAAAAATTATAAATAGATAAAAATTTAAGTCTTGTCTAATCTTTCTTCTTGCTCAATAAATAGCTAATTAACATGACTCCTGGGAAAACGAACATCGATGCAAACTGATTTAATCCTAATAAAACGAATAAAACAGGTATCTGTCCACCTATTATAGTAGCAATGTCATAACTCCAGCCAAAAGTTCCGTAGAACAAACCTTTATCATATTTTTTAACAGTTTCACTGATTCTAGAGAACAACCAAACATCGATGAATCCACCAGCCGCACCGAACAAGATACTCGCCAAGAAATAATGAGTCAAAGTAGATGCGTTCAACATAACTATTATTCCAACCAAATGACTGATAATACAAGCAGGAACCCAGTATTTCCTTTTTGACTTGCTAGAAATCCTTCCGACTAAATACTGAGTAAAAGCGAAGAAAAATGTTTCAACGATGACGATTATAGATACTATGCTACGACTTAATCCCAAAGATTGAAGGGCAAACCTAGTAAAGAAGAATAAGAATGCAGTAAAAACGGCTAAATCCATGGATTTCAGAATAACCAACAATGGAATTTTTTTAAGGAAAGAAAATGAAGCCTTTACTTTAATCTCAGGTTTATGTTTATACTTCTTTGTCAACTTATACATTAAATACAACAAAATTACACCAGTTACGAATATGACATAGAAAGCAGGCTTTATCCCGAATTTATCTATTATTAATCCTGGTATCAACAACCCAAGTATCCAACCACTTTCTTTTATTGCCCCGAATGTACTGACTTTTTTATCTGGGTCTTCGCTCACTTCTCTGAGGCCATAGATTATGATTAACACATAAAGAACTGCACTGGCTATTCCAGAGATTATCTTCAGAAATACTATAGCTGGTAGAAAATCAGTGAAGCCGATTAAGAAGAGTGTTATAAAGAATAAAAATGTACAAGCCAGTAAGAATTTCCTTTCTCCATATTTGTCTGTCAGATAACCGAGGTAGGGTTTTAACAAGAAAGAGAAGAAATCACCGATCGTTAGAAGAAAACCATAAGTCACTATCGAGATGTTGAGTGAAGAAAAATAGAATGCTGGAACAATCATCGAGAATGCCATCAATACTACATGAAAAAAACCGAATGCGGCTCCTGAAAATAGTCGACCTTTAGTTTCATCCATAGGTTTTTAGTTTGAACTTTGATAAAGATAAATATTTGGTTCGTTAATTCACATTTGCAGGTGGTATCATGCAATTGTTTCCTGTAAAAACTCCAATAATCAAAACAAAAGATAATTTAATTGAGATACTGATATCCTCGATGAAAAAAGAAAAACTTGAACCAAGAGATGGAAACATATTAGTTGTTTCTTCAAAAGTCGTTGCATTATCAGAAGGAAGAATAGTTAATTACAAAACTATAAAGCCATCTGAAAAAGCTGAATCTTTAGCAAAACAATACGATCTTGAACCAGGTTTTGTGGAATTAGTCTTACAAGAAGCAGATAAAATCTTCGGTGGAGTTAAGCGTGCAATATTAACAATAAAAAATAACACATTCATCGCTAATGCCGGAGTAGATCATTCCAATGCTCCAAAAGATTACGCTATACTTTGGCCTAAAAATCCTTCTCTATCAGCAGACAATATCAGAAAAGAATTCAAGAAAAGACTAAACGTTAATATCGGAGTGATAATATCAGATTCTCATTGTAGTCCTCTGAGGACTGGAACAACTGGTTTTTCTCTTGCTACTTCTGGTCTTGATGCTGTGATGGATGAGAGAGGAAAAAAAGATTTGTTCGGTAAAAAAATGAGAATAACCCAAAGGGCTGTAGCCGATGGCCTAGCTTCTGTTGCTGTTGTTTTGATGGGAGAAACTAATGAGAGAATACCAGCTGTTTTGATTAGAGATTCTAAAATTAAATTAACGAATCAACCTTCTAAGAGTTCTACTTATTTTCCTCCGAATGAATGTTTATTCTCGAGTATATACAATGAAAAAGTAAAGAAATAGAATTTGGCACTTAAATTTCTTGAAGATAGATAATGGATATGTGATTTCCTCTTAAGAGAAGTAAACCGAGGAATTCTTCATAATGATTCACTTTTTTGGCATTCTCTAAGAGAATATTTCCTAATAATCCATGTTCACTTGTTTCCATTTTAACAAGTTTACCTTCATAAATTTCTAGATCTTTTAATTGCACTTTTATTCTTGTTCCTATAGCCTTTTGTAACATTCTATAAGGTGTTTCTCCGCCAACCATAATTTGTTATTTTAGTACATCCGAAAGTTGATAAATCTTTTGTCAGTTAAACTTAAATCCTTTTCAAAAGTGAAAGAAAATTTAACAAAATCTACATCCAAATTAGAAAATTATCATGCAGAATTAATAACTTGAGGTCAATTTTTAACAAAAATTAAGAAATGAATCTACTTATGACTAACCAAAATTTCAGGAAATTCAGAAGATATTATTATCCATGATCAATAAAAGTATAAAGTATTATTCCAAACATCTTAGCTCTTATGAATGGTTCTTTTGGAATGAACTTCAAAATTAACATCCCAACTATAATATTCACTAATATCCACAGATTGTATAAACATGCTGAGAATAAGAAGTAAAAAAGTCTAATAACGTATCTCTTTGAAGTCGTCCTTGCCTTGAAGTCTTGTTTAACTCTGTAGGAAGTCTCTATTCCCCACCTCTTTGCGTATTTTCCAAATAATGAATGAGCATTATTTTCATTAACATGAAGATTAGTAGCAAATACTCTTTTAATCTCATTTTCATCGTTTACAATAACTAACTTGAAAGTTGTCTGCCCTTGAATATAGTATTTCCCTCCAAGAGTATAATTGATAATAGTTGGAGAATCATAATTCTTAACTAGCTGCTCAATCTTTCTATCTTTTTTAGCAGGCATTAAGAACTTGAGATTGTGTTTTTTAAAGACATCAATAACTTTGATACTGAAGAAACCTCTGTCAACATAAACATTTCCGATTTTGATCTTCTTCTTAGCATAGTTAATTAATTCATCTACAATTTTGTGTTTTCTATCAAAAACGTTCATCGGCAGAGCAAGCAAGGTGAATCTTTTCCCACTTTCAACGATATTGATTGTAGCAAATCTAAAACAATGAGTAGTTCCTTTTTTCGGTTTAGTCTCTACAACCATCGGATCATTTTTATCTCCATAGTAAAGCCAATCGTGTAAATCAATGGCAACATCTAATCTTCTCTTCTTAAAGACTTTATTTTTATTAGCAATCTCGAAAATTTTCTCAAACACTTTCTGGAACATGAACTTAACTTCTTCTGGCTTGAATTTTGAGATATGATAGAGAAGAACATCTGCAGATGGGGTTCGTTCTTTCTTAACAAATCTGAATGTTTTAGAACCGTTCTCAGTAAAATCATGATTCATTGCTACATGAGTTAACAAATCAATAAAAGTATTGGTATCATATTTTGCAGTGTAATGAAGTGGAAAATTTAAGAAAGGATAGATGTTCTTTTTAATTAGCTTGCATAACTTTTGGAGTTCTTTAGTTTTGTTGTTTTGAATATCCTTATCGTTTGAAGTGAATTTGATTGGTTTGATGAGGTTACTGGTAGGAGTAAATTTAACATTGCAATCGCAACATTTGTATCTTTGTTTCTTCCATCCTTTCGTGATATTGTAACCGAACTTGACAATATTTGTAGAACCACAGAATCTGCATTTCAGACTCAACCTCTCGGTCTTAACAAACTTTCCAGATTTGCCTCTTAGAAAAGTTTTAAATTTCTCTTCACTATTACTCTTATTTGTGGGGTTTGGTTTCATCCGAGATCCAGCTCCACTCCAGAGGGTTTGTCCTCAAAGCTTACCCTCTGGATTTACTATATTAATTAGTTATTCGCTTTACTGTATAGTATATGACTGTAATAATATATAAACTTTTCTGTGCTTTACTGTATAGTTTCGCTAATCGATAGATTTATATATAAATTACTATAATAATTAGTTATAAACTTGGTGTTTAATATGACTAAGGCTTTACCGAAGTGGGTCATGAATAGATACGCATTACTCTGGAATAGCTTCAAGAATAAAGAATTTGACCACAATGAAGCTCGTAAAGTACTGAAGGAAAAAAAAGACAGACTGGTCAGTGTCATCTTATCAGAACTAAAAAGACATGGTTGGCTAACAATAAAATTACATCCTGAAGATTCTAGAAAGAGAATTTATAAATTAAAAAGCCCTGAAGAAGCCACGAAAGAAATGGTAAAATAAAAATCTTGAGGTTGAGGAAGAAAGTTCAATTTCATACGTATGAACGTAACTATATAAAAATATAGGTATAATTACTAATTGTATGCCAGTATTTGTGGACAAACTCTTCAGAATGGAGAAATTGTTGAAACAGAAAAAGAAAGACTCGGTTAAAATTATAAATTCCATTCTCAAGTCTCTGGGCTTCAACAAGATTGAAATTACTATATACGACTTGCTTTTGAAAAAATCTTTGACGATTAAACAGATAAAGAAGGAGATAAATGTCACTGAGAGATGTGTGAGAAATCATATAAAGGGTCTGTTAAGAAAGGGGTTCATAGAAAGGACTATTATTTCTGGGGAAAGGCTTAAATACACTTACAAGTCTATCAGCATCAAAAAAGTCTGGGAAAAACTGAAAAAAGAAGTCGTAGACCTAATAGATGAGATCAACAGAAGTTTAACTCTTATTTGATTGCGATAAGCCTAATTGGGATGAAAAATTCTATAGATAGTAAGATAATCCTATTAAAATGCCTCCGATAACCATCGTAAACAAATACCCGAGTATGATCCTTGAAATCAAATCTTCATCTATCTTCAATTTTCTTAACCCCTTCATCGACAAAGAGATTATGTAGACTATCAATGGAATCTTCAACAAAAAATTATTGACTCTTTCTGAAATAAGTTTTGGGATGAACAAACCTATGGTGCATGCGATGAGGAAAGTGAGACCGAAGTCTGGTATTGGCAGGGGAAGCAATAACACTCCTATCGTTCTTATTATATATCCGATTAACAAATTTATCACCGCAACATATCAGAGGTCTGTTTTAACATTTATTCCACCTAACCCATATTCAAAGGAATGTAAATAACAATAGAGTGAAAAAGAAGATATAGTATCCTCTTCTTAAAAACATATTATAAAATCCTATTTTCCTACAGTAGATTACAAAAAATAATGTTAATAGTACTAAGCTAATAGCCGCTATCTGTTCATTAAACATCGTGAAGAAAATCAGTTCTAATGCAAACAAAAAAACAACACCTAATTTTGCCAAAAATAGAGAATTTTTGAGGCCGATTTGCTGTACCAAATTTTTTAATCCAACTCTCTTATCAAAATCGAAATCTCGTATGCAATTTAGAAGCTGTGTGATGGATATGTAGAGAAAACAGATGATCGAGATATACACAAAACTCATGTCTAACACCAGTTTGTTCGCTACGTATGTGAAGAACATCAAACCTGGACCGAATGCTATCACGACGATGGGAAATTCCAACCATGAATTCTTTTTCAACCTGATGGGTTCTGCAGAATAGCTGTACGAACCTAAACAAATAAATGTCATGACTAAAAAAGCGATTGCACCAAAAAATATGTACGTGAGTGTTAAGGAGAGTGTTAAGAATATGATGATCAGATATTTCAATCCCTTTTTAGAGATGCTTCTACTTATGACGGAGCTCTTTTTACCTGTTTTATCTAAACTATCCACATCAACATCAAAATAATCGTTTACCATGAAGCCAAATGCTACTTCCAAAAATAAGACTAAGAGTGTTTTTGAAATATCAAAAATCGAAGTCACGTAGAGTAAAAGAGGTAGGATACCAAAGAATAAGTTGTGTAAATATTGATGTACTCTTGTTATTTTCAAGATTCTATAAAAAGTATTCATGTAAAAATCAACCGAAAACTCTATTCCAGATTTTACTCAACACATCCTTTATTTTATAGGCTATTTTTAGGATTAGATACACGATTTTATCGACTACTTCATAAATCTGTTCTAAAGGATCCATAGTTATTACTATGAAGATGAAAATTCATATATATGTAGTATTATATTCATAATAAAGGTAGTAGCATGAAAGATATAATTATTACAGCGGATGAGTCATGTGTGCTAAATCATCAACTATCATTTTTAGCAGGTTTTTTAGCATGCGTTCCAAGGGATAGGATTCCAAAACTTCTTAGGGTTTATGTAGAAAAAAAGCTGTTTGCTCAACCAGAAGATTATAACGGCATAGCAAAGTTAGCTACACTACCTCTTAGAAGGATTGAAGGGATTTTATTAAAAAATGGTTTTGATACGCAAATATGCACACCAAGGACAATAGAACAATTCAAAGCAAAGGTGTTTGCTGTTTCTACAATGGACCCGTTCGGAGTTGGACCAGCTAGCTCAGCAATGACAGGTTTAACAGATAGCAAAGAGCCTTACAACAAATATTATTTTGAAAAACTAATCAAAAGAATAAGGACATCAAACCCAAACGCAAAAATAATTGTTGGTGGACCAGGTGCTTGGCAGTTTGAAGCACTCCCAGAAGAAATGAAACATTTAGGTATAGATTGTATTGTTATGGGTGAATTAGAAAATATAGCGAAAGAAGTTTTTAACTCTGCACTAAAAAATCAATTACCAAAGAAATTCATAGGCACTCAAGCAGAAGAAATACCATTGATAAGAGGTCCTTGTTATTGGGGATTGACTGAAATATCTCGTGGTTGTGACAGGATGTGCCAGTTCTGCGACCCAACCATGAGAAAATTTAGGTGGTTTAGCTATGAGCAAATAGCTAAAGAAGCTGAAATCAATACTCAAAGCCCTGATATAGATCAAATAACATTGTTATCAGAAGATGTTTTGAGATACGGAACAAAACTTGGAGAATGGATTCCAAATGAAAAACTTGTTAAATTAATAAAAATGGTTAATAATATAGCAAAAGCTAAAGGAAAAAAAGTTTCGTTTACTCATGCCTCACTTGCTGCTGCAGCATCAGCACCAAAAATAATTAGAGAGATTTCAGAAGAACTTGAGCTTGGAGGTAAAAATTTAAGTGCATTTCAGGTTGGTTTGGAAACAGGTTCTGTAAAACTCATAGAAACTTATATGAGAAACAAGGCAAAACCTTGGGAACCAAAAGACTGGTGGGAAGTTGCTGAAAAAGGTTTCTCTGTGCTGACAGAAAATAACATAATTCCATGTGCAACCCTTATTCTAGGCTTGGAAAAAGAAACAGAAGATGATGTTATAAAGACTATAGAACTTGTTGAACATCTTCACAGCTATCCTTCACTTATAATGCCTTTGTTTTTTGTCCCTTTAGGTATTTTAAAAGAAAAAAGAGCATTTGATAAAAGTAAACTAACAGAACCACAAAAAGATTTGCTAATAGCTTGTGGGAAGCATACCTCTTACTGGGCAAGAAATTTTATAAACTGGAGTGGTGGGTTGTCTTCAATTGACAGATTTGTATTGCAAGTTGGTTCAATGATTATGCTCGAGTCGCTAAAGGCATTAAAAAAAGAAACCCAAGCTATTACAAAATTAGAATTAGTTGAATTATTCATAAAAGAAACTGAAAAATATGCCTTTGATAGGACCTTAGAATATCCACAAAAAATTATGGAAGGTGTTAATTATGGTTTTAGTAAAATATCTAAATAGTTTACTTGGATTATCGAGATTAAAGGAATATCTGCCTCAATTGTTTTTGATATTCATTTTGATCTCCATTATTTCACCTCAAAATCTTCTATCATATGAAGCAATTGTTATTTTCTTGGCAAACTTGTTTTTGACAGCCTTTACTTATGCCATAAACGATGTTGAGGATGCAGAGGACGACTATCAGGATTTTAAGAAAAGGAACAGGAACTTAATCTCCAATGGAGTTATGTGTAAGAAAGGAGGATACGTAATCAGTTTTTCTCTATTGTTTACAGGTTTAATTCTCCTATTTTTACTGAATAAATTAGTCTTCATAGTGGGTCTGTTGCTATCAATCAATTCATTCTTCTATTCCTGGAAAAAATTGAGACTGAAGTCGATACTCTTCCTAGACCTCGTTTCTCATGCTGTTTGTTTAGGTATTCTACAATTTTCAACGACTTATCTGACATTCAGACCTTTAGATTTACATATCCTACCATTCTTAATAATGATAATTCCCTTTTCTTTCTCTTGTCAAATTTCCCAACAATTAAGGGATTTTGAGGTCGATAGAAAGACGAAAATAAACAACACAAGCCAATTAATAGGAGAGGAAAATTCAATAGCGTTGGTCTATGTTTTTTGTGCTCTTTCAGTGGCAGGGTTCATAATGCTGGATTTGAACAGACTCGTCATTTTATCTCCTTTTGCACTCCTTGGTTCATTGTTTTACTTTAGAATAAAGCATCGCTTGCCTTTACTTCCTTTCTCTTACTTCGAGAGGTGGTTTTAAATGGACATAATAACTTTTTTGGAAACTCATCCTTTAGTAATCTTAGCAATCATTGTGTTCTTTTTCTGTTTTGCCTGGCATGCTTTTAAAAAGAAAATTTAAAGTAACAAGCAAAGAGTGATGAACAAATGCCAACACGAATAAACTCCAAAAAAATCAGTGTTTTCATCCCTGTTTATAAAGACTCAGATTTGTTGGAGTCTTTGTTAAGAGATTTAACGAGCGATCCCTACGAACAAAAAGAGATATTCGTTACCATAGACGAACCCACAGATCGAAGCTTAAAGATTGTCAAAAAATTCGACGACAAAGTTAAGTTTATTGTTAATAAAAAAAGAAATGGGAAAGTAAGCGCATTAAATGGAACGGTAAAACGTTCCAAAGGTGATATTTTCCTCTTTCTAGACGCTGATGTGAAAATATCGAAAAACTCCAAGAACTTTCTGAAGAATGTGGTGGATGAAATTGAGGATGTGGATGTATTGGACATAAAAAAGAGAATAATTAGAGATTCTGTCATAGCTAAGATGGTTAATTACGAGTACATTAGCTTTAACTTCACCAACTGGATGTTCTTCAAGACGATAAAAAGATGTATGGGTATAAACGGAGCGGCATTTGCGATAAAAAGGAAGTGTTTTGATGAGGTTGGTGGTTTTGCAAAGATTGTCTCTGAGGATCTCGACTTGGGGACAAAAACCCTCCTCAAGAACAAAAAATTCAAGTATACAAAGAAAGCAGAAGTTTTTACCCAATCTCCTTCAGATTGGAAAAAATGGTTTACTCAAAGAAAGAGATGGGGAGTTGGTGCAGGGTTATGGATCAAACACCATTATAAAAATTTGATAAGATATGCAATAAAGTATCCTTACGTTTCTATCCCGAGTTTGCTCATCCTCTTCCCCTCTCTAATCTTGTTCGTTCTAAACTATTTTCTCTCAAACTTCTTAACTTACAAAGTTCTCACAATTCTTTTGATGTTTTTAGCGACGAGATTCAGTTTATTGATAGCACCTGTATTTTTTATTTCAATGGGTACAATGCTCGTGGGAAATTTAATTGCGATATTCATGAGTCTTGTGTTCTATTCTATTCTCTTTTATTTTGCATCAAGAAAGTTAAAATTCGAGTTTAATGTTTTTGAATTTTTCGTTTATTTCTTTTTTTATCAACCTTTTTCATTTTTGATTCTCATTATCGGTGTGATCAAAGCAATCGTTTTTTCTCAACAGGATCTAGCGGATTGGAAAGTTTAGTTTGGAGTACTCAAACAATGAAGTATATTCCTCTCCCGTGCATGATTCTCAGCTAAGTTTTCAACCTGCTTTCCATGATACTTGCCAACAATTTTATTGTGTTCCTCCTAGAAATTTTAAAAAGTTTATAATTGAAAATCTAGTTGACGGTCCATCAACTTTCGGAACTACTGTATTTTTAGTTAAAGATTTAACCTTTCCTGCTAATGCCTAAAACATCTAATCCCAGTAAAAACCATAGCAATTCCATGTTCATTTGCTGCATCTATTACTTCTTTATCTCTGATAGAACCACCGGGTTGAATTATCGCAACTATCCCTACTGAAGCAGCCTCATCGATAGAATCTCTGAACGGGAAGAAACCGTCTGAAGCCATGATGCTTCCTTTAACATCATCCCCAGCCCTTTTTATCGCGATCTTAACAGAATCTACTCTGCTCGTCTGTCTTATCCCGACTGCAACAGTCCTTTTATCCTTTGCTAAAACGATTCCGTTAGATTTCACATACTTAACGACTTTCCATGCGAACATCATAGAGTCCAATTGTTTTTGTGTTGGTTTGACTTTTGTAACGACTTTAACGTCTTTCAACTGAGCAGTGTCATGCTCTTGGACTAGCAAACCACCGACAACGTTAACAATATCCAAATGTTTTGTTGGGCGAGTTAGTCTTCCAGTCTTCAACAGTATCAAGACTTTTCTCTTCTTCAATACTTCCAACGCATCCTCATCAAAATCAGGGGCGATTATAGCGTCAAAATGGTTGGATGACATCCTCTTTGCAGTAGTCAAATCTATCTTTCTATTGGCGCCAATAATACCGCCAAAAGCAGAAACAGGGTCAGAAGCATAAGCCTTCTCGAATGCATCGAATATGTTACTGCCGCAAGCAGCACCACAAGGACTCGTGTGTTTTATTATCGCAACAGCAGGCTCATCAAACTCTTTAACCAATTCCAGAGCAGTATCCAAGTCGAGGACATTAGTCCACGATAAACCTTTACCATGCAACTGTTCAGCGTTTGTGACACATGGTTCTTTTATCTCGAATTCTCTGTAGAATGCAGCTTTTTGATGTGGGTTCTCCCCATACCTCAAGTCTTGAACTTTTTTGTAAGTCAAGTTGAGTAATTCAGGAAACTCTATCGGAGTACTAACACTCTTTTCTAGAAATTTGTGTATTATCCAGTCGTATTTTGCTGTGTATCGGAATGCTTCTATTGCCAGTCTTGACCTGGTTTTTTTGGATACGTCATCGTTCTCTTTCAGTTCTTTTATAACTACATTATAATCTTTTGGGTCAACTACAATAACGACATTCTCAAAATTCTTTGCAGCCGCCCTGATCATGTTCGGTCCGCCTATGTCGATGTTCTCTAAAGCCTCTTTTAGCTGAACATCCTCTTTACTCGTGACTTTCTCGAAAGGATATAGGTTGGAAATGACCATGTCTATTGGTTGAATATCGTGTTTTTTTAATTCGCTCACGTGTTCTTCTTTCTCACGCAAAGCCAGAATACCGCCAAGAATCTTAGGATGTAATGTCTTAACTCTTCCGCTAAGAATCTCTGGAAAGCCCGTAACATCGGATACATTCTTAACGGGTATTTTGTTTTCTTTCAAGAGTCTTGTTGTCCCACCCGTTGCTACGATTTCAATACCAAGTTTGTGAAGATTTCTACAGAATTCGACGATGCCTGTCTTATCGTAAACAGATACGAGAGCACGCTTTATTTTGCTCATAAACAAACCTTAAATATTACATTCTATAGAATCTTAAAGTTTTCGGTAGCCTCTTTTACCATCAAAGTAAATGTTTCTATCCTTGTCTATTCCAAACCTACCTTCTGCAATCCATTGTAAAGTTAAAGGAAATATCTTCCAATCCCCAAATTCTTTCAGTTTATTCTGATGTTCTTCGGCTATCTTTTTCAGTAATTGTTTATTCTCTGGTTTTCTCAAATCTTCTATAGTCGTTCCTTTCGGTAATTCAACTCTCAAAGGTTTAGAAATAACCAATATTTCTCCCATGTCTACTTCTTCTGTCACTATATGCGTAGTCGAATGCAAAGATTTTTCTCTGGTCAATATCGCTTTCATGACGGGAATATGATGTAAACCAACGTATTTTCTCTTTCCTTTTTCAGAAACAGATAAATCAGCAGGATGGACATTAACAATCGTGTATTTAGACAGTAAAGGTTTTGTTATGAACCATGCATATCCGCATAGAGCGATTATGTCCACACCATAGGGCTTAATCAACTCTACAGTCTTTTTATCGAACTCTTCGCGAACAGGCTTGCCTTTTGCATCCTTCTCACGGTAGAATTCTTTAATGTCGTTAACTTCTACTGCTATTCCATACTCTTTGGCTATATTTTTGGCATTACTCTCAGGGTTGTCAGTGAAGATTAAAACGACTTCATACGGTGATTTTCCTCTTTCTTTTTTCAGTTTAACTTGATGTTCGATTATTCTCCTAACGTTAGTGCCAGAGCCAGACATGAAACAGGCTATATGCATCGGTTGTTTTTTTGGATTGAAGATTAGTTTAAATTTCATGTTCTCTATTCATAGATGAAATATGATTGATATTTAAGATTTACTCTCTTATTAAAAAGAAGATTAAAATGCGTATCTATGGTATAAATTCCCAAATAATATTTACTAATCAGGATATAGATCATTTTGTAGAATCTACACTCAAAACATTTGATACAGTTGGTCCTCGGGACTTTATTGTTGTTAGAGAATACAGTAATGAAGTAGTAGGATATCTAACTTGGCTAAAAATTAAAGAAGCTTATGATAAAGGAAAATTTCTTGTAAGAAAAGCTGAACTGTATTTTAAAAAAATGAAAGACATTAAAACAGTTTGTTCAGATTCTATTACTAAAGAGATAATTTTAGAAGTTACTGAAAAACCTAGATCACTTTATGTTATAAAAAATGGATCTAACCCAAAAAAATTATCTAGACAGAGTTTTAATTCTGAAATAACAATTTTTAATATTCGGGATTGGATTAATGGAATAGAATATCCAGAAGAAAATTGTCCTTATCCATACCAATTTGAAGTAAAAGAATGAATTATTTTTTATTCTCAGCAAGGATTAAAGTATTCTCTAAAACCATGGCAACTGTCATAGGCCCAACACCACCAGGAACAGGAGTAATGTAAGATGCTATGTCCTTAACATTCTCAAAATCAACATCCCCATATACCTTCCCATCTTTATAACATATTCCACCATCTATGATTACAACTCCTTCTTTAACCATATCTTTCTTTATCAGATTAGAAACTCCAGTCGCAGTTATCAGGATTTCAGCTCTTTTAGTGTGCTGACTTAGAAACTTTGTTTTTACATGACAAAGAGTTACAGTCGCGAAACGATTAGTCAACATCATAGCTAGAGGCTTACCAACGACGTTGCTGTTGTTCACTATTACTACGTTCTTCTTCTCGACAGAAACTTTCATTTTCTCCAACATTCTTATTATTCCTTTAGGAGTGCATGGAGCAATGTGTTCATTCCCGGTCAACAAATTACCGACATTTGCAGGGTTCAAACCATCAACATCCTTTTCTGGTGAAACAGTACTAAGAATCTTCTTTTCATCCATATGTTTAGGTAGTGGCAACTGAACAATTATACCATGAATTTTTTTATCGTTATTCAATTGTTGAATAAGTGCTAACAATTTTTCTTCTTTCACGTTCTCTGGAAACTCGTATAAGTTAGAACCAATGCCGATTTTTTCACATGCTTTTTGTTTGTTTTCAATGTAAATTTTAGAAGCGGGATTATCGCCAACTGATACGACTGCTAAAGTTGGGTTGATGTTCTTTTTTTTCAGTCTTTGAACTCTTGGCTTCAATTTTTCTAATATTTCTTCTGATATTTTTTTACCATCGATTATTACAGGAATTTGCATCACCTCTTACTGAATATTGACGTGCCAATCCTTACCATGGTCGCCCCTTCTTCTATCGCAACCTCAAAATCATTACTCATTCCCATAGATAAATGCTTTAGTCCCGTAGTTAAAGCTAACTCTTTCAACTTTCTGAAGTATAGTCTTGTCTTTTCAGGTTCAACTAGAGGAGCTATAGTCATCAAACCTTCAACTTGAATTCCTTCTAATTTTTTTATTTCATTGACGAAATCTACTGTCTCTTCAGGTTTTATGCCGTGGGTTATTCCTGATACGTTGACTTGAACTAGGACTGACATTTTTTTATTCAATTGAAGACAGCATTCACTGACTTTTCTCGCTACCTTCATCCTATCAACTGAATGGATATAATCAAAAATCTCAACAGCATCTTTAGCTTTGTTACTCTGTAAATTTCCAATCATGTGCCACTCGATTTTTTTGCCTATTTCTTCAAATTTCTTCTTAGCTTCCTGAACTTTCGTTTCTCCGATTGAACCTACACCTAAGTTTATCGCTTCCTTAATGACATCAACAGGAAAAGTCTTAGTGACCGCTATCAATTTTATTTCTTCAGGGGTTCTGTTGACTTTTAAAGCAGAACTTTTTATTCTATCCTTGACTTTTTTCAAATTATCTTGGATAGTCATCAATTATCTAATGTTTTTTAATTATTTAATTCATCAAAAAATATGAACACGATCAATGTTGAATCTGTTTTAATGCTTTTTCTAAAGCTTTAATTGCGTCATCTGTCCCTTCTAATCCTACTGAATACCTAATCATGTTGTCAGGAATTCCTGCTAATTTTCTTTCTTCAGAACTCATCTGGCTATGTGTAGTCGTGGCATTATGAACCCATACAGTATAACTTCCCCCTAAATGCGTAACCTGAGCACCAAAATCAAAAACTTGTGCAAACTCTTTAGCCTTTTCAAATCCTCCTTTGATATTGAAAGATAATAGAAAACCATAACCATTCGTTCCATTCGGGAGCTTCATCAGTTTTTTAGCGACTTCATGCTGAGGATGACTCATAAGTCCAGGATAATTTACTGACTCAATCATTGGATGACTTTCTAGAAACTTCGCAATCTTTAAAGCCTTTTTACAATGTTCCTCCATCCTGATCCTGAGAGTACCCATCTCGTCCCAGATTATCATGGCGTTGAAGGGCGAAAGACATGGTCCCATGTTTCTAAAATGACCTCCTTTCAGTTTGTTTACAAAATCATCTCGAAGGCTATTGTCCTTTGTTACAATTTTATCTTTTGCTACGATCGCACCACCTATGCATCTACAACTACCATTAGCAACTTTTGATATAGAATGGACAACTATATCAGCGCCATGTTCGAGTGGCCTAGTCAAAGCTGGTGTGGCCATGGTTGAATCAACGATGAGTGGGATTTTATGCAAATGGGCTAAATCTGCTAAAGCAGGTATATCGGACACGAATAAAGTTGGGTTACTCGGAAATTCTATGAATAAAAATTTGATTTTTTCATCTATTTTTTCCTTCCACTTTTTTAAATCCCATGGTTCAGTTACCCATTTTACGTTCCATCCAGATTTTGGATAAGTCACGTTGAATAATTGCTCTGATCCACCATACACTCTGTTAGAGGAAACAAAGTTATCACCGGGTTTTAAAAAAGCCATCGTTGCCATCATGATTGCAGACATGCCAGAAGAAGTGCAAAGTCCCTGGGTTAGTTCAGGTATACCTAACCCTTCCAAAGCAGCAAACTTCCAAGCTAGATGGTCTGGGTTAATGTTATCTATCCTAGTATATATTTTATTAGGGTCATTAGTCGTCTGGTATGATAAAAGCAAAGCTCCGTCGGTTAAACTATCATAGGATCCTCCTGTAGTTGACATGAATAAAGGTAGTGTTAATGATTTGTAACGCAGCATGTCTTCTTTTCCGTATAAACCCCATAAAGCCACTGTATCAAAAGCTTGATTTTTAGCGGCTCTCATCTGTTCAACTCTTTTCTTAATTGTAGCATCGCTCCTTTTCCTGAAATAATCTTCTTCGTTTTTAGCCGATTCAAGAAGTTGTAATTTCCTTTTTAGTTCTGCAATTTTTTCTTTTAAGAATCTGCTATCGGGTATTTTGTTTTCTTTCATTAATTTAAATTTATTATTAATTTTTATATAACTTATTATTTCTCGCTACTTCGTTAATCTTCACTTCGCCAAAGGACCCCTAAACAAAAAATTTAATAATCTTAAAAACTATGAATGCCATTACAGCAGCTAAAGGCATCGACAATATCCATGCTCCAATAATCTTCCTCGTCATTCCCCATTTAACTGCCTTTGTTCTTTGACACAAACCTACTCCCATTATAGAACCATTGATGACGTGAGTAGAACTCATGGGATAACCTGCGAGTGCCGTAAAGCCTAGTATTGCTGATCCCACAACTTCAGCAGTAAATCCCTGGTATGGTCTCAAACGAGTTATTTTTGTTGCCATAGTCTGTACTACTTTCCATCCTCCTAAAAATATACCTAAGGATAATGTGACATAAGCACCAATCATTACCCAAAGTGGAACAGTAAATTGTGTTAGATAACCGTAATATACTAATAAAACTGTCATGATTCCCATTGTTTTTTGGGCAGCATTACCACCGTTTGTTATCGAGAAAAGTATCGTTGAGATTATTTGTAATCTTCTGAAATATCTGTTTACCTTACTTGCAGTAAATCTTCTGAACGATCTGATGATTAAACAACCTATGATGAATGTAGCTAATATTGCTATGAAAGGCGACAGTATCATCGGTATTATAGTTTTATCTATTATTTCTGCATATCTCACAACACTGAATCCACCAGCTGCTATTCCAGCCCCAACTAATCCACCTATCAAAACATGTGTTTCTGATATCGGTAAAGAATAACCCCAGGAGACAGCTACATCGAATATTAAAGCACCGATTAAGGCAGATATAATGACTTCGCCAGACATCATGTTTTCAGATATTATGCCTGTTGCAATAGTAAAAGCCACAGCAGTTCCGAACAACATCCCTATCATGTTGAAAATCGTGGTTATAATCACAGCTTGGATTGGCTTCAAAGTTCTAGTTCCTATCACAGTAGATATACCATAAGCAGCATCAGTGAACCCATTCCAGAATGAGAAAAAGAGGGTAAGTCCCATGGCAAAAATCAAAATTAAAGCAATCATTTTATCAAGTGTTCTTCATTACAATATCTTGGAGGATTAAGCAAACATCTTCGCATTTATCGGTTATGCTCTCCAGAAATTCATAAATATCTTTCATTATCAAAATTTTGACAGCATCTTTTTCTTGGACGAGTTTTGCAATCGCATTATCGCACAAATCATCTGCCTCATTCTCCAATTTGTGGACTTCCTTGAATTTCTTCTCCATTTCTTCTTGTTTTATTTTTCTTATATGTTCCAACGCACCATTCACTTCTTTTACGAGTTTTACTATTATATCGGCAAAATCTTTTATGACACCATCGGGGTTCTTTATCTTGAAGAGATAAATCTTGTTAGTAACAGCATCTATGTAATCTAGAATATCATCATAAACGGATGTTAATTTAGATAAATCTTCATGGTCTATCGGAGTGATAAAAGTCTTATTTAATTTGTGAAACATTTCATGGACAATCTCGTCTCCTTCATGTTCTAAAGCTCGCATTCTCTTTATTTTTACTCCAAAACTGTTGTAATCATTGATCATTTTTTTGAACAATTCAGCTGCGTCTAATACTAATTCTGCTTGCTGCTCTAGAAGGTTAAAGAAAACTTTGTCTTGTGGAATAATCCATTCTTTGAAACCCATGGAATAATTTAGAACTATTAAATATTTATTTAATCTAGTTCTGGATAGATAGGGAATCTTTTACACAATTCAAAAACTTCCTTCTTTATCTTTTTTATTTTCTGATTCTTTACTATCTCTTTCTTGAATTTTTTTATAGCTTTATCCCTGGCATCTTTTTCATCAGGCATCTCATAACATTTGACTTCATTTATCACTCGTGCAATCCAATCCCCAATCAACTCCATCTCTTTCTCTTTCATTCCTCTTGTCGTCAAAGCCGGTGTTCCTAGACGAATGCCGCTCGGATAAAACGGAGAAGATGGATCCGATGGAATAGTATTTTTATTTACAGTAATTCCAGCCAAATCCAATGCATCTTGGACGTACAGTCCTTTCCCTTTTCCAAACGGTGTTAAATCAATCAATATCAAATGGTTATCAGTCCCGTTTGAAACAAGTTTTATTCCTTTATCCATCAATGCTTTTGCTAAAGCTTTTGCATTTTTAACAATTTGTTTTCCGTATTCCTTGAATTCGGGTTTCATCGCCTCTCCTAGAGCAACAGCTATTGCCGATGTTTGATGGTCATGCGGTCCTCCTTGTAATCCAGGAAAAACTGCCTTATCGATCTTATCAGCAAGTTCAGGATCTTTTTCCAATCCCTTTTTAGTAACCATTATTATTGCTCCTCTTGGACCACGTAAAGTCTTATGAGTTGTAGTAGTGACAATATGCGCATATGGTACAGGACTCTTATGAACACCAGCGACTACCAATCCAGCTATATGAGCAATATCAGCAGCAAAATAAGCACCAACCTCATCAGCAATCTTTGCAAATTCTTCGAATGGAAATTCTCTCGGATATGCGGTCGCACCACACCATATCAACCTTGGTTTATTCTCTCTAGCTAATCTTCTAACCTCATCAAGGTCTAAGTATCCATCTGGCTTGACATGATACTGAACACTCTTGAATAACATCCCAGAAAAATTAACCTTCCATCCGTGTGTCAAGTGTCCGCCATCTGGTAGGCTCTGTCCCATTATAACATTCCCAGGTTTACAAGTGGCAAAATAAACAGCTTGGTTCGCAGGACTTCCAGAATAAGGTTGAACGTTGGCATGCGGCACGCCAAACAATTTCTTCGCACGCTCTATTGCCGTATCTTCAGCTACATCTATGAATTCATTCCCAGCGTAGTATCTTCTATGTGGATAACCTTCAGAGTACTTGTCAGTCATTATACTTCCTAAAGCTTGAAGCACAGCCATGCTCGTAAAATTCTCAGAAGGGATCATCTCCAAACCGAACCTTTTTCTCTTCAACTCATTCTTGATAGCATCAGCGATGACAGGGTCTTGTTTTTCGATAAACTTAATCCACCAGTTTGTCATTCAACCACCCCTTAATTTTTTAACATGTTCAATACTTTTTCTTATGTGTTCTTCAGAAGCTATATCTTTTCTATACCAGAGTGATGCGCCTTTTATCGCATCGACACCTTCGATTGAAATTTTTCTTGCAGTTTGAATATCATCACCGATCCCAACCACACAAACAGTTCTTGATTTTAATGCAAACGTTTGATTATCTTTCAGTTCCATCGAACAAGGATAAGTCCTGATTTTATCACCGTATTTTTTCTCCAGGTTGTAAGCACCATTCAAATCAACTCTTGTATCACCGGTAAACTCTTTCTCTTTTCCACCATAAGTCGGTGGAACTTTGTAAATCACAACAGTAGCTTGATTCTCAAAATCAACCTTTGTCAGGTTTCCATCTATGATTTTGAAACAAACATCAACGAAATCATTCTTTAATATCGGCATCAAGTTCTGGGTTTCTGGCATTCCGCCTCTGCTGTTAATCTCAAAAACTTTCAACCCGTCCCTTGCAACAGTATAAGCCATGTAGAGTGGTATGCCCCATAATCCTGTGTTTTTTTCACTACCCTTTAATTTTCTGAAGATTTTATTCGCTATATCCAAACCATCTCTCCAATCTTTTTTGTTCATGAATGGCAACATTTCGCCAACATCCTTGTAAGACCCCATGCCTCCGGTGTTAGGACCTTTATCATCATCAAAAGCTCTCTTGTAATCCCTGACAGCTGGCATCTCGACTAAATTCCTACCATCTGAAAAGAATTGCAGACTGAACTCTTCGCCTTCAATTTTCTCTTCGATTATCACAGGACCTTGATTATATATAGAAAGAAAATGTTCGAACAATTCTTCACGATTATTGAAATGATCTCCCCAAACACCAACCCCTTTTCCAGTAGCAGGCCTGTCAGGCTTAACAGCGACTTGATTGTCAAACTCATCCAGCCATGAAAACACGTCTTTCTTAACATCATCAACATTCTTGTAATCTTTCTTATCGAATACTTTGAACCGTGGGTTTGCATCAGGATAACATTCTTCTATGAGTTTACGTTGTATGACTTTGCTTCCTTCTAGAGCAAACTCTTTCGTGGGACATATCACTGGGATTTTAGTTTTTTTCTCGACTAAGTCTCTAACACCGTCCACGATAGGACCTTCTGGTCCAACAATTCCAAAATCAATCTCATTTTTATGTTTCTTAGCAAAATCACAGATAGTATTTATGTTCAAGTCAGGAATTACAACATGTTCTTTAGCAATCTTTACGTTAAAAGGATTCCTCTGTTTGTCAGCAACAAAAAATTGCGGATTATAATTTTGACTGCGAGAAAATGCATCTATCATCGATACTGCTCTAGCACCATAACTAACGACTAAGATACCAACTTTTTCCATTTAACTAATATCAGCCTCCCAGTATCTGACTTTCTTGAGTGATGTTTGATTCTTCATCTTGTCAGCGATTTGTTGAGCTATAGGAGTTCTATATTCGCCAGTTAAACAAGCCATACAAAGGTCACATGATTTGTGTCCTATTGCATCTATCAAACAATCCCTCTTCTGATAGCATAAGTTATCTGCACCTATTATTTTTTCAATTTCAGGAATTTTGTTGTTAAAAGCTATCAACTCGCCATGTGTCGAAATATCAATCCCATAAAAACAAGGGGATATTATCGGTGGACAAGTAATCCAAACATCAACCTTCTTTGCGCCGGCTTTCTTTATCATATTAACAATCTTTTTTGATGTCGTTCCCCTGACTATACTGTCATCGACCATAATGACATGTTTATCTTTCAGAACAGATTTAATCGGGTTCAGCTTAACATTCATAGCTTCATCTCTCATTTGTTGGGAAGGCATGATGAACGTCCTCCCGATATAACGGTTTTTTATCAATCCTTCTGCGACAGGTATACCTGTTACTCTTGATATTCCTTCTGCCGCTGGTCTAGAAGTGTCGGGAACAGGAATTATAACATCAGCATCAGATGCATAAGTCTTACCTAGGTTCTCACCTAGTTTGACTCTCACATCATAGACACATTTGCCGTCAAGAATGCTATCGGGTCTACTGAAATAAACGTATTCAAACATACAGTGTGCTGTGTTCTTGCATGAAACAACTTGTCTTTTTTCTAATTTACCGTTTTTATCGCAGATTATTAGTTCACCAGCTTTCACATCAGATTTTAATTCCATACCGTTAGTTTCTAGAGCAACACTTTCTGAAGTGAATATCTTTGTGTCTTTATTCTCACCGTAACATAATGGTCTGAAAGCAAAAGGGTCACGGAAAGCAATCATTTCTCCGTCGCACGTAAAACATGTTATGGAATATGAACCTTCAACTCTTTCCATTAAACCCAGGACAGCATCCTCTATGTCTTTGGACTTGGACATTTCTTCAGCCAGGACATGCATGAATACTTCAGCATCACAAGTGGATATCAGGTTTCTTCCATGTTCAGACAACTCTTTTCTCAACCCAACATAATTTACTAAGTTTCCGTTATGTGCGAGAACAATACCGCGCTTCGGATAATCTGACTGGAATGGTTGTGCATCCTTAACAGTTGAAGAACCAACAGTCGAATAACGAACATGCCCTACACCGATTTTTCCTTTCATCTGTGAAAGTAAACTAGAAGTAAAAGTATCTGTTACCAATCCCATGAATTTCTTTAAACGAATCTTCGAACCATCTAAGACTGCGATACCGTTGGATTCCTGTCCTCTGTGTTGTATAGAGACTAAACCTTTGTAGATCATTGCAGATGTTTTGTTCTCATCAGATGAGATAACCCCAAAAACACCGCAAGATTCTTTCTTCATTTTTTCACTATTTATACAATGATTTTATATTTAATAACTTTTCATTAACACATTCATGTTAAGTTAGCAATGTCATGTCAATCGAACTCTATCATTGTTTTTACTGGGCATGTGAGTTTTTTCTTCAGTTTTTTTATTGAATCTCCAACAGATATGATAGTGAACACACCAGCAACGTTTGCACCGACTTTTTTACATATTTCAATTAAAGCTTCTATCGTAGATCCTGTCCTTATGAGATCATCAACCAACAGTATGAATTCACCTTTTTTTATAGAATTCTTTGGAATGTAAAGATATCCATAAGTACCGGTGAGATAAAACCTCTTGACTTCAATGAAATCCTTCACACCCATCTCTTTGCTTCTTTTTGCTATTACTGTGTTAACACCAAATTCTTTACCTATTTGTATAGCTAAAGCTATACCATCAGATTCCACAGACAGAATTTTGTTTACTTTCATAAAGTTGAAATCTTGAAACACGATTTTTGCTATTTTCTCTAGTATGTTAGCGTTCGATAAAATTTCTGAATGATCGTAAGTACCGTTTTCATCTGATCTAATTTTTCTCATTAAAATGTCGATGAGATATCTTCTCTCAAACTTCTCGATGATAGTCTTGGCCCTTTTAATGTTGGGGAGAACATGTCCGTTTATGTACCTACTCAGAACTGGAATCGGTAGTTGTATGAAATTTGACAGCTCATTGTAAGAATACTCTTGTTTGAAGAGTTTTAGGATTTCTATGGCGAATATTTTTGTCTTGGTTTCATCCAGTTTTGTCATGTGTAAGGATTACATGAATAAGTATAAATTCTTTATTTTAATGTTAAAATTTAACAAATTTATTAAACAGAAAACGACCTATAGTTTCTTGGTTCTTTTATCATTTTAACACTTGGATGAGCCTCTTTTTGACTACTGGTACTAACTTGTACTAGAATAGCTTTCTTCCTGAATTCTTCAAGAATTTTAATTCCTGAATAACCCATGGCATGCCTTAGTCCACCTACCATATCATGTAAAACTTCTGATACAGGTCCAACAAAATCGACTATCCCTTCAACACCTTCTGGAATAGATTTACCTTTTGTATCCTTAAAGTAACGTCCTGGGCCATATCTTTTTTCTAGAGCCCCTTCAGAACCCATACCCCTGTATTCTTTGTATAATCTACCTTCGAAAACAACTTTTTTCCCAGGGGCTTCTTCAGTTCCAGCTAACAAACCACCTAACATCACTGAAGATGCACCAGCAGCTATCGCTTTTGCTACGTCTCCATACTGTTTTATACCACCATCTGATATAATCGGAATCTTATGTTTATCCCCGATTTCAACACAATCTTCCACAGCTGTCACTTGTGGTACACCAACACCTGTCACTACTCTTGTTGTGCATATAGAACCAGCACCAACCCCAACTTTCACGGCATCAGCGCCAGCAGATATTAAATCTTCTGCACCTTCAGCTGTGACTACGTTTCCACCGATCACATCGATATCAAAGTTTTTCTTTATCTGTTTAACCGTGTCCAAAACTCTTTGAGAATGACCATGAGCAGAATCGAGGACTATTACATCAACCTCTTCTTTACAGAGCAATTCAACTCTTTTTATATCACCTACTCCGACAGCAGCACCGACCATCAGTCTACCGCTAGAGTCTCTAGTTGCATCAGGATACATCTCTTTCCTCAAGATATCCTTGACAGTTATCAAACCTTTTAAGCTACCATCTTTCCCCGTAACCAAAAGTTTCTCTATTTTATTTTTTTGTAACATTTTTTTCGCTTCATCCCTAGTAATGTTTTTAGGCACTGTAACAAGTTTCTTAGTCATCAAATCCTTAACTTTTAAGTTATCGTTTTCTACAAAACGTATGTCCCTTTTCGTTATTATCCCGATTAATTTATTGTTTTTGACAACAGGAATACCAGAGATTTCATTTTCTCTCATTATCATCTTAACGGTTCCAAGAGTTTCATCGGGTTCTATAGTAGTAGGGTTCTCGATAATCCAACTTTCATACCTCTTGACTTTTCTTACTTGTTCAGCCTGTTTTTCAGGAGTTAGATATTGATGAATTATGCCTATTCCACCGTTCTGAGCCATCGCTATAGCCATTCTTTCCTCAGTAACAGTGTCCATGGCTGCACTTATTATAGGGATCTTCAACTTGATGAACTTGGTTAACCTTGTGCTAACATCCACTTCCCCAGGTAAGACTTTAGAATGACCAGGAACTATGGATATATCATCAAAAGTGAAAGCATATTTCTTGTTTCTTGACATTAATTAATTTTTTAGGTTAAAGTTTATAAAACTTTTGTATTGAATGAAAAAGTACTATTTTTTCTTATCCTTAATTTTGGAATAAGTATGCCAAAACCTTTGGATAACTGTTATAAAGCTTAATATTGCAACTAAAAAGAATCCCCAGTAGATTGCTTCAGGGTAGAATGGAGCTAGCAAAATGGATAACATGATAATTAACATTCTCACGTCTCTTGAGGCGATACCGATTTCACAAGGAACACCAACGACTTCTGCTTTGCTTCGTGCGTATGTTACCAAGAGTGACCAGACTAGTGCCAATGAACCTATTAACGTTAACTGGCTTGGGTTAGTCAAGATTAAACCATAGAATAGGAAAATTTCAACTATCCTGTCCAGAAAAGAATCCAGAAATTCCCCTTTTTTACTGACTTTTTTCTTTATCCTTGCCAAATCCCCGTCCGCACAATCCAGAACTTCAGATACAAAAAGGATGACTAAACCGATGATAAACATACTTTGGGACAAAAATAATGCAGAGATTATACCTAAGATGAAGGACAGAATAGTCACTTGATTTGGTTCAAAACCTAGTTTATAGAACAAACGTGCTGCTGGTCTCGAAAATTTTCTGTAAACATATTTTGTAATCGGGTATTTCCATTCCATATTATCCTTGAACATAGTTTTTGATGCTATATAAATAAATTTGAGTATTTTATTTATCCTTTCAACTTATTATAAACCCATAGTATGATAGGAGAGGGGACAGGATGTTGAAGTTTAATTAAAAGAACTTCATACGGTGTAATTTCTTTTTTAAGTGGTTTATAATGTCTTTTTACCTCTTCTTTAAGAACATATTTTTCCTCATCAGTTAATTTATCTAATCTTATATCAGAGATACCTGGATTTGTAGCATATTGTCTTAAAATTCTCAATTTAATTTCATCTAATTCTTTTTCAGCATATTTACCCATTTCAATATTTGTTATACGATGGGAACTTTCATCAACAAATAACATACATTCTGAACATCTGGAATTCCAAGAAATAATTCCAACTATTTTATTAGGAGTGCCAAAAACTTCATTTAACCAACTATAAAGTTTATCTCTTTTTTGTTTATACAGAGTTTCAGTTGACATATGACCTATTAAAGAGTGATTTTAAACTCTTAAAGTTTTCACTATGGAGAAAGATTCAGTTGTTAGTATTTTATTCTTAACTTATTGTATTGATGTTAAATTTTTAACTTTTAAATTAGAATCTATAAAAAACAATAGAGATTTTCTAATTTGTTCATTTACATTTTTATCAGTAACTTCTCCGTGTCCAGGATACAAGATTTTAACGTCTAATTTACAAAGATTTTTTATAGATTCTATCAACTGTTGAATATTTCCACCGAGTAAATCAGTCCTACCTACACCACCATCAGGAAAGATTGTATCCCCAGAGAACAAACTCTTAGATTCTTCTTCGTACAAGCAAATGCTACCTGGAGTATGACCTGGTGTATGGATGACTTTCAGTTTACAATCCCCTAAATCCAGTATTTCACCTCCTTTTAGGGTTCTATCAGGTTTGAAATCCAGAAAGTCAACATCCAACTCATGAATCAATACTTTAGCATTAGTTTCTTTCTTGATTATTGGAGTAGCTAGAGTATGGTCTTCATGATAATGGGTTAAGATTATGTACTCTAAATCTTCTGTTTTAACATGTTTTTTTAGGTTGTTTAAGACAATTTTAGCGTTCTCAGATGGGTCTATTATTACAGGTTTCTTCGTTAACAGTAAGTAAGAATTGGTCCATATTTCTGAAGCAATAACTCGGATTACTTTCATAAGTATTATTTTAGATTTAGTATTATAACCCCTTTATAAAGATAGAAAGATTTAAATCCTTGATTATTTTGTGTTAACTCATGACAAATGGTTCAGATAGTCTGTATGTTAGTCGTAGGTCTGATTTAGAGATACTTTTAGATGTTGCTTACTTGCTTGCTGAAGAGTCTAGACCATTAAGTGCAACTTATTTGACGAGTAAGGAAAAGGTTGGAGTGAAGATTCAAAAATTATATGATATTCTAGAAAAATGTGAAGACAAAGGTTTAGCAAAACATTTTGATGTAGGCAGAACAAGAAAAAAATATGAATTAACTCAACATGGAAAAGAATTGATTTATACTTGGTTGGGTTATGTAGATAAATTTAATTTAAAAGGTCTTTTGAAAAGTTGGAATAAGGATTTTGGTTCACTATCAGAAAAACAAAATAGTAGACTTCAAGAAATAATGAAAACTCCTTGGAAAAAACCGAATTATAAAAAATGCGATAAAAGAAAAAAAAGTGAAGAAAGAGCTCAAATCATGCAATATAGAGATTTTCTTAGTTATCTTAAAAAATATTATCCCGATGAGACTTATCAATGGGATATTATACAAAATGTCAATATAAACAGTAAAACGTTTAAAAAATTAAAAGAATTTGCACTTGTTGATGAAAGGAAACACATTGAGAGAAAATATACTGCTGGATACGCAGCTAGAAAATGGAAATATTCTATAGTGAAAAAAGGTGAATTTGAAGTATTTCAACCAAAAGGTTATGATATTAGAGTTGAAAAAAGGAAGGAAAAAAGGAAAAAAGGAATTAAATGGCGTGGAAACGCTGATGAATTGATAAAATTAACAGAAGATGGTTATAGATGTGTTAATACTTTTGATAAAATCATGATGGGATTTAAACTGACAGATTTAGTCTATAGTTATAGAAAATAGAATAAAGTTTTAAATATCTTCCTTTCCAGATATTGAAGAAGTGAATAACGTGGGTGTCAGTCGGATTATCTAATTCTAGAGATTTACTTAGTTTTATTTCTCCAAATTCACAGAATTATAGAATATTAGATGGGTGTGATTAATGGTAATACTAGAAGACCAGAAAGGGGCTGAAGAACAGATTCTGAAGTTCTGGAAAACTAATAAAATACCAGAAAAAGTCAGAAGAATGAAGAAAAAGAAGATATTCTATTTCTTGGATGGACCACCTTATGCCACTGGATCGATACACATGGGTACGGCTTTAAACAAAATTTTAAAAGATTCTTACATTCGTTTCTTGAGAATGTTCGGCTTTAAAGTCTGGGACCAACCTGGTTATGATACTCATGGATTACCGATAGAGAATAAAGTCGAACAGATGTTAAATTTCAAATCAAAATCTGACATCGAAAAATTCGGGATAGACAAGTTCATAGAAGAATGTAGAAAATTCTCGACAAAATTCATAGGCGTGATGAGTGATGAATTCAATAACCTTGGCGTATGGATGGATTGGGATAATCCTTATCTAACATTAACAAACGATTACATCGAGGGGGCATGGTTCACGTTTAAAAGAGCATTCGAAAAAGGATTGCTCTACAAGGGATTGTACCCGGTTCATGCTTGCCCGAGATGTGAGACTGCTGTTGCTTACAATGAGATTGAATATGAAGAAGTCAGTGACCCGTCAATCTACGTGAAATTCCAACTGAAAAACAAAGAGAAAGAGTACTTACTGATTTGGACGACAACACCATGGACTTTACCAGCGAACACAGGTGTCATGGTCAAACCTGATGCTGATTATGTTAGAGTGAGAATAAACGATGAAGTATTGATAATAGCTGAACAACTTTTAGAAACTGTTCTAAAAAAAATCGGTGTAGAAAATTACACGATATTAGAAAAAATAAAAGGAAATGATTTGGAAGGTTTAGAATACTTCCATCCTCTCGAAGATATCTTCACTTTTCAAAAAAAATTAAAGAATGCTCACAGAGTCGTCTTATCAGACCAATTTGTAACTCTGGAAGACGGAACTGGATTGGTCCACACAGCACCAGGACACGGACAGGAAGACTATAAAGTTGGGTTAGAAACAGGATTGCCAACAGTGTCTCCAGTCACTTTGAACGGAACTTTTGATGATACTTGTGGAAAATATTCTGGGATGTACGTTAAAGATGCTGACAGTTTGATCATACAAGAGTTACAAGACCGTGGTTTTTTGTTGCATCAAGAAAAGATAAAGCACGAATATCCTCATTGTTGGCGTTGTGAATCTCCTCTGTTGTTGATATCATTACCACAATGGTTCTTCAAGGTCACAAAGATGAGGAATAAACTGATAGAAGAGAATAAAAAAGTAAATTGGTTTCCATCATGGGCAGGACAGAGGTTTCATAACTGGTTGGAAAGCTTGGGTGATTGGCCTATTTCTCGTCAGCGTTACTGGGGAATTCCCTTACCGATATGGATTTGTGGGAAATGTAATGAAGTGAGAGTCGTAGGCTCAAGAGACGAGTTAGAAAAAATACCGAAAGATTTTCATAGACCACATATTGATGATGTTACGCTGAAATGTTCAAAATGCAAAGGACTAATGAAGAGAGTACCTGATGTTCTGGATGTATGGTTTGATTCCGGAGTTTGTTCTTGGGCCAGCTTAGGCTATCCTCAGAATAAAAAATTGTGGAAAGAGATGTGGCCTTCTGATCTTAACATAGAAGGACCTGACCAGATTAGAGGATGGTGGAATTCGGAATTGATAACGAGTGTGATAACTTTTGATAAGGCCCCATTCAAGGCTATAGTGTTCCATGGGTTTGTCTTGGATGCACACGGGATCAAAATGTCAAAATCCAAAGGCAACATAATAATGCCTCAAGATGTCATCAAAGAATATGGAAGGGATGTTCTTAGATTTTATCTATTGTCAAATCCGGCATGGGATGACTTTTACTTCAACATGGATGACGTGAAAGAGATAGCCAAACAGTTCAACATCGTGAGAAACACTTTTAATTTTGTCAGTACTTATGTCACAAAGTTCTCGAAACCCAAGAATCTTAAAATAGAAGATAAATGGATTTTGTCTAGGTTGAATTCGTTGATGGAAAATTATCTGGAATATTTCAAGACATATAACGGACACAAGGCTGTTCAAGAGATCATGAATTTCATTTTAAATGATCTATCTCGTTGGTACATTAAACTCATAAGAGATAGGACTTGGCCTTTGTACGAAGGAAAAGATAAGGATGCTGCATTCTACACTCTCGTTATAGTGATAGATAATCTCGTGAAGTTCTTAGCGCCTATATGTCCGTTCATTGCAGAAGATGTTCATCAGAATGTCTTGAAAAAGTTTAGAAAAGGTTTAGAATCTGTCCACATGTATGAATTTCCTGAACCTGATAAAAGAATGATAAACAAGAAACTTGAGGAAGAAATGGAAGTCGTTAAACAGATTAGTGAAGTGTCTAATTTTGCGAGACAGAAAGTAAACTTGAAGTTGCGTTGGCCCGTTAAAGAAATGTTGATAGTAACTCAAGATAAAAAAATAAAATCTGCAGTGGAAGATTTGAAAACTGTATTGATGGATATGTGCAACGTAAAATCGGTTAAAGCCGTTACTAAAGAACCAAAAGGTAATTTTGGTGAATCAGAGTTTGAGAAGAATAAAATTTTGTTAGACTTGTCAGAAGATAAAGAGATTTTTGAAGATAGATTATACAGAGAATTAACGAGAAAGATTCAAGGAATGAGGAAGAATTGTAAGTTTGTTGTCGAAGATAGAATTAAATTGACGTTAAAGTCTGATGCTGATAATGAAAAAAGTTTAAAGAAATTTGTTAAATCTCTGAAGAGAGATGTTGGAGCTAAGATAATAGAAATAGGTAAGTTAGAAGGAAAATATTCGGATGAATTGAAGTTTAATGACAAGATTTTATTGATAAGTTTTGATAAGGTATGACGGAGCCGCCGAGCGAGCCGGATTTTTTAGAAAGGTTTTATTTTATTTTTGTATACGTGCCGTATAGTAAATCCAAGACTAATAAGACCGCCGACAATAAGAGCCAAGCCTAAAGGAAGAAGATAAGGATTATTATTCTGCGAGTTATTTTGTAAAATAGTGTTAGACAATTTATATCCTAACTCTTTAGCTGACTCACACAATACTTGATACATGATATCAAATTAAAATAACGTTAGTTAAAGTTAAATTCTTTGTTTTAGGCGAGCGAGGCGGCGAGTAATATTTTGCTCATTATTTTTTTGTTCTAGGATCAACCCAGCCTTCTTCATGACAAACATATTCACTATTTTTATGGATGCTTGTCTCTCTACCTGCTATTATCAAAAAAACTTCATCATGGCATTTATAATAGCAAGTTGAGTTCTTCAGTTCTTCACAAACTGCCCTCGTCTCAACAGAAAAATCAGTTATGCCACCTCTTTGTATTGTCCCAGATGGAGAAGTTATACTAGACAGAATAAAACCTAACAAAAACGAGACTATAACAAGCAGTAACACAATAATTACAGTCCTATTCATACACAATCATTAAAAAATTGTCATGATAACCATAAAAAACTATTGAAACTACAAAACATTAAATAGAAAGAAAAAAATAGAATAATTATGTTAGTAAAACAAGCCATGACAAAAAACATCCTAGTGATCCATCCTGATACTGCGATAAAAGATGCAGCAAAGATAATGGCCCAACGAAGAGTAGGAAGCTTAATCGCCGTAGAAGGTAACAAGTTAGTAGGAATAATAACAGAATTAGACATCATATGGAAAGTGGTTGCAGGTGATTTAGACCCTAAGATTACCCTAGTCAGGGATGTGATGACAAAAGAAGTTGTAACAGTTAAAGCCAATCAGACTTTGGAAGAAGCGACACAAATAATGGTAGAGAATAAAATAAAGAAACTTCCCGTGTTAGAAGGCGATAAATTGGTTGGGATAATAACTGCGACTGATTTGATATCTGTTCAACCAAAAATGATAGAGGCTTTAGCCAAGCTTATGTTGTTTGAAGAAAAGAAATCTGTTGCTGGATGATATGGTTCTAATAAATTCTACTGAATTTGGTTCAATAACAATCGACGGTAAAACTTACTACAATGATGTGATCGTTTCTTGGGATGGGAAAATAAAAGAAGCTAGAATCTTCGTCCGGCACCTATTCGGTAACAATGAACTTGAAGATTTAATGAGGAAAAACCCTGAAGTAATCGTTGTTGGAACTGGCGATTCTGGGTTGCTGAGAGTTTCTGATGAAGTAAGAAGGCTGTGTAAACAAAAAAACGTTGAACTTGTAGAAATGACATCTAAAAAAGCGATAGAAAAATTCAACGAGAGTTTAAAACAAGGGAAAAAAGTCATCGGGTTTATTCATACTACTTGTTAGCATTTATTTTTACAATTTTTACATTTATACTTCCAGATGATGTCCATTCCATACTTCTTTACCATGTTCCCTAAATTCTTCTTTTTGATAGGCTCCCAGTTTTTACAGTTTGAACAACGGATTTTATCTTGGCTTACGTCCAGACCCATTTCCATCAGTTTTTTGATGTTGACTTCTTCGATGGTTTTGTATATCTGTTCTTTTTCTTGTTTTATTCGTTCCTCCTCTTCTTTGATTAATTGTTCTTTTTTAATGAGTTCTCCCTCTTCAACCGGCACTTTTTCCATTGATTTTACTTCTTTACTTGGAGTTTCTTTTTCATGCATTTTTCTCCAAAAGTAACCTCTCAATTCAACCTTTTCATTAGCCCAAACTATGAACCAGGAGAACAAAAACCATGGTACATAGAAAATTAGAGAACTTTCAATTTGAGTCTCAGTCGACTTAAAACAACAATTTGCGCTATCACAAAACAATTTTTTTTCTATGAAACAAGGAAAATGGAAGACAACATAATTGATTGGAGAATCATTAATCTTCCATTCATCAGAATTGATCGCTAATGATACGGCATAAACTATAGCTAGGAATATCATAGGTAATAAAAAAAGTAAGATTTTTCTCCAACTTGGTTTGAAAAATTCTTTCCAATCCATGTTTTAATTTTCTATTCAGTAGATAAAAACTTTATCTTGAGTATAAAAGAAACAGGACGCCGGGAGCGAGATTTGAACTCGCGAGCCCTTACGGGCGCTAGATTTCCTTCGGTTCACCTCCTTGTCCATCATGAAATCAGGGTCAAGCCATCTTCCACATCGGAACCTTTCGACTCAAGTCTAGTGCATTACCAGATTCTGCCATCCCGGCATGTTAATTTATAGTTTTAGTGCATGTTTAAATTTGTTCCTTTCTGCCTTTTCTAACGGCCAGGCATCTTCTATCAGCATATCTGGAACATCCTCATCCAAGACAGGATAAGCCAACTTACATTCCTTACAAACAATAAACATATCTTTTTCTTTCACATCACCCTTACACTTGGGGCATGCTAATATTTCCATCAAGTCTTTTTGTACGGACATGAAATAATGTTTTTGTAGTAGAATTTATATAGCTAATCCATGAAACAGCTAAATACTTTAATTCAAACATAATTAAGTGTTAAACATGTCAGAGTACGACGTAATAATTTGCGGTGCAGGGCCAGCAGGACTGTCCACAGGAATCTCAACACTGTTTACGAACAAAGGTTTGAACGTCTTAGTCATCGACAGCAGACAGGAAGTCAGTGAAGAAAAATGTGGAGAAGGTTTATCACAAGACTGGTTCGGTCACATGTCTAAATATGGAAAATACTTACGTTCTAAACTTAATTCTAAATGTTTTGAGAATGATATTTATGGTTTGTTGTTGGTCCTTCCTAGCGGTGAGAAAATAAAGGTCAGAACGAAGAAAAAACATGGTTGGATACTGAACAAGGATTTCTTCTTGAAGAACCTGGCAGAAATTTTTGAAAAGAAAGGTGGTGAAATACAGTTAAACACAAATATAGTTAGCCCAGTTATGAAAGGTGGAGTCGTATATGGAGTTGAAACAAGCGATGGAAACATGATAAAAGGCAAGTGTATTATAGACGCTACTGGTCTCACTCAAACTATCTGGAGAAAGGCGTTGAACATAGCTGAACCCATCGATAAAAAGGATGTAGAAGTTTGCTGTCAATACAAAGTCGTTGATTGTGATATCGAAGATGATGACCTTCTACAGATATACTTCAACGAAAACATCGCTCCTGGCGGTTATGGCTGGGTTTTTCCTAAAAAAAGAAATAGAGCTAACGTCGGCGTTGGCTGCCAAGGCTCAAGAGTGATGAGTGCAGTTCCTTACCAAGAAAAATTCTGGGAGATGTTGAAGTTGAACGGACAGATCGTATCGAAGAAAGGTGGGACTGTAGATAGTTGTAACTTACCAGAATCATTCGTCTGGTCTAACTTGGCATGCGTCGGTTCTTCAGCCAGGTTCACAAGCCCTGTTCATGGTGGTGGGACTGGACCCGGTCTGTTCGGTGGGTACATCCTAGGAAAAAATATCGGGAATGCTTTCATCGATAAAACACCTATAGAAGATGCCTTAGTCGATTATCAAAGAGAGATAAAGTCAATCAGAGGCAGAGCACATGAATACCATTACAGAGCTAAGAATCTTTTACAATCCTGCAGTGATGAGGAATTAGAAATAATATTTTCTTCTATCAACTATGATGAGTGGATGAGATCCATGAGTTTCACGAATCAAGAGATATTGAAGATAATTGCTAGGATTTCTAAGAGGAACTTGAGGTTGGGTTTAAAAATTATGAAATATTTGGGCTTGGGTTAGTATTTTTTATAAAACTCTGTCTGTACGTACCACAGGCTCCTTCTTTTTGTTAAGCATTCTTTCACTGTTAGTCTTCGCTATACCCAACCCGATCAACTCATTTTTTAAAGAAAATATTCCGACTATTTCTTTTGGTTTTATACCAGGTTGAACTCTAACAACATTTGAACCCAAAACAGGAGCACCGTTTCTTATGGGTTTAATGTCGATATTCTTAACGTAAATTTTTTTCACATGCGGAATAGCTTCTTCAATCGGAATGAGTATTTTCTTCAGAGAAATTTCATTGCCTTCATATGCTTTTTTTATCTCATCCAAAGAATGGCTATCTCCAACCGTAAAATGTCCGATTTTTATTCTTCTCAATTCTTTCATCTGCGCCTTAACACCAAGCTTTTCTCCTATGTCTGAACATAATTTCCTTATGTAAGTTCCAGCTTGGACTTTCGTCTTAAACTTGACGTTCTGACCATCTTTCTCGATTATATCAAACGAATAGACTATCCTTTTTCTCGGTTTTCTTGCCACATGCGATTTGACTGGTGGTGTTTGAGTGATTTCTCCTAGAAAATAATCAGAAACTGTTTTTTCTATAGTTTTTTTATCGACATCTTTGTGAAGATACATCACACCCTCGTATTCTTTGTCCAACCCCATTAGAACTGGCATCGCTTTCGTGGCTTTATTCAAGGCAACGACTAAAACACCAGTCACTCTCGGGTCTAAAGTTCCGACATGTCCAGCTCTTTTACAGTTGAAAATACGTTTTATCTCGATTACAGCCTGTCTGGAAGTAACACCAAAAGGTTTGTCTAGGTTGATAACGCTTCTTGAGATTAACCCTGATATATCTTTTCCAGTCATTTTACCGTTTATTTTTTCTTTTTAGGTTTTTCTGGTTTCTTTTCTTTTTTAACTTCTTCTTTTTTCTCGACTTTCTTTTCTTCTTTTTTACCTCTCCTTAGGGATGGTAATTTTAACTTCAGAGTAATTCCTTTCTTCTCTTCCTTCGGTTTCTCTTCTGGTTTTGCTTCTTCCTTTTTCTCGACCTTTTCCTCTTTCTTGACTTTCTTCTCTTCTTTTGGAGCTTCAACTTTTACTGGAACTTTCACTGCTTTCTTCTCAGCCTCTTTCAGTATCTCAGGACTCGGCATCTTTAGCTCAAATTTCTTCATCAAACCTATCTTATTGTAAGCGTCAACAACATCCTTCTCGTTTGCCTCTGCCTGTATACTAACCAAATGAGGAGTTGGTTCTAGATGCTCAACGTTACATCTTCTTCTCTTAACACCTGTCAACTCTTTCGGCCCTGTCACCAAGACGAAAGTATCATCAAGTTTCTTCAAAACAACACAGTATTTGCCAGCCTCACGACCAGCAACCTTCATACAAACTCTTCCGATTTCTAACGCCATGATAGTCACCTACCATAATTGAAATAGTTTTATTATCAAAGCTTATAAGTTTGACTTTAATTGAAAAACATTATTTCATACCAATAACAACTTTTCTGAACAACTTTCTCGTGCATTCAGAGCAAAGATTCCCACCGTATGGTCTCTCAGGTCTTCTGCTGGACTTTGGTAACTTCCTCATTCTAGAGGGATTAACTCTAGGAACTCCATGCAAAGGCTTCTTGCAAATGTTACATTTCGCCACATTCGTTTTTTCCATCTTGTAATGCGTCACTAGTCTATTGCCAGGTGTCCTCACTCTTCTTTTCTTCACGCTCCTAGTCCTCAACATCCTTTGAACCATTCAAACACCCAGCATCTTTTTAGCGATCAAACTCACGACAAAAGTCGAAATAAAGTACCACCAGAACCAGTCTAACTTGATTCCTCCGACTGCAGGTAGAACACCAGGTACAGTCGCGACAATCTTGCCAGTGTAAGCACCCTTCAAAGGCGGAAGGATGAGAATAACGAGTATGAGTGAAACTATCATCGGCTTGAAAGTCAACTTCATGTACTCAGAATTGATCTTCATCAGTTCAGCCAAGTACTCATTCGTCTTCTTCGTATCACCGCTCTTCTGTGTCTCCAACATCTTAGCCCTTACATCCTGCATCCTCTTCTTCACTTCTCTTGCCTTTTCTGTACCCAAGACTTTCCAGTTGATAAGACTCATCGTTATGCTGATGAAAGCTCCGATTAAAAATACCATGAATATTGGGCTTATCCCGATCGTCGATAGATCCATCATTCTTCACCCATCACTTTCCTTATCAGTGGATGCGCGCCTTCCATCCTTTCAGTCTTTAATTGTTCATAGAAACTATAAATAATCGTTACAAGCAGCAGAATACCAGTTCCTGTACCGAGAGCATCGGTAAAATCAGCAAAGGAAGCGAGAAGGCCTATAGCCGCTCCACCTAGAACAGCAAGAGGGGGAATGTATTTATTCAATACTTCTTTGATGATTTGAGGACTGCTCCTGTAGCCTGGGATTTGCATACCTATCGATGATATCTGGTCAGCGACACTCTCGGCATCCATACCCGAAGTGTTAACCCAGAAGACTGAAAATATGATAGAACATCCAACCATGAAAGCCATGTAAATCAAAGCACGGAGGATAAGCTGTGAACTTATTCCAGAGAATAAATTGAATATGAATCCGCTGGGAGCAGACAGATAATAGATAATCCCACTGATGGGCGTACTTTTACCACCAGCTTGTTGAACGACACAGCCTAGAATACTGCATTTAGTGTTAGGGTCGTTGACCAAAGGCTTTGCCATCATCCCACTGAACAACTGGAAGTTTGCTAATAGAGCTGCGGTGAGAATGACTGGTATGTTGCTGGTGTAGAATAGTTTGAGTGACCATCTCCTCCCAAACCCCCTTAGAGCAGAAAAAGATAAAGGCACATCCACAGAAATGCCTTGAGCGTAAATGACCATGAAGAAAACCACTATCGTTGATATCATCGGTGTTAAATTCACTATTATTTCATTCCAATTCAACGCCAACAGGCCACCGACAAACCCCCAGAAAATGCCTGAAGGTGGGTTTCCGGTTGTCGGTAAACTCCCAGCCATAGTGAAAGGTGTGAACAACCTGATGAATATCGTGTTTACGACTCCTGCTGCGATGAACATACTGATACCAGAACCAATACCCCATTTGCTGACTATCTCATCAAGGAACATCACTATAAAACCACCCATAGCCAATTGAAGTATGACGATTGTTTTGGTGAAAGCATCTGGGTTTTGTGGTGGAACAGCACCACCTAAAACGAAGGCAGAAGCCTCGACGAAACATAAAGCTATAGAAGCTAATTTCTGGATAGATTCGTACTTTTCTTTTTGTTCTTCGTCATTTAAATCCCAGTCTATGATTTTTGAACCGACTAACAATTGTAATATTATTGAAGACGTGACTAGAGGACCAATACCCAATGTCATCAAAGTCCCAAAGGTAGAACCTAACAATATCTGTAGTGACTGGAACTGTTGACCTGCCCCTGGCATTACTCCGTATACATGACCGAAGAGTTGAGAAGATAAGAGATAATAAATGACTAGAACTAAACCCGTCCACATGAGTTTTTTGTTTAGACTCGGTTTATAAGTCGGTTTTTCAACGGCTGGCAAGAATTTTCCTATTTTTGAGATATCAACCATTCGCTACCACAGCCTTTCCTTTTACCTCTTCTAATTTCTTTATCGCGTTCTTGGAGAAATATTTTGCTTCGACTATCAACGGATGGTTAACTTTACCGGAGCCGAGAAGTTTATCGTAGCCTAAATCTGATAGTTTAACTTTGATACCGTCATTTTCTTTTTGGATTTTCTTTTCTTTCAATAATTGTTCAACCTTCGAATCCAGGTCTTTCAAGTTGATGGCTCTGATTTCTACTTGTTGAGGTGGTCTCATTCCGCTCTTACCGAAATGATCTGGCATGTATTTTATCATCCTCATTACCTTGTACTTGTGCATACCAGCTAAACCTCTACCGCCCCTACTGCCAGCTCCTTTATGCTTTTTATGACTGCCAAAACCGGTTTTTCGTCCTCTTAATTTTCTGATTTTTCTATCTCTTCTGACGACCATCAAATCATCCTCAACAGCAACTCATTTATCTTCTCTTTTCTGTTCCCTAAAGCCCCTCTAGGATAAGGCAGTCTCTTTGCTTTTAAACCATGTATAGGTGAGTTTAACTTGAAAACAGGTTTTATTTCTTTTAAATCTTTCAGTTTAACTTTACCTTCGATTAGAGCGTTTGAAAACTCATCAAAATTATCGAATTTAGTAATTTTTTTCAGACTTTTTTCGTCTATTATTCTATCCCCAATGATCCTTCCTCTTTTTTTCAACAGTTCAACTAGAGTTTTTTTATCGACTTTACCCCATGTTATGTAATCCTTGACCTTTTTCAACATTCCCAGATAATCTCCATCTTCTGGGACAAGGACACAATTGTTCACATAGTTAAGTCTTAACATTCTCAGGGTAGATTCCACTTCTTTACTCGTGTCGACTGAACCACGAATTCTTACGACTGCAAACATACTATCACTATTTTACACTTTTTATATATTCCTAACATTGACTTTATACCCGAGCTTCTTTAGCTCTTCGGCTACGGGCTTTATCATATTTCTTTGACATGATAAGATTAAAAACTTTTTACTTTTTTGCTTTTGTATCATCTTCAGGAACAAGACAACAGTCTTATTCACTTCAGATTCATTAAAGGGCGTACTTCCTCCTGCTGGTTCAAGGAAGATCAAAGGTTGCTTGGGTTTATCCATAAAATTAATATTAGTTTTTAGATTAAAAAATAAACATTATAAAATCAAACTTCCTTAAAAAACCATGGTCTTTCTTTTAATTTTTGAACAAATACGTATTCACTCCTTGATAATTTTTGTGAGATTTTCTTGAGTTTTCTATACAGATGAACAAAAAAACATTCAATATATTCATCATCTTTTATGGAGTGTTTAATGCGTAAATTCTCTATCTGTTTAGGTGTATATTTTGTTAGTAAGTATTTTTCTTCTGTTTTTTTCAAAGTTTTTATCAATCCATCTCTATTCTCTTCTATCCAAAATTCGTACTTTTTCATTGCTTCTTTAACAATTTCAAATTCATTTTCTGTATCCTTTCCACGTTTGAGTTCCTCCATGAAAAATAAGCATAAAAAATTCATAAAATTAAAATCTATGTTTGATGTCTCTGGATATTTAAAATATTCACACACTTTTTCACTCAAGTTTTCAAACAGAAACAATAGAAAAGACATTTCTATGTCAGTAAATGTTACATTATCCTCTTTAGAAAGAAGTTGTAATATTTTATTTGGAATAATCTTATAGAATTCTTTGTCTTTTTCTATTACTTCAAAATCTTCTAATTTTTTGAATATTTTTCTTGTTTTATTGAGCCAGCTAATAACAAAAACTTCATTTGGTTCTTTTATTATATAACTAATGGTCTCGTTTATTACTTCTTGCTTGTATGTGGGACGAATTATTCTGAGTTTTCTACTCCAATCTTGAGAAGACTGAGGTTTTATTTTGTGTATTTTTTCAGTTTTCTTAAATAATGGTCTTTTACACTTTCTACATCTAGGTATTCGTATATCGGTTTTGGGTATCTTTTTTAGCTCCTGTCCACAGTAACCACAAGTAAATTTATAGATTTTCTTCAAATTAGGTTGAACTTTATCTGAGTAGTAATCAGCAAAAATTTGTATCTTTTTCTTTGGTTTCTCTAATAAAGAAAAGAGTATCTGATTAACATACTTTACAACTTCACTTTCAAATTCCATTCAATCATCTTCAACTTCTTAAATTGAATTTTATTAACTATAAAATCATTTTTTATTAATAAAATTTATTAGTAAGAATTTATTTAAGCTTTCTAAATCTAAAAATATGATAGAAGCTGAAGATGCAAAACCATTTCTAAACCATTTGGTTGGCGTTGTCCATACCGATAGTGGAAAAGATTACTTTCTTAAAGGAACACTAGTGAATCTCACGAATACTTCTCTGACTATTGAAAATGAAAGATTTGGCAAATGTCTAGTTTCACTTGATTCTATAAAAAAGGTAAAAGAGTTGAATCAACATGTCTGATGATAAATCAGTTAACTCAGATTTTTACTCGTATTGCATTGATGATTTACTTAACCTTAACTCCAAGACTTTAATTTCTCTCGAGGATTGCTTTTATCAACTCAAGAAGGTTCTAAAACTTCCCGATGATACAGTCAGATCATTACTTAGGGTAATGCAAGAAAAAAATATGGTCATAGTTGAGATAGGAATTCGGAAAACGGAGAAAGAGGCTGATAAAAAATAAAAAAAGGGAAGGCGATGTCCCAATGGATAGAATTAATAAAAAAGAATTAATAACTAACACTCCATCAAATGATGATATAAAAGTGGAAGAATCTTCTTCTGCTCCAGTTGTTAAAGAAAAAGAAGTATCACTAGTCAAGAAACTAACCTTTATAGATTTATTCTGTGGTTGCGGTGGCTTCAGCTATGGTTTTGTGAACGCCGGATTCCGACATGTGTTTGGCATTGATAACTGGAAGGGCTGCAAAGAGACCTATCAGAAGAACATTGGCAGATTCGTGCTCATGGATATTAGAGGGTTTGATGGAAAACCATATCAAGAGACGGTTGATGTTGTCATAGGCAGCCCACCTTGTACTAATTTCTCTGTTGCAAACAGGAAAAAAGACCCAAAGATGGGAATGCTATTAATCAATGAATTTTATCGAATAGTGGATGAAATAAAACCGAAGATATGGATAATGGAAAATGTTCCGCCTATTTCAAAAGAGAATATTAGGGGATTCAAGCACATCTTTAATGCCAATGACTTTGGTGTTATACAAAACAGGATTAGATGTTTTACTTCCAACATCAAATTAGAACCAATACAAGAGGGTAAAAAATTCCTAGAATACGATAAAGCTCTCCAACATATAGTAAAATCCAAATCAAGACTATACCCTTTGTTCAATACAATCACGACATCAAGACAGAGCAGCATTACTCAAGTTATGAGTGGTATAAAGGGGATATGGTTTGCGACTATAGAAGAACGGAAAGCCATAATGTCGTTTCCCTTCAACTTTAATTTCTATGGCACAGATGTATGGAGACAGATAGGGAATGCAGTCCCACCTTTAATGGCGAATGGAATTGCACTGTATGTAAAAGAATTTTTGACCAAGGAAAATGGGAGTGAGAAGAAATGAAAGTAAGGATTCTCAAAGATATACCAGGAATAATCATTGGTGCTGATGGAAAAGATTATGGGCCCTTCGCAGCAAATGACATTGCTGACTTGCCGACAGAGAATGTGCAAGCATGGATACACAATGGATATGCTGAAATGGATTTAGAAGAGTTGAAGGAGAAGATATTCAGAAAGATGCCTGATGATGAAGGCTTGTCGCACATTATTCTAGGTGGAACAGAACCAGAACATGGACCAGTAGAAGAAAGAACAATGACTCCTATACCAGTAGAACAACCTATAGAAGTTAATGACACTTTAGAAGAAAAGGTAAAAAGATTCTTGTCTGAGATTAAGGTTGTAAGCAAAGATGAATTCTTTCTGAGATATAACCTTGATGGTGAGTTCAACAGCATACCTAGAGAAAGGGTTGAGACCTTTATTGATGAAAAGTGGGGTAAAGAAATAGTAAAAGACTCTAATGGAGTTCTAATATGGATAGATTCTTTAAAAATTATTCTAGACAAAGATTTGGTAGAATATAGACCAAACCTCGAGAAATGGATCATTGAACCGTATGTTGCAGAGAAAAGTATAGTGATGTTGGGCGGTAAATCTTCGTCCTATAAAACTTGGTCTGCACTGAACATGGCAATCTGTATAGTATCCGGATTACCTCTCTTTAATCGGTTTGCAACAGTTCCTGTGAATGTTCTATACATAGATGAAGAAAACGGCATTGATGTGCTGAAAGAGAGAGTCCAAAAAATCAAAAATGGTATGGGTATTGTTAAAACTTTTGATAACTTAGCGTTCATCAGTCTACAAGGAATAAAAATAGACATACAGTCATGGCGACAGAGATTGGAAGTCACCCTAAAAGAATTCAAGCCCAAAGTCATTATCGTTGATTGTTTCAGAAGGATTATAACGGTAGAAGAAAACGATGCAACAGATGTCAACAAAATATTCACAGACATCATACGGCCAATAAGTGAAGAGTTTGGTGTCACATGGATACTGGTTCATCATCTAAGGAAAGGTGTGAGTGGGAAAGAATCAGACATTATGGATGAACTACGTGGATCAAGTGAACTTGCTAACTATGTTGATACCATCCTGATTTTTCAGCGACCAAGAAGAGTTTTTGATAAGTTCACTCTTTTCCATGCGAAATCACGAAGGTCAAGAGAGAGTAAACCCATGATAATTGGGCTTGGTTGGGATGAACAGGATAATATTACGATGGAGGCCATTGGGACAGCTGAAGAGATATTAGAAGATGTTGATATATGCGCTCAGAGAATAATGACATGGCTTGAAGAAGAAAACATTGACAGTTTCATAACAAAAGATGTACTTACCCAATTAGAAGATTACAGTAAGTCAACCATCTATCGGGCATTGAACCTATTAAAGGAACAACATAAACTTAGGAGTCCAAAAAGAGGACATTACCAAAAGATTACCGAAAATCTCGCAGATTTTTCTGATACACCACAGAACCAGGGAAGTCTCTCAAGTACCAATAGTATAAACTCTGATACTTCGGATACTTCCCGCGATACATTTTCGACTGGGGAAGTGTCGAAGTCTCTCAAGTATCTAGATACTAAAAAATATAGAGACAAACTTGATACTGATGGAGAAGTATCTAACGATATTAAAAAAATAAAGGAGAAAAATAATTTAAAAGGAAGTATCGGAAGTCCCACAGTTAATAGTAAGGATACTTCAGATACTTCAAATGTCCTAATGTATCCTTCTTCACTAACAGTCAAGTGTGACTTCTGTGGTGGAGATAATTCTATTGGAGAGGTTCAATTTCCCAATAAAACTATGCACTTTTGCCATACGTGCGAAGGTAAAACCATGCCAAAGGATTCAAACGATGATCCTAGTTTGTCGAATGATTCATCTAGAATGAAGAAGTATCCTTCTGATGAATCCGAGAGGAAGAAAAGCTCTTCCGATGTCATGATCTTGAATCAAAAAGGGGTGAAAATGAATGGGACTTAGAATTGAGGGTTTAAAAGATGAAGAAATAAAATTGGTCGTTTCTTCAAAAACCAAAAGAAAAATAGAAGGGTTGTGCAAAGAACTTGACATGCCAATAGCCAAGTTTGTGGAATCTGCAATTTTCAGTGAAATTGAAAAATGGGAAAGAAGAAAAAGAATCAGAACTGCATACCCAAGGCTAACTGAAGGGCTATGGTAATTGACATTGAAAAAATAAAAATAGATTGAAGGTTGAAAAAATAAAAGGTGGTGAAATGGATGGGAGAATGTTATTATTATTTGAAAGCAGAATGTGGTTCAACAAAGAAAGCAAAAGAAATCAAAGAAGAATTAGAAATTTTGTTAAAAAATTTAATTGAATTGCGTGAAACATTGGTACAAGAGCAAATAATAAAAGTACTAGAAATGAAAAGTTGGGTACTACTAAATGGGTTTGAACTTAATTTTGAGGACTGGGAGGGAGGAAAAGATAGAGGAATATATCCTTTTGTTTTCCGATTACCCGACATAGATGAAAATTTCAAACTCGAACAAAAAGGAACTATAATAAAATTATCAAGTTTAGCAGGGCATTTTACGCATTGGGACGGAATTGTTAAATGGTTGCAAGACAAAGGTTGTAAGGCGGGTTATACAACCGAAGAAATGATGTACAAGAATCTATTTGAAAATATAAATTTGGAATAAAACCATAAAGATAATAAAAATCTATATCACAAATCGCATTTGTAATCAAAAGAATATCTTTCCTTTTCGTTTTTGCTTCGAGATAGTTAATTTCTTTCTCACGTAATTGAAATAAAAATCTAAGTTCTAACAGAATTTCTAGGTGGTTACAATGGAATGTTCTCCACGAGACTTAGAGAAATTAAAGGACTTCGTCAAGAAGGTAGAACGAGGCAAGTTCACGGGCATTGTTGCGGTAAACGAGTGCAGAGTTGTTAAAGGAGAAAAATATGGTAATGTTGACCTGCTTCTAGTGGGTGGTAAGCCTGATGATTTGCTGTTTTTGTGCGAAAACTTGTTGCGGTTTTTACGAGAAAGAATGAAAGATACACCAAAGAGATTAGCGTCTAGAAAACTCTCGTCCACTTCTTGTGATATAAATTATATCGGATGATGGTTGATACTAAAATGAAATTGAGTGTTCTACAATACCTATACGAGTAAACTTTTAGCGAAGAGACTGATGAATGATTCTAAGAGCAAGAACAGTGTATCTAAGATGAAGATTCTATCTGCTATCTATGTAGATAGTAGTAGCTATAACACAATAGTGGCAAAAAAATGGAAGGAAAAGCATCACAGATGAGGATATAGAAGTCGCACCGTAATATCTACTTTTATTGTTACTCTGCTTTCGCTACCCATGTGTTTTCGTCAATCTTTTCTAGCTTGAACCAGATGCAAAATCGTTCTTCTTCCATGATCTATTCTTAGAATTTTAAAAATAATTATCTGATTTAGGTTATTTTAGAAGATTACAGAATAAAAATAGGAACTATTTATTAATTAATTTCATGGATAATTTATCCCAGTCTTTAGGAGAAAATATTTTAAATTTTTTTGTATCAACTTTACCATCTTCACATGAAACTTTAATTTCTACTGTATAATTACCTGGTGGCAAGTATGCTTGTCTCGCATTTTGAGGCGAAGTTAAAGCAATTGGTATAGCTATCCAACAACCATTGATGTTTAGATTTTTTTCAGTAAAAACAACATCCAAATCTCTACTTTCTTTGATGCCTATATCAACTGGTTGCGAACCAGTTCTTAAAAAACTATATGTAATACCTGCCCAATGAAGTGTGTAATTTGATTCAAGATGTTTTACATTTTTAGGACGTTTAATGATTTTTAAAACTGCTATACATTTCTTTGCAGTTTTTTTCCCATCATTTTTAACTCTAATCAAACCAAACTTTCGTACCCATTTTGTATCTATATATGAAAAAGTCCGTAAATCAGAATTTTGGTCAAATTCCATTTTCAATTTAGGTTTTTTAAAAAACTTTTCATAAATAGTTAAAATTCCAAGTATAAGGGAAGAGATAATAGTAGAAATTATAGATAGTATAAAAGATACATTAGATTTCCATTTTTCTTGTTCTCTAGCTTGTCTTTGTTTTTCTAACTCTGCTTCTATTTGTTTGATTTGTTCATTTATATTAGCAATTTCTATTTGAGATGGGGTTATTATTTCTATTACTTTTGAATCAGCCCCACAATTATCTGCTCGTACAAAAATGTCTAAAAATCCTGTATCATTCAATTTCAAAAAAACAGAATATGATGTATTATTGACTTGACCTTTTACTAGAATTGTTTGTTCATTATTTTTGCGAAATTTAATTTCATAATTTATTGGAAACATTGAAACATTAAAAGTTATATTTAGTTTATCATTAAGTTGGGTATAATCTTTTTTTAAAGTTCCATTTTGTAATGAACTCCATATGAAAATATTTGGTGAGCATATCATACCTACCCTACTACTTAAAAATACAAAACCCATTCCTGCCGTAACCATAAAAAGTAGGATTAATATTGTTGTTTGAATATACTCATTTAAACCCCTTTTATCATTTAAAGTCATTTGTTTCATATTTCATTTTGAAATATTAAAGTTAAATTATATTCTCCAATGACATAAATCTTCTCTTCCAAAAAATAAAAATCTATCTTTTTTCCAACTTCCTTCGTAGTTATCGGCGAGAGTGAGGGTTTGAAATTCTTTTTAAATGTTTAACAAATGGATTTAGAATTGTTCTAATAGTTTTCTTTAATATTTCCGATTTGGATATAACATTCGCTATTGATGGACTTATTGTATAATAAAACTTTACAAAGGTTTTCCCAATGAAATTGTTCATTAATGTTGTATCTCTCCATTTTCTCAAAACATCAATTTCTTTAGCAAAAGGTGTTCCGTAAGCTGCAGTAGCAATGAAACACATCTTTCTTTTGGGTGTTATAGCATAATCTAAGAGTTTAGAACCTTTTTCATATTTATAGAATTCATCCAAAATCCTGTAAACTCCTTCAACAACATCTTCAAGTGTATTAAATATCCAAACAAAAAAATCTCTTTCAACTGGTTTCATCCCTTCGACGGTTTCCTCCCTGTATTCAATATGCTCCCTCGTAAGAATCCAGCTAACTATGTTAATTTCCTCTTCTCCTAAATTTTGTAACTTTAAAAGGAATATCAGATTATCTTCAATCATCCTTGGTTCAACTTCGACTACTTGTGATTCGTCGAATCCAAACCTACAAATATTGTTTTCTGAATTTAAGGAATCGCATATCCTTGCTTTTATAAGCCTTCTTATAACTTTTTCATCTGTACCTTTAAACCACTCCTTAACATTCTCAAGTTCGTTCCGTAATCCGTCCACATACCCGATATATTTCTTTCTCGTTTCAAGTGGTAGTATTTCTTTTTTTCGTAAGTTGTCACGGATGCCATTCCAAGTATCCATATAAGAGTACTTTTCTTTGATTTCTGTTTCAAAGATTCGGATATGTTTTTCTCGCTCATCTTTCGTCGTTCCAGCAATCCTTAATTCAGTTCTTATGAATTTTTTCACTGCATTTAGCATGAAATGCATGTTTTCCTCTACATCTTCTTCTGTGTCAGTCAGCAGGGGGTAAAATACCAGTTTTTCAAGCTCAGTTCTATAAAGTTCGGAAATACTAATCGGTTTTAAAGATATTTTTGATAAAAGTCTTTTTTTCAGTTCAGTAGGATTCATCAATAATAATGACAATTCTTCAACTTCATTTTTTCCCCATAGTTCAATACCAAAATTTTCTGCAAGTTTTCTGTCGTTTACCTTGATTGGTATGCCATAGATTACGATGATAATTTTATCTGCTTTAATGATTTGATTTTTACTGTTCCATTGATGTATGATGTTTCTAATTACTAAATCACTCCTTTGATAATTCTTGCATTCAATAATAATTCTTCTATCGCCCAGCTTTACTAGGACATCTATTTCATATTTTGCAATTCTCAAGTTCCTTTCTGTGTCGAATCCAGCTGTTCTGAAAATATGTTCTATATGATTTTCCAAAACATACCCTATTTCTCTTTTAGTTTCCAAAGCATCTTCCATTTTTATTTCAGACTGTTCCGAGTCCATTTCTTCGTTTATAATCTCCGTGGGATATGTTTTTTGTGTGTTGGACGACGTGGAATTTCTTTTAACATCAGATTCATCAGAACTTTTAAGTCCCTTATTAAATTTTTTTTCTTTTACCTTTCTGTAAAGAAAACCCTTTAGCCCCATTCTATCTAATTTAATAATTCAAATAAGTGTATAAATAAGTTTTATTTTTTTGTCTGAGTTGAATGAATTGCTACCCGCAACTCAGAAAAAACGGTAAACTAAGGATGAAAACTACCTTCTTTAAAACTAACTAATTCTACTTTCAGCTTTCTTTGCCAAATCTTTTAATAACTCGTAATCGGTACTTGTTCCAGTCATGTACAATGACATGTAAACGTCCATCTTAACGAATTCGATTTGATAATAACGATACTCAGTTCCAAATTCGTTCTTTGCGTCAATTCTATAAGCTCTACTATCGTCACCTATGTCTAGTCTTGATAATTCATTAAATGTTATGTTTTCTGTAGACTCTCTGGGTATTGTTGTTAAAACTTTCGAGATGTTTTCTATTGGATAAATAGAAATCAAGTGTTCTATTGCAGTTATATCAAATATAGACTCCCCTATTCTTGCAAAACTGACATAATATCCTCTTTTCCAACCTAAATCCAGAGCATCAGGTGATACATCTGCTCTCACCCTCTCTGCCCTTTCTTTTATGGTATAATTACTCGATGACATATCTAATAATTGCAATGCCATTTGGGATACTTCTTTGGTTGCAATTTTTGGCATCGTAGTTGTAGATATTGTACTTGTGGTCTCTTCCTGTTTTTCAGTCTGTCCAATACAACCAGAAACAAAAACAGTTATGATTAACAACAGAATCAATAGTTTTTTCATACATTTTCACCAAATTTAGTCTAAATTCCAGTAAATACAAATTTCAGAACTTCTGGTCTATCGCCATATCCTGAGAATTTGTATACAAGATAGACTTTGTTTACATTAATTGGGATTTGGAACATAAGAATTCCTGTTTTTTTCTGCCCCTCTATTGGATCGTACATGCTCTCTAAACTATCAGAGTTTTTGCAATTTTGGAAAATATCGATCGGGCATTGTGGTTCATATGTATTACCGTCCAAATCCATCACCACAAAACTAGAACTATAGAATGATTTTTCTCCGTCTATGCTTGTAACGGTAATATCAAATTTCAATAGTTTCTTATTAGTTTGAGCACCGACATATTGCATTTCACCGCTTTTATCTTTATATGATATTTTATTTCCATATTCAGGTAAAGCAACCTCAAATTTTAATCCGTTTGCAGAATATGTATTATCGGTAATTTCAAGTGTTTTTGGTGGTTTACATGCAGAGTCAATTAATTCGTATCCTGTTGGACAACCACATATAATAGGATCGTCAATTAAGCCATTTTCTGTACAAAACTTTGGTTTATTTGTTGAACACTCGTCAACGGTTGTCCCATCCGAGCATTTTTTCTTTGTACAACCATCTCCAAATGCCTCGTATTTTTGTGGGCAACCACATAAGGAGGATTTATCTATAAGGGTACCATTATCACAAAATTTTGATTTTGTAGAAGAACATTTATTATAAAGAGTATTATCTTCACAAGTTTTTGCTAATTCTTTTTGAGTTTCTTGGGTAGTTAGCGTTTTTTCTCCTTCCTGTTGAACACAACCAGAAATTACGATAACTCCAATCAAGATTAGTAGAATCAATAACCTTTTCATCGCACCACCATCAATTAACTTATTTCCCATGTAGCTAATTTGACTCCAATGAATAGATTTCCGAAGTCATACTGAATCTTTAATCCTATTGCACTCTCTGGGACTTCAAACAAGACTTTACCTTTCATCTTCTGATTCTGGTATAACTCTTTAATCATATCCAACCCGTCTGTGCTTTGTCCATAATAAAGCTGCGGGTCATACTTGTATCCTTCGGAATCAGTCATACTGAACTGACTTGAACCAACAAAAACTCTGTCAGCACCAATATTCTTAATCTCCGCTTCAATCAGAACAAACGTTTTCCCTTGAGTCGCTTCTTGTGTCATGGTTTCTTTGAATATATCTGAATAATATTCATATGTCTTTATTTTTTGGGCAGAAATCAAGGTTACTTCTACTTTTGAAGTCTTTGCTATTTCTCCTATTTTTAGTTTTAATTCAGTTGGTGATGTAACTGTTGTTGTAGGAGATGATTTAGCTGTTGTATCAGCCTTTTGTGGTCCCTCTTGATTTGTACAACCAGAAATAAAAATTACGCCAATTATCAATAATGGTACAATCAACCTAAAAAGTTTCATTTGCATCACTAATCAATTAAAAAGTTAGTTTTTTAAACCTTTCTATCAGATAGAAAACCTTCCTTATAGTACTATAGTATACTATTATACTTCCAGTGAGAGTAGAAACTACGTTTCTATAACTTCCTTCGTAATTATCGCCGAGATTGAGTTTATTAATTTGTTGATTTTAATTTAATTATTAAAGACTATGAGAACCTCAGATAAATCATCAATTTCGATAGTTGTATCAATAATTGCTATTTTTATTTCTTTATGGAGTGCAGTGTGGACTTTTTATGTTAATGAACCTTATTTAATCCTTCGCGATCCAAAATTACGTATTTGGATAAATTCTTTTGGAGATTTTTCTAGTAGTGTGGATTATGTTACAAACCGATATTCAGTAAGTAAACGAGATAATGAGATTCCACTTTGTATATTCAATGATGGACGGGGAGTTACAGGACATATTTATGTACATTGGAATACGGAATGGGCTAATACGTCATTAGCTCCTATGTATAAGAATATTGATTTTATTGAAGGTGGACAAGGTGAATGCTTCGGTATCGGATTATTTATTACATGTAAGAACATTGCCCCAAAATATCCTTATCCTTATAATGATTTATGCAATGCATCTCAAATCAAATCTCAAATACCACTCGGCAAACAGACTATAACTTTAAATGTAGAATGTACATTTTGTAAACAAAGAAAGTATAACGAAACTTTTACTATATGTATTTGGCAAAACAATAGCAGTGAATGTAAAATGGTATAAGATAGTGAAGAATTAACTTTTGTTTGAATGGGTGTTGATTTGCAATCTAAATTAAAAAATGCAATAGAATATATCAAAAAACATTTAAAGAAAAATTCTTTACAACATTTTCCAAATATTTATGAAGTCCCTTATCTACTTAGAATAGGGGTTCGAAAAGGAACAAATGATGTTTGGGCTTTTAATACAATCGATATAAATTCTAAAAATAGGTATGCAATTTACATAAATTCTCGATTCATACAAGTATTTCCATTAGATAGAATAATTGAAACAATAGCTCATGAACTCATGCACTCCAAAGAGGAAGAATTAAATAAAGAGAGATATAAGAAGATGACTACTGATGATACAAAAATATACAGGAATACTGTTGAAGATGAAATTGCTGCTAGAAAATATATGGACATTTTTGATGACGAGCTACAATCTATGTTAAAAGTTGATCATAAAGAGCAAATACATAATATGTTGAGTAGAATGAGAATTTCGGTGATAACTGAAGATGAATTTAGAAAAAAATATCCATTATAGTGAAGAAGTATTTACTTAAAAAGATTTTTCTTAAACACTAATGCAATTCCTATAAGTAATAGAACAACTCCTGCTCCCATACTTATTGCTGCTCTTTCAGATATACCTGAAACTACAACTGGTCCAGCTTGAAAAACACTATAGGGTATAGCAATAGGTGTAACTAATAAAGCAAATCCTATGATAATTAAAATCCACCCAAAATCTTTGACTTTCATTTTAATACCTATTATTTTTCTTGATTTAAACTTTTCTATTCCTGACTTATTGGGCAGAATTTAAGTTTGCACAAAAAAAGTCTAAAATATGTACTAGCACTACGATAAAAATTCTCGTATGATACTTCTCAGTTCATCTATACTCATGTACCCTTTAAGTTCCAATTTTATTGTTCGAAGCATACTTGACATATCAGAAGATGGTCGTCTTTGTTCATCTCTAGCTGAAAAGACAAGAAGGGTATCCACATCATAATCCCGCGTTCTTTCGATTTCCATAAGGTGACCGTTCCCCTGAGATACTTCAAATATTGCATATTTACAGTTATGAAGTAGCATTAAATCATGATGATGGATTAAATGTTCTGGTACATCAAAATCCAAAGCTAAAATTGGTGTATAACCAAAACGAATTACTATTTCTTTTATCTCTTTTAAAAGTGCTAAATTGTTATAATTGCCACCAATGAATACTCTTTTTTCCCATATATCAGGAATTTGATTAATCGATTGTCTTCTAATTGGTTTGGGACGTAAAGACGCTAATTTTAAAATACCTTTTTTCCCAATTTGCAATTTATATAAGAGATTTTTGGAATCAAAAATAGTTTCTCCTCTTCTCTTTGTTTCAAATGCCGCATTTTTAATTGTTTGAAGAATTTCAGGGTTGACTCTGAAGATTTTCCTAAGGGTTATTCCTGCGGGAGTTTCATCTGCTAAATCTTCATCATTAGGTGGAACATTTAGAGTATCTTCGACATATGCAAGAAAAAAATAATATAGAGAATTTTGTAGTTTATTTCCAGAAAGAAAAGACATTCCCATCATATGCAATGGGGCTCCTTTATGTATTCGTCTTTCCTCTTTAAACTGTCTATCTAGCAACATTCTGTAAATTTTATTGTATGTATCAACAGCATCCTTATACCTTCCCATTCTGAGGTGTACGTATCCTTCATATTCCAATTTACGAACTTCTTCAATCAAATCATCAGGTATTTTTGTCGAAGTATCCATTTCTGTCATTTTTTTACCTTAGAGAGTTTCTAATATTGAATTGTCTGCCAAAGATAAAAAGTTTAAATTTATTTCATCATCTACTAATTTTCTCATACATTTTTCATTTCAAATTCTTCTTCAACAACAACCCTATACCAACACCAAAGAATAACCCAGCTATTATCAAGAACTTGACAGAGTTGTTCAATGAAGACAAGGCACGGCTATACAGTTCCAGCGAAGAAACATCTGTAACATTCCCATCTCTTACCTTTATTATCTCTCTCCATGTCATACTCTCTGAGTTGTTAGTGATTAAACTGATTAGGCATCGGTTGAACATCAAGTCAACACCATGATAACCATCAAAGTATGTAAGTTTTACCATATTATCTTATTTTTTGATCAAGTTAATAAATAACGATTATATAAGAGTTAAATGAGAAAATGGTCAATAAAGGGTTAATTAAGATCATCAAAATTGAGCATGGAGATTTTTTTAGTTTAAAAAGTATTGTCTTTGAACAAAACAATAAGACATTCTACTTTTGGTACAATAAATCAAAAAATGAAGAATATTTTGTTATTCACGATGAATACGATGTCTGTCTTTTAAAAAAAGATCAAATACTTTGGTATAAGAGTAAGGGTATTAAACCATTTAAAGCATTTGTTTCTAACGACGGCAAGGTTATAGTTCAATGTGAAACCGGAAGTCAATCTGGATTGGTATGTGTTTTTGATAGAAATGGTAAAAAACTTATACGTTTTACGTCTGATTCAATAACTCTAGGGTGCTCAATTACTAATGATGGAAAATATGCAGTCATAGGTACTGTCGTACCAAAAGGATCAGTCTATTTCTATGATTTAGAACAGAAAAAACTCAAGTGGAAAATAGACCCCCCAAACTATTATGCTCTTGTCGGAAATCAGTCGTTGAAACCAAATTGTCTTACCTTTTCAAAAAATAAAATTTTGGTTGGGAGAACAGAGCCTTTATGGGATGACACAAAACCGAGAATAGAACAGAACCCTCCACGTAAGTTTTTTATAGCATATTTATTGGATTTTGAAGGAAATATTATAAAGGAACCTTTTGATTTGGAGAAGGAAATTGAATTATAGTGATAATATGGTAATAGAATTAGAGATTAAAAAACCGTCAAATCCTAAAAGCGTACAAAGACCGGGATACTATCCTACTTTAGAAAAAATGACACCCCAACAACGATGGATTTACTACGAATGGCGTAATGGTAATATAAAAGATGTTTATATAGATTATGTCTTTGTTTATTTATGGGAAATTGAAAAACAGATTGCTGAAAAAAAAATTGATAAAGTAATTTTAGAACTTAAAACTTTAATAAAAAAGTATGGAGATAACATTTCATTTCGTTGCTATGCCATGTGGGATTTATTTATAGCCATAGAGTCATTGATAATTTCTAATGAATTGGAGAAAGCAAAAAATGAAATAAAAAAAGCTTTGAATGATTTAAATAATACATTGTCTGATGATCAATTTCCTTCAGATATTTCTCACTTATTATCAGATTTAGTCCTAATTTATGAAATTCAGAAAAAAGAAAAAGATGCAGTCAAAGTAATAGAGAAATACTATAAACCCAATCCAGCTTCTTGTATCAATACTGGTGTACTCAGCATAAAAGCTAGAATAGGTATGCCAATATCTGGTGAGGAGTTACTACTCTTATCAAAGGGAATGCCTGGTCTTAAAAGTCCATTAAATGAGGATGAAATTGTCAAATTTAAAAGATTGTTCTCATATAACCATACGGTTTTTACCCCAAAAAAGTTTGATGAGATTGCAAAAAAATGTGAAGAGAAACTTAAAGAATTTCAGAAAGAAAGAGGTATAGAACTACTAAAGTACGTAGTTAAAAAACATGAGAATGAAAAAATATTACGACCTGAATATGTAGAAGTTCATTTTCCATTCATACTTAAACCACCATTAATAAATTCACCTTATATTGAAAGACTTAAAGAATTTTTATTTCATAATATGATGGATTTAATTTATTTTGCAAAAAGAGTAGCTTTTGATGCGGAAAATGAAGTTCGTAAAGAATTAAAAATTCCACCAATCGGTGAAGGTTGGGTTTCTGAATCTGTGCTTTTCCATACTGTGAAAGAACTTTTTCCAGAGAAACATGTTTATCATCATGCCCATGAAACATGGCTCGGAAGGCAACACCTTGATATATACATACCAGAATTTAGGGTAGCTATTGAATATCAGGGTCAACAACATTTTACGCCCGTTGATTTCTTTGGTGGCATAGAGGGATTTAAAAAAATAGTCGATTTAGACAAAAAAAAGAGGGATTTATGTAAAAAAAATAATGTAGCCTTAATAGAAGTTGCATTTAACGATGAGTATTCAAAAGATGGGTTGAAGAAAAAAATTATAGAAACTTCAAAAAGTTTAAAAAATTAGATAATACTTCCTGTATATGCCATTTATGTCTGGTAAGATGCCGAATTCCATGTAGTCTAAAAGTAAAAAGCTCATGCCAAAATCAAGGAATGTCTTTGTTCCACTGTCTTCCAGAAGAATCTTGTTACCCCCGATTTCATTAACTCCAACATAGAAAGTTAGTTTTACCATAATCTCTATTTTAAATTTAAAACTAAAAATGTTATCTATGATAAAAGCTGCCCTTTTCTATCTGGTAGAAAAGCTTAAAAGTATAACTGTTTATACCACCTTTTAGCGAGAAAATGAAAGGGATACAATTTATTCATTGTGCGGATTTACATATAGGTACAAATACGTTTAAGAATGATGAAAGGAAAAGAGATTTCATTGATAGTTTTAGGGCTGTAGCGGAATATGCTCTTGAACATAAAGTTGATTTTGTAATTATCGCTGGTGACTTTTTTAATAAGAAACAAATTGATCCTGATGCGTTGGAAGGTGCTATAGAAGTTCTTTCTATTTTAAAAGATGCAAAAATCGATGTTATTGTAATCGAAGGAAATCATGATACTTCAATATACAGTGAAGAAAATTCTTGGCTTTATTTTCTTTCAAGAAAGGACTATGTAAAATTATTACAGACTAAATTTGATAAGGGAGAACCTGTAATCAGCAAGTGGGATAAAGTTTCTAAAGTTGGTTCATATACCGATTATGGAGATATTAGAATATTTGGTGTGGGATATTTAGGAGCTTCTACAAAAAAGAAAATTGAACTTCTTGAACCTCACTTAAAGCTTAGCAATTTTAATATCATGATGTTACATGCTAGTATTAATTCAATGCTATATTCGGATCTTGGGGGTATTAAAAAAGAGGAAATTGAGATTTTAAAAAATAAGATTAATTATCTTGCCTTGGGGCATATTCATAAAAAATATGAACTTGACAATTGGATTTTAAATCCAGGCTCTTTAGAAAATTGGAGAATCGATGAAGCCACCCATCAAAAGGGATTTTTTCATGTGAAGTTAGAATCAAATAAGATTAAAGAAGTCGTATTCATCGAAAGTAAAACAAGACCAGTTTACAAATGGGATGTGAATATAAGCAATTGTAAAGACACTAATGATGTTTACAAAGCAGTAATTGATTTTATTGATAAGAATAAACCTTCTAAAGAACCTACTGAAAGACCAATAGTAAGTCTTACATACGTTGGGAAAGTAGATTTTAGCACATTACAGATAGATAATGAATTTATTAAAAAAGAAGTAGAGGAAAAATTAAACCCATTAGTCTGTGAAATAAAAGATGGTGCTAATGTACTCACTTCAACTGGGAAAGTAGTTGTACTGCCTAATAAACATAAAATTGAAGAAGAAGAAATTGGTAAATTGATAGATTTACATCCAGAATATAAGAAAAAGAAGGATTTGATGACTAAATTAGTCCTTTCTTTTAAACAAAAGGTATTAGCTGGAACAAATGAAGAAGAATTAGTTGGATTGGTAAAGGGGAATATTACTGATTTAAAATGAAAATACTGAAAATAAAGCTTGAAAATATTAAAAGTTATGAAAGTGGGCCTACGGTTGAATTTCATCCAGGTGTAAACTTTATTTCAGGAAAGAATGGAAGTGGTAAAACCACCCTATTAGAAAGTATTGGTTATGCTATTTTTGATTATTCTCCTTATTCTAATATTTCTAAAATGATTAGAGAAGGGACTTCTTGGGGAAAGATTATTGTCTGGTTTTGTTTTGATGATGAAATAGTTTATAGGTCAGAGAGAAGAATCGGTTCAGGAGGAAGGACTTGGACAATTTATGAAGAAGGTGATGAAACAGAAATTGTTAGCGGTGCAAATGAAACAAAAGAGTGGATTAGAGAAAAGATAGGCGTTCCTGAAGATATGGATATTTCAAGGATGTATAGTGATATCATAGGAGTAAGTCAAGGAGAGATTACAACTTATTTCAAAATGACTAGTGAAACTAAGCGAAAAGACCATTTTAATCCAATTATTGGTGTAGAAGATTATAGGAATGCTTATACAGCATCATCTTCAGTACCTACTAAAATTCAGATGGATATCAAAGATATTGTTTCTCAAATAGACCAAATAAAAGTGAGAACTGAAAAATATAATGAAAGAAAAGACGATTTTAATAAGATTAAAACTGGATTGCAAAAAATAAAAAAAGAAGTTGCCAATAAAAATAAAGAATTTTCTATAAAAGAAAAACAATTAGAATCTACCGAAAATATTAAGGATAAATTAAATCAGTTGGAAAAGAAGAGGGATATTATAGAGCAGACTATAAGTGGTGAGGAAGATAAATTAGGTAAATTGAAAAGAGAAGTAATGAGTTCCCAAAAAGCCAGTATAATCATCGAAAGAACACAGAAAGGTTATGAAACATACAAGGCTGCTAGCCAACAGATAAATGAAGTCGAAAGCGAAAGAAAGGAGAAACAAGAATTAGAAAAGAAAAAGAATTCATTATTAATAAATATCAAATCTTCCCTGAAAGAGCTTGAAGCTGATAAAAGAAACCTTGAAAAAAACCTAAAAACAAAGAAGAAAAATATTGAAGCGGAGAAAAAGAAAATAAAAACAGACAATAAACCTTATCAGAAAAGCATCAAAGACTTAAAAAAGGTAGAAAATGAGATCGAACCATTAAGAAAAATAGAAGAGGATTACTTAGAAGAATTGAAAAAGATTATAGATACCATTAAACAAGGCGGAACAGAAATAAGAAAAAATGAAAGTGAGATTGGAAAAAGAAGCAAAACCATTAAAAGGCTTAAAAAAGAAATAAAAAAGCTTGGACAATTAGAGGATATTAAAAAGACTATTAATGAGTTAAAAAAAGTAATTCAAGCAAAGGAAAGAAATGAAACTGCAATATCAATGGATATTGAATCTTTTTCTGAGAGTATATCAAAAGGAGGCATATGCTTCATCCTTAATGAATCATGTAAACGAATCAGTGAACCTATTTTATCTGGCAAGATTGAAGAGTCAAACAAGCAACTAAATAAGATAAGAAATGAACTAAACCCCTTGAAGAAAAAATTAGAGAATTTTGAAAAACAAAAAGATATTCTTGTGAAATTAGAGGGTAAAAAAGATCAGATTAAAGATGAAGAAACTGAAATTATGAGTTTAAGAAAAGAAAATACTGAATTAAAATCAAAGATAAAATTAAGCAATATTAATCCGTTAGTAAAGGAAATCAAATCAACTTTTGCTAGTATTAATTTAACTATAGATATAAAAGAGTTAAAGAGTATAAAAAATATCCAAAAATCATTACCTGATATCATTAAATTTGTAAATGATAAACTGAAAACAGTAAAAACAACTAAAAATAAAAAAAGAATAGAACTTGAGAAAATCAAATCCTCTTTTGAAACTAAAGTTAAGAAATCCAATGAAATAATTACAAGTTTAGAAGGAGAAATAAAGAAAAGCGAAGATGAGAAATTTGAGATAGAAAGCAGGCAAGCTGAAATAGACAAAAATAAAGAAAAATTGAAAAGTATAATCGAAAGCCTTAAACCTCTTGCTAATGTTGAAAAAGAACTGAATAAGCTCAGAAAAATTATCATGAGTACTGAAGAAAAATACTCCGAATATACAAAGAATATAAAAGAAGCAGGCATGATTGAAGAAAAGAAACGACAATTAGCACAAGTATCTACTTCTTTAAAAAATAATAAAAAAATAAGTTTAAGCACAAAAAAAGGCATTGCAACCTTAAAACCTAAATTTAAAGAAGAAACCTACAAAGTCCTAAAACAAGAAGTAAATACCTTAAGGGAGGAAAAAACAAAAGTAGAATCAAAATTAGAAGAGTTTGAGAGAGATAATAAGAGACTTCTAAAGGAGATTAAAGAAATGGAAGAAGAGATGAAAAAGATAAAAATTCTAGAAAAAGATAAAGGTATTTTAGAAGAAGTATTTGAAGTAATTCAATTCATTAGAGAAACACTTAATGCTGTGGGAAGACCTATAGCTCAAAGATATCTCAGTTCAATATCAGCATCAGCAAACATGATATATAATACACTATCCGACGAGAAAGTAGAATTGAGTTGGGAGCAAGATTATATGATTCGTGTAAAAGATTATAAAGGTATTAGGGAATTCCGACAATTATCTGGTGGTGAACAGATGAGTGCAGCATTATCTATCCAACTTGCACTTGCAAAAGAATTCTCAAACGTAGGAGTAGCTATCTTTGATGAGCCAACTAGTAATTTGGATGAAACTAGATGTGATTTTTTAGCAGATACTATTGGTAAAGTCAGAGATGAATATGGATTTAATCAACTATTTATAATAAGCCATGATGAGACTTTTAGTAGTCTTACAGAACAAGAAATACATCTTGAGAAAATTAAAGGAAAAACATCATTAGTTTAAATGTTCTATTTGGATTCGATGAATAAAACTATTTTAATTTTAAAAAATACTTAATTATAGAGTAGATAATAGAAGATGATAGGCCCTACCATATGTTTTCTATAGGTCTGTTATGGGTCTGAAACCATTCGAGTATGGAATTCATCGGACTAAAAAATAAATTAAATATAAATTTAATTAATTCTTCTAAATTTGATAGGTTTTTGTTCTTGGAAAAGAAAGTTAGATTATGAAAAAATTGATTATTTTATTATTTTTACTAGGAATAGTTTTGATTTCTGGTTGTGTTAAACAAAAAGAACCAAAAGAAGTAGAAACAACTACAACAGTACCAGTTATTTATCACCCAGAAAATATTCAACTGTTTAAGGGTGTAGAAGAACATGAAAGTAAGTATTCATCTGTTTTACAAGATATAAAATTTTATTTTGCTCTGGTAGATAAGGATGAAAAAAATACATTAGGCGATGGAAAGGCAAGTATTCAAATAAAAGATTCTGGAGGTAAAGTATTATTCACACGAGATTTTGATTTTAAATCATCTGATTTTGTAGACTATCAAGATACAGAAAAAAAAACTATAAAGGTATATGAATTTAGAATAAAAGCAACAGATATTCAAAAAACTATGTTAAGGGCTGTAGGAACGGCAGATTTAACACTTACAATGAATGATGATAAAATCCTTAAGGATACATATTCTGGTTTTGAGATACCATCCTATACAGAAGAAGAGTTAAAGCAAGTGTGGGAAGAAGAATATAATGAAAATGCAAAATTTAGCAGAGAAGTTATAAGTAAAGGTAATTTTGAAGTCACATTAGTTAAGTATGGCTTCTATAATCACTTTATAGATAGTTTTTGGCGTAAAAATCGTACAGATTTTAGAGTAGATATAAAAGTAAAAAATATTGGCTCGGAACTAAACTGTTTTGATATCGATGATGCCAAAATGATTTTTGGTTCAAAGGAATATAAGAACTCTCTTTATAGTAACTTTCCTTTTTTGACTAATTGTATGGAAGCAGGATTTTTGGAAGAAGGGTATATTGTTTATATAGGCGGATATGGTGAAAATGATGTTGTTCCGCATAATTTAACAGGGCAGATAAAGATAAATGTAGGGGATGAATCTTATGATAACAAAAATGACTTTTATGAATTTACAGTTGTATTATAATAGATTAGCAATTCTCTCATAACTTTCTCAGTTGAACACAAGTCAGCATCCGACTACGGTATAAAATAAGATTATAAATACAGTTCTATTAATTTTAAACATGAATAGACTGTTCATTCTGCTAATTTTGATAGCTATTGTTACCATTTCTGGCTGTGTAGGTCAAACACAATCTCCTTCTGGAAACCAAGAAACAACTACTGTAGGTCAACAAACTACAACAACTACAGAATCGACAACTACAACAGTAGCACAAAATATAGCAATATCTTACAGTGGAACAATAAAGAATGAAATAGATTATACCATGGGAGATTATCCTTATACTGCTCAGCCAAATTCTGGCAAAACATTTCTTGTAGTTAATATGGCAATAAAAAACAATGGGTATGATAAGTTCAACACAAACCCATATTACTTCCACGTGGCTGTCAACAATATCCAATATGACTATGATTCCAACACATACTATCTTGCAGATAAGTTAGATAGTGTAGATGTTTTAAACGGTGGAACGTTGACTGGAAGTCTCGTGTTCCAAATTCCTACGAGTGTTGCTTCTGCTCCATTTAATCTGACTTATGATGTTCCTTTTGTAACATATAACATAATTTGGTCGAAGGTTTAGTTTAACTGATGTAGGAGGTGAAAAAATTGGCAAGAACAGCCGAACTTGTTTTGGGTATAATAGGAGGAATATTCGGTTTATTAGGAGCTATAGTTGCACTCTTTTTAGGTGGACTTGGTGGTGCCTTTGGTATGAGTGGTGCAGAAACAATAGTAGGATTAGGATGGCTAGCTATATTAGCTTCAATCATAGGATTAGTCGGTGCTGGAATTGTAAAGAGTAAACCGAAAGCTGGTGGTGCTCTGATGATAATCTCAGCAATTTTAGGGATCATATCCGTAAGCTTCGCCTATCTCCTTGCAACAATACTCTTGGGGATTGGTGGTTTGTTAGCGATTTTCCGTAAGGAAAAATAGATTAATCAAATGATTGATAAAAAATCTGTAGACTTGTGGAAATTTGAAAAATGGATGGCATGACAAGACAACAAATCATACAATTCTGGTCAGCAATAGCTATAATAGGATTAATTTTGATTGTGTGGGCTTTAGTTGGAAAAGGAATATTGTAATTACGAATGTAAATAATTTAAGTCTCTATTTCTCCTAAATAAACTTAGATACAATGAAAACAAAAGATGCCATATCGTATTTTAAAAATGATGCTATATGGAGTATAATTCTTGGTATCGCATGCTTTGTTGTTGGTGCTTATCTTTATGGCAGACTCCAAGCTTACCCACAACTCAAAGATATTCCTTTTTGGGTTTTTATTATCGGTTTTATTACAGGAATCTTTAAGCTTGTGGAAGGTATAATGACTTGGTTTGCAGTCAAGACAATAGAGAAGAGTATTAAAAAAGAATAAAATGACCAGAAAACAGCTAATGAAGTTCTGGCTTGGCATAGCTATAATCGGATTAATCTTGATTCTATGGGCTCTTGTAGGAAAAGGAATCTTGTAATTACGACTGTAGGTAACATTTTAATTCTTTTAAATTGGCTTACTCAAAATTCAAACATAGCGGGTTGTTTTATTTCATCCTATGATTCGCATGCTTAGAAGACAGGCTTTTTTAAATAATGGACATGCATTGGGGTTTTCAAAGCATTTAGGAACTTTCGCACATACATTTTTTCCACGTTCAGCACAATGAATCCATATCATCCAATCTACTATACCCGCACATTCGCCTAAGTCAAAGCCCTTTAGTTTAATATCAGAAAGGTATTTTTTACTAAATTTAGTTAGGATTTCTTCTAAAGTGTCATAATCCAATGGGTCACAATTTTCATTAGAAAAACAATCATGAAATATCCCTGTTCTAACCAAAAATCTTTCCTCATGAAAATCAATGGGTATTCTATCAAAGTAACCTACATCCCTAAGATGGATATCTTTGCTCTTTTTTGCATCTTTTCCTAAAGATTTCAATGCATCTTTGTAGTTACCGCTTCTTATAAATTCATATCCTTCTTCTGTCCATTCTTTAATTGTTTTATTTCTCAGTTCATCCAATAAGTTATTCACTTTTCCTTCATTACCGTGCATGTTAATTGTGTTTAATATTTTTCTTCCTTCAGGTGAATTGAGAAAATCTAACGAAAAATTATTACCTATTTTTAGTTCTATTTCCCTTTCAAATCCACTACACCAAGTCTCCCTACGGTAACCACCTGAGATAATCAATTTCAATAGTTCTTTAAGAATATATGATGAATTTGGATTTTGCTCAAGTTCTTTTCTTTTTTTAATACTTTTTTCTATTTCTTCTTCGATTTTATATCTATATAGAGAAAGTAATTCCTCAAATCCCCTTCTAAATTCTAATAGTTTTTGCATAATGTTTTTATCTGAAGTTAAGCATTTAAAGTTCTATGTAGTCGAATAACTTTCTTATTTTTCAGCATTCATTTAATAGAATTAGGAAAAGTGATACATTGAAAAGAAAATCAAAAGCTGAAATCATCTGAAATTATTTCACTTAGATAGGTTTTTGTTCTTTTCGACAAACTTAAATTTTTAACTTTTTAATTAGATTTTGATTAAATGAAATTAGAGAACAGAGGATTTTGCATCTTCCATGATGTTGTTGTTACAGATGAATTGTGTATTCACAAGGAGAAAAGATGTTTAACTTGTGAGTACTTCATATCAAAAGAAAAATACATGACGGTTGAAGAGGCTTGTGATTTTTTTGGAAAAAGTCCAGCAACTGTTAGGTCGTGGATAAAGAAGGGAAAGCTAAAAGCTGAGAGTCGCGATTTCGTAAATAAATATTCACACAAAGTTTATCGGTATAAAGTGTATTTCATCGAACGTGAAAGTGCAAATATGCTAAAAAAGTAATTCTGCTTCACAAACAAGGTCTACTTATTCATTATTAACTAGTATCAGATAGGTTTTTGTTCTTAGGAAATGAGAACTATTTATTTGAAGTGCAATATCCTATCCATTTGCAGTTTGGTAAAGATTTACAAGTTGAGTAACTCTTGTCTGAACATCCGCTGATAGTAGTCGTGGTTGTTTTTTTAATAGTGGTTGTTGATGAAGTGGTTGTCGTGGTTGTTGTTTCTGGAGGGCATTTTCCAAAAAACCACATGAAATTTTTGCATGTCCCTTTTTTAATGGTAAAGAAAACCGTTGAAGATCCTGAATTGCCTGATGAATCATTGGCGTAGACTGTTAGTTTATGAGTGCCTAAAGGTATGTTTTTTATTAACTTCATGTAAAATTCTGGTGTAAAATACCAAAACATACTTGAACTGACAGTCACGTTTGGCGAACCATCAAGGCTATAACCCGTCCAATATTTTGTTTTAGATGGCTTCCAATGTTCTTGTTGTATTAAAAACATGAGTAAAAGGCTTTCACTGTTATCCTTAGTGTAATAGGTTGTATTTCTTGGTTGGATTATCTTTATTTTCAGTCCTTCGGATATGATTTTTACTGTTGCAACAACTGTGTTAGAAGGGGTTTTGGCAAGGCTGATGCTAACAAAAAATAAGAATAAAATCGGTAGCATTACTGCTACCATCTTTAAAAATTCTTTCTTCATTTTTTTCATCTTCTCCCCGATTATGGGATGTAGCAAAAAAATCAAAATGCTACTTGAAAAAACTGTTTTCATCTTTTAGCAACTTGCACCGAATGTTATTGTCTGACTATAAGAGTCTGTTGGCTGTGGACTTGGAACTGTTAACTGATACGAAACAGTTGCAGTACCGGAAATACCAATAACTCCCATTGAAGTTGGTGTAGTTGTTAATGGTACTACATTTGCCCAAATAGTATCTGTCCATTGAGTCGCTCCAACTGGCATCCAATAACCATCACCTTGAGTGTTCCACAAAGTTCCTACCCAATTGGCTCCACTTATTTTTGGAGTAACTTGCACATTTCCTGTATTTGTTACTAATGTTGTAATTCCACTTTGGGATGTTGTTCCTTGAACCATGCTACCAAAGTTTGGACTACCTGTTGCAGTCATTCCACATGTTATTGGTGTACATGCACCATTTACACAAGTAGCGGTTGGATTTCCTATCGTATATGTTATCAAATCTGTTTCAAATAGCCAAGCGTTTGGATTCCAATTAGCTAATGGTAAATTACCACCTGTCAAATCTGCTACTTTAACTATCCAAATCTTCGCACCTGTGCAGTGTGCATAACTGTCATATCCATTAGCATTGTTACAGTAGTTTGGAACTGGATTAACGTTCCAATCGGCTGGAATTGGTAAGTTAGGCACTAAATTGTTATTAATTACCAAATTATTTGCATTTCCCTGCCATGTTGCTATTACTACTCCACCTGCTCCACCCCAAATATTAAATCTGGCTGCTGCTTGGTCTGGGTAGTATATCAATGCATAATCTGTACTTCCGCCTAAACCTGATGTTGTCAAAGTTCCTTTGAATGTTGGACCTACTGTGCCGAATGTCAAAGTTGCACTAATACCATCGCCACCTATAATTGCCCAAGTTGTTGGATTTTTGTTTTCAAGCGTCAATATTGTTGTGGTACAATCAGATGCTTGAGTACATTGAATAGTTGCAGTACCTGTTACATCTGCTAAAACATTTGCTGCTAATAGTGTCATTGCTAAAACTATCGAAATTCCTATTAAAACTTTCATTTATATCATCCTCATTTTTGGGTATTTACTCTCACGAGCAAGACTCGCGTAAGCTGTCTTGCTATACCGCCCCTCCTCGGCGGTCTCAAGAATTAAATGAGAAGGATTTGTATGACTAAACGAGATACACATTATGCTCAAGAAAAAAATAGGCAGTTTAAAGATTTAACACTATTTATTACTAAATGATAGTAAATAGTTTTCTATTCAAGAAACAATGCGAGTCAATCTATCTCAGGTCAAGATTACAATCCTATTGAAAAAATAATCAACATTCCTCTGTTATTCCTATCAATATTTTCATTCCTTTTTTCTTTGGGTTGTATAGAGCATGAAGATTATTGCAAAGGCAATTACCAAAATAACAACTATGATTACCAAAACAACAACTATGGAAGAATAGTTTGAGATTGAGGCAAAGAAGCCTGTCAAAGGCGAATCCTGTTTACTGCTTGTCTCGTTTTTATGAATGTTACTTGCTATAATCGTTATGCTCTTCATTAATTGGACGTTTATCTTGACTTGCCCTGGTTGCCCTTCTTGCAAGGCATAAAGAAATCCTGTGATGTTCTGTCCTGAATTATAGTTAGAAGGCAAAGATGCTGTCACATTGACATAGACAAGTTTCTTTGGTTCCAGACTCACATTTTGTGGAAAGGAAAGATACTTTGCAACATCGCCTTCTGCCCTTAGACCGACAACAACCGTCTCATTTCCATCGTTTATCAATCCATAACGAGATGAATTGCTTCCACCAGCAGCAACTGGAATGATTATCGGACCTGCTACCTCTTGCAAAGCATTTACGTTTGCTGCTATCAACAAACTTAACAGAATTCCTATGATAATTTTTTTCATTATTAGCAACCTTGCAAATGTACTACCAATTAGTAATAGAATCAGTTAAGCATTTAACGCTAATTATTGTTAAATGATAGTAAATAATTTTCTATCTAATAGGAAAATTCAAGGTGGACTCGGATCCATTTGTATGCCCCATCGAATCCTAGAATCACATAGATTTTTGTTCTTTAAGGAAAGAGTTTAATGTAAAAAAGAAAAAGAAAGTTTAAGCTCCGTAAAGTGTTTTGATTCCTGCTATGTCACCACTGCTTAGAACTGTTCTTGTTCCTGAATAAATTCCGTACATCACTTGATCAGAGCATACTGTATTGTAAAGATCTCCTAATCCTACAGCATGTCCGAATTCGTGCAATGCAACTGTATCTAGATCATAACCCTTATTTGGGAAATAGTTTGTGTCGAACATTATATCGTATTCATAAATGTTCTTCCCTTTGTACCAGATTGCTGTTACTGCTATAACATCTGGGTTGCCGTAATCTCCATAACTTATCGAATTAACGTAATCGTATTTCCCCCAAGGATATACTCCTGCAATTCCATTTCCAAATATCGTTGCTGAAGTGACAGCATCCCATTTTCCAGTTGCCCATGCTGACGTTAACCCAAGATTATCACTGTAGTAATAGTCTTCTACCCAATTCCATTTTGGTCGAGAACCTGATAGGAATTTATAGCACCCACTTGAAATTGTTTCTTCTCCTTTTTGGCAATCATTCGGACAATTTTTCCAATTCTCTCCTGATTCACATGTTTCATCATTATCGCATGTTGGTTCTTTACCTGGAGCGTATCTGATGAAAACGATTTTTGTTAATTTGTCCTCTGTAAGTTGTGGAACAAATTCAGGCGCACCCTTTCTATCTTGTGCAGCTAAGACTAGACTTGACATCGCAAGTATTGCTAGTAATCCAAAAACAATTAGTTTTTTCATTTTATCACTATTCTCTAAATGATAGATAGAGATTTAAACTTTTATGTTTTTGAGAAAAAAGAAAAGAAAAAAAAAGTTCTAAAGACCTAATGGATTGTACTTGTTTGCTGGAACTGGTTCTATGAATGAACCATAGATGTCAACATTTAAGTTACCTACATTGTTTGGATAGTAGATGTCATTGATTAACAACGACAATGCCGCTGGCGACCCTGTTCCAATTATGGTTGTCGAATATGTGTGAGTTGGACTGCATGTTGAGCCCCAAGGCGTGACACCATTGACTTGCAAGTCTAACAATGTTGTACCATATGATTCGTATGTTGATACGGAATCTGTCCACTCAGCGCTACTTCCTGTTCTGAATGAGCACAATGCGTCAAAGGTAATGCCATCTCCTGCATCTGCTGTTCCATAGGCTTTTAACACATAATTCTCGCCATTTTGTAGGACTGTGTTTGAAAGCGTTGGTGTATCTTGAATTGCTGGAACTGTAACTGTTTCTAAGTTAGACATTGGAAATGCGATGTTATAATTTTGTGGCGTTTTGTCCCATAGATAAACACTGAATCCTATTAACCAAGCTCCAACTTTTGAATCCCATACTGCATTTGGTAAGTTTGCCTGTACTGTTGCATCATCTTGCGATGAATAATAGTATATCCATTGATACTGTACTCCGTGAACAAAGTTTGCGTCACTTGGTATGTTTCCGCCGAAGTTAAGATATCCACGCCAATACGTCACATATGGACCAGTGCATACTGCATCTGAACCAGAGCAGTAGTAATTTGGTATGTCATATGTTATTGTTCCTTCATGTTGTATCCATAGTCCACTGGATTTATCATACACGTAATTCGTAGAAGCCCCTTGCACATTAGTTACAATTGGACTGAATGTGATAGTTGTATGCAATGAATTACCTTGGAGTGTATATGGGTCATTGTCTGTGATCAAAACATTCTGATAAATACTCGACCAATCACCGAATGGGCCACCAAATGCACGCCATTGGAATTGTGCTTGATTCCAGTTTATTGAAAATGTAGATGGTTTCGCTGCAAATACTGTTCCTATTGACAATAGCATTACTGCAATTATTCCTAAAAACAATTTTTTATTCATTTTTTATCCTCCTTATTTATTACGAGGGTAATCAAAATCATTGATTAAAATACCCCTCCTTACAGTTTCATTAATGAAAGGGAAATTATTTATTACTTTACTTTTTCTATCGAATAGAAAAGAAAAAATCTGATAGGTTTTTGTTCTTTTAAATAAAAATTTAAACTTGTTTAATTTATTATAATCTAATGTCGAGACATTGCAATATAGATACTGACAGAGTAGGAAGATTTAGAGAATGGTTGAAAGATAATAACTTTTCTAGTAATTCTATTCCCGTCTATCTCACAGTGATAAGGCACTTTGACGCATGCATAAGTCATTTCGGAAGGTTAGATGAGAATGTCATAAGGTTCTTCTTGGAGAGCAGTGATGTTGAGTATAGTGATGTAGACATTCCCTTCAAGTATAGGAGAAAACCAATCACTCGCTATGTTCTACGAACATTCTTTGACAGCATAAGCAAAGAAGAATTGAGGTTGAAGATAAAGAAACCTCGAAGGACAATGAGACCGAAAGAAGTTAAACGAATTGTTATACTAGAACAGAAGGTAAAAGAGTTGTTCAGGCTCGCAGGCGGTTATACTATAGGCGATAAGTTAGAAGACTTAGAGTATAATAGTCCAACATTGGAGAAGCAACTGATAGTAAGATTATTGTACGAAGGTGCAGTGAGGGTGGGAGAGTTATGCCCGAGAGAACTAAGTAAGAGAAGGAAAATAAGCCACATAGACTTCAAGGACAAGTCTCTAGAAGTAATAGGCAAAGGCGGGATTATCAATAACATCTACTTCAAGCCGACGACAGCAAGGTTGCTAGAAAGATACATCAGAGAGAACAACATAACTAAAGAAGATTTTCTGTTCCCAAATGAAACTCCGTGGAAGGTTTGGAGATGGTTAACCATTTTTAGTGAAAGGATTCTGAGAGAGAGGATAAGCCCGCATGTTTTACGAAGAAGTTGCCTGACTCATATGATTCAGAACGGTGCGAGCTTGAAATCGACGCAGGATTATGCGAGGCACATAGACCCTAAGACTACATCATTATACATAATCCTCGCAGGCAAAGAGAGGAAAGAAGCGGGAGAACGGTTTGTGCCTGAGTTGTGATTTTGACTTTCGAAGATAGTTGAAATCAACAGGAAGAAAATTTTCATGAGCCTGGATTTTTATTAATTGCCCTACTATTTACTTAATACAGAGTTCCTCAAGAAAATTCACTTTGACTTTATAATCATCAAGTTTTCTTACTCTGTCTTCATATCCTTTATGAGGGTAGTCTATGGTTCCCTTTGTAAGTTGTTCTCCGATCCCTTGAACACATAAATACCTATGAATTCCAAATAAATCTGCTTCTTGTACATTTCCCTCTTTTAATCTTTCTTTAAGTCTAAGAATTTGATCGATAGCAGAACAAGGATTTGTATCAGGAATAGTCTCAACTCCATCTAGACCAATGTCATAACAATTGCAATGATTGAATAACTGAAAAACAAGATTCCCATCATCTAAATATTGTTTGGCAAGTAATTTGATTTTTCTCTTAATATCATCATACCCATTCTCTGGTAAATGTATCGCAACTAAAGCTCTCATAACTTTTATTGGTTGTATATTCACTTTATAAACTTTTCTATTCTGTAGCTACTAATTAATAATGACATTCTAGCAGATAATGACTTTGGCGAGTGAAAATCCCTAAAAAGTGTGCTGAAACCATCAAACTCTCCCAGGGCAAATTTCTATTTGATTAGAAAATCTGGTTAATTCTGAAATTATAAATCCTTATAATAGATTTTATATAGCATGATTGTAATACATCCAAAAAAATCTTATCAAAAAATGTTAGAATATTGCAAAGATCTTGCTGTTCAAAGTAATGATTTTGGATGGACTGATTTAGCGAGTAAATTCCAAAACCTAGGTGCTAATCTTCAACCTAAGGCGGATCGATATAAAAAGCGTATGGGATTTTTAAAAAGTGTAGCAGAAGGTTTGGCCATTAGATTTCTTGGTTATGATATGGGTGAAATAGAACGAGATGGACAAAGTCTATACTCATTCGCTACGGAGTATATTCATAGGCTTAGTCATCATATAGATGAACATAAAAATGAATTAATCAAAGAAGGTTGTAGTAGAAAGGAAATAGTTGGAATGCAACTCACTTTATTAGAAACTGCATTGGTCCTTTCTACAGCTTATGCAAATAGAGAAACTCAAGAAAAAACTGATATGAGTTTAAAGCAGATGAACGGTAAATTAACAGGAAAAATATCTAAATCGAACTAATCCCTCAAAATGTAACCATAGCAACAACAGTTCTCCCATGGCGAACTTCTATAATAGAAACAGGCGTAGCGAAGTGAAGGTTGAAAAATGCGAGCACGGATTTTATTGTTGATTCGGTTTTTTAGTGTATTCTTTAATTAATTTATTTTGAAGTAGTTCAGTATAAGCCGTTGGTGCACCGTATGCAACCATAAGTGCGAGAAGTGTATAAATTGGTTGACCACTTAATGCTCCTCCTATACCAGCTGCAAAAATTAATGGAACTCTTGCTAATTTTACTTTTCCTATCTTTTTTTGTAAATTTGCTACATAAGGTTCTGATATTTGAGTCATTATATCACCTAGTAAAAAGAGTAATTTAAAAGATTTAAACCTTTTGACGAGCACTTCAAATGGCGTACGGCGGTTATTTTTATGCGACGTTCCTTTTAACGACTGAAAGGAGTATAAAAGGAATGTATGCGTAGCATTGAAGCTTTGATTGAAGCGCATAAAAATTGTTGTATGACGTTCCGAAGCAATGTGGGAGACAATATAAGAAAACGCATTTCGCCGAACCGCCGAAGTTATTTTTTAACTTTTGATTTTGCTTCTTGTAGTATTGCTTCAAGTTCTTCTGCTTTTTTTAAAGCCTTTCTTCCGTATTCATTAATAGAATACGTGATTATTGGCTGTTCACCAGGAATATTCGTCACATTTCTATCAATTAAGCCGCCTTTATGAGCCTTTTTTAATCTATAAGATAAAGCAGGAGGGTTATTGTAAACATCTTTATTCATTAGGTCTCTATTTCTTAATGGACCTCTTTCATTTAGTTGTTGAAGTAAATATAAAGTACCAGGTAAGGCTATTCCTGCTTCATATATTGCTGTGTAACTTGATGTATCTTTGGTCATAATTATCAAAATTAAATTAATAGTTAAACTTTTATCCCTTTCCTTTAAAAACGCGGCAATTACGCGAGGAGCAAAGCGACGAGAATATTTGCGAGTAAAAAATCCCCGAATTGTGATAATATATTACCTATACCATCACAATACATTCAACGAGATACAACCACACTCTAGAATGATAGCGCGTTGAATCTGGATGAATGATTTAAGGCCCTAACAATTTGAATGATAGCAGTTTTTCATCTTATCCTTTTTTTAGACCTTAGAAACAAACGTATCCTAAAAATCCCTAAATTTGCTCAAGTAAGCGCGGTTCATTTGAGTTACGTGAGTATAGATCATTGTCGTGTTGATCCTGTTATGACCGACATTATATGCAATCTCTGGCAATGGGATACCGAACTCTATGGAGTGCGTGATATGCGTGTGCCTAAGAGAATGGATAGTGACTTTCTTTTCTATCTTTGCAAGCTCGCAATATTTTTTGAACAGTTTTCTAGCCGCATTACTGGATAATCTTTGACCCTTATTGGTGACAAAAATATATTCACAATCTTTAGAGATTAGGTCTTCTCTCAGAGTCAACCAAAGTTGTAATCTTCTTATTATGCATGCTTTCAACTCGTTTATTCGATACTTGTCTCCCTTGCCATGAATAATCATGACTCCCTTCTGGAAATCTATGTCATCTTTTTTCAAATCCAATGTTTCACTTATCCTAAGGCCATTGGCATACAACAAACCAAACAAGCAACTGTCACGAGGGTTCTTTATTATTTCGAACAACCTGTCAACCTCTTCATGAGACAGGATTTGCTTCAATATCCTGATTTCTTTCTCAGGGTCTTGCTTGAACTTTACCTTGATAGGGTTTTCTTTGATCATTCCTTTGTCTGTCATGTACCTAAATAACCCTTTAAGTTCGTTTATCCTTGTGCGTATCGTGGTATTCCTCATCTTTTTGTCAGTGGTGTTCCCATACCTTTTTCTTTTGTTCCTGCTCTTCAAGAACGTGCAAAAATTCTCAATGTCTTCTTCAGTCGTTTCTTTCATTGGTTTCTTTGTAAAGTTAAGAAGGTCATTGTATGCTGCCATGTATTCATGTTGCGTGCCTTCACTAAGCTCTCCACCAAACCTGCTGCCAAACATAAAGTATCTCTTGACCAATTCTTCATCATCCTTTAACATGGTTCAACGCCTCTTCCAAAGAATAGTTATCCCTCATCATCAGGTTGTGTGCCTTCAACCTCTGCTCATCAGTCAACCTGCCCCATTTCTCTGCAAGCAACCTTACCTCTTCTTTCCTCTTCTCGGCTTCTTTGATTATCTTTTCCTCTTCTTCGTTCCATAGTGCCTTTTTTGGTGTTTCTTGCTTCTTGATAGGCTCAATCTTTGGTAAATTATCCCACTTAGAATTTAACGATTTGACGCCTAGTTTCAATAAATTAATGAGAGGCAGGCCTCGTTCTTTAGCCAGTTGTTTCCATTCTTCCATCTCTTTGCTTGATAATACTAAAAGATATGACGATTTTTCCTCTTCCATGGTTTTTATTATAGAAATGCAAGTTTAAATATATAAAAAGTGTAACATACTATCACAATTGTTGAGTTCTGATAACTTATAATTTATTACTTCATAACTCTGCCCAACTAAGAATTTAAACCTTTCTTCATTACTCCTTCTTGTGTTTGTCATAGAGATAGATTATCAGA